>Ga0049105_1000621_pt1 | contig 13098 bp, 12 predicted proteins | sample WorMetvaBAHAMAS1_FD_61260 | JGI IMG/M metagenome (GOLD analysis project Ga0049105, IMG submission 61260) | Worm MetaG Olavius vacuus BAHAMAS.1 | ecosystem: Host-associated > Annelida > Digestive system > Unclassified | place: Germany: Marburg | collected 2013-04-09
GAGAGACTGTGTGTGTGCATCTGTATCATAATTATACTAAATGTTTGTTAGCACGATATCTTATAAACCAATTGCAGGAATCTCACTAAATGCACAACTTCGATGCAGTTGGGGACAGAGATGAACTCGTTCGATGTTGAAGTCAAAAGGTCGAAGGTCAGGGTTACAGTGATACTAGATGCACTTTTCCAACAGATGCATATAGATCGATGGTTTGCTACTGAAGACCATTAAGTTCATTTATGCTTTCATCACTAGAAACATCACTAGACTGGTTTACCCCTGCTCTGACTGGTAGTCCTTTGGCCTATATGGCATGAAATGCTCTCCAGAAGTGGCTGCCATCTTCCTCTGCTTTTTCTTTCCTCCTTTATCATGCTGACTCTGTCGATCGCGGTATGGGTCCGACTTGGACTTTGGAGCACAAACAGTCGCAAATACACCCTGTTGCAAAAACATGTTGTATCATCAGTGAATCATCAGCCAAATTAAGTCGCACAAGTTATGCTACTTTGGACAGGCAATGAGAGTGTGCGACGACACGCACATACACAGGTTTATTGTAATATGGCAACAAAAGCTGGATTATACAATATAAACTTTAGGAATTACGAAATAACCAAACTAACGTTAAGACATGGCTTGTGGAAGGGTTCAGAAATTATCTAAACGACCAAAAACATGCTGGTCTGACAATATAATATTATTATGTCATGGACTGGCTTGTCAGGGGCCATTCTGCTCTCTACCATGTGAGACAGAGGGTGCTGAATGGCATTGTCTCATACGTGCAGCCTACTGACGACGGCATTATGCCCATACCCCCAAAAGGTCTCCAAGAAAGCCTTAGGATATAAATTAAACAATATTTTTACAGGCACGACGCTCCTCCTGGGCGCCCAACCAATAGCTAAAGGCTAATGTCTATGCTTTTCTTAATTAAATTAAACAAATCGGACTTCATTTGAATTAATAATTAACACTCTTTCAACATTTATGAATGAAACTGCAATTTATTTCTGAATTTTAATCAATAATTTTGTTAGGGAAATAACAGATTAACTAGTCACTTATAATAACCTAAGGCACACTTGCCGGAAGCCTTGTTTAAAAAAGCAACATGCCCCACATTTGACAGATTATAATTATACCCAACAAACATCTGATGCCACGTTTTTTCTCAATGTTACCATTACCGTGCATCATGCTGAATAGATGACATTGCAGAAAACGCGGCTGGTGTAAGCCACAAGGCGAGTAAGTAATTGCAAATGTCACCTGTACATCGGCATCCGTTGCCAGAGTAGCAGTGTCCAAGGTGTCACCATCATCTGACTGCACTGTGTGGCTCAGCTGGCTCGTGCCACGCTGTTTTCTTGCTATCACCAGTTCATCATGGCTGCGCTTCTCTTTCATCACCGCAAACGCTTGCGTCCGATTTGTTGAATTTATCTCAAATATCGTCTGCACCGACAGATCACTATTACTATCACGTGAAACCAACTAACCGTACAGCAACTGTCAAATGCTGTCCAAAATAGCTTATTTATGCTTCTGCTAAGTGGAGGTGTTATGTTTCCTGGTTGTACGTCCTGCAGAAAAGCAAAACAATTTGCTGTTTGCACAAAAATCTAATGGTCTGCGTGCATGCTGTCTTTCCTGGCCCATCCTGTAGTTCCAGCAGAAATGAGTTTGGATGAGAAAGTATACATGCAGATTTCATGCGGTGAGAAACTAAGAATGAACAATTATTGGCAAAAAATGCCTAAAACACATCTGATAACACTTACAGAATGAGGTCGATAGCTTTTCATTGCTTCGAGCAGTTTCACTTGATCAATTTCATCATTAGTCGCCGGCGTTTTGGAGTTTGCTGTACGGTATCACAAACATCAATGCTTACAGCTAACACTGCAAACTCACAATATTTCAAAAGTTGTCGCAAAAACAGACCGATGAAGAAAATAAAACTTTGTTGCATTTACCGAAGCGGCACAGAAATTGTAAAATTTTGCACATTTTGTACAGCAATACTGCTCTTAGTTCGGCACTGACGGCTGCCATAGCCAGCACAAACCATTTAGGTGTAACTTAATAAAATAAAACAACACCATAAAGTGAAAAGGAAAACAACAGAAATGCACACAGTACAAAACTACAAAATGTGCAAGTATACTAAGGCCAACTCAGCCTTCCATCCCTCTGGGGTCGGTAAATGAGTACCAGCTTCGGCTGGGAAGGCAAAGGCAGGTATGGTTCATTCCGTTAGCGGATGAACGCAGGGTGTGCAGGTAAAACTGAGATCCCTTGAGAACGCGTGCCATACCTGAGCGCTTTAGAGGTGTGATCACGACAAGGCGCTATACAAATCCACGTTTACCTTTACCTTTACCTTTACTAGTGTTACAAACAGGGTCTTACAGCTATGCCACTGATAATTTTAAAGTGGAAAAATCGGCTAGAAAAAGTGCGCAAAATTTGCAAGTTACTTGTGCAGAATTTGCAATTTTTTGCGCAGAATTCCAGCAACCCTAGATACAACATACTAACTTTCTAGGACCCTAGAACTATGTTATAATGAAGTTTTACTGTGAGAAGCAAACAGGTGCTGTTGCAAGAAAATTACTAAGACATCATAAATCAAATGCTACGTGATAGGCAAACAGATATAAATGGTGGTAAACGAGACATACTAAATATTGGATGGAATCCAATCCGAACGGTGGAAAAACTCTTTGAGCGTTTCAGACTCTCCGACGACGGAGCAGGTCGACTCTTACAGTATTGCTTGTATGCGTTGTTCGCCACACGCATCATGGCTTCCTGTCATCATCACCAGCAGCTCAGTGTTAAAATTATGCAACAAAACACAACATTTGCAAGTGCATACTGGTGTAGTAAAATGTCGAGTCCAGTAACTCAAGAATACTTGATGAGAAGCTGAGCTGCTGCAGAGAGTGTGCACCGGTAGTCATTACATCGTTCCAGGTCATTCAAGAACACTGATTTCGGTACCAATCAAAATCCCATATGTAATTTCCTATTAGTGAATAATACTAACTTATATCATACCTCGCACCATTTCCAAGTTGCATTACTGGTCATATTTTCACTCTCGACACGGGGAGTACCTTTTCTTTAATGCATTCATTCTCAGTAATCTGAATATTGCCATATCACAGGCATCACTTTATTGTATGGTACAATACTGCTATCACATGAGTGCTTGTCACTAGCAATGAAATGTCTGAATTAACACTCACTAGATCTGTGTCCTGCTTCCATGCACGCAGTTTTTCGTCTTCTTCATCAATGACCCGCTGTGGCACCAAGCCATACACGCCGTCTGTATCTGAAGGCATTTTGAACATCTGTCGTCATTATTACAAGAGAAAACAACTACAGGCACGACATAAGTAAGCAGATAGATAGACCTTTATTAAAAACAATTTCACAAAATGCAATTGTCACAAACGTATGTGTACAGTTAAATGTTAATAATGTTATCAATATAAAGTGTTAATCAGTACATGTTGTTATGTATAAAGCGTGTACGAAAATTTCAGCAGCTGTCATGCTCTGGAAGCAGTCTGTAAATGAAACCGGACTGAGGGAGGCTGCAGGAAAACTAGCTAAATTGGAGATTTCTGCTTCATGCACAACAAAAATAAACGCCATATCTGCTCAGTTACTGGCGCGTGGATTGTTACTTTTGCACGAAAGACGCAAGAAACATTCTGGTGATTAAATTATTAATAATACTTAGTTAAAATAACTGTTCTCAGTCAATTGCATAGACAGAAGTGGTCCACTATGATGACTGACGTTATCTTGCACAATGGCATACTGCACACTGCACAGATGCTTGTATATAGTATAATACAGGAGCACACATAATCAGTAACAAACTCCCTAATACTCTTGAAGTGCGCTTAATTAATGGCTAATCATACATGTACCAGCATGTGGTTTGTTGGTATCAGCAAACGTCAGAGGTCGTCCGAGGAATAGATGAAGGTCAATGAGGTATGGGATCTCGTCAGTTGAAACGAGAGAGTAAGAAACTCCACTGCGTCCTGCACGAGCCACTCGACCTGCTCACAGCAACTAGACAAATCCAACCGCTGTCTCGTTACACATTATAATATAAACTAGATGGTCTGCGACGACTCCGCTAAAAAGTGCATTTTCGGGAAATGTGCTCTGTGACCGTGACCTTTGAACCCATGAGCTTGAAAATGTCGTCAGTGTCATGCAGACCTGGGGCCTGATTTTCAAAACTTCGTAAGATTTTCCTAAGATTTTTCCTAAGTTCGTCGTAAGATTTTCATAAGTCTTCTGTAAGTCAGCGAGATACGACTTCCTAAGATTTTCTTAGAAAGTTTCCAGAATGACATCATTTGCCACGAATTTTACGTTTTCGTAAGAGACCTGTAATGTCGTCATAAGTTTTTCATAAGTTTTGCATAACTTCATCCCAAGTTTTTCATAAGATTTTTGTAAGAATTTTTGATAATCACATGCTCATCCTAAGTTTTTCGTAAGTCAGACTTTTTCATAAGTTTTTCGTAAGTTCGTCATAAGATTTTTCGAAAATCGGGCTCCTGGTGACGAGTAAACATGATAAATTTCAATAAAATACATCCATGCATTCTGAAGAGAGGCTGAGAAAATGCCTCCCAAAGTGCTTATTTTACCAAGGCAGGCAGAAGCAGTATGCATAAGTGGTGTGAATATCTGGTACATGACTGGTAATCTGCAATTGGCCTGATGCTATATCACTGGCGGTACCTAGGATGCAGATAGCACACAGTAATACAGAAGTCAACAAAAACACACCAACTTAACACTTCTCTTCTACGCAAAGTCTATGCATTTATACAGAGTTTATTTACAAAACGTGGCAGTGAATAACTCGTTACCGACCGACACGATGAATAAACAACTTTGGTTTCGCCGGGAAGTTGAAGTTGATAACGATGTCGAGCATTGGAATGTCGATGCCACGTGCCGCCAAGTCTGTCACGACGAGAACGCGCGTCACCTTATTACGAAACTTTGCGACAGTGATTTTGCGTGCCGTCGGATCCAGGGCGCTGTAGGAATATGAGCACGGAACATTAGCTTTTGTCAGAACCTGAACAACGCACACACATAACAAGGATGATGTGTGCCATGGCTGTCCTAGGCATAGACAGGGTGCTTATCTCGAGATGTAGGCTTAGTTCTCGAGAATCCAGACTTGATTTTGAGTGCAAACCAGGCCCGACAGAGTAACTACGGCTTGACATCTGCCATGAAATGACAGGCAGACAGTTGGCCGACCGAACAACATATCATGCACAGCAATGAATAGTAAAAGAAGGTAATCAATGGTCTGTCCCGGTGGCTCTGTGGGCTACGTCACAGTACCTGCAGGCTTGACGGGCTGAGAGCTCTCGCCAGCCTGAGTTCAACTCCAGGTCTGGAAAGGAGTTTTTCGGCTCAATTAGGCTAGCGGGCATGCTATGAGATTAAATTCTCGGACAGGCATGGAGGGTTCGCCTGTGTCCTCTATAAACTGTGACAGGTCATTACACTCAGGAATAAGGGTGCCTGAGCTGTAATGAGTGTTGACTGTCAGATAACAGTGACTTTACGGACATGTTACGGCGCCTTATAAATTGTATTATTATTATTATTATTATTATAACAGATGGCTGCGGGCTGTGCACCACATCGAGGTCACCGATACAGCAACTATGCTCTGGTCAGACTGGCATGGTGGGCGGACCTCGGACTGCATGGTGGCCTGTCAGATATAGGGCGTATAAAGCTTTAGCGGTCAGTGAAACTCAAGGCCGTTGCTGGACACTATAAAGCAAACAGTACAAAGTCCTCAAAACACACTACACACCTGCTCTGGCCCCGGCAGCATAGCACATCACCCATACACAGACACTATAGCACACATTGAGGATATACACGCATTGGGCTGTGCCGTGAAGCCAGGCCTCAGCACTAACTGTGGACTACCCAGCCTCTGGGTCTGCAGTCAACCCACAGGTAGTGAAGTAGTGAAGTGAAGGTAATGAATAGCAGTAAATCTGACCATATTCAGAAATTCGACATGATGCTTTGTGGACGCGAAGACGACAGTTTGCTCGGACGGCTTGACGACGTTCTGCAGCAGATGAAGCAAGATGGCCGTCTTGTCGTCAGTACGACACTGAAGAAACGCCAGCTGCAGACGACAGTGCATGTTACCAATGGCAACTTAACAACTCGGTTCACTTTACACTTCTGACAAACATATCGATAAACACGGAATACTAAAAAATATTATACCACAACCCCCACAGAAAAAAAAAGACGGCCACAATTTGAAACTGATAGCAAACTGGTTTCATGGCTCCAAGTGTAGTTAGTTATTGGTATCATTAAATATGTAAATATCAAGATTTTTAAAATGGTAAACATTTTTAAAATAGCAACCTGCAATTATTGTAAACAATATAAAATGTTAGGATAGCTGAATTTGCAAGAATGAAAAATGACGGACTGGAATTTGGCGGCCTGGAAAATACCGGACTGCAAGTTGTTAACTTACATGGAACTTGCCTGAGACATGTAGCCTATATAAAGGAGTGACTGCAGTCAAAGACGTGAGTAGAGCAACGATATAACATTGCGCAACATAACATAACAGCTTATGTGAATGTTATGTTTTCGTGTAACAACTACGCCGTACGGTCATTAAGTGCATGCAATGGTAAACTGACGACTAGTCTTTCTTCATTTCTTGTCAACTGCATTTATTTTGTGCTGTTCTTTGAAGAAGACAATTGTCATTATGCATTGCAATACTGACAAAAATACTACTTGTAGTTATTGCTACTATCAATGTTGAATCTCTGCTGCAAAATCTCGATATTCTCGATACCTTGAGCTGGTCGCTTATCTTTGTATCGACATCGAGTCGTATCAGTGTCGGGTCGTGCAGCCCGGCCTTGGCAAAGTCAACGAGCAGCTTCGGCAGAGTTGCCGAGCAAAGCAGTGTCTGCCGTGACTCGGGAAGTCGAGCCAGGATCGAGTGCAACTGATCTTGAAAACCCATCTCAAACAGTCTGCACCGATACAGCAAAACGGCAAAGCTCTCCAGATGAACACACAGTATTTATGCCGCCACAATGGAAAGTTGGACATGCCTCTGCCCGTAATATATTTCTGTTACAATTAACTATCACCTTATATATGTGGCTATATTGCAACATCAGATGCATCACTTGAGTCTACTACTGTCAAAGTCACTGGCATCGGCACAAAGAAAATACAGTGTGAAAACACGATCATAATACTGTGCTACTTAACTTTCTTCACACTTACAGGCAGGTATGGTAATAATAATAAAATAACTGGAAAATCTGCCAAATTAAAATGCAGTGAATTTTCTACATAAGAAAATCGCAAAATCAAGATGCAGCGAAAAAAATAGCGTTTTGCAGTACATAACGATGTACTGCATACTGACGTACTGTACGAAATCAAACAAAGAGCAAAAAAGCAACTCAACATGCATACCTATCGGCCTCGTCAAATACGACGTACTCGACTGACTGTAGTTTAAGATTCATCTCCACCAGAATGTGCATTAGTCGGCCCGGAGTCGCAATGATTCTGACAATTACAACAAAACAGCTTGGAATAAGTACCAAAGTTTGAGTTTAAACTGCTTACACACATTTCTGAAGACTCACTCCTTTTCTATCTGCTAAGTTACTGCATCTCAGATTAATGACCTCCACACAGTAATCAATAATCATTCATCTCTCTAAACATTACCATATAGTCTCACTCTATTAAATTTCCAGCATGCACACACAACTATTTCAGTTAGCGAGCTTTCCACTTGATTTTTCATCTAAGCTTACTGCAAGCATGTACATACTCTGAGGACAAGTCATTACTTTAACCACTACATTACGTTAACCTCTGGATATGTTAATCTGGGCAGATTTAGGTATACTTCTTATGTGAAGAGCCATACACAATTCTTGAAAGCACCTTTAGGGTCAGACACCCAATTTTTCATCATTTTCAACCATAATTCCACCATACCATCAAATAATATGTATTTAACAGTGCCAATTTCCAAATTCTTACCACTCATTGGAGGTCCACCGACACGAGCCAAAGACCAGTTGTGAAATATCAAGATTTTTAAAACAACAGATACATAGAATATTTCTAAACAACGTAAAATGTCATTCACCGGCCATTTGTTTACAAGTTCAAGAAGCCATCATGATCCAGTTAAAATGCACTGACAGGCTAGATGTGGTTTCTGGACCATACCTTAATTCACCTACCCTGTTTTAGAATGAGTCCAAATTTTTTGCACACTCAGTCACACACCAAGTATTCATCAAATATCCCCTATCTCTAGACAGGACATATCTTTGTCATGCATCACACATGTCGCCTATGTCTCAATTAGTTTATTCAATCAGTCTAAAAATACCACTGTACAGAAAATACCTCTGCCATATGTACAGATGCAAAGTGCATAAAACTAAACTGACATTAATAGCGCATTGACTGCAACATTACTGCAACAGTTACTGAACAGAACAAACATCACAGATACGTACACATCTGGGTTTTCATGAAGTGCGGCAAACTGGTCCTGCATGCTGCAGACATAACATCACATTTTCATAGTAACGACAATAGTTATAGAAATACCGTCACTTTGGTCCGCTGGCCATAGTACGGAAAGATTATTCCATGCATAAATCCAGACAGATCGAGTTTATCAATGCATGTATGCATGGGCTTTTGCTAAATAAGCGTTGCATCGATACAGTAATTTTGCCCAGAGAACTCCGTGGTGGAGAAAACTGCATTACGACACAAACACTATCAACAACTGCAGGCCAAGATTGACCACCGACCTGTCGCCGCCAAGAATAGTAGCAGCTTTGATCCCAGTGAATTTGCCAAGCTAAAACCACAACCAACAACTGCAAAGCAAACGTTTAAAACAATAACGAACTGTCTAAAAGTCACGAAAACATGTACACAACACAAAAATGCTCACAAAAGAGTATTAGTTTCTAATGGAGAACTTCTCTACCAGTACTGTATATAAAAAATGCCTTTTAATGCTACAAACTCGCACTGAAAAGCTATGACACATCACTATTGGTCCTGCCACTATCACTTTCAACAAGCTGAAGCAATACTTGCCAAATTCTCATACAGAACCCATCAATTACTCGTATAGTTCTCATTAGAAATCCAGACATAGGCAGGAGTTAACTGCCCTGACCAGTCTGCCACTTTGAAACATTTGTTACAATTATTTGAAAATAATAAATCCATAAATATATCCACCTCCTTTGTAAACTTCAACGTCTGCAGAGAAAGTTCTCGAGTAGGAGACAGAATGAGGGCACGAATGCCGGCGGAAGAGTGGGCCTTGAGACGTTCAAACATTGGGATAAGAAACGCTGCAGTCTTTCCACTGCCAGTCCGTGCCATCGCCACCACATCTTTGCCATCCAGCAGTAATGGAATCGTCTGAAAAATATCCAACAATTTTAGCATACAGCAATAGCTTACGAATGCATTCACTCATTCATTCATCAGAATTTGTGGCTCACATGGGGCCACTGAACCCAGTTATTCTTCTCCATTTCCTGGCATACAATATTAGTGTGCCCAGTCGTAGACGTAGTCGCAGTCGCAGTCATCGTAGTCGCAGTCGTAGTCACAGTAGGTAACAACATATTTACTACAGCAAAACACAACTTACATCTATTTAAAGCAGAAATAACTATTATATAAAATAATTCCACACGAACTGCACTCCATATTTATTGGTAGTGTGCACTTAGCCATCTGCGTGCTGTAATACTGCTTATGCAAATGGTTTCTGTGTGATATGTAATTCACATATTAGTGGCCTGCCAACTACATTAATACTTTAACGTGGCAAGCCCACAATGGCTAAATAGTTTAAACTTCCTGATATAGTTTATATTACTGAGAATGATGAATGTCTAAAATAAATATAAATGACCTTTCTCTGTATCGGCGTCGGCACTTTGTAGCCCTTCTTCATTACGCCTTTGAAAATAGGATGAGACAAACCTGCAAAAATAAATAATATGAACGAACAAATATACCAGTACACATCTCGACCGAAAGGTCATGACACAAGAGGTAACAATGGTGTCGCCTATCTCAGAAATTACATTTATTTATCTTTAAACTAGAGCTTATGAATTAAGGCATTAACGAAAACGTCAACACGTTAAGGAATTAATCACGATAAAAAAAACTGAAGCTATTCAAACTTTTAACGCTGTGCCATAAAATAGCAGCACGATGTCACAACAAATACCTTCTTTAACAATCAAAATTAGTTCAAGTTTCGGCACTGCAATTTTGACTGCGGAATTCGTAGTGACTGACACATAAACGTTTATTTAACATCAACTATCGAGCTCAACTTGGTGAAATTTCACAGTGGCACCGGCACCAGCACGAAAACCCGTCATTCAGCACCAACATGCTTGGCCATACAGTTGTTCGTTGACACCTAAGTGAAAGATATACACAGACAAAATGTGTGTTAATAACGCACTAACGCGTGACTAAAAATGTTAACGCATGCGTTAACGTGATTAAAAAAAATTAATCGCATGCAAAATTTGCAATTTTAGACAGCTACAGTGTTGAATTAGGTTAACCCAGTATATCAATTTGTGAAATGCACAGGAAGCATGAAAGAGCCTAACCCATGGATTGGAATCCGCCAGACTTTTTCTTCCTGTTCTGAGATCGCAACATGTTTCGCATCTCAACATCCTCGCTCACGGCACATTCGGTGATCCTGTCATCACTCGTTGGTTTGACAGTTGTGTTATCTTCTGAGATGCGAGACTTTTTCTACAGCAACAACAGTACAGTGGCACAGTGCTGCACTACAGCTCACTTCTTGTAACTCCTGACAGACAGCACTCTATAAAGTACGGCCACAGAAACGGTAATCAATCTGAGTCACTCATGAATCAAGTTCTCGGTGTGTCGTTGTACCGTTCTGCTAACGCTGCATTCTCACACAATGAACAGAGTAAAAGTTGTATGCCTAGTGCACCGGTCACTGCTGAGTCATGCACCAGCATGCTTAGCTGACATCAACCTTGTCGCTGACAGTGGCTGCCACCTCCTCCAATCAGCAGCTGACAGGACGTGTTGGTCTATGTACGCATAGCATCTTTGACGACAAAGGCTAGGCTTCATTGCTGCCTGTCCGGAGGTGTGTGGGACAATCTACTGCCTTATTTACAAACAGGATATCAGCTACGGAAAATTAAAACGGCAGGTCGGAATTCAGTGAATATGGTGCATCGTGACTACTCGCATATTTGCGTCTTAGAAATAATCTCACTTGCTTACAACAAGTTTACGACTAAGAGGATATGCGATTAAATTTTGTCTAGTGGTATTGCAGTACATTATGCAGCCACACACAGCCAACGCTACTGCTAACGGCAAAAACCTGCAGAGCAGCTTGCACATATACCACCACCACAATCACTCACATCAAGCCTTCATTCCATTCATTCACGTTTAGTTAACCCCACCACATTGCCGCACCAAAACAGCACCAAAATTGACAACGAAACACTGTCATGAGACATATCCATATAATCATTAGACATCAACTAAAAAATATAACACTGATAATAAAACAATGACAGGAAAATAATCTTACTTTCTTTATGTTATCAGACCCATCCTCTGAAAATGATGTCCGCTTTCTTTTCTTACCCATATTCCTGTAAACGTAAAACAAATAGCGATAAAAACACTCGAGAATGCAGACCTCGACCAGAGTCTACCTGCCGATGTCCAGTCTGCCCCATCACTCACAACATTTCATCAGAAACTGAAAACACATTTATTTTGGCAATCATACCCAGACATTGGGTGACTTCACTTTCTGGATTAGTCTTTCGCTGAGACCAAAGTGACCGGCACCAGGAATTGAACCCGGACACGGTCACCCATCTCAGTACTAACCGGGTACAATGTAAAAGATTTGCACTAGAAAGCCGACAGTCAACTTAGTCTAACACACAGTATAAAAAATTAAAAGCTAAATACAAGGATTATGCGCCCGAAAATATGGGGTGGTTTTACACGAAACTGTTATCCAAGCCCCCAAAATAATGCATATGCAGCTAAACTGGGAGCTGTCCCTCTATGATAAGAACAGCTCACTTCGGTCTAAGTAAATGTTCCCTTGCCTTACTTAGTCCATTTTTGCACCTCAGTCACCCTAACTCTAACCCTACCCTAACCCCAACCCTAACCCTTCGTAGGGTGACTGTCTGACTGACGTGCGAAAATGGACTAGTCCCGTATTGGCTATATGCGAAGCATAGCCATACACGGTCTATCTACTTTATGCCGGGACGGGGTGTCACGGTGGCCGGCGTCAGCATGGCCAGCGTCAGCTTCCATGTGCGCACTGATGCAGGGACAAGTGTATTACGCTTAATGCCGGGACGGACAGCGTGGTTTAAACTAAAAGAAAAGACCTACACTGTTTGAGTGACAACGTTAACAATTAACACATTAATTGTGCAAATTAATTGCCTGTACTAACGGTGCTAAAATACTGACAGACGTTACGCGTGCTTACGTCACTGATGAAGTCTAATTAAACTGCATGGGCGTATGCCCGCTAATCACCGTAGCAGGTGACATTCAATCGTTTACTGAACCCCGTTGTATTGCAGCAATTATCGATACGTTTAGTATTAACAGGCACGCATATTGCTATACTAGAAAAATGACCTAGAGTTGTCTCTTCACACACAGTCAAAGGCACTGGTCCCGGTAAGCGGAGTGCCTGAAAACCGCACATCACCGCACATCACCGCACATCACACCGCACATCACAAATTTATGGGCATAACTGTGCCGCACATCACCTTGACAGGACCGCACATCACTCTGTATAGGGCTAGAACTGTACCGTATATCACCTTGAGAGGACCGCATATCACTCTGTATAGGCCTACCAACTCACGTATTGTTTGT
>Ga0049105_1000623_pt1 | contig 13055 bp, 8 predicted proteins | sample WorMetvaBAHAMAS1_FD_61260 | JGI IMG/M metagenome (GOLD analysis project Ga0049105, IMG submission 61260) | Worm MetaG Olavius vacuus BAHAMAS.1 | ecosystem: Host-associated > Annelida > Digestive system > Unclassified | place: Germany: Marburg | collected 2013-04-09
GAAGGTATATAGGAACATCGGATATATCGGTAAAGTAAAGCAGAGTTTATCCGCTTTGGTCTATAAATAGAAAACGGATCATACGATCTCTTTATAACATGTGACATATCTGCTGTGATGAAGTGCCACTAAGCGCAGACGAGTGCCAGTGACTTGGCATCTCTCGTCGGTGACATGCATTACGTCACGTAGTGATGATAATGATGATAATGACGACACGTGCGGTGTAATTGTAGCACTGAGTGTGAATCAGCGATGAACGACGACAAGTTGTCGGATGCGGACGGCTGCAGTGGCGCCAGCGTGCTCAACTCCACGCTACGACGATGTCGTTTGCTGCGTGCCCGCTGCGCCACATCGTCTTGTGTCTCCATCTGCAGCAAGACGTTCCTCGTCGTCGTCAACTTCGTCTTCCTCGTCAGTCTAAACTTGTGTTCGCTTGAAGTTAACTAATCAGTAAAATATAAAATCAAATTAAGCGCTGAAAGCAAAAACATATCTCGGCTGATCGAAGGCTCCTACATTTATAAACAAACATTTGCAAATAGATAGCTTAGCTTTTTACTCCAGAAAACTAAAAACAAGAGCACTCGGAAACTGCAGACCTCTGAAAAGGTCAAATTGTGAAAATTGCCCTACACTGTGCATTGTTGAAGACTCCATAAACAATTCCTATATCTGCTGTCGTCCAACCCTACTGATAGTAGTGATGGTGTACTTATTTATTGTGGGATGATAGAAGCTTGGACAGAGATGTCGTCAGCTATATATAACTCTAGAGAGTGTGGTTGGTGCAGTGGTAAACATTTCGACGGAACTGTTTGTTTTTAAGTTTTCGTATCTTCATGATCCAGAGGCGATTACTTCCGAAATTTAGAGGATACTTTTCTGTCCAAAGATACATATCGGTTAAAATTATCATACAGATCCGATCAGTAATTTTTACGTAAAGTTGCTAACAGACAGACAGACAAACAGAAAAAAACGCAGGATAAAACATGACCTCCTAGAGGGAGGTAACTAAATCTGTTGAATCAAAGATCAATATTTTTATCATTGCTAAAACCGCAGTTTTATTACATTACATTCATTGCGTTTTTTTGTTTAATTTTTTATAACTTTCTTCGTTCAGAATCATACAATACAACGCGTAATACAAACTCTAAAATGACGCAATTGACTATGATGTATAGTGAAGTATTGACTCAGAAAACAGCCATATACTACAGCTAGAATGAAAACTAAAAGTGACCATAGATATTGCATTACTGACAACTATGTAATCGCCAACGCCTCATTTTAACTGATCTAAAACATTAATAATTATTTGTTTGCATGGCTGCAGATATATCGATAAATTAAATTTCACTCATCCCACTTTCATGTACCTTTCCAGAACAAATTCGAAAATGCGTAAAACAAAATCAGTAAAATAATCTAATTTATGCAGTTAAAAATAGCACTGCGATTGTTGTGAAGTGACTGGAACGGATATTTGTCCTTTGTGCTTATTTTTTCTCGGATTTCTCCAGACAATCTCCTCCTTTCTCCTGTAACAACAACAGCAAAACTTCAGCACGCGAACAGCTTGTGAACGTGATGCGTCAGTTATTCAGTGAATATGAACAGCGAGCGAGCATGTGATCTGTGTGGTTGTCACTGCTGTCGACGACTACAGCAGCTGAAAGGTGTCATCCATGACGCACGCTCGGCTCGGCTGCTGTTTGGGAGGCGACACGTTGGCGTATGTCGTAAAGCAATGAATATGTGCGTTAATATATGCAGTGGCTCGGTTTTGATTTATACAGCGCGCCACGGAGAGGAAATATTGTTGTCGTCGCAGGTTGCAAGACCATCGCACTAGTCGTTTATCTAGATTAGGTAACGCCATCGCCGGCCGGCCGATCGGCCTCGCCAAGCCAAACTGCTTCCTTGCGCTTCTTCGTGTGTGGTCGCGGATTCAGTCTCGCTGACGTCATATCTATGACATTGACGCAGCGCTTTATCAGCGCCGCGTTGAAATTTGAAGATAGCGAGGCGAACAATGTGTGGTCGAGATCGGATAATGATAGGCGAAAAGTGAAAGTACAATGTTTATTTTTTACGCTAGCGAGACGCCCAGGTACTCACTTCTCAGTCAACGAATCTACGAGTGAAGCATTCATTTATCTGGCTCCTCCCACTTAGAGGCGTGGATCGCCCGACTTGGCCGTCTCGGCCCATTTACTCCATCTCTACGAGTCTGCGTGCGAGTTACGTAGCAAGTTTTCTGCTTCCCAGAGGCGTCGTAGCACATAGCGCCGGTGTGGCAGTAGCGTTGATTAAAAAACATTCATCACATCACTAGTGCTGGGCAATATCGAGTAGACTAAGCTAGCGAGTGGAGCCAGCGACCAGTGGGAGGTGTGCAGATCTCCGCCCTGCTACTTTACTTCCTGCGCTCTGCAATGCCGTCAATTTGATCAAGCCTGAGTAAATTGCACAGTAAATGAATCCGAGGCACAATGGCTTCAGTCATTTCTTGCGAGTCTCTTCGTTAGAGAGAGTTCGCCATTGACCGCTGATAGAATGAAACACTATTGTCAACATCAGATGAAAAACAGCGACGTCATTTTGTAGACTAGTGAAATGCGGTTATGTATTTTTTAAATTTTCTACTATCACATGCGTTAGTTAGAGACTGATGTACACAAAGACTACAATCAATATTGAGTTTTGGTTAAATTAAGTAAACACAAGACTCTTCATTGCAACGAAAGCCAAACTGGCGTTTAAAATTCGCGTGATTTGCATAGACGCGACGCAGTGAAAGTACGGCTTATCAGCGCAGCACAGCTAGCGCAGACAAAAGCTGACGAAGATGTTGGTCACGCCGTTGTGTAGTCGTGTCAGCAGCCGTAGCCGCAGCCGACCTTGTCGTCACTGCGTAACGGATGACTTGTACGTGATCTCAGACACTTCGTCAATCTCCAGACCGCGCTGTGCTGTCCAGCGGCCCTCAGCTCTCTGGCCGCTCTGACGACTAATAAAGTTGATCCAAAGCCACACTGTCGCGCCTTCGCTTCGTCGATTGAATATTAAACGCATCTCATAGGCGCCAAGTCAATCACTCGTGGCTGGCCTCCAGCAACCTCGCCCGACTGCGTCGTCCCACCAGTACGCCAACCTTTGTCAACACTCGTAACTATTGATTGACTATTGATAACTAAGCCGTCTTTGGCGACACCACAACGCTTTCTGCCATTTACCTGCAGTCCGCGCATTTCACATTTTTTGGGGTTAAATAAAAATAATTTCAGAACTTTTACATAATGCATGCCTTTAACCGATTATCAAGAGTGTCTCGACATATCAACATGTTTATTTTGTTTCACTATTAAAATGACACAGCAATGTAATAAGTCCTGACATAATTATGATACAAGAGTATTAGCTACGATCTAGTAATATGTCCAAACTAAATGAAATATCTTGTGAATATTTTGTCTTCGGTTCATCTTCTATGGATTCTGCTGTTGGTACACGTCCACTGTATGGAAGACCATGGAGATGTGGCTATACTGATTAAGAAAAGGCTTATACCACTGTAAATGTATTCACCGCGGATAGGTTAAGATTGCTGATTGGTTACTAATCAACACCTGTATGCCATGCTCTGGTACTGATAACAGACACTTGTTATACTCTGATTTACTGTCTGAGTTATATGCTTTGATACTCTCACATGAAGAGTGTAAAGTAATGATGGGAGGTGACTTTAATGTTGACCTAGATTGCCGTACTTCTCTGAGTGATATGATGAACTATTTTTTAAGAATAATAGCCTAATTCGATATGATAGCATTTTCCGGTGGCAAATCAGTTCACTTATGCTAATGAATCCCTAAACTGTATGAGTCGTATTGATTATTTTATTACTTCTGATCTATCTAATACTTTCGCTTTTAACATTTTGGATCTTGATGCAAATTTTTCGGACCACCTTCTTATCATGGTTGTTGTCCTATCATGTAATTACCAAAACAACACAGGGTCGAAATCTCAAGCATCCTTGTAAGGTGGGGAGCTTCTTGCTCTCATTTTTTCAACATGTTAGCTGGCATACGACAAGGAGTTTTGTCGCCTTTGGTGTTTGTTATATTTACTGACAGTTTAGTCGTATTGATCGAAAATCGGCGGTTGGAAAATAGCGCGAAGCACAGATGATGGAAGAGTAGAAAATGAAGACAAATTCGGGCATTATGACGAGGCGAGCATGGCAATAAGCTGACAGGTCAATCCGGCCATAAACAACGTGACCTCTGTGACAGCTATCTGCTAGCATTTATAGCCGAGCGAGAAACACGGCTATTCTGATGACGACGATGAATGATACTGCCGCTGCTGGTGCTGGACTGCTGGTCTTGGTGATGTGATAATTCGTATCACACAGCCAGTTGCAGTTGCAGCCGTGACCTGGTAACTACCACCCGCTGCCATCACGGCGGTCGTTTGAAAGATTGCTTTCGTAAATAGTTATCGATTCGTCGGCGACATTGTGGGCGTGACAGGAGAGATACGACGATGAACTCGGGGTCTCTCTGTGAACCAAGTACGACGACAAAAACAGCAACTTGCCGACTGTTTGGCGCAGTCAGCGACAGACCGAGCGGACGACCCAAGATGAATGACGACGTTAGTATACATAGCCATACTGACAGTGACAACTTGTCTCAGCTGACCCGACGCCGCCCCATCACTCTTACGTCGTCATTCGCCGCTTTTCTCTGCCCATTGGTGATCTCAAATCGCTCTTTTTAATCTTCATTGTTTTTCAAACCTATTAAGTAGAGCCACCAACAGACTACTGGTGAAGACAACGCTCGGAATGCCGAGCAACGGGGTTGCCTTGGTTGAAATAGCAGAATTTTATCATTTCCAATGTATTTCTACCGAACTCGGTGGTAAAGTGTACACTTGATACTTAACAGTTGTGCAAAATTTTACGAAAAAAATTTCACGCATTGCTGAAATATCAACAAAAGTCGTGGGGGCTACTTTTTATGTTCACCCTGTATAATATAGTCTAAAGCATATTTCAACATCTTAAGCCCTTTAGGCGTGACTCACGAATGTGACAGACAGACGGACGGGCGGACGGACGGACAGACGTTTTCGTAGTAAATGCCGTCCAACTACGTTGCATGGCCGATGACGATTTGTACTATACAGAATGTTTCAATAAAAAAACACCCACTTTTGTTTTCTTCGATATCTCCTAGAAAAATGATCAAATTTGCATAAACATTATATTAAATGTAGCTGAGTAAATTCAGATTTTAGCTGTGTAAAAATTATTGAATTGAGGAATAAACATTCTTTGATATCGATGACATAGTTCCGACGTCATTGTACATCTGTTTTGCAACAATTGGATTAGCCGTTAAAGGTAGATATTTGCCCCTGCCAACATAGAGAGGTCTTGCACTTAGCCAATACGGAAAGCCACAGACTTACAGCGGCAAAGTACGTGGTGTAGGCCTACAATATATCTCTGACTTGAGTCACACTTCACTGCCTGGTTCCTGGTAGTTGACTAGTCGTTCGATAGTGCCAGTGCCAGTATACTTTCTTTATCAGACTTTTTAGTCCACGAACTTTCCATCTTTGCTCAGAAAACATCTTATGCAAGCGTGTAGCACCACAATCTCTGCTGTCTCGCAACTTTTAGTCAACTATCTGTCTTCCACAGCAAATTCCATTGTCGCAGAAGAGCTATATGATGCCAAAACTACGTCATCGATACCAAATATATTTATTCACCGGTTGAATAATTTTACATAGGTAACATCCGAATTTACTCAGTTATGTCTACTGAAATTTTTGTGCAAAAGTGAGCATTTTCCAAGAAAATATAGAAGAAAACAAAAGTGGTGTTTTATTGAAACACCGTGTATATAAGAGCTCAACTGTTGTTAAGACGGCCGCGCGATGTTGCAAAACTCGAATAATGAAAAGATGGGGTGGGTTAATTTTTGGAAAAATTGGGGGTAAAGGGCGCGTTTGCGGTCACGAATCATTGCCGAAAACTAGATTCTTACATTTCTTTGGGCTACATTTTTTCAGTAACTGCCGAATTCAATAAAATGACAAAATAACGGCCATCACACGGTTCAAGGTCATTCACGGTCACCAATTTTGTTACATGTGAAAAGCCTGTATGCCACTTTCTATTAGTAAATGATACATCCTATCTCGTAACGTTTGTTACGTTTCCAAGTTATGCTGACTATTGGTCCAATTTTTGCGGTCGACGGGCGTGCCTTTAATTTAATGCACTCATTCGGGGTAAATCCATAAACTGACGTATACAAAATTTGCCATCACAAACAAAAAACATCGCTCTATCTTATTATATGAAAATTATTTCGATATCGTGTAGGCGATATCTGAATGTGACAGACGGAAGGACAAACGGACAGACATTCTAGTAGCAAATGCGTTGAGCCGCCAAAAATGTGCAAAATGATGTTGCTAGTTCGTCTGTGTTCGTATACTGCACGATGTGATGCTATATAGCACAAAACGTTGTTGTTGCATTTTCTCATCGCAATGACTTAGTACAGTTGCGCGATATCGTATTCCGTGTAGAGTCGTAATTGCGTTCTGTGGCTGAGGTATTGCGTGCGCTTACCGCCGACTCACCAGTGCGTGTCCGTCACGCCTCGTGCGACTACAGTAGTTCACCCAAGCCTTCTCCAGCATTCTACGCATAGGATTTCATCGCCGGCCGGCCGGCCGGTTCGTTTTAAAGGCGCCGCTGAAATTAGATTAACCTTTCTTACGAGGCGACTTGGTGAGCGGCTGGCGGCAACGGCGGCTTGGCAGTGAGTCCCAGGTGAGTTGGCGCGAGATAGGATGACGATAGAACGTGAACCGAGACGTCAATCGATGGTCTTGTTGGCTGGCCAGTGTGGCTTACCAAGCCTTTGATGGCCAACCACTCACCTCCCTTCATCTCATTTTCCCAACTCGTCTGCCGCCAAATCTAAAAGGACCAGTCACTTGGTCGCACCGGTCGACGTTGGCTTGTTCAGAACTGGTTAAACACGTTGACAAGAATACAACGATCGGTAATTGAATGAGCGTTCCGCACATCAGCACTGATTTGCTGTCTCACATCTCCAGAGAATGAATGCAATGAATGCTGTACAATGGAACACCGGCGTCGAACATTGTCGCCGGTCGATTTCCGAGCTAGCAGTGCAGGCGTGCGTACCGTTGTCGTCACTGTACCTTGTTTCCTCCGCTGTCTCTGCCGTGAATAGATTTTCGCGAGTGTGTGGTTAAGTCGATTTCCTCTGCGGTCAACTCGGTCAGCGCTGGTCGGTGGTCGTTCCCGGCGGGACTACGACGACAATGCGCTACTGCACTAACTGCTGATCAATATCGACTGACTGTCCCCGCTCGCTACCGTAGCTAGCGCCATTTATTAACCGGTCGTCGTCTGCTGACTGTGGGCCACTAAATGCCCTAACAGACGAAACGGAAACGCTTGTTCGATGTGGTTACTGAGTTCTGTTGCTCAATCGAAATGTGTTTAACTGGTGTCGTGCGGGAACTGATCAACCGACATTGCGTATCGTTGTCAACGAGGACGAGAGAAGCAAATACGGTCACGTGACAGAATTGAGTAACCACAAGTCTCCGCAACTTGTGTCACTTGTCTCGCACATGTCTATCATAGAACTGATGTCATCGCATGATTACAAGTCGCGACATCGATCGCGCAACAAAATTACCAGGTTTGTGTGTTGTCTCTGGCGTCTGTCATGGGCTTTAGATCAGCGAGACAGACCAGTGGCCGGGTCAAACGAAGCGGAGAGATACTGTGACCGTGAACGGGCAGTTTAATTGCGATGGCGAGTACGACGGACGAGCGTGGTCAGCCGTCAATACGAGGTTCATGACCTGAGTGACCAGGCGCCACTGACCAGCGCTTGACCGCCGTATTGTGTCGACGTCATCGCACATGTCAGTGCAGACAGAGCGAACAGCAAACAACTAATCCATGCGATCTTCGTTTGTCTAGAGTGAGTTAAATAAGTTAAACAAATGTCGATTGAGTGGCTTCGTTAACCATTATAACTACAAGACACGACTTTACAGTCGCAAGAGTTCACTGGTTTGCCTTCTTAATCCTTAGCGTCGAGTCATCGTGACATTCACTTATTACGACTGATACTGAATAGTTTGTATGCAAATGCCGAACGACGAAGACTTTAGCATTCAGAATGACACAGTGGACGATAGGCAATGAATATGTACACCAGACCACCAATGACGATTATCGCCGACCAATTTCCATTCTATCTAAAAGATATACGTCATCAGATATTGACAGCAAAGCGGCGACGTTACGAAAAGTCATATACGGTACGGAATCACTCTCAAAATGTATTGGGTTTGTCACATTGGGACCCTACGCCATGCATAGAGGCGGTTGCCTAGAGTTGTATTATTGTAACATGGTGGAGTGATCCTGGTGGGATTCAAGCCTTATCTGAAAGACAAAGGGAAGACAAATTGATTTCCTTCAGTGCTTTGACACTGTTGGTTTGGTCATATGACCTGTAAAAATCGTTCCCGGTATGACCTATAATGTGTTTGGTGGGACGTTAAACCTTGCTCAATCAACTCAAAATGTGTGCCGCGTAACTTCGCTGAGCTGGCTCAGAATAATGCAGACTCTAGGTGAACATCAGCGCTGAACGTTCTTGAAGTAGGCTAGTCAAGAAGAGCGAACAAACAGAGCTTGGTCGGTGTATCACGGCAATGATATTATTCTGGTGACAGTGACCACGCAGTGCAGTAAACAGCGCAATGAACCGAGCCAAGAAACGAGCCGTTTATGGCCGATATAACGACAACGCCAATGCCATTTCCGCTAAACTATACGGATGTCACTGATAGTAGGAAAACAGTTGTGATGTATGGGTCTCAGGCCATTCAAACAACCCACAACATCACGGAGTTGATAGTGCAGCCAAATCAGCTCTTTCCTTGCTCAGTGCTTATTGTAAGTATACAAATTCCGGCCTGTAACATTATAGCCTATGCCTACCTCACGTGTCTAAATTTTTGCTTTGAAGAATGGCAGATGTCTAAAATAACTGTGCGGATAACAATGCCTTCATTAGTTTTAACCTACCATTGGTACAACTCAGTATATGAAAATCATTAACAAACCAACTTTGTCATCCACACCTAACACATTTTGGAGTTGTAGTCAGCAGACTTCCAACCGACATGTTGCTGCAGACTTGAAACTTATTATGCAGAATACGGCACAGTGGAACATCCGACTTGCAAGGTATTTCACATAAACATTTCACTGCTTCTTCTAATCACTTACAATCACTTATTTATAAATGTTGACAACGAAAACAGTATTCATTTTATTAAAGAAGTTCATTCAACAATCAACTGAGGGGTTTTTTCATTACCATTATATTGTAAATCGGTGGCCTTAGTTTACATTTCTTTTTATCCATCATATTTATTATTTAATCATCATATATTGTTATCTTACACGACATTTTAATGTCACTAAGTGGTCTTCTGAGTGTGATTTATTGTTAAGAAACTGACTCATCAACTCCAGTAACGTTATTCAGTTCGTGCGAAGTGTAGGCCTATAAACGGCATTGAACCCGAGAATATAGTAAGTAAACAAACCAGATAAGCAGTAAACTGGGCGAACTAACAAGCACCGCACATAAAACACAAAATTTCATGTTGTTCCTCGTCCTTACTCACAGTTGCAAGTACAGAAAAAGTTCACAGTACAATTGGCCAAATTTTTACCGTGCGACTGCATGTGATGCAACGTACCGTATGAGCCAAATATCTGTCTTTCCGTCCGTCTGTCTGTCCGTCTGTCAAACCGTGGTGCGTGGATTGTGAGAACTAAAATAATTGTGCCACATTCTTATACCATAAGGTTGGTGGGGGATGACCCCTTCTACCTGAAAGTTTGGGTCAAACTGACCCTGTTGGAGCGAAAACGCCTTTTTAATCGATATTCACCCTCAGCCGTAACACCTAGCTAAAAAAGTTCAATTAACACTAATAGGAAGTCTTTCCAATGAGCCTAAGATGAACACCGTACGTTGCCCGAAGTCTCCAGAAGGGAGTTCAGAAACGCAATGTGTCCAAAATTCAAACAATAATCTGCGATAACTTCTAAACGGTACGAAATAGGATGTCTGTTAGTATTAATCACTAATAAGGAGTCGCATACAGACTTTCGATTGGTTTATGACATCGATGACCTTGAATGAGCTTGAATGGCGTAATAGCCCTTATTTTGCGATATTTCACTGAATTTGATAACTTTCAGGCCGATTACGTCACAGTGGTTGCAGATAGGCCTATAATGTCCGCAAAATGTCGTCTCCCAGTTACATTTGGTCAAAACTGGCCCACGCTGCAGTCGTACGGTCTCTTTGCGACAGCTAAGCTTCTCTGCCAAGAATGTTATGTAATACCCGGTGTTTATCTGTCTGTTTGTTCGTCTGAGTGTTAGCAACTTCACGTAAAAACTATTGATACATTTCACATCAGATCGGATCGGATCTTCATGAAAATTTCACCAAAGATGTATCTTTGGACACATAAGATACCGTTAAATTTTCGAATACATCCGCATCTGAATCCGAAAAATAAAAAAAAAACTTCAACTTCACCTCACTGTTTGCTGTTTACCTTTCCAAATAGCTACACCCCTATAGCAGACGACGTCAATGTTTAAGATGGTACCGCAACTTTCCATGAACAGTGCATTCCACAGTAAATAAGTAAGCCAAGATAAGCCATTTTTCACAATTTGGTCTTGGTCTCCGAGCGCTTTTGTTAATTTTTAAAGCATTAAATAGTCTAAACAGTTTATCATACAACTGCGTAGCAATAAAAACTGAATGGAAGTTATGAAGTAGGACGTCGTACCAGTATGTGTGTAAATAGCTTTTCCGACTTTGCATCTGACGCCCGGTTTGTTGATTACTGTTTTACGGCATTTTCAACAAACTATGAACTATGTTAATCCAAATTTTATGCAGCAGATTTAATCATCATTTTCTGTCAAGGATCGCAGGTATAAACGAAACTATGCTCATTTATTCTCTTTTGGCATCTGTAAATCATTAGCAAGAAACCGTCGTTCGATTATTATTGTGTTATTCATGAATTGACTGGAAACGTATTACAAAACGTGCTTAATGAACATCAGATTAGCCACCGGTCACAGCCTGGCAATTAGCTGAGATACCTGCGCTGGTCTCGCATAATTGGCGACTCGATGGCGCGTACTCGTGCAACACGTTAATAGCCTCAACGGCAGCAGCGCCACTGATCGATCCTAACAACGCCGCCCGGTCCGTCCGCGATAAAGTAGACACAAATTGGCCTCACTTTGACCCTTCTTCCCTTGCCGCCCCTCCCTCCTCCCTATAATCCCCGTCGGTCGATCCCAGCACACCGGCCTTGCGACCAATCACAGTACAGCACACTAACTGGCCGCCTGGCGGTGGAGCCAGCCCGACCACGTCTATCCGCTCGCTAGTCGACCATTCGTAAATTTCTTATTGAATCAAAGCAGACGGGCATCGCTCGCACTCACCTACGAACGTGGCCAATTAGTGAGATGAACATCGCCGCTAATCGAACGATCAACAGATGTTTCGCTTTCTTCGATTTGTTTCGTCAGACGCCGCCAGCGGCAGCAGCCATTAGCCGGAAATCTTGTTTGTTCTTCGTGATGCCACACTAACCTGACCATCACGTACTCTGCGACGAATGCACATCTGTTCAAAATACACCCAGATCTTTGCTTGGAGTTTTGTGATACACGCATGCACAACAAAACGCTGCATTATTTCTACGGGTAACAGAAAGCTGCAATGAAAAAGAACTGTTACAAACAGCCCATTCATGAGTGAGTGAGTATGATACACTAACTGCAATAAGCGCTATCTGTTGTGTGTCATATTATGTTATGTGGATACACTGTCAACTTTATACACTGTGTCTCAGAAAAAGTTTACCCTTTTTATTTTTTTGCGATAACTTTCTCATGTAAACCGATTCAAATGATATTTGGCAGAAACATAGCTGACAAAATCTGGAACAAACTGACGTATGGCAATTTTGACATTTGTTCATGGTGTCGCTAGTTTACATCGTAAAATGACACCCATTTTTCTCAATTCCAGAACGTGAAAATTCTACTTACTTAGGATTGCCTTTATGTGTCATAATATAGGTGAGTTACAAACTTTTGAAATGGTTTGTTTTTTTTGGCCCACGATTTACGTCGATCCATTTGCTCATGGTAGTGTTTTATTCCAAACCGTCATATTTGCACTGCACCCCGCTTTGGCTAAATGCGTGTCTGTGGTTGAAGCAATTACCACAATCACACACATATGTCATATGAAGTGATGAGTGGTGGTTGGACGCGGTGCAGGTGACAGGCTGGGCAGTGTTCGGTGTTGGAGTGTGGATCCACGTCTACCGCGAGACATTCCTCTACGCGGTGCTGCTGCGTGACAACCCGACTGACCCAATACTTGTACTTGACGACATCGCTCTCATTCTCATTGTTATTGGCGGAGTCATCGTCACTGTCAGCTTTCTTGGCTGCTGGGGCGCATGCACAGAGAGCGTTTGCTTCCTCGCTTTTGTCAGTACATTTTCATTACTGCTTTCATTGACATCAGTATAACTAATTAATAATTATATTAAGTACCATAATTAGTCTGTCTTTCCTGTGCTTTACCCGACTGTTGACAGTACATACTCCGTCCACCAGTTTTTGATCTTGCTCCGAGTAAACTTCATTGAACTTAAACCACTTCTCCACTACACTAAGCTTATCAGCAGAAGAAATGATAAGATATTAAGCTATTTAGTGTGCGGTACTGTAGGCCTACCATGCTACACGATTCATTGTCATTTAGTTTCATTTTTATGCAGAAATAACGAAAACGAAAAAAGTAGGAAATATATGCTACAAT
>Ga0049105_1000624_pt1 | contig 13047 bp, 7 predicted proteins | sample WorMetvaBAHAMAS1_FD_61260 | JGI IMG/M metagenome (GOLD analysis project Ga0049105, IMG submission 61260) | Worm MetaG Olavius vacuus BAHAMAS.1 | ecosystem: Host-associated > Annelida > Digestive system > Unclassified | place: Germany: Marburg | collected 2013-04-09
CAGCACAAGAACGATCTAGCGGTGCCCACTAACTCTGCGATTGGTCCGTCGCCTGTACAGAGGCGTGCGGCGACATCAAAGAATCCCACAACTTGCACACTCCCTAGTGACGTAATATCCCACAACTTGATACACCACCGTTGAGATGGTTCAGATGATTGTGTACATGCTGTGTGGATGTACTCTCGCGTACACGATGCCTTTATTGGCGGCGCGCTGAATTAGCTGCGTCAGTCATTGCGTGCCTAATAAATGCACTACAGCATGTTCATTATTCTTGGAACGGACACATTAAAAAAACTTCACTAGAAAGTTTTCGACACTCGAATCAACGGGAAATAACAAACAGTAAGACAAACGTTTATGAGTAACAGGATAAGATGGACGAGATGACCATTGTGCTAGCTGACTAGGAAGATTGAGCTCGTGATTGACGGTATGTCCTTGTTCATGGCCATCAGTGGTGTGGATCTGCTGCAAATAATAGGGGACAGCAAAACCCTCGTCAAAGGTTGTCTTCATAAACTGCATGTTATCATTTTGTGTAAATGAAAATATGTAAATGGATTTAAATAGGGACTAAGGAGCCCCAGGCACAGGCAATGATTACTGAATAAGCAAGCGGTTCAAAATATTAGGGCCCTAACGCAAATTATTACCGGGACTCGAGGGGCCGCATAGATCGACGCCTCTGGTGGTCATCAGAAGAGCTGCGTCAGTTCCGTTTTGACGGCTTCCAGTTCGTCGTGGTCGATCACGACATCAACGACGGCATCAACGATAGCGTCGTCGCCGTCACCGAGCAGTCGGCGACGTTGAGCGGCAGGTACGGGACTCGCGGCCGCGTGACACGCCGCCGGTCCATCAACGACGTCGACACTGGGCATCACGTGATGTTGTAGGTCGTCTCGTAACAGTCCAATGTCATACTGCTGTCGCAGTGCCGCCAGCTGGTCGAGCGTCGTACAGACCACTATGACGGCCACGGCCGCCTGCCGTTCACCTGTCTCCGTCACTGGAACGACGTCGAGCACCGGCAGCCAGCACGACCGCTCAAAATACCTGTACACGTATACACGAAGACACTGATACGTGAGGCTGGGACGTCTTCAGCGATCGACTGTGTCGATCAAATTGCGCTTAAAACTATGCTCTAAACACTAGAAAGTAGACGACTCTGCATACCCGTCGACTATTGTGCTGCTTTGGCGTAACACATGCATAAGTAAGTTGGCTTTGCTTATCGAATTACCACAATGCCGAAAAACAGCTGATCTCAAATGACGAGCTTGACAGACCTTTAGCGTCATCTTAGGTAATAGACGACTGGATAGCGCGTGTGTGGATACGTATTAATGGTCAATGGTGACATGACTACAGCTCTTAATGGTTTTGTTTCTGTTGTTGACCGTGAAATGATGATGATGATGATGATGATGATGAGTGGATTTATAGAGCGCGTCATAAATAGTCCTCAGACGCGCTATCGATCAGCCAAACAGGTGGTCCTTCAGATGTCGAGCGAACGTCAGAGGGGAGAGAGTTGCGGTTCGCAGAGCGGCTGGTAAACTGTTCCAGACGACTGGGCCTGCGACCGCGAAACTCCTCATCACTAGCGTGGTCGTTGTCATTGGTACCTAATAGTGTCAGCGTAGGCGCGTAGCACGTTGGCTACAGTTTCACACGATGATGTGAGTAATCAACGACGACCATGGCTTCGTTGAGGTAATCGTCTGGACAGTACACGACTACACACAGACTACAAACCGACCGCGGCGTTGTTCCGCTGCTTTGGACTAAAAGCTATCTGTAACATCTGTATCAGTGAGCTGGGGATGGCGTCGTTAATAAGTAAAATTACAATTAACTGCTAACAGATGGTAATGAAGATCAGTAGCAAGTTAACAACTTTCAAAACGTTTAATTTAAGTCGCGAAACACGGAAAATATCACACGTCGTTCACCTGACGAGTCGGTCACGTAGCGTCAAGTCGTCCGCGCACTTGCCGGTAGCACTGAGCACGTCACAGAACTGAGTGATCTTGGCTCGCAGCAGCTCAGCGCTACGACGCAGCCGTGCAATGGCCAAGTGCCGCTGATATCTCGGCGTAGTCTGCCAGTCATCAGACGCCGGCGTTGAGTGATGCATCGACGTCGATGACTGACGACACGGCTGCCTTGCCCCGGGTGCTGGCGACATCTGTATGTCCACGTCATGCCGATCCTTCGACATGCGGAAAACCGCTCCGTCTGCTAGAGACATTCGAAAGCCGCCACTGAGCTCGATTCCGGCTAGAAGGCAGTTGACACCGCCAGTTTGAAACTCTTTGGAACCGCCGCCTACCGGCATCGAGCTTATTGATGAAGTGGGTGACTGGCTGGGAGCGGATCGTTTACTGACTGGAGAGGACGCGTTGCCGTTGTCGGCGACGAACTGCTGTCTCAGGTGCTGTTTCTTGCCCAGGAGACATGCCGCCAGACAGTCCAGCACTCCGCTGTACTTCCGGTCGTTGCCAATGTCCAGTTCTGCGTCAGAGGTGGACGTTGACGCGGCTCTGGTGCTGGCGGTAGCGGCAGCCGTGAAGCGGAACATAGCGGCCGAGTGACGCCGTTCATCGGGCACCTGCTGCAGCCGGTAACGGCGTCGCGACGACAGCGCCGTCGGCGTCGGCGGCGACTTGAACATTCGACTTGGTCGAGGGCGGTGACGAAGTTGCGCTGTGGACTGTTGAAGCAGGTCGATATGGGACTCGATATCGCTCAGGCTGACCCACTCGGACCCACACAGACCGCCAGACTTGAGCTTCACCGACGCCACGCGGATTTCTATAGTTATCTGACCTGCAGTGTTTGCAGCATCACCATTCACCTTTCTTGAGATTCAATGATAACCAAGATCATAGCCAGTGACAGATAACCACGTAGTAATGCAAAACAACATAATCATAAGAGTTAAAAAGACCTACAAGTAATTCAGCTGTATATTTTAAATAACGTGTCGTGTACAAGTCTTTTCTTCCATGTACTTAACATGCTCATTTACTGCACGCACACGGCAATTTCAACGTTTACATACCGAAAATTTGTAGATAAAGCTGACGCTTCATTCTTTCATTTATTCATTGATTGATTCATTCATTCATTTCATGTGTTAAAGAATGCACAAAACAGGAAACTGACACATGATGGAATTAGACTAAAAGGTTAAACGCACTATACAAGCATACATGCCATACGACTCTGCATCCAATAATAATTCCTAGATCGCGGCTATGGCCACTTGTATCTCGTCACTTACACCCAAGCCAATACAAGAGTTATTTTAGGTTGAGCTAAACCAGAGTGGCACAAATCATAACCGCTACACGTAGGAACTGCATGTACTCTGATCAGAATCCAAAAAAACTAGGTCAGTCTGACCTAGATTACTGGGTTTACAAGTCATCTTGCTTATAATAGCTGTCATGCCGGTTGAGCGTCACAGCCCATGGGCTGTTTGTTTAGAATAGAAGTAGACAACATGGAGTGATTTACCTCTATGTCTCGCATTGCTTGGGAACCCTGAAAATAAAGCACATTATGTCAGTACTGACATAATCGACATGACTTAACGAACATAACAGTCAAACGTCGTGTTGTAAACTTATATAAAACAGATCTACATTACTACTCAGGACTCATTTACCTGGAAAAGAGAAAAACTCAACTTCGAGTTTTCTGCAACAGTGATAACTAGAAAATGTAGCAATTGCGAATGCATTGCAACTTGAGGCCGCCCGAGCCACACCAGCTCTTTGCCGCTTTAATTACGATGCCATGCCAAGTTTGATGTCACCGAACCTATCCATTGCAGTGTAATAGCGTTTTTGCTGCTGATACATTACTTTACGATGTGACCTTTACCTCTGACCATGTGACCTTGACCTTTGACCTTGAATATATGCAGTGTATCGCCTGTGATGTGATGAAACTCTGTATCCAAATTTGAACGCAATCGAACAATCCGCGCCGGAGTTATTGCGATTTCAGTGTTTGACCTTATGACCTTAAACATGTTTTAAGTGTTGCGCTCGGATCTGGGATAATTTTCACCAAGTTTGACTTTCGACGAATTATCCGTGCATGAATTATAGTGTTTTTGATGCTGATATGTTATGTCACGCTGTGATCTTCACCTATGACCCGTTGACCTTGAAAGTTCGTGGTACATCAAGCGTCACGTGATCAAAGTCTGTACAAAATTTGAGCGAAATCGAGCAATCCCCGGCTGAATTATTGATAATTTTGCGAATTTTTGAACACGTTATGTCACGCTGTAACCTTGACCTTTGACCTATTGACCTTGAACTTTTAAGGCATTTCGGGTGTCATGCGTTTAAACTCCTTACACAATTTGAGCGACATCGTACAATCCACGGCTGAGTTATTGACGATTTAGCACGTTTTCGCGTGCAATTTTAGGGGTGGGTCACAACTGACAGAGCTTTCTCAGGGGTGAGTGGACCCAACTTCATCAAACTTGACCAGTGCATAGGGGAATCATCGCGCCATTGCATTATCAAATATGCCAAAATTGCGTTGGTGGCCGGGGCTCTGCCCCGGATCCCGCTGAGGGAGCTCACGACGCTCCCCCAAACCTCCTAGTCGGTTGGGGAGGGGACACTGCCTGCGCAATCCCCATCCCTCTCGGCGCCTCGATTCTCGTGTCTTCGGCGCTCAGCTTCTATGCCCCCAATGTTAAACCCTGGCTACGCCCCTGAAGGTTCATGGGTAAAACTTATGACCTTCCCGACTAACGTCGGGCGGCCTAATAAGGCACTCATCTGTCGAAGAGAAACCGCGCGACGTTCCATATCATTTGAAGATTTGAAGATTTTCTTAATTATTTCTATCTATGGCCTTTATTAACAAGTCTGTGATACTGTATGTCGTCGCCGTCATACGATGGTGATGGCCAAGTGCTGTGACTCACTGGGTGGAGAACGGCGCGTAACGACAAAACCGAAAAAAACGTTTGAGATTAAGTAACAAGGGAAGTAGACTTACCCTTTCTGAGAGGGAACCGTCCCGAATCCCCTTATAACACAATGTAGAATAGGTCAAAGGCAAGTGTTTTGTACATGTAATCAGTATGCTATGTATGAAAGCTCTGACGGCATACAATGCTGATAGCGCAAGCATATGCCAGATACAGCCTGTTACTGCCCCAGCACGTTACCCGGTGTACATGTGGTCGGTTCAACACCCGGCGACAGCGGCGCGATCCTCGGCGTGTAGTCGAGCAGGTTGGCCAGCTGATGCTGTCCAGTAAGTCTCAAGGCGTTCAGCAGCAGCGAGAGACCAGGTCGGCCAGCGCGATCAACGCAGCGTAGTAAGGCGATGTTCTGTCGCGCCGACGACGCCGTCTCACGTTCAATCAGCTCAGCGTCGAGATGACTGACAGCGCCGTTCTGAACGAGGTACGCGAGCAGCGGCGCGTCACAGCTCAGCAGTTCGACGGCCTCGCGCCGCGTCGCCAGAGACTCAGGGCGCCACCCTGCCGACGACGACGGTCCGACGTGCGACGTCGACCGCCAAGGGGAACCGGCCGCCGCTTCGCTGTGTGCTGTGACGTCATGTTGCTGGCTGATTTCGTAACCTGTAAGAAGACAGTCGGACACTTCACTAGCTACAACTTTCACACAGAGAATTAAATATGGTCTTATCATCATAGAGACACCTGTGTCAACAGCCGACTGGTACAATGACCTATTCCATGATTCCAATTCAACAGATTAAGAACTGAGCACGGACAGCGGTAGATCTCAGACTTTCAGACAGAGAATTAAACATGGTCTTGTCCTCCTAGAGACACCGGTATCAACAGCCAACTGCTACAGTTACCTATACCATGGTTCTGACTAACAGATTAAGAACTAAAGCCCGGACAGCAGTCAATGACCGCTCAGAATAGACGGAGCTACATTCTTCTAATCAGCGTGAAGCGAAATAGGCCTACAACAAATGTCTGTGGTTTGACCAGGACATGCGGTCTCTATTAACTAAACTAATGCTGAATTATAGATAATTAGTATCCGGAAGAACGATTTTTTCATTACAAATCGGTGTGTGGTCGACGTACCTGCAGCGACGATAATCTCCGAGTAATGTGACACATAGAGCAGCGGGTTATTAGTGTAGAATGCTGAACACAGCTCGTGATTTCCAGTAAACTGATGACGATGATGATGACGAAACATGACATCACCACTGCAGTCCGCCGCAGTACCACCGCGAATAACGTCAAACTAATATTCAACGCTGTTCATCTCGACTTACACTGGCAAACAGTTAAGGCCACGGGTGTATGGAAATCGCACGGCAACAAGGTCAGTTGTTGGCCACAGCATCGCAGCTAATTATTGTGCGCTGTGTCGAAAGCAAGAGAGGGGCAACGGGCTAAACTTTTGGGTGTTTGTACAGGTGGACCAAAACAATAAAACTATATACTGAACAATTTTAGTACTTTCGTGTACATGATGACACAGAAACTCGATCCATATATGAAGATGTTCAGTAGCCCACTTTATATATACAGTACGACTGGTGCCTTGTGAATTTTTAACCACAGTTAGATATCTTTTGCATAAGTGCAGTGAAACGATACTATGCTGGGGCGACTGAAAATGCAGGACGTGAAAATAACGGACCGTCGAAATCGCAAGGGGTGAAAAACTGAAAATGCAGTACATGAACATGCAGGGGATAAATATATGCTGGACATAAAAACAGATAACATTGAACAATTGGTTTCTTGCTCTGAAGTTACCGAGGGCTAGTTCGCAACGCTTTAATTTGGTATAGCATGTTGTGTTGGTTTTACAGAACCAACACAACATGCTATACGTTGGGGCCTAATATTTTTCTTCTGTATAGTGTGCGTCTGCCAGGTTATCAGTTAAATGCCCGTTATCGATCAACCAATTTATTTAGTCAACTATGCAAAATCACAAACTGAATAACAACACTCACAGTGAAAGGCACAGTGATGGGCTATCAAACTTATTAGCCCAGAAAATGCTTTAATCGTCGATACTCAAACTTCATTCCGCAGTTGGTGGTCGTTCACTCATTGTTCCCTACGCATTAACGTCATACGCTCTTACGCCATAGTTATGTGATATGTAAACTTTATTTTGTAGTTAAAGTGTATGTTTTTTTGGAGGGGGAGGATCGAATGACGGACAATATTAATAATAATAATAATAATAATAATAATAATAATAAAATATGTAATAATTTTATGTCCTGCATTTTCAGCGGCCCTCCCCAATACTAACAGTGTACCGTTCACGGTCGCTCGCTTCCCCGCGTACCTGAGCCGACAGAAGCAAATGAACTTGCCGCCGAATAGTTCGAACTTCAATCTGGTAAATTTCTTACTATGATGAGCTTTGCAACAAAAATTGTATCCGATACGTTGATCATCAGGAGCGCGTTCTGTTACACCAATGAGTCCGATAAGCCAGGACGCAATAAACGGGCGCCTGGCAGACTGCTAAAACATCGATGATGTTTAGGGTACACCGTAGACACGTTGAATTCGTGTTGATCTACTGATGTTCATAATCAGAGTTGCTGAATATAAATTTTGAGGTAAACGTGTAAAATAATTGAACGTTATGCATAAATTAATTGTAATGTTCAGTGTAGTACGGTTTCTTCGAACTTATGCAAAGAATATTTAAATGTGGCGACAGTCAAAATACGTTAGGCCTACTCCTAATAGAGCTGTACGTGTAACACCTTCCTACTTCATCATGTACAGCATAAACATGGCGCTGAGCATCGGACTTGCAATTCATAGATCGCAGGTTCGAGTCCTGCCTCGGTACCATTGCGCAGTGGCTTTGGACAAGTTACTTACACCTACGTGCCTCTGTCACCAAGCAGTATAATTTGGTACCAGCGAAAGCTGGGGAGTAAACCGCTTCTGAAGTTACGACCTTACGGCGGTACAGACATGTGTGTATTATTATTTTAAAACAGTACCGATTTTCGGCCCACCCTCGATATTCCTGTTTTGTGCACAAGAAAATACACTGAATGTAGACATTCACCGCTGACTTGTGCGTAACTGGCGAATTTCACGGCGCTGAGCACAGTACGTTTAGTGCAATTGCTCAAAGGTTTCAGCCACATAAACGATCCGACTACGACAAAAGTAACGTAGTGGCAAAAAGCGTTGAAGAGAATTCGAATATAACGCTGAAATCGATGCCCCCGATTCAGGTTAACGCCCAAATAACTATCACAGGCGCGCATCTAGGCATGGCCATCGTCACACACTGCACGATGGGCTTATTAGGCGTACTGCAACTCGGCCAGCCAGACGTCGACACCATCTGCTACGTCACGTTTAGTACGACAGCAGCTGTTGCGCGCTGGAACGGACCAAACTCTCGCCTGGCACGCCAGTTAGCCTATCGGTCACTCATCTAATTTACGACTTTTACTAAACAAGGAAAATCAACGAATACTGCTCCGAGATATATGCTTCTGTTTGCACATCACAATGCCGATCCGTCAGTAACAAAAGTTGGCGCCGGCACGACTTCTTACCTTTAGCAGATCGTTAGACGGCTCATATTACAGGATGGACCGTATAGGCAGTATTCATGTTATGAACACAGTCCCTCATCAGCTTTCGACATAGCACAAACGAAATTACGGAGATAGAAATTCATGAATTAGAATTAATTCTTCACATATAATTTCACAATCTCCAGGTAAAACACAAATTTGCAATTACTCAGGATGATTACATTCCAGGCATTGTGACATTTACTGACAATTCCCTGAATTCTCCAGCCAAGTTTAGCATTTGCAAAGGTAGTTGACACACTAAGATGATGCCTACAGCACTTGTCTAGCCCTGGAAATGAATATACTCCTTTCCCCGACATGACCACTTCTGGATATTTGACGTCAAGGCTTTTAAAAGGTGTGGTTATAATTTCGATTGTGTCTGTCTGTCTGTCAGACGATAACTTTCAAAAGCTTTGATGTAGGAAGTTCACATAGGGAATACGAGTCAAGTTCGTATATGAAGGTTATTGGGTCAAGGTCACAGGAGCAAAAAGGTAAAATATCCTGATTTCAGCAATGCAAAACTTCGATTGGCAATAACTCAGGTTCTGTAAAACACACAGCCATAAAGTTTGTGTGGAGCATGGGTGTTTTCGGCTATAGCAGATTTAACGGTGTGATCATCTTTGTCAGGTGATCAGAAGTAACCACGTGTAACTAACTGCACGCATTCGTGTGTGGTTGACCTTAGAGATTAGAAGGCAATCGTGTTCTACATCTTTTGCCAGACTTAACAGATACAAAATGAAACAATGTCTCAGCCATTCTACAAACACTGGTATCAATATTCAACTTTCCAACCAACAGAGTAAAAACTGCAATATCACTATACCACTAAATCTTTTTGTTCTCGATCATGACAGTATATATTTGATAAAGTGACTCAGTTAATGTAGAAAACAATAACTAATGATAATTAGCTACACATGCAGGTTTTTTGTTCTGTAAAATTTCCTGACATTCTTATGACTATTCCAACTTTTCTCACTGTTCACTTTTTCCGGGTTTCCAGATAAATGACCTCTATACAGCAAATGAATTTTGTAACTTCTACTTGACAAATACCCACCAACATCTCATTCTTAATGACATGAGCACTGAGCAGCTGTGCAATGTGATGACAGAGCCAGAACTCGCCATGTTTCACACTATAATATCACATCACACATATTACAGGAACAATCATGCACAGCCAACTCAACCCAAGAATTACACGACTCTCCGAAGCTGCTAGTTAAATATATACACGGTCATGTCATGTAAATCAGCTGTCGGTGATGGAAGAAAAACGTTCTCACAACGTTACTCATGCCAAGACCGTTATTTAAATACACTCTTGTTTACCATATACCAAATACTCGGCAATTCTTCAAACGTAAAAAATTTCACAGTTATCACAAAGCAGTAACATACGACCATCGGCTAAAAAATCTTTTAAACAGCGACGCATGGCCGACTGAAAATTCCACGACTTCTGCACGATGCAAAACAGAACAGTGCACTTATCTATTTCGCCACAGATGTAGCAACAACCAACAGACAAGCTAGGTGCGTGTCCTGCAACACTTGTTCCGACGAAAGTGCCAAAGTCAGACAGAGTTAAATCACATATGGCCGTACAATGAACTGAATCGAATAATTAACGCTAAGCGACCCGATTTATAATTGACTCGTGCAGAGACGCAATCTGCGCACTCCACTTGTCCATTCCATTGTAACGTGCACCACCGGTCGACTCTTGATTCAACTCCAACAACTGATGCACCTGATCAATTCGTCCGTGGACCGTACTGCAATACAGATATGATTTTTACAATCACAAACTATTGTGACATCACTCTTTTCTAAAGTGTGCGAATGGGCATGGCTTGCTTAGTGACCATTTGGGTTGATTGAGCAAGGTTTAACGTCCCACCAAACAAATTATAGATCATATCGGGAACGATTTTTACAGGTCATATGACCAAACCAACAGTGTCAAAGCACTGAAAGAAGCCAGTCTGTCTTTCAGATAAGGTCTCCCAGCTTCAGCTATGTCGGGGATGAATGGCCTCAGATGTGTCTGGGCTGCAGAGCTTCAAACAATTGACAGAGTTCTAGGCAGAAGAGTTTCACATGATGTATATCACAAGTTTTGCTTGCACTTCCAATACTAGTAACTGCTAACAAGATTACAGTTTCCAGTGGTTTTATTTCCATACTGCCAACTGTCAGATCGAATCCCAAAGAACGCGTGTATATAGCAAAACGTCAACAATATGAATCACTCTCGCTAACAGACACCAGAAATGCACTATAAGCTCACTCAGATTGGCAGCAAGATGGGCAGTATTTAGACATCAGATATAATTTTTGATCACTGCAACACAGTACAGACTTAATCAAAGCTAAAGACAAACACGTGTAGTCAGATATGCACAATTTTATTTTTTATTTTTGGTGAAATTCTGAAGAACTGAGGTGCTTCTATAAACAGAACAGATTCCTTGTAATTAAGATAACTGACTCTTATCACACTACACACCAACTCACAGCAGCAGCTAATATTCTGTGCCCATCAAAAATCTGTGCCTAAAAATTCGGAAATCCATGCTTGTAATTTTGACAATGTTTCATCAGTGATGCAAGTCGAAGTCTATGAACGTAAGGTACATGCTGATATTTAGACGATATTGCTGCCACCAATGGCATATTTTAAAGCTAAAATGCACCAAATTTGATTCTGACTGGGGCTTACAGCACTCGCCCAGGCCCCGTAGCTAGATTTAAGGAGCCTACTTCTAAGGGAATGGAAGGAAAAGGGAGGGGAGGCTGAGGAGAGGGGAGGGAAGGACTTAAGCTTGGCCAGACCTCAGCAGTACATGCGATGTGTATCAAAGAAAGCTGGAAAACAGACATGATACATCACACAGTGGCGCTGAATCTGTGCTCTAAACTGGTGTTATCTTACTTTTATTCACGGCACAAAAATAACATGCAATAACAACAGAAATGATTACATACTTGTCGAGAATACACGACACAAGAAGATTTTCTACTTCAACGACGTCAATGTTGAGCTCCTACAATTCACATACACACTGCAGGTTACAACTTCAGTACTCCATCTTACAGATAATACTCTAAGTCTGTACCAATCTGGCTGTCAAAAAATGATATTACTGGCAGCACTCTTTCTTTAAAAATTAACTAATAAGTAAGTAAGTAAGTAAGTAAGACTATTTCTATACGGCGCTGTTTTACAAAGAGTCACAAAGCGCTGTAGTCCCACGACCCGAATAGAAAAGTCTTCAGACACCGTTAAAATTGTCTGTCTATATTGCTTGGAACTTCGGTTTCACACAGTAATTATGTTATTTGCCAGTGTAAACAATGTAAACGAAATATAGCCTTCCAGTCCAGCTCTGGTGGCAAGCCAAATGCTGAAGCTCAGCAAGATTCAGTGTTGATATTTACACTGATTTCACTTTCAGATTCAGATTGTCTAGACCGCATCGCTGCACGGGTGACGCCGCTGTGGCAGATGATGTTGGAATTGACGAATGGATGAGGGAGCCAAGGTACACAAACTCGTCAACTACTGTAACCTCTTTACACTGAACTGTGGTACTGTAGTCGATGGCACATTCCCCCTACTGCCCAAAGCTTGGACCTTTGTCTTCTGCCAATTCACCTCTAATCCTAGCGAAGCTGCCTCACTTGCCATCGTCTCCAGCACAGGTACGAGGAATTCGAGCAATTCAGCCAGAAGAGACATCGTCAGCAAAGTCCAACCGTCCTTTCCAGCATCCAATCCACGCTTGTGGCAAATGAATCTGGTGCCAGCAAGCACCCCTGATGCACACCCAACTCAATTTTGAACCATCACCTTTGAACTCCACCTGCCCGGATGCAGCTGATAGAGTTATCACAGAGAGCTCCAATCAGTCTAACTTGAACATGCATTAACACTAATATGCACATTGTGTCAAAGTTTCAAGTCAACACTTGTTTCAATGCAGGAGAAGTGAGCTCAAGTTTTTGTTGGAAAGTGGAATAAAAAGGAAAAAGAAAGAACAGAACATTCACAGTAAAAATATGGTGTCTTAGTCTACAATGCAGACATAACTAATCACAAACAATAAATTATCATGAAACTCTTTACACGAAGTATGAGTGGTTTACCTGAGATATAAACGGTATGTGTATACGAGTGTATGGCTTGATGAGTTTGATGAGAACTTGTGTCCGTATGTTCCGAAGCAGATCTTAACACAAGCAATGTGCAAACTTCAGTACAGTACAGTAATTACTCTTAAATTTTCTTAAAACAGCATAAAGCCTGTGCTCTGCAGTACAAAGTCAAGGTACACTTTACTGTAGTATCTGTCATATGCACACTCTGTGCTGAAAACACTTCATAACTATCCCACCATTTCA
>Ga0049105_1000625_pt1 | contig 13045 bp, 16 predicted proteins | sample WorMetvaBAHAMAS1_FD_61260 | JGI IMG/M metagenome (GOLD analysis project Ga0049105, IMG submission 61260) | Worm MetaG Olavius vacuus BAHAMAS.1 | ecosystem: Host-associated > Annelida > Digestive system > Unclassified | place: Germany: Marburg | collected 2013-04-09
GAATGATGGTGGGATATTTAATGATTTCTTTATTGCAAATTTACTGCTGAGTGTGATGGTAAAAGAATTTTGAAGATCGGTTAGGATTTAGCAAAGTTATGGCAAAAAATAAAGTGGCACCTTTTTTCCGGACACGGTGTATGTTATCATATACAAGAATTACGAACCGTTAAAAAAAGTGCCAGTTTTTTGGGCCATGCTGTATATTCATTCCTTGATGATGATTACTAGCTGGATCAAAAGTCAAAAATTGCAATAGATTATCAGCAACACATTAAAATAAAAATCTGCACAACAGCTAAATTATGCCAATCATAATGGAGACTGGATGGCCAACCTCAAGCTGCAGTTTGAGATGACTCCGCATCGATTCAAACAGCAGAAAACAGACACGAACGGTCGCCGCAAACAGAGTGAGTCGTTCGGACTTCAGCAGCTGTCAATAGCAGTTGACACATCACGTCATCAGCAAAGTTCCGTTATTATTTGTAAACCTCAGCAACTTAAGACACATTCAACATTAAATGTCTGCAAATAACTCTGATAACTATAAAAACAGAATATCTATTCACATATTTCCTTTAAAATCGTCCATCGCTAGAAAACAGAAAAAAGTAACGAACAATCTGCAACACCTGAAGTTTTTTGGAACAAACTAAAGCACTTTCACCTTCAAGCAGCAGCGACAGATAATGCTGAGCCATCATGAACTACGTGCTCAATTTATAACCCAAGAAGTCCAACAGACAGCACAAATTTTGCTAACAGAATGCAAATAAATACTCACAAAGATCAAGTTCTTTGCCATCTCGTCCTTGACAAGTGCAAGAAGCGACTGGAATCGAGCAATGTGATCCGCTCCGGACTCGAAGGCAATTGTCAGCAAGCTGAGCCCCATGTGGATCATGACATCGGTATTGTGCTGGTCATATGGGTTAATGAGAGACACGAGGAATCGGAGAAGCTCGCGGACACATGGCAGACTATATGGTGTCGGTGGAACAGCTTGCTGGGCTCCTGGTCATCACACACATACATGTCTACTAGACCCACAACAGCTCCCAATATACTGTCACACTGGGTCACTTCATAAATAAGGTAAGACCGAACGTCTTAGATCGAACAGTTAAGACCAAAGTTAAGACCTAGCAAATATGCATGACCCGCACTTATACATGACTTGTTTATACTGTAAACTAAACTTAATCGGAATAATTCAGTCTAATCAGCAACTCCATAATTTTTCTTATTAAAACAACAGTCAAAAGGATATTGTTCAGTCAATACATAAACAAAAAACTCTGATGATTTTGTATTTTTTTATATCATTTCCTTGTATTTCCATTCTATTTGGCAATTCAGCAACTGGTCACAAGCATGTTTAGAAAAGCCTTGTCTTGTCTATTCTGTATTTACAATTATTGACCACTATGCTGCCTTATGTGTAGTCAGAAATAGAAACCGACCTTCCAGTGCATGAGATGACATGGTCGTGAACCTAATTCCTCTCGGATTGACAAACTCTTTGCTGGCAGGTGAATACACATCGAGCGGTGCACCTGGGCTTGATTCAGCATCAGCTGAGACAGCAGCATCAGCTTCAGCAGCCAGTCTTGCATCACTGCTTGTAGACTGAACACATTACACACGAACAAAGTCTTCTTATGTCTCCACAAAATGTACACCACACATGTGTCATCAAAGTACACACTAATTACAATAACAATATAAAAGTTTCTATCACACCATAAAGAAACAACGTCAGATATGGCAATGGTCACAGCTAACGGAGGACATTGTCAAACCCTCATTCCTGTCACAGAATTCCTCAAAAAGCACGACCACTGTTAATCTTGACAAAAATTATTTGGCACATGCAGCAGTTGAATCTACACCATGCCACAGTCTTGTACAATGCACTGTGTTGATCCATGCAGTCTCAGAATCAAGATGCTGCATTTACTGGTAAAAATGTCATATACAGTAAGTCATCAAAGATGCTCGATTTTTCCCTTTGTCTGAATGGTTAACTTTTTCATGCTCATTGCTCATTATGGCTTAATTCTGGTTTCACAAGGCCTCACCAGAGACAATTTTTGAGACTGCATGAATAAGACATTTACACATGCTGGACAATTGTTCCTTATGTTCTACCGACAATGTCAAAGTATGGAAACGATATGGTTTACGAAATAATAAACAATCACAGCAATAAGCAAAATTACAATCAATCATACGAGATAACTGGTAATGACATCAAGTTTATTCTACAAAATAACTGAAACGAATAATCTATCAGCCACAAAGATAAACATACTCTGCTACAAATTGCACATGATTTACCCTTAACACTACACAGCCCTTCACACTAAGGGTTATCAAACGGCAGTGCCATATGAGACCCTTCAGGCCAACAGTTTGTATGGCTGCCAAAGCTAGCACATGCAGCCTGCATCAGTTGTAACAAACTGACTAGTGGTCTGAAGATGCCTAATGACATCAACATTCAGCAGCATGGTGGAAGGAGATACTGAAGTAACAAAAGAGTTAAACTAACAATGTGTTCTCATTAACCGAAAACTGATAAATAATGCTCTTAACGTGATTTTCTACTTAAATGTAACCACACAACAGCCGACAGTTGACAACCGACAGTCGATAACTCCAACAAAATGCATATATTATAGGCTTGATGGTTAGTGCCAAAACTCACAATCACCTTGCAACCTAGCCATGCTAATTTTGCTAGAGAAACATTTCTGATGCACCTCGCAGATATGGTTAGTTGCCAAAGAAATTAACACTCGCTTGCATGCTCACGAAAAAGTGATCAGTCCACAAAGCTTCAGCAGGTGAAAATTTGATGAAATATCAACAAAAATCTGTCCATTGTGAACTCAAGTTAACCAAACTTAACTTAGCTATGCATGAAAAATGCATCTTATGCTAACGAAGTAATGCCATATGCAATTTGGCCACAATACTGGTTCAGGTTCATGTAGTAAATCTGCAGTCCATAAAAGAGATGGGCCAAAGTTCGTCAAACACCGAAGTTGGGCCGAAGAATTTGGCGGAACGTTCGGCTTGGTTTAGCTCCGCAACATGTGACTATTCAGACGAAGTTTGGCATCAATTGTGGTTTTGCATATGTGGCATTTTGCACTCGCCACCGACATTCACTTAAGTCAGTGTACTAACTATCAGTTACTAGTTAGTTATCAACTTGCCTACTAGTAAGTTGATAACTAACTAGTAGGCCTACAACTTACATGTAGTACACTACAAATTACTAGTTAGTTCACAAATGAAGCACGCAGATTCACCAAAACGAATCTAAAACTGTTTTCGGTTTTGACAAATAGATCATCAGGCCTTTCTTATTCAGAGATATTTTTGTAATGTAATTTCTGCGACCGAGTGCCAAATGTTCAGCCGACTGTTGTATGCTAGGATAACACCACGTTTTACTGGTGAATGCAATGAGCCTGCTCAAACCTTCGGCTTCGGCCTAACGTCACAATCTCACATCTGGCCCATCTCTAGTAAGACTGGACTTGTTCAACAAACATAAACACTCGCAGTTTGGAAATTCGATGTATGTTCTAAAAACCCAAAACTCTGCAAATTTCAAAATACTGTCTCCTGTAAGTTGGTCTCCCGTAAGTTTGATGAATAACACTAACTTGCTAATTACTTTTGTTCGTAGACAATACACTGACGTTTTTCCAAGTAGTTTCCCATCTAACACAATGTGTGCGCATGCATGTGCGTACTTACTACACTTCCTGGCCACTCGCTGCGCTCACCAGTAAAAGATGTTGTTTCATCCTAGCATACAACATTCGGCCGACGTTCGACACTCGTTCAGTGAGCCTGCCCAAACCTTCCCAGTTATCATAATCCGACATTCGGCCCATCTCTAGTCATGAACTCCACCTACCAAGTCGCAGCTGACAATGCCTTCTTTCTCATTTGTACCTTGCGCAAACAGAGACTGATTCTCGTCTGTCGAGTCGGCCACAATCTGTCACCACCAACATATGTCGTCCCGCCTGATTCTTGCCCATGAATCAATGCAGCGCAGTAAAAGCCACCACCACAGCGAGACACCTCCACCAGCCAGCCAGCAGTTACATTAGCACTACTCGCCCGAATTACAGCAGCTAATGAACGCTTAATTACACACCACGATGTATCACTGGAACAAACTAGTGCATTAACATGTACATCAAGTAGAATGAATTGCAGATCAGCGGATCACATCAGGTGGTCAAAGCAGTAGACAGATAACGTGCCACAGTGCACAACAAAAATACCAAAGGCTCTGCAAAATGGCAGAAAACTAGTGTTAAAATTGTGTGCTTAGGGCAACTCAGTCTTCTACAATCAGTGGGATGAGAAATGGGCACGATAAATTAGTGAAGGATAGGGCCCACTGGGTGGTAAGTGCTCAACTGTCCAGACATTACTTACAGCACTAACAGAGTGTATGCAGATATGTGTTAACACTCACACACATGCACAGAACCACACAATGACACTAATGTTATACGTAAACACACACTACATGCCGAGAAGTGTACTCCAGTATCTGCATCTGTCAATACAAGTCATCTCCCTTCTGCAATGCATGGCTGTCTCTCCAGAAAGAAACATGGACAAAGAAGTTTCACTGTTTTAGGTCTAAGCCTACAGAACACTTCTGACCATGCATCGCCCATGCAGCTTTGTGCACTCTTGGAGATCGCGCTATTCTGCAGAGCTTATGAAACACTACCTTAGCGCCTTCATGACAGTTTAGATCTAAATGACTGCATGTGCAAACACAAATGTAACGTACTTACTTACTTACACTGTTGCTTTGTGAAACGGCAGCTCTGAGCTGTAACTGACATTAATGAATAAAATGTTCATCGACTCGGAAATAAGCCAAAATGCGAAGCAGCTGTTAACTTCACTAAAAATGTAGTTGTGAGAAATGCATTGTATCCCACAACTGCACCGTGTCAACAAAACAAAACACACAATATAACCCAACATTCCATAAAGCAGCGTAATATTATGATCCGATAAATCTCAGTCGATGTAATGTGTTCACATTCCACATTCTTTAAAGAATAAAGTCTACGAAAGACAACTGTACAAATTATGGACTATTTGGCATCATTGTGTAACTGGCACAAGAAAGTGACATGTGTTCAGTTCATCAGTTTTTGTGAAAGAGACAGTTTATTAATGAGTTTACTTTCTAATGGAGTATACTGCTTTCACACAGTAGTTTGGATAACAGTGAGAGCATGAAGCCCATAACAGTGTACAGTGTTCAACTGTGGAGAATATGGCCTAATCTGAAATAATTCTGAAAAATTAGACTGGTTAACAAAAAGCTCCACAACCAGCAGCAGTGAAAGTATATATTAACTAACTACCTTTCTATCTACGCTTCTCTGTTTACTGTTAACTAGATTCAAACGGTCTACAAGCTCAAAACACAAACATCAAGCCACCACAAATTTCAGTTAACCTGATGTTAGACACGACCAATTAACAAACCAATCACCACAGCCTAGCGATGTGTCACTATCACGCGGTGAAAAATAATTAACAACGCATACAACTAAATGCCTGGCTTCAAATTCAAACCAAAATAACCATTCAGATCGATCTATTAGCAAACTTCAGAACATGCATATTGTAAAATATCCACCTCATACTGCTAGCAAAACTAAAATTTCAGGGGAAACGGCCTTCACTTACTAAATATCGATGACAACGCATATGATCATATGAAGTACTAACAGCCTACAAACAGAACTAACAGTGCAGTTTATTACTTGAAACACAATATGTATGTCAGAAATTTTCAGTTTTAAAATATCATGCAGCAGTTAGCGATAACATATTCATACGGTAACAGTGCAACATCAGTCTTCAACAAATAGCACAGCTATCGCAGAGAGACTGCGCTGCAGGGTGGGTTAAAGCAGGTTGTAACGCATTCATTGGCCTAACTATCCCTGCAAAAATGATTGGTGGGGATGTCCCCTTCTATGCAAGAAATTGGAGGATGGTGATCCACCCATTTGCAAATCGCTGATTTTCTATCTATAACACGTAGCGAAAAAAGTTCAATTAACAATAACAAAAAGTCCACTAAGCGCTTCCAATGAGCCTAAGATAAACATCATATGTTATCCTTAAGCCCCTAAAAATGCAAAGTGCCCAAAATTTGAACAATAAGCTGCAATAACTCCGAAACAGTATGAGATAGGATGTCAGTTATAGTACTAATCACCAATAGGAAGTCGCATACGGGCTTTCGATTGATACCATCCTCGATGACCTTGAACAGCATAATAGCCTCATTTTGCATTTTTTCACCGAATTCGATAGCTTTGCTGGCCAATTATGTCATAGTGGTAGAAGAGAGACCTATAATGTCTACAAAATATTGTCTCCCCATTCCAGTCTTCCACTTTTGGCCAAAACTAACCCACCCTGCAGCGCGGTCTCTCTGCGATAGCTGAGCTACTTGTTTGTCAATCACAGGATCACATACAAGTCCATGATGACTAATATTAATGTCTGCATGGAGTGGCGCCATAACATTTAGCTGACAACTGTCACGCGATCTCTGCTGCTGTGTCAAGCAGCATCTGCAGTCTGCTCACCTGCTCATACCTGGATACTGTTAATGCTGAGAATGAGAAATGTACTGTATTCAAGGAACTTCGCAGTTGCCGGTACAGACATATGAAACAGTCTACCAGCCACTATGTGAACTACTTTGCTTTCACATCTAACGTTCGCTGAATAACTGAAAACTCATCTGTTCAACTAACCTACTGTAGCACATCTGAGGATTTTTATTTCGCACTATAGGAGTGCACTCATTATAATTACACCAAAGACGACTATGATTATTACGGCAGTTCAGAGTGGCCAAAAGCACACTCACCCAGACATACTGATTCGCTGTTTCTGTGTTCAAACTGCTGTCAGCTTCAGTGCTATCATCACAAGGAGAACTCAGCTGCGGCACGTCTGATGACTCCTTGTATCACAACACAACCAGCTAAAGAATAAACGACATTTTTATAACAAATGGCAAACCAAAAAAAAGTGTCACTGTTGAGCACTAAAGGTAAAGATAAAGATAGTCTCATAGTAGTACATCAAGTGAAGGGGGTTACAGCTAATCCCAATACTAGGAGTCAAAGTGCAGGTCATACCAGTCATAAACCCAAAGGTAGGATGCTATCACTTTCTGCCAGACCTTCCTTCCTTTTACCTTCCTAACCATAGGGCATCACCAACCTTAGTCCAGTACCAAATTACATATTCAACATTTGTGAAAGTTATTAACCAATGTTTAGTGATTTGTTTTTGACTCGCAGCATTTTCACTACTTGAGTGCTCGAAACTTTCCATTTCCAGCTACCATTTTCACTTGACGGTCAATGTCTCAAGTCATATTTGGTTTTTGTGAAGTGGCTAATCGACATTTCTGTTGGTAGCTTACCTTGGCAGGTTGCAGTCACTATTGTATAAAAATGGGGCACTGTGTATTTATGACATCTATTAGGCAGGTAACCTACTACAGGAAAAGTTGTAGCCTAACACGAGAGTAGTCCGCCAGTTGGCAGTCTATTTCTTTTGACGTAATGTCAATGGCAGTTATATTCGAGTACTCGATAAGGTACCTGATCGAGTACTCACTAAGCAAACTACTTGATTGTGGCGGCCTGAAATTCCAGTTCACAATATGAACAAATAGCATTTACAGCTACCTGAATAGCATCTTCCCCCATGTCAACCACGTCGCCACGGGTGACCGCTGGTGTAGTTGCCATGCCAACAGCATCAACATATGCAGTGACATCATCAATGGCCGAACTTGCTCCAGTCTGTCGGATGATGGGCAGAGAACTGGGCGGAGATGCCTGGCACTCGCCTGCTTCAATGTCAGATTCACTCACTGCTGTCACGCTGTCGCTTCCTATTGCATCAGCAGGCTGTCATTATGTTATTCTGAATCATTTCGCTCTAATCATTAAACAGCAATTTCTTATACAGCAACCACAAAAATGCTATGGTCAAAATACAGCAATGTAGCCTTCAAGAAGATCAGTGCACATGATTACTAATAACTGAATATAAATATGTGTGCAATAAACAACTCATAAAAAAGACATGATTATGTGACATCATTATGTTTGTTTTTAGTATTACTATGGTAATGCTGACGGTGACTGTGTGCCATTGCTAATATCAACGTAAAACTAAGACAGAGGATTATGATCACAAAATTAAACTTCACAAGATAATTCACCACAGCAGATACTGCCTGTTAGTCTACTACCGGTGAAAACACAAATCACGCATTTCTTCTGTCAACACGGCAAATATTCACACAGAAATAACAGTTAAAACTCATCAAGTGACCTGACAAAGCTGCTTCTCCTGCAGCATCCTGTGCTCCTTGTGAGTGGCTCTCCATCACAGTTTGCTGAACAGCATCGCTCAATGGCCGTGTCACTGGCTTTCTCATAGACTTTGAACTCGGCATTTTTGCAGCTTTCTTGCGCGGCTTTCCAGCACGAGTCGCATCCGTCCCAGTCCTCATTTTCAGCTGAAATTGAGAAAATGCAATGTCACAATGCCCATCATAAAGCAATACACTGCAAATATGCCATGTAAACTTCACATGCAAAGAAACAAGTTTTCTCAGTGCGAGTGTATAACAAGTACTGACTATCAGTACGAGTAATATTAATGATGATGGTGGTAGCAGACGACAGCAGCCTACAGGAGGACTCAACAACCTAAGTCAGTTGGCTTGGTCTGAACGTTGGCAACTACTTTGTGCTGTTCTACCTTTATCAGATAAAGCAGGCAAACTCTCTCTTTGACTCTGCCATGATCACATCACACTCAACAACACCTCAAGTATTACGAGGCATCGAGGGGCGTTCAACAACTTCGTAGCCTGACACAGTTAGTTAACTACGAGATACGCATATCCTATTTTGTCACTTTTCAACATAGTCTCCTGCAACTGAAATGCACTTGGTCCAGCATCTCTCCAAAGCTCTGATTCCACTGGAAAGTCCTGTTGTTCTTGGTCTTACAGCCAGCCAATTGCCATGCAATACGAATACGAATTGCGAATATGGTGGGTGATGGAGTAGTTCAAAGCTGGCATTTTGGATAGCAGCTGGTGCTTGAGCTGACGTGTGAGCAGGTGCATTGTCCTGGCTCCAAGTGACTTTTATTTGTTTCCTAAACTGAAAGAATTCATGAACGGACACACATTTTCTGACGATGAGCACGATCTGCACCGCAAATTACTGAGGCGGTTATCGTATACATTATAGATCCCAGGTAATTTATAGTTAAATTATGTCCGGCGAAGATAGTGGTAGAACTAACTAGTCAAGTGGGCTATAGCATCTGGCTGCCAGACAGGAGACCCCACCGAAATGGTGCACACTTTGCCAAGAAAAGTTAATCCTGCGCTAGTAACAATCATCATTATTATTATTGTTATTGCGATTACCTTACGAATACTTGTGGCCCACTTAGGATCTTCCTTAAACTGCGGAAGACGTGAAAACAGCAGCTGAACCATGTCGACCAGGGTGTGCTCGGAAGATTTGCGCAATAGCTCTGCAGAATGCATAAAACTTTCAACACTTAATACAGAACAACATCAAACAAACAGCTGAACAGATCAGCAAGATACTAACCACGAATACAATGAACATTAATCCAAGTCAGCATCACCATCATTGCACACTTACAAATTCTATTTATTAACTCCAACAAGAAGGCTATCTATTTCTCTCAGGCTGTTGGTTTGTCCATAAACAGAAGCAAGCAAACAGGCCTTCAAACAACAATCAATGAGCTTTTGGAATGGTCAGGAAAAGGATCCAGGAATGTTTCTTTTGTATTATAATTACTATGGCATAGTGGTTAGCGCGTTGGCTTCGATAAACAAAGTTAATCTACGTCGGGCCTGGTTAGTACTGAGATGGGCGACCATGTCCGGGTTCAATTCCCGGTGCAGGCACTTATTTCGGTATGTAACCAACCCAAGGCCAACTCAGTCTTCCATCCCTCTGGGGTCGGTAAATGAGTACCAGCTTCGGCTGGGAAGGCAAAGGCAGGTATGGTTCATTCCATTAGTGGATGTAGGCAGGGTGTGCAGGTAAAACTGTGAGAGCCCTTGAGAATGCGTGCCATACCTGAGCGCCTAAGAAGTGTATCACGACAAGGGGCTATACAAATCCACGTTTACCTTTACCTTTATTACTAAGAAATGTTTCATAGTGCTGCGTGTTTTAAAAAAACTTTAAAAATAATTAACGATGAAAAGCAGACTAGATGGTGGTCGACAGCAAACTGTTAACTGGTGTGCCTCTTGATATGACCTTGACCTTTGACCTACTAACTTCAAAATGTCATCAGTTCAGCTCTGTCCTCAACTGCAACTAAGTTGTAAATTTGGTGAAATTCCCACGAGCTGTTAGTAAGATATCGTGATCACAAACTTCTAGTATAGGACCACACATGCACAGATGCACGTGTGGACAGGCTGAAAACAGCATGCCTCCAGCAGCCAACAACAACGAGCCTAACACCAATATTATGTATCAGTTGAACTCTGCAAATTGAAACACAGCTGTAGGCAGAGGTCTGAACTTTGTGTTGTCTAGTTATCTGTGGCCTCCAAAACATGAACAAGAAATGCAGCCTATAATAACAAAGATTTCTGCTGACACAACAAATGTTCACTTACCGCTAAGTCGCATTTCAAAACAGATACGGAAACAAGATTGCATGATCTCACAGACAGATTCATTCGACAAAACCGAACCAGTTGGCGTCAGCAAAAGTGTTCTCAAAACCTTCACATAACAGTTGTAAAATCTTACTTCATCTCCTTATCTGAACTGTAATAGGGATGCAACACTAATAATTGCTAGCACTCTCCTGTCACAACAAATCAATTATGACAAAACTCTTGACACAGCTATGACAGACATAACTACAAAGATATTATTTATGAAATCTATATACTATGCTTCTGGCATTACGCATCAAGAACTACAGCCCATAAACTTGTTGCTCAAGCAGGATTCTAAGCTAATAAATAGCTGGACTTAGAAGATTCATGTTACTGTGACTGTTCGCAGAAAAAAAATACGTACATGCAATATTTTCATAAGCACGACTTCATCAGATCCAGGATCGGTTCCGACGAACCTAGCGTGTGTTACTGCATCAGCAATGTTCTCAATTGCTATGGCTGCCTTGTCGCCAGTTGGCTCTGTGCAGTCCAACAGTCTTGGTATAAACTCAGCTAAATGCCGATAGACAAAAAGTTGTATTATAGTCACAATGACATGTGCATTAGGGTAAAGTAAAGACAGCATTGCTCTCTCATAGCTCTGTGACATGCTGGATTGCCCAGTGTTATGGACAGCAGATGACACCATATCCATAACCTGGCATTAGATCACAGTTATTATACCAGTACCAAATGCTACTGCCGGGAAGTTATATGGTATGAACAATTGGCCTAAGGTTGTCATGCAGCAGTGCTTAATGGGTTAAACAAACAAACAGTTGTGCAACCGCAGCGTACCACACCACCGTCTAATATATATGCACTATCACTACTGCAATCAATGAAATATGCAAAAAATTCATCTGTCAAGTTAATAATTTTTTTACATTAACACATGTAACATCTAACATATGCAACAATATTGCAACTAACAAAATCTTAAGTCTTGAAGGTTGACTACCACTGAGTAAATGATCAGGCGAATAAATAAACAACAAGCAAGCTCACCAATAAGTCCATACGATAAAAACTTGTCGACCGATGTTAGTGCAAGTCCTGTTATCGGGCCTGTCGTTTCTTCAGAGCGTATCACAGCTAGAAATGGTGTGAGGAACTCATTAGGTGTGACCTCATCCAGATCTGACAACAAAAAAGACACTAGTCTACATACAGCTTAGAAAGATTCTTACAAGGAGATATCTAGTAAATAGAGGAGATATGCCGCTGATAAAGCCAGTTGATAAGACATGTTTTGATGGCTTTTATATCTTGACATTCTTGCATCTTGATGTTATTAGCTGCAGCTCTTGTGAAACTTTCCAATGAATGCATGACACAACTTATCTTTTATCTGAGTTGACACTGCAATTAACCAATCAACCAATCAATCTTTATTACTATGCGTATGAACAAACTGAAATGCACTAATATATCAGAGCTGTTGAATCACTAAAAACAATCAAGATTAATCACAAGATAAAATTGCGCACAGTTAATCAGGTTTTATACAGTTCGTTAAAACCTTCCTTCTGAGCAGTAAAAAAAAACAGAAAATATGCCGTGTTTGTCAACAACTTATTCAATGGTTTTTGTGCACCAGGCTCAACAAACAGAGTTCAGCCTCATTTTATTCAATTACAGCAATGATATGTGGCTGTTTTACTCAGTGGAAACGTCTTGATAAATGTAGTTGCTGCACATCGAGCCCAATTAGTACTGCGTAAACCAAGCAAGCCACCAGTCAACTCAGCCTGGCCATCCCTCCATCAGTAGGAACAATAAGTACGAGAAACAGAGATCAGTGCCACCCAGTGGGCTCATAGTCCAAGAACAACTTTAGGCCTACTTTCTTTGTTATTGCAACGGTCCAGTAATGAAAGATCAAATTAGCAGTCAATAACAGAAAGAGCAGCTAAAATTTCTTATCACATTTTTTCAAAAATACTAAAATTGGTGCATTCTACAATAATTGCATCCACTGAATTTGCAGCCCTACTATAAATTCACATCTAAACATCAATAATGAAATATTGCAAGAGCAACAAAAATTCTGTTTCGCACTGACAATTCATCATCACATACCAGCAACGCTACAAAGTACATCTTTCAGCTGAGAGAAACTGTTCAGCAGAGGTTCGTGCAGATCGTCCTAACACACATAAACAAAAGTGTAAGTGTTCACCAACAGTA
>Ga0049105_1000626_pt1 | contig 13041 bp, 9 predicted proteins | sample WorMetvaBAHAMAS1_FD_61260 | JGI IMG/M metagenome (GOLD analysis project Ga0049105, IMG submission 61260) | Worm MetaG Olavius vacuus BAHAMAS.1 | ecosystem: Host-associated > Annelida > Digestive system > Unclassified | place: Germany: Marburg | collected 2013-04-09
GCCACCCGGCGCTCAGTCTGCATTCATCAAATGAACCGGGTGAACTCTCGCAATGACTATGTCATGAAGACAGCACCATAAACATTGTCCTGGTTATTATTATTATTATTATTATTATTAATGCACACTTTTTAATAACAGCTGACGTGAAAGGACAAAAACGATGCAAATAGCAAATAAACTTTATAGCAATATCTATCAAAATCTTTCCCTACAAAGCGCAGAGGTGTAACGGTGAGATACCTCACTTATAGCAGTTCAGTTTACCTGACTTCGCGCTCAAGGTCTTCGTTTACTTTGCTGTAGGTCTCGATCTGCATAGTTTTCAGTCGCACCTGCTCGCGAAGTTCGCTGATCTCGTCACTGTTTCGTATTAGCACACAACACGCACGCGCTGTGTGTAAAATAAGCTCAGCTGTCGCACGAGACCGCCACTCCGCTATAGTTATTCCGTCTTTATATTCGAAACGTTCATATTTGTAATTTTTGGTTTTTATTTGGCAACAAATGACCTTGAATATACGTATATTTATTGGGTGTAAAAATCTCGAAGTTCACGAAATCAATCACAAGCTAGTCAATTAGTTTGTGTCTTTACTGTATGTTACTATAACCTCTAAAAAGTTCTTCCCTTTCTGTCTGTTTATTTAGCTAACTATGATCAACTTCAGCCTATCTATATACATAAATTATATCTCAGTTTTATGTACCATCACGTGTCTATTGCGTGTTTATGTACAACATTTGCGTCTGATCTCCGTTATAATAAAGAGATATCAATTCTAGTAGTAAGGCGAAGAAAGTCAGGTGCGCGCTGACCGAAAATGGTTGATCTGTTGCTGTAGCTGATCTCGTTCGTCCTTGAGCGCCAGTAACTCGCTCATATGCGTCTTCTCCAGCTGACTGACGGTGTCCGTCGACTGCTGACGTAGTTGACTGATGACCTCGTCGCGGTCCAACAACTTCACCGTCATCTGCTCCATCTCTGTGCCGTTCACACAATTCAGTGTCTTACAGTCTGATAACAAAACTCGTGTAACCGCAGCTGTAAGGACAGACTGTATGCTTGAAGGGGAACTCGCAGCTGAAAGGATTCCAATACCATGCTTGTAGCCAGTTCACTGCAAGTATATTTTTTATTGTTTTTAATATAGTCTAGTATATCGCATGTATATATACAAGCCTAGCAACTGTTGTTGTTTTTTCTTTACTGGGGCCACTTTGAGTGCTTAGCCAGCCTTGTCGGTCCTGTTCGTGCGTTGTCAGCTGTCATGTTTTTATGAAACTGTTTTATGAACAAATAAAATGATGATGATGATGTTCAAGCCAACTCGGCCTCCTAAGCTCAGCAAGAAAAGAAGTAAACAGCAGGTCTTTTCTTGTGTTTTATTCGATTAACATTACAAATTTCTATTCTAAAAAGACAAGAGAGAACCAGGTACCTAATACAATGACTAATTAAACTGTTTGATTTTCATTCGTTTAAGTATAGATTAGTATAACTATAGGTACAGACAAACGCACAATTTTCACGTAACTGCATTTCGCTGCATTATATGCAACCTAAATCATTTTCGAATAAATTGCAAGTTTACTATAAATTTCATATGCAATATGCCATACCATAAATATACTTAGTCTTTTGTTTTTAGTTAATACATGCACGATTATCTGGTTATTTCGTATCGACAGTAATCGCATTAGAGCTAGGTGTATTTGACCCAAAGCGGAAACATCAACGCACTGAATGAATGAATGAACAGTTTAATTGGTATAAAAACCAACTGGTACACAAAAGTTTAAAAACACTTACATGTGTCCAAGCAATTAGACTACATCACATACAAAATTAGACTACACCACATACAAAACATACAAACACAATATCAATATTCAGCTAGAATGAAAGGCGTAAAATCAAGAGTGTTGAGCTTTCTTTTGAATGCAGCAATACTGGAGACGCAGACAATTTCAAATGTATCAGTAGGCATACCTTGTTCAAGCGCACGTCTGCGTATGTCGCTGGATGACTCCGCATCGATCAGACGCATGCGCAGTGCGTCTGATTCCAGCTGCTGAATCTTCAGCTGGTTCTCGAACCGCTTCATTCCCAAGTCGCCAGCTCCCTCAGCCGATGATGCCGGCATCTTTCCGACAATTATTCGGAAACGAAGTCAGTAAAACGCAACTCGTAAACCATCAAATCATACGAAACACACAGTGTCCACGAAAGAGTAACAAGAGCTCAGCTGTTGCTTAGGCGGCCGCTCAATTTCTAACAAAGTGTCCACGTCTTCAATGCAGAAACGAAAAAAGCCACCGCAATAAATATAAAATTCATAATTATCCGAACTTATTTAATACGTAATTAAAATTAACTGCCAACTAAATTAAATGTTGCGTCTACTAATGTAATAAATTAATGAGTCAACTTATATTTTTCAATGACGTGATATCGTAATCGACAACCAAGTGTAATATGAAGACTGGTGACCGCGCTCTACGTACATGACTAGCAGTCACATGTCAACGAAACAAAGCAGTCAAATACTTCAGAGATTGAGACTCATAATTCTGCAAAAAATCACATATGTTCTTACCGATCTGTGAACTGGCGTCGGTGAGAGAGTTCGCTGTTCGAGAACAGAGTTGAGAGACGTGACACGATGTAGCTCTTGGCGCAGCTGCTTTACCTGTTCACAACAGCAAACGAAAAAATAAATGTGATTGCGCTGTAAGTCATTTCAGATCAAATAAAAGAGACTCGTCACGCGGCAACGAGCTACAAAACTTCACTATAAAACGAGAAATATTTTTACCATGGTCTGAAGACTTTGAATTTCCATCTCCAGTTTCGAGGTCAAGTCTTTATCGTACGACACAGTGCGATCCAACATCTTCCCGTCGCTATGATGCACCACGTCATAATCTTCATCCTTCTCAGAGCTGGTACTCTGTAACGTCGACAACTGATCAGCAGATGAGAAACATTCAGGACTAAGTAGCCAGAAAATGTGGCTAAACCTGACATCAGTGACTGTAGAAAATAACGGCAGCTTTTTTTGCTAGTCGGGCAAATTTTATTTTAGTAGAATGACACGTTTAACAACATCAATTTAACTAGTTAGATGTAGTACTGTCGCATAAACATGTTGTTAGCAGCAACCAATAATTGCGAATGCGAATTCGTTGCAAAACCTGACCTCGCTTAGGCAAACGCAATCAGATAGTATCTGGCTCTGGATCTGAAACGTAGTCGACAAACTCCCAATATCACGTCGACGAACGTGAATTATGACAGTATCATTGATTCAGCTAAAATAAAATTTGCCCGACTAGCAAAAAAAGCTGCCGTTATTTTCTACAGTCACTGATGTCAGGTTTAGCCAGATGCGTTTGCTAGAATTTAGGTCGATAATCGACTGGATGGAAACAAAGGTGGCGTAAAATGGCTTCAGTGATTCGACAGATCGAAATGGCTCGATCATATGACTATTCATCTGATGTTTTGTATTACAGTTAAGACGCGTTTCAGATTACTATTTACACGCATACATACAACATACCTGCAGCCAGTGTTAATCGTGAGTCAAACAACACCCCCCTCTGTTATTTCAAATACCTCCAACAATTAGGCCTATTAGTAATTTTAGTGCACAAATTATAATTATTTAATTGTGACTTAATTACACTTGCTCCTTCGTGAAATGTGAAAAATGGAAAACCATGTTACTGTCATACATGTACATGTAACTATCTCGATGCGCAGATCACACTTTGATTTCAAATTAATTATCGTTTTAAAAATATTTAAAAAAAAATTTTTCCATCATTGTCCACCGACGTGAAATTACGCAACTTTACCTACGGTTTATGAGTTACAAATTCCGCAAATAAACATTCGTACTGTGCAGATGTCAGGCTTTCGTTCAGCAGTGTCGTCAACAGCATCAACTTTATCATCAGCATCAGCTGCTGCAGCCGCATCACCAGCTATACGACCATTCAAGTGGCGATTCTGCTGTCTGTATAGAAATAACACCGTTATGGTTTTAAATACGAACTCTCCAAAGTCATTATCCAAGTAATTGATCAACAAACGTTTGAAAAAGTATAACTAAGCACGGAGATGTGAATTTTCATCATGTCCTCCAAATAGACTTGCGACCGAAACTGTTTACTGGAAATAAATAACACTTGTTAATAGCACAAAGTGATACATTATTCAGTGTTACTGCGAATTAATGAGAGTTGGTTGACGAACTCGATGATCTGACGAAGGTTGTTAATCTCGAGTTCTCGCGTCTCAAGCAGATGTGTCATTGACGCAACTTCTCTCGCGAGCTGCACACAATGTCATCAAGAAACTCAGGTTTGACGTCTGTACAACCATCAGTGACAGTTCGCGCGCTCGTGTACGTGTTGCATTCAACATACGAGTTACAATGCTTAGCTCTCCATACTGCTTCCTTATCCATGGGCAGAGGAAGAATTTTAGACCTGCGGCGAAAGAGACGAGGCTGGAAGTGACCAGGCACTAGTTATAGCCTCTCACTGAACCCATTCGTCACTGAACCGATTCATTCGGGTGGCGGGTGAATCGGACAGTGATGAACATTATCCGGCGCCGTTGCAGTATTTCTGCAATTCTGCCGCCGCCGTCTAAACATGTCATGATGACTCACTTGCATATTTAGAAATTTGAAGTAACGCTTTATAAGCTCCTCAGCGGGGTCCGAGCGGAGCTCCGGGCGCCAAGCACTGCATACAGCACAAGTGTGGCTTTTAGGCCTACTGGTATATCAGGATGGAGTTTATTGCAAAATCTTATTTTTGTGTTAAAAAGGATAGCCCCGTCCCAACGAGAAACCTGCGTGTACTATGGCCCCCGCCCGCGACAGTTTGCCAGTCAGTGACAACACGCAGATAATGACGTCTGTGCGATCTGCTTCAAATTAAAACGATGCAATAAGTCTGGGCTACATTATGCTACGGGTGTTACAGGTTACTGCTACTAAATCACAACGTGAACGACATTTAACGCAAATGCGGCAAGACTTGCTTTTAGCATCGGCGATATTTGACTAGTTTTCTCACATCACCGTTCCGTCAAGGCTTACGTCCAAGCTTCACCTCGGCACTGATCAAGTTGCACATCGGAGCGGATGAATTCATTCTCTATTGAATGCAAGCCTACCGTTGACACATTGTGAATACTTATAGGTCTGCTTCAGTGCCGAGAGAATATGACAACACAATGTGTTGCCATGGCTGCAATTCTACAGGGAAATATATGACAGCATCGGCATATGACCAAGAGCGACCCTTTTGTATAGCCAAGGAGGTCTTGGGATAGGAATCCCAATCAAGTATGAAAAAATAGGCAAACACAAAAATTACCCTACGGTATGACAGTTCTGTGTCACAATGTAATAACTCACAGATCGACTAAACAAGCCTCACAATTGAAAATTCTGGCTGCGCCTCTGAGGAAAATAGCCTATACTGTCTGAAAAATGAGTGATGTTAATTTAATCAACACATTTGGCCACTGAATGCTACTAATTAGTTAATTAAGGGTTCGTAAATTTTTAGTTCAAAAATAACTAAATCAAATACATTTTCTCATGTGGTCACAATCGTGCAAATGTTGCAATAGCCTATTCGTCAGCTTGTTGTCATAGACGATTAGGCTAGTCTATTATTGTTGACATTGCCTATTATAACGAATAATTACAGTATTCTAAAATGAATCCTACCTGTCCATTGTTACTTACTGGGACGAACAGACCGTTCAACCAAATCAGTTACCTGTACATGATCCTGTGCGTAAGATGTACCACTAGGACTAGACGTTTTTCCTTCGAACGATTCCAAGTTGACATTCTGTTGACGCACAATGCGTTCACGAGCCATCAGCTCGGCATTCTCGCTTGACACACGCTCCAGCAGCAATCTTATTCTCTGAAATTTCGACAATTTTATGGTGACATTCACGACAGTGCTCACATCATACACTAAGCTAAGCAAGTGATGGGTTTACTTTCGATTCTGGAATAGTAAATAGCCCAATAATTGCTGCAAGTTACTTCACTAGCTTATTAGTAGCCGCGTGCAGCTAGAGTTTAACATCAGACGTTTCAGCTACGTTTAACAAGAAGACGTATCGCCCCGATAGCTAACACGTTATGCGGTTCTCTCTGCGTTTTCAAGATTACGCCCATGCGTCTATTGACTTTGACCCGGACCATCTGATTTGTCCGTGTTCTGTCGCACCAGGTTGCAACAGATTCACCGATTCTCATTCACGTCCGTGCAATGACTTGGGTTTATATTGCAATTAGTGAACGCAATATCTCCAGTCTCCACCTAGTTTGAGGACGGCAAGCTTACTAAAGCAAATATGCACAGTGCGACTACCTGAAACTATTTGGTGATGATACAGTTCAGTTTTGTGAAGTTGTGAACATACATTTAGTATGTGCGACGTACGACAATGACATCCACAGCAGTAATAATCGCTGACAGAATCGTGTTCTAGTATAGGCCTACATATGCACATACTAAAACATTAATGCGACAAAAAATGAGACACCACACCAGTGTTTGAAATACAACCATTTAATTAAACAGTAGTTTACAGTTAAATGTCACAGTACCTTAAGGCAGTTTTCCAGTATGTCGTTTTCTCTGTTCTTTTTGATCAAGTCCGCGCTGAGCCCGCCAACAACGTCGGCTTCTGAGACGCTCAATGAAATTCTCAGAGCTGACGTCAGTTTATCGACAACCTGACGACCACACGCGTTGTCCTGCTGGCCTAAGTACATCTCCAACTTCTGCTGCCGTTCTGCACTCGTCTCGAGATCTGCCTCTTTCTCTCGCAGCTGATAACAGTTTGGTTAAAACGCATGTCGGCCATAGAAGTAATAAACTTTTATTACTTTCATTTAAAAATAAACAACCCGTTTATGACCGTTTTTGTTTCATTTTACAACCGTTTTTATTGAAAATGTTGGGTAAACAGACATAAATTTCGATAGTATTGCATAATTAATTCAAAGCATGTACTATTCGTAGCGGTAGCTGTAGAGCAATGGTCTCGATCAACGAAGTTAACCTATGTCGGGCCCGGTTAGTACTGGGATGGGTGACCGTGTTCGGGTTCAATTCCCGGTGAGGAACATTTATCTCGGTATGTAATCAGCTACACAGGTCAACTCAGCCTGGCCATCCCTTAGTGGGTAGGCGAAATGAGTACCAGGCAAAGGGCGGTTAGGCGTAGGCCTTGCGGCTGGGGATAAGGCAGGTATGATTCGTGTGTGAGTGGCAGGTAAACTGTGTGATCCCCTTGTTACATACGGGCCATATCTGAGCCCTATATAAATTCACCTGTTTACTTTTATTTTACTTTTTACTATTCGTAACGGATCCGCGACAAACAAGTTTATTAAACAGCAACGCAGTCTTTTGCTGAGTCTAATTAACAACATTAATACTGCGAATAATTTGCAGTTTGCACAATCAAACTAACATATCGTAATATCATATTAAGTCTCTTATTCAAAATATCAACGTTTTATTATCATTACCTTAGTCTATAAACGCGTATTGTTTTTAAATTTAATTTCTAACGTTCATAAAACACTGAAATAGATAAACAAGAGCAACTGCACATTTAAAAAACAAATTTATAACTTACAGATTTATCTTTCAGCATCATTTCGTCGTTAAGAGATGCCGAAGTTTTCTTCAAGGACAATAGTTCCATGTGAAGACTGTTGTTCGAATGATCAAGTTGACTAATCATGTTGTTCTTGCGCTGAATATGTTCTTCGAAATGACTGATCTAAATTTAGTAAAACAAAGCAAGTATAGTAATGTGCACGTGACAAATGAATATAACAGTCCAATATACGTTTGTAATATAATTCTTCTACAGTACTTTCTTGTATCATATTATTACAGCAAAACTTATTATTAAAGACTAATTGCATTTTTGTGAGATGTTGCTCTTTTTTTATCTCTGCAGACTACACGGAGACTAATAAACGTGTTTTACGTTGTTTTTTTTGTGCTGAGAGACGATCACGTGTAAAATAATTCACAGTAGATATAACTAAACTATGGCAATGATGTCTATTGAACAGAACTGCAAATATGAGCAACGGCTGGATTTGTTTGCATGGTGTGTTAGACTAAGCCGGCTCTAAGTCGGTTTTCGAACGCACTTAAAATCATTGCACTTTCATTTCATTTCAAGATAGTTTCTGTGTAAAGATTCTAAGGAAGTTGTCGTTGCAAGTGAGATACCTGTTGCTTCAGTTCGGACACTTCGTGAGTCTTGCGTTTCAGTTCCAAGTCCTTTTCACTAGACAGTTGTTTTGCGTCAGTTGCCACTGCAGCCTGCCGACGCTCGGCATCCATGACGACGATCTTCAAGCTCTTCAGCTGCGTCTCGAGCAGCTCGTTGGCTCTCTGCAGCTGATTCACTCGACCAGTGGCTGTATGAAGTGACGATTGAAGCGACTCGATCTGACCTACATTGACGTCATTGAAATCAGCACAATCCAGTGGGAACCAAGTGGCGGAAGATCACGGGGAAAGCTAAAGAAGCGCTGAGTGGATTGTGTTGAAGAGGATCTGACCGAGCAGGAATTTCAACGGGATACGACATCACAACTGGCAGATGATGAGTATCACTCTAGGAGATCAGATAAAACTGATAAAGTTGTGGTGGCATAACCGCATCAATAGTTGAAGCAAGGTTTATGATGGCCAGCTGGCGTGATCTGACAATTCTAAAAAGCCGTATTCGACAGAATCTTTGATTACATTTACATATAATAATAATACTTTTCTGTCAAAGACTTTCCCGATAAGCAGCAGATATTCTTGTACGTTTGAACTTTAAGGCCGTTCGATATCTATCTAATACATTTTCTAGCATACGTTTGTTTTTTTTAGTAGAAGAGGGAGCTTTAATTGTCAGACAGAAGAAAAAAATTGGAGGTAGCACACCACTAATTTCTGCGACATATAATGCGCATCTCTTGGAAAGACAAAATCCGAAATAAGGAAGTCACGGAGAAAACAACACTGCAGAAATTGGACCTTATTATCAAGGAAAGAAGACCGAGATCATTCGGGCACGTCTTAATTGCCGATGGACTGTGGTAGGCTGCTAAATCCAGTCATGGGAGGCGATTAGGCGAATACTACACAGCAAGGGCCTGGAAGCCCGAGACATAACTAGATCAACGCCATAAGGCCGGTGACACGTACACGCTCCAAAAACCGGCTCCAGAAATCGGCGCCATAGGCCTAAATTCGACGCCAGATTCCGGCACCAGTTTTTTGTGCTAATGCACGACTTCTAACTTCATTGACTGCCTTCGGGCGCTTCGCTGCAGCTAGCAACTTTTCCTTAGTCAAGTCTTACTTTAAAAGTAAACTGAAGTAACAGATTGAAACACGTGCGGTGTTTTAATTGTCTGATGTACATTCATCTTAACTCTGTAGTAATTAATTAGCAATTGGGACAAGCTTGTAACAAGCTTATCTAAGCTTATCTAGCTTTGCTTGTACCCATTGTGTCACTATAATTTTTTGTGATACAATAAAAATCGATTGATTGATAGACTGGTTGATTGTAGCGAACTGGCGCGTTACCACGATGCTGACGACATGTTTCAGTGTTGCCTGGTTTGACGGCTCCAAAAGCTGACGTCTTCAGTGCTGCTTTCAGCGACTGGTTTTCGGCGCTGACGCCGGCTAGACGATCCAGTGAATTCTGCAGACGAGATGCTACCGACTGGTTCTTGGCGACCAGTTCTCCAATCGTCCTGCTCAGCAGTACAACACTTACTATTGCTAACAATAATGATGTTCACATTTCTATTCCGCGGAGCTTCAGAGGCCGCGGAGTCATCACGGTACCGTGACGATCGTTACTGAACAATGGTCGGACGGGCACGTTTGTAGGACATTCTGAATGACAGTACAAAACGTTGCTAGCAAAGTTACCGTGCAAAGTACTAGGAGTAATAATGGCGCACAAATACAAAGCTAAAAATTATATAGCTATCATGTGTGTTTTGTATAGGCCTAAGTTATTCTGCACATCGTTGTGACATCGAAGCAATATTACTCCAAACTTTGTAATAAAATCCATTTGCACAGTGCATCAACTGGAATACCAGCGCTGACTGCTGAGGAAATGCAGTGGAAACAACTGACAGTCCTACCGTCCTACGACTCAGTAGCCGGATGATCTAAGGTCAAAGTCATTAGGCTTATTACTTATCTACTCACTGTCGGTATACCTGTTCTTTACAATGCAATAGTTCAGATGGCTGAGCTAATAGTATAACCGGTCACAAGCTGTCTGTCTGTTTGGCTGTGTGTGTCTGTGTGTTAACCAGGGTGGCACAAATCATAACCGCTACACGTAGAGACTTGTAATCCTGCACGCACAGATCGACTGATGAACTCTGATCACACACTGAAACTAGGTCAGTCTGACACAGTTTACTGGGTTTAGGCCTACAGGTCATCTTGCTTATATAGCTGTACTGCCAGCTGAACGTCACAGCCCGTGGGCTGCTCATTTTAAAACTATACCCAACAGCTTCAACAAATTGGTTCATTTGGTGAGAATTCGATATTACTGTGTTATTCTGCAGAGCATACGAAACACTAGCATAGCGCCAACGTGACAGTTTGGGCTGTAAGGACTGTTGCGCGAACACAAATTCACTTACTTACTTACTTACCACTTAATTTCATATTACACGTACGAATGGTACGACCGCTTTGTTGACACGACGGCTGTTCATCAGAAAATAACTGAGTACCGGTACCAGCTTTCTTCTGATGAAGGCCTCTGAAAGAGGTCGAAAGGTTAAAGCTTTGATTAGAGAACGTGAACTGTATGTCGTCGTTCGTCCGTCTGTCTGTCTGTATGTCGTCTGTAACGTTGGTGCACTCTACTCAGACGATTGGAATTTTCGGCAATATTTTTAATCCGTTTGGTACGTTGGACATCTGTTGACTTCGAGGTAAAATTTTACGGAGATCGTTCCAGGGGAACCCCTCCGTTGGGGGTGTTAAACCGAAGAGGGGAAGCCAAATATAGAGATTTTGGACCTTTGCAAAACTATATCTCGGAAACGGTGCAAGATAGGAGGTAAGTTACTATTAACGACTAATAGGAAGTCGCATATGAGCTTTCGATTGGTACCAAATTCGGTGACCTTGGATAACCTTGAACGTCGTAATAGCGCTAACCGCTGTGTAATTTCACCGAATTCGGTAGCTTTCAGGACGGATTACGTAAAAATGGTTGGAGATACATTGATACTTTCTGCGGCGGAAATGTAGGCCAAAGAATCAAGTTTTTAGTGATATATCACTTACGGTGATATTTGTAGGGGATACCCCTAGCGAGAGCGTTAAAGTGAGGCACTCCCCTCTAGCCAGCGAAAATTGGATCATAACTTGGAAACGGTGCAAGATAGGAGGTAAGCTACTATTAATCACTAATAGGAAGTCGTATATGAGCTTTCGATTGGTACCAAAATCGGTGACCTTGAATGACCTTGAACAGCGTAATAGCCAACCGCTGCGTAATTTCACCGAATTCGGTAGCTTTCTGGATGGACACGATATGGAAGTATTTATGTATGTAGCCTACTTAGATCAAGCGAATGCTCTTTTTTGTATTTCGTAGTACGTATACGGCGTCGTCGTAAAAAGTTCACGTTCGCTATCTCATCTGCTGATGAGTTTCTTGTTATTTTGCTTGTGTAATATGAAATTAAGTAGTCATACCCATTGACGTATATAATCCATGTCAGTGAGTCTTACCCAATAGTATTAACAGCGAAATAGCAATATTGAACGACTCAGTCAGGTAAATAAAACTTATATTCAAAAAACATTATCGTCATACTTCTGATACTGTGTTTCCATTTCTTTCTTAGAGCACGATGCATTTTCTATCGCGACTTTGGAGTTCGCCAGATGCTTGCTTGTTGACAGAAATTCGTCTCTCATAATCTAGTTAACATTCGATCATTTTTATATTAATAAAATTGTTGCCCAACATATCATCATTATGAATTTGTTCAACTAAACGCACTTTGAACAAACAATTCCGTAAACATTAAAAGCGCATACATCTGCCTAACGCCTAAAAGGCTACACCAAACAGGATAACATCCCAATACTGTGAGCAACTTGTAAATACTCGCTTTCAAAAGCCATAACTATTAATTAAGTCTGCACAACTGAACAACTCTAAAATCCACTCCAGATCACAAGTAGTGGTAGACCTATATCACAGTCATCTTTGCAATATGCAGTAGTCTGTTTCAAACTTTATGCAAGGTAGGTATATGCTTTAAAGTTCGGCGCTTTCAAATTAGTTCAAAACGCCAAAACTTTGTAGAACTTTCGTGAAAAAATCAAGAAACTAAAATAACAAAATACAAACTCAACCAACCAGCAGTTTATGTGGCAAGTCGCTGTTACTTGCAGCGGGCAAGTTCAGACTTGACGTAATAACTTCGAACTGTGTCTGTTGCCGCAGCAACTGAAGCCGTTGATGCCACAGCAGCCAGATAATCTGTCGTTCTTCTCCAGCTCCAAAACTAGTCTCCTCTTTCAGCGCATGTAAGATGAAGCTCACGTCTTCGTCGAACTACGAAAGGTCAACCAACTATCCGATCAATGTTGTAAACATTTGACTGTGACGAAAAATGTAACCACATTCTGTCTTTGAGACTCGCTGCTTGTCGTGTTCTAATCGCCTACAGTATAGGCCTACGTGTCAGCCTTTGCGTTAGTCACGCTATTGCAATATTCAATCGCAGGCATTCCGCGGCAACATCTTCCGCGTGAATTTGTGCACTGCGTCTTAGAAACTACGCAGTGCACTAAGTTATATTTTCATATATAGTTCTAGTTCCAGTTCTAGTTCTACTTCGATAATCGTCAGACCACTTTCGCGTATCACGACGATGGGGGGGGGGTGTGCACACC
>Ga0049105_1000627_pt1 | contig 13040 bp, 8 predicted proteins | sample WorMetvaBAHAMAS1_FD_61260 | JGI IMG/M metagenome (GOLD analysis project Ga0049105, IMG submission 61260) | Worm MetaG Olavius vacuus BAHAMAS.1 | ecosystem: Host-associated > Annelida > Digestive system > Unclassified | place: Germany: Marburg | collected 2013-04-09
TAGGCTCATTGGAAAGCACGTAGTGGACTTCCTATTAGCGTTAATTGAACTTTTTTCGCTACGTGTTACGGCTGAGGAGCTACGAGCTATTATTGGTTGAAAATCGGCGATTTCGCTCCAGCGGAGGTCGCTTGACCCAAAATTTCAGGTAGAAGGGGTCGCCCCCCACCAACCATTCTCCTTCTCAGAAAACTAGGATAAATATTCTTTCGTATGGTGTAAAAATCTGGACAGATCTCTCTTCCGTTTTTTCAGGGATCATGCGTGTGACAGACAGACGGACGGACAGGCAGACAGACAGACAGAATTCTTCTCGCTATACCGCGTCTGCATTACATGCAGCGCGGTAAAAACTAAAACGTTACGGTGAACTTACTGAACTTACATCAGTTGCCATGTCATGTCTTATGGTCATTGCTGCAGTCACTGATGGTCTACAGTTTGCAGCACTCGGTGCCAGCTTACTGCTAGAATGGACCACATTTGTTTCACTGCACTGAGCCATTGACGCAACATTGAAAAATGCCCTAGCCATATTACGGTGAGATGCATGCACAACCATTTTGGATCTCAGGCCTCTCTAAAAGTTAAGGACAAACCGTCACTCAGAGTGCCTTGGCTTGAGTCACCATGTGCATTGTGATGAGGATAATGTGGGAGATATTCGTAGGTCTGAGAGTGTCAGGCAGAAAATTTTAAAATTAGGCATATAGCCATTTAAGGAACAGTTCATGTCCAGTTAAGCTGCTTGAGCTATAGAACAAGAACTCCACTATTGCTGACCTGGCCATGCAATGTTGCACAGTGCGATTTTTCACTGTTGCATGCAGGGTACCTCTCTCTAATGCCCTCTTTCTCAGTCATGTCTGAGAATATCACCACAAATCATTCATTAGCAAAAAGTAGAATCTCTTGGCTACATTTTTATCGCAGACAGTATGGGTATAACATCAACCGCTGTGATGTATTTGGCCCCATACGTACCGACTTTAGTAAAATAATGCAAAATAACAGGCGTTACACGGTTCAACGTCATTCAAAGTCACCAGTTTTGGTAACAGTGGAAAGCCCTTATGCAACTTCTTATGTGTAAGTAGTAGCAACTTACCTCGTATCTTACACCGTTTCCGAGATATGGCAGATTATTGGTTCAGTATTCACTGTTGGCACGGGGTGCATGTCTAATACACTGGTTGGTGATGAACCCCTACATGCAGGATCGCAAAATTTGGCCTCAAGAAACTAGAAATGTTCCTCTGTTGTAGAGTGCAAAGCAGCCATTCAGGCGTGACTCACGAGTGTGACAAACAGACAGACAGACAGACAGACAGACAGACAGACAGACAGACAGACAGACAGACAGACAGACAGACAGACAGACAGACAGACAGACTTACTGACTCACAGCATATGCCGCACTTCACTACGTTGTGCGAATGTGCAGCCAAAAGCTGGGATACGGTTGGCTAATTTTTGGGGTTATGGGGCGGCTGTAATCCAAAAGCTGAGTTGAGGTGTTAGGAGGTGACTAGCAAAAAACGCTAGTAAAATTAAAATTTCTTGAATTAATTTTACAAGCATTTTGAATGTTGCTTTTGCATATTCACGTATGCTTGCGTTTTGCATAGTGGCTTATGTGTGATGTTGCTATCAGGATGTGATCCTGGCTATCCGTGACACAGCTTTTGTTACGTCTGACTACCCTGTAATTTTATCATTTGAAAATCATTGCAGGTATATCTATATTGAACTTATCTCCCTTTTGTGTTATTTCAATTTGTCTGACAGTGTCTATATTCGAGATGGTGTAAATATTAATCTCAGTAAAAGTACAAATTTTCAGAATTTTCGAAAAGTACTGATGTTGATAGTAGTTATTTGTAGCATCATCATTTTCATTTAGAATTTTAAAAGTATTTTTTAAGTCTTGCAATAGTCCCCACACTCTGTAATCAATCTGGCAAGTTTGGGGCCACAGTTGAGGTGGGATAAATTCTGGAGTTTCTTTTTGTAACAACTCAATAGTAGCACGTGTCCGATGAGCATTTCAAGTTTCACAAGGTAGTGTAGAGACACTATTCAGGTGAGGTGGAAAACGTTTACATAATTTTATAGCAAATTTATTGAGGAAACAGTGTGCCAAATTTCATCAGAATTGCCAGAGTTTTATAGAAGATATTACAGAATACATTTTGGTCTCTCTTTTTTCTGGACACACTGTATTGCCAGAAACTGACCTGTTTGAAGTATTTATCGTTTTATTCATGAATTTTTCAACTTGTGCCAGTACTGATGACGTGGCAGTGACATGGCAGCTTTATTTTTAGGCCACAGTGTGTAAGCCAGCACACATCATGAATGGCAGTCGTATCACTTCATACTTGTCAGCCAGTAACAAGCACAAATATATGTACATGTAGTCAGTAGCTAAAGTATTGCCATTCTAAGTCCCAGAAGTTATCAATATTTGTGGATGAGTAACACAGTTAAAGTCAGTTAAAAAGCAAGCTTTTCTCTGAGACACAATATGGCTGAGTACTGTACATGAGTATAATGCAGAAATGTTGTAGCTTGTGTTAATGTGTATCTGTATACTTTGAGTGGATTTGCTTGATGTGTAAATGCAGCAAATACCAGCAGCTCAAGTTGGCAAAATATTGTGAAGATATTCTAGATGAATATCTGCTCAGGCGGCCACTTGACAATATGCCGGTAACTATTGCTTCATTTACTGTTGCCACTGGCTAAGTGGTCTTACTTTATTTCATTCGGTAAGTGCCCTGTTGTTGTTGTGATTTAATTTCATATTAATGGGATTGTATAGTGTTATAATGAGTTGTGGCCAGTACCCAGCATTACTGTAGCTGCTTGTACTGCTACAGCTGGTGATTGTAAAGTGACACTGCACAGTGCCTCTGCATTGTCTCCACAATAGCATCACTCTAACCAGTACACCGGCTGGCTGAGCTAATAGTATAAACCAGTCAAAAGCTGTCTGTCTGTGTGTGTCTGTATGTCTGTGTGTTAATCAGGGTGGCACAAATTAACTGCTACAGGTAGTACTTGTAATCATGCAAATTATGTCAAATGGGGCATGACCTGGGTCATGTTACCTACATCTAAAATGTTGTTACCTCCTTAATTTCTTTGGAGCAGCTGAAGTTTAAAAAAAAATCAACTTAAACAGTACACATATCTCTCAAAATAACTTGGATGATTAGTGACAAAAGATTTGACTTAAGTGCAGCTGACATCAGAGATGGGTGGATGGAGACTTTACATGCTGGAAACACATGGCATTGGACAGACTCCGAGTTTGTTTGAACGTTATCTTGTTTACAGTAATAATAACAACAAGATGGTAGGTTACTAGGCTGGCAGTGTTATGTCTTGTATGCCACATATCCCTGTTGCCATGGTTGAAGAAATTTTTACTCCAAAAACTACATGTCATTGTTCATGCAGGCAGTGTAGCTCCACCAGCCAGTCAGGGCCAGCCAATAAGTGATTTCACACTGTCCATTGCAGCGAGCCAAAGTTTCACAGTAAAATGTTTTAACCTAATTTCAAAGGTCCGCAATGCAAAAACTAAGGCCAGAATGAAAAGTTGAACAAACTTGTTTTGTGCACATGCCATTGAAGATGATACAGACTAAAATTCAGCATGTTCAGATGTAAGTTTTAGGAGCTTTAGCATTTGGTATGTAATACCTATTTTGGAGGTTTCTTGCCTGTTGCTAGGTAAAGCGGGGACCAATTTTCTCAGGCATACTACTGCAGCCTCGGACAGCCCTACCTGCCAAATTACATCGATTACCTCAAGGTTGGGTCAAAGAAAATTGCAGGCAAAACCATATAGTCCATGTATGTTAGGACAGAAAAGCTGAGAGTAATGGATGTCTAACAGTGCCAGCCAATAACTCATTGTATAATACAGCACACATCATATACTGTTTTAAGTAGAGATTAATAGATATTCGGTGCCACTTCTGGATCCAGATCTGGCCAAAATGTTGGACGACACCGGATATTGCCACTGCATATTTTACTTTCTTAAAGTACAACTCCAGCGTAAATTTTTTATTCCAATAAGTGAATTGTGGTTGTATAAAATCAAATATTTATCAAATATGAAGTAATTTGACAAAAAAAGGAATATTGTTATATTTTGTGCTAAAAATAGAACCTTCATGTTTTGGATGCAGACTGATTTTCGTGTCAGTTTCTGGCATTTGATGTTGATGTTTATAATATAATGTGTCTTATTGTAATCGCTTATTTGTAAAAGTGGCCAGTGAAAATTCTAGCAAAGATAAGTTCGAAACTTTGCATTATCTTTTACAATTTTCATGCGTAAAAGTACCGTATATACTCGCCTATAAGTCGCTCCCACATACAAGTCGCCCCCCTAAAAATCGAGTCCATATGTTGTCCAAAATCATTGACCTGTGTATAAGTCGTAGGTACTCCAAACTGACGACCTGCTGCATAATTGTTCGAATTCTTGGCGGATTCTATGACGCGCAGCTTGAATGCAGCATCGTACAACGATCGCTTTCTCTTAGACGCAGTAGCCATTTCAGACGGATGTGACTGCTACTGACTAGGCCTACATGGCCAGCTATAGGAGCAGACATCACGTGACACACTGGTCTACTTTTAGCAGCAAAGCCGGAGACGGCGGCGGCCGGCGTGCTGTACTAAGTGAGACCGTCGTCTTCGGTGAGCAATTATTACATTCCAGGACAGCCGGAGTAAGAGATCTAGGCGGCATGCGAGTATAGACCCGGCTATAAGTCGTCCCCCCAACTTTTGAGGCATGATTTTGTCGTTAATTTTGCGACTTATACGCGAGTATATACGGTAAACAATAATACAAAAACACAGAGTGGATAAACCTCATAATTTATATCTATCCCGCAGCGTCACGCAGAGGTTGGTACTCGGCTCGTTTGATAACATAAACTTCAATTTTTTTTCTTCGTGCACAGAAGTTGCAATGATAAACTAAGTATCTCAAATGTCTCTAGATATACTACACGGCGCTTATAGTTTTGGCGATTCGATTATTTCACTGGATTTGGCCTTTCAGTGACATAAAACCTAGTAGGCCTGTCTGTATAACAGCATTAGAGCATGAATGTCATAACATCTGATTAGCTTCAATCATTTGTAAGCACTAACTGACATTCAGACAAGCATTTATTATGCATTACAGTGTGCAACAGCAACAACACATCAAATTACTGACATTACCACACGTCTTCATGCACATCATCAGCATTCAGGGCAATGGAGCAGGCATCACACTGTCTGGTTTCTGTTCTGAGTACAGCTGGATATGGTTGCAGATATCCAGCCACATCTGCTTCCAACTGGATTTCAAAAACTTGAATCCAGTACATCTGTAGAATGTTGCTAAGCATTTGTATCAGACTTCTTAAAGTGTGTAACACCAGATACATGTTTGCAATTTTGCATGTTTAACTTATTCTGTTGAATTAGTGTTTTTTTTGTACAGAAACTGTAATATTTTGTTGCTGCATGTTGTCAGCTGGAATCAGGAGTGCCTCTTCCATCACCAAATCAACTCAGACGTAAAATTCTTGTCAAAAATAAGCGGCTAAAACCAGAAGATGAGAAACGTGAGTTTTCTTAAAGAAAATCTCTCTGTTGTTGTGTATGACGATGTCATATATTACATATGAAGTAGTACTGTGAATGTGACAGTTCATTCAATCAGTCAGTCATTGGTTTATTATTGATTGATAGATTGATTGAGTGAACTGCTGATTGCTCAAAGTTTGCGTTACAATGCTTAAAGGCTAGCCAAGATTTGCTGTAGCTCGGTTATACAAGACAGTTCTACTAGCGAGATATGACAGTTTTCTCAGCTTACATGCATGTGGTTAACTTTGCTATGGTTGCTACGTGACAGCCCAGGCACCATGCTTCAGATGTTTCACAAAATGTTAGTCACTGGCCTCCAAGTGTCTTTCGTTCCAATAGTAACTGGAAATAAGAAAGTTTACCATTTCTAATTCAAGTTTTGTTTGTAATATTGAAGTAGTTTAATAGACATTCTCACTAACTTCCTGCAAGCCTGTCACACTGACGAAGCAGGTACTGTCTGATTGCTAACACTGAGAAACTACTGGACTGAAATTGAGCCCAGAAGTGATTAGATTTTGATGACATTTGACCTTGACCTCTGACCTTGAGAGCTATTCTTGTATATGTTGAAGAAAATTGTCAGTGACTTGAAGACTGCTGGTCAGCTTTTGATGAATATTTTACATGGTAATGTATCTTATCTGCTACTGTAAGTTGCACCAAAGTGACTTTGAGTTGACCTTCAGAGCCATAACCGATGGCATTGTGCAGGATTGACAGTTTCATTATTATTTGTACACAGTATTCAGTGTTTTGTGTGCTCCCTGCTTGAATTTCACATTTGACTACTTGTAAGGCGAGACTTTTTTAGCATTGGAGGAATTCTTTTAGAATGACTTATTGAATGCCACTTTCATCTCTAATTAATCAAATTTCTCATGTGTCTTTGTGCATAACATAATTGTTTAGACTGTTGTGTTTGTTCAGATCAACTGGAGCTGTACATGCAGGGTCAGGAAAAAGCAATTCTTGATGACAATGAAAATGAGGATCATGATCCGACAACTAATGTTATTGGTTCGACTCTAATCTTTTTTGTTGTCATTAACTGCATATAATATTATTATATAATTAGTAGCTTAGAGCACTGTGAGAGTTTTAAGAGTCTCATACCAGTCTGTTTAAAAAATATTTTCAAGATATTGGATTTTAAAAAGTCTGCAGTAGGTCCAATGAGATTAATGGTCACTGCGAGTCACGAATAGCAGCACAGTTTAGTACACTGTGTCCAGATAAAAAGTGGACCCCAAATAAATTGCCATAACTTAAGAAAAACCAGATTTGGCTTAAATTTTAGACATGTGAACTTGGAAACAGATCAACAAGAAGTTAGATTAGAGAAATACGTGATATTGTCAATTTTATTAACATTTAAATTACATTTCTGAAAGTATAAATTTTCTAAAACAGCAGCTTCATTCATGGTATGATCGATCTTCTTCGGCAACTTATTCGAAAACGACCGAGACCACTTTCTGTTTGGAAACTTAGACAAACTTCCTCACTAGATAGCCCTATTCCTGTCACACATCTGTAATTCAAACCTTATCTCCTTGATGAAAACCATGGTTTGTTTACTGTTTACACAGCAACCATGACAACGTTTCGACAATGTCAGCAGCAGGCGGCTTGGCCACTGAGTTAGTAATTAAGTGGATAAGTAAGAAATATTTAAATATTTATTACTGTTGAACACTTTATGGCAAATTTTTATATTCCTGTATTATTGGAAAGTGTTGTACATAAAGCTATATTAGTGGCAGCATTTGTTTAATGCTGCAATCAGTAACGATGTTCTGTGGGTCCACTTTTTGTCTGGACATAGTACATTTTCAGTGATGTGTTTTAAATCTTAACACGACGCTCAGCTACTGCAGAGAGACCGCACTGCAGGGTGCATTATAGTTTTGGCCAAAAGTGGAAGACTGGAACTGGGAGACAATATTTTACAGATATTATAGGTCTATCTTCAACCACTGTGATATAATCGGCCTCAACATCTATCGAATTCGGTGAAAAAACACAAAATAAGGGCTATTATGGCATTCAAGGTCATCGAGGTTGGTACCAATCGAAAGCCCATATGCGACTTTCTATTAGTGATTAATAGTAACTGACATCCTATCTCGTACCGTTTCGGAATTATCGCAATTATCGTTCAAATTTTCGACACTTTGCGTATGGCTGAGTCGCTACGAGTGAAAAGAGATTGAAAATCGGCCATTTCACTCCAACGCGGTCGGTTTGATCCAAAATTTCAGGTACAGGGGGTCGCCACCACCAATCATTTTTGCACTGATAGTTAGGCCAGTGAATGCCTTACAACTCTGCCGCTGACAGTTTTCACACAAAGATACTTTGTAGCAGACTGTCTTCAAGCGAAGTGCGATTTTAGACGAAAATCGGCTGTTTTGCGTTTTTGAGCCCCCTTTGGGGGCTTAGGGGCAACGTACACTTGTCATCTTAAGCTCATTGGAAAGCTCTTGTGGACTTCCTATTAGTGTTAATTGAACTTTTTTCGCTAGGTGTTATGGCTGAGGCTCTACGAGCGAATATCGGTTGAAAATCGGCAATTTCGCTCCAGCGGGTGCCGGTTGACTCAAAATTTAAGGTAGAAGGGGTCACCCCCCACCAACCATTCTTCTTCTCAGAAAACTAGGCTAAATGTTCTTTCGTATAGTGTAAAAATCTGGACAGATCTTTCTTCCGTTTTGTCACAATGCACGCATTTGACAGACGGACGGACAGACAGAATTCTCATCGCTAGACTGCGTCTGCATTGCATGCAACACGGTCTAAAATTAAAGTTGTTCTGTGTTTTTGTTAAGTAATATGTACATTTTTATTGATATGTCTCAAAATTTGCATATGTAAAATTTCATCCAAATCTGACAAGTTTTTGTTGAATCATAGCAATTTACTTAAGAGTCCACTTTTTTGGGACACAGTGTATATATATCATGTATGATTTCCTGTTATTGGTGTACAGAAGGTATGGTTGTGTGGTGCCTCTGTTTGCATGTATTACCAGTTGTTTATGTATTAAGTGTTGACATTGTAAGAGTAAGTGCTTTAAACAGTCCCTGAGATTGAATACAGCAGTAGATACGACTCACTGTCATTGTAATTAGCTTTGATCAAACTGTATATTTTAGTTATTATAATGTTGCCATAGTGATATCATTATCTTGGTGCATCATGTTTAGATTTGAGTTCCTCTGCCAAGACTGCAGAAGTCTACAATGCTCATCCTGAAAATGAAGAAGTGAATGGCTTCGACAAACAGACAAGTCTGAAGCTCACTAGTAAAAAGGTGATTCTTTGGTGGCACCGTGTGTGCTTACATTACTTTACCAAAGTTTGCCAAGTTTAGTAGCTGTTTTTTCATGTATTCTGTTTTCTCGCTGTCTGTGAGCGAGAGAAGGAGTGCGTGTATGTCGAAGTTTGTTAGCACAGTATATCATAAATTGCTTGTGGGAGTTTCACCAAATTTGCAACTTTGGTGCAGTTGGGGACAAGTTGGACTGATTACATTTTGATGTCAAAAAGTCAAGGTCACCAGTGAGACCAGGTGCACTTTTCCGACAGAAGCATACCATTTGATGGTACACAGTCAAAGACTGTCTAGTTTTAAAGAAACCACACTTGAAGGTTAGCTTAAAAGCTGCAGCCATAGTTGTAGAAGTGGTTATTTTGTTAACATGTTTAGTTAGAGGGAGTTAGATATTTTACGTAGCTGTTAATAGCATTATGGTGTCACAATATCTATGTGCCAGTTATCTGTTGTCAGAAAGTTGTCAGATGCCCAAAGGCCAGTGGCCCAAACTAATGTAGCCTCAGTCTTGGTAGTCTGGCTTATTATTGCAAAGGTGCTGTAAGAATTTGTATGTTTTTGCTCATACAGTGAAAACAATCAAAAGTTTTGTCACAAAGTTATCTGCAAACTTGATAGAGCATCAGCAGAGACTGTAGCATGCTAGAAAGTCTGTTCTGTAAGTTGCTGAGACATATGCCCACGAATAACATTTTAGTTACATATGACGCATTATAAGTTTTATATTGTATTGTACTGTATTGTATATGTAATTGTAGGAGAGTGGAACTGAAAATGTTGTTTGGGGAAGTTTGACTGCAGAAGAAGAAGCCGAGTTAATGACACACTACCAGTACACTGGTGCTACGACCAACATTCATCCACTGCTGTCGTCAATGGTCAACTATGCTCAACCTATCAAGTTTCAGGGCTTTGACATCGCAGAAGGTCAGCTTTGTTGATTATATGCAGCTTAACTATAGTGTGAATGTCAACTGCACCTAATCAGTGCAACTACACTGCTGTGCAAAATCAAATGCTTGCTATGCTGTTGTATCACAGCTTAAAAACACAGCAAGTGCAATAAAGTGATAGACCCATTAGCGCATTACTGTTCGTTAGAAGTAGACACAGGAGTCGCTGTTAACACAAGGTTGAAGTCAGTATCGATGTTTAAGATGTTGACTGACAGCTGTGATACATCCTAAGAGACTAACTGTTGGTTTCCACAGTGACACAATGATCTGGCTGTATGATTCATGACCATGGACTCGATGTTCTTTCCAGATGTGTTTCTGAAAACTGACCAAACCCCATCTTTTCACTGTTTGAATTGTGCAACATTGCAAGGCCATTTCAACAACAGCTGAGCTCTTGTTTTTGCCCGAACGTGACTGTGTTACGTTAGGGTATTTGCGTCTGTCGTCGATAACATTTGTGCGCCCTACTCAGCTGGTTGAAATTTTTGGCAGTGTTTCTATGCCGTTTTGTACCTTAGCCATCTGCTTGTCCGCATGCAAAATTTTACGGAGATTGTCCTAGGGAACCCCTCTGTTGGGGGCTAAAAACGCAGAAGTAGTAACCAAATATAGCGATTTTGGACCTCTCAAAGGCTATATCTCAGAAACGGTGCAAGATAGGAGGTAAGTTAGTATTAATCATCACTGGGAAGTCGCATATGAGCTTTCAATTGGTACCAAAATTGGTGATCTTGAATGACTTTGAATGGCATAATGGCTGTTATTTTGTGTTATTTCACTGAATTTGGTAGATTTTGGGGCCCATTACGTAAAAGTGGTTGAAGATATACTGATACTTTCTGCAACAGAAATGTAGCCCAAACAATCTAGTTTTAGCGATATTTGCAGGGGATCACCCCCAGCGAGGGCGTTAAAGTGAGACACTCCCCTTTTGCTAACGAAAATTTGCTGAATAATCGGCCATAACTTGGAAACGGTGCAAGATAGGATGTAAGTTACTATTAATCACTAATAGGAAGTCGCATATGAGCTTACAACTGGTACCAAAATCAGTGACCTTGAATGACCTTGAACAGCGTAATGCCCATTATTTTGTGTTATTTCACCAAATTCGGTAGCTTTAGGGGCCCATTTCGTAAAAGTGGTTGAAGATACGCCTAAATTTTCTGCGACAGAAATGTAGTCCAAAGAATCTAGTTTTTAGCGATATGTCACTTATGGCGATATTGGCGGAGGTTACCAAAAACAAGTGCATTATGGAAAGGCACATGCACGATAGAGATACAGTCCGACTGAGTCCGTTACTTACTTTTAATTTACAGTGATAGTTATCGTTTTGTCGAATTAAAGTCCCATTTTTAAAAATTTATGACATCGTACACGGACTACCAAATACGAAAAAGAGAAGAAAAACAAAAAGTTAAACAGTCGCTAAATTGTCGATGATAAAGTTCACGTCGCTTTTGGAAAGCACAAAATGTCCAAAGGTGCCCAAGGCTTTTGCCCATGTAAACTTGCACCACAACAGAAAATTACACCTCAAAACGATGTCATAAATTTTAAAAAACGTCACGTTTGGGTCATCTCGTGATGAGTTTCTTGTTACAGTCCAGCTGGTCTGGATTGTAAAAACAGCAGTAGTAAGGTAAGTAGGTATTTTTGTGGTGGCCAGTACAACGACAACATAATGCTTCTTGCATGCAGTACACTTTAGTTAAATCAGTGGCCACTAGCGTAGCTTGCAACTTATGTAGTCTGAACAGTTACGTTAATGCATATATATATTGATAACCGTGTATAAACTGATTTGTGTGTGAATGAACATCTGCTGAGTGGTTTGTTGTTGACAGAGAAGAATCTATGTTATCACATGTCATCATTCAATGAATCTGTTGCTCTCGGCTGTCTAAAACAAGCACCTGTCGAGTTTGTCAAGTATCCTTACTCTTTACTCTTTTTATACGTGAACATTAACTGAGAAACATTTCTGCATGGCATAGGTAATGTAATTCTCTACTTTAGTGTATTTCCACTGTTGGTTATGTTAACATTGTTGGTCATGTAAAACAGGAAGTGTGTTAGCCTGTAAAACAATCTGTTTATCAGCAGTATCCAAAGGTTCCCACTGAGAGACCTTTGGGGGACCAAGCCTAGATGGCAGTAACTCTGGAATCATTACTTGAATATTTGTCAAGTATATGTTGTTTGCATAAGATGAAATGCTGATGTGCGTATTCAGGTTCATAATGCTTATTTGAATGTTTGTGGTTTCACGTTATTTTCTTTAGCTGTGTATATAGCTACAACAAACGGCAGCTGAGTCGTATTTATCCAAAAGGAGGTCGTGTTGATTCCAGTAACTTCATGCCGCAGGTAACTGTTAGACTAAGCCGGCTCCCGGTCGGTTTTTAAACACACTTTCAATTCATTTCATTTCATTTTATTTCATGTCCTACTGTCGTTTGGTTTGTTGCTTTCAAATGTCCAGTCACATGTGGGTGTAAGACTTCATTGATATGCTGAGTTCCATGTTTTTACTGCAGATTTTTTGGAATACTGGCTGTCAGATGGTTGCACTGAATTTTCAAACTCCTGATCTTGCTATGCAGCTGAACCAGGGCAAGTTTGAATACAATGGCAACTGTGGGTATGTTATGTTGTTGTTTATAGTCGAATGATGGTGCTGTCTATATAACTGCATACTGTGAATTGACTTTTTACAGTGTCCAAATTGCAGTGTGTGCATAACCTTGTAATTACAGCTTGAGGATGACTGAGTATTAGCTCAGCTAATAGTGTAGCCAGTTAAAAGCTGTCTGTGTGTCTGTCTGTTAACCATGGTGTCCCAGATCATAACCACAAAACACAGAGACTTGTAATCCTGCATGCATACATCTACTGATGAACTCTGGTGACAAACCAAAAACTAGATTAGTCTAACCTAGTTTACTAGGTTTATAGGTCTTCATCAGAACACTCATATAGCTGGTGCTGCTGCTACCAGTGGCAGATCTAGGGGGGATGAAGGGAATGCATCCCCCACCGGCAGAAGGTCGGAATGGCATTCGTTGTCA
>Ga0049105_1000628_pt1 | contig 13037 bp, 8 predicted proteins | sample WorMetvaBAHAMAS1_FD_61260 | JGI IMG/M metagenome (GOLD analysis project Ga0049105, IMG submission 61260) | Worm MetaG Olavius vacuus BAHAMAS.1 | ecosystem: Host-associated > Annelida > Digestive system > Unclassified | place: Germany: Marburg | collected 2013-04-09
CCAATCATTTTTGCACGGTTAGTTAGGCCAATGAATGCCTTACAACTTCGCCGCTGACAGTTTTCACACAAAGAAACTTTGTAGCAGACTTTCTTCAAGCGAAGTGCGATTTTTTACGGAGATCGACCGTCTTGCGTTTTTGAGACCCCCTTTGGGGGATTTAGGGGCAACGTACGACGATCATCTTAGGCTCATTGGAAAGCGCGTAGGGGACTTCCTATTAGCATTAACTGAACTTTTTTCGCTGGGTGTTATGGCTGAGGCGCTACGAGCGATTATCGGTTCAAAATTAGCGATTTTGCTCCACCGGGGGATGGTTGACCCAAAATTTCAGGTAGAAGGGGTCACCCGCATCAACCATTCTTCTTTTCAGTAAACTAGGCTAAATTATCTTTCGTGTGGTATAAAAATCTGGACAGATCTTTCTTCCGTTTTGTCATAATACACGCGTTTGACAGACAGACGGACAGACGGACGGACAGAATTCTCATCGCTATACCGCTAAACCGGCCAGCACTTTCACAAACAAGGGAAGTAGGCCTCATCAGTTGCTTTCGCCTACTGCTGTATCATGATTATCTGAGTCAGTACAGTATTGTTTACTATTGCTAGTCTATTGGTCAATAGAAAAATTAATCTCTGACGACGCTAAAGACATGCACCCCATGCCCCTCCCCTCTGGTTACGCAATGACACTATTAAACCACGGTCACAGTTCTACATCAACGCAGTTTTTTTACTAACTGACGTATATACCCCTTCACTAAAGGCTCCATTTTTTCGGGGTTACAGAACTTATTTGGAGCTATAGCGAGATCAGCACCTCTACCGTTCGTAAAACCGTCTCTGTAGTACAGAAAGACACATCCTCAAGCATTATATCGTCTTTGTCACGAAGCAGACTTGACTTCCTATGTCACGCGATCCAATTAGTTATAATAACATAGTATGAGTTATAGCGATGGATAACGACGTTAACAACTGAACAGCAGCGGCAGCACAGTAATCTCGTGTTACATGGGCGATATGGAGATCACTCTGATACGGCGAACACCACACGCGTTGACAGGATATCCCTAAGCTCATTATCATGCGTACGTGACAACGATGCGATTTTGATTCATTCCGTGGCTTTTCGCTGTCAAGCTGCTTGAAGTTAAACTGTTAAAGCATAAAATCCAGTTCACGTTGGCCGTTTATGAAACGATTTACGCACCGACTTTAACAATTTAATACTATTTCTCTCAGCCTAGTAACCTCTAGAACCTGATCAGTTCGTGGCCCGACTGTAGGAAATATTTGCGTAAGTTTTGGTTCAGATTCTTTCAATGGTTCAGGAGCTATCGCGTTCACAAGATTTCTATGGCCATCGCTAGATGACCTTGACCTTTGAACCAGTGACCTTCTCATTTCTCAATGTCACCAGTGTCACGTGGACCTGCTAATTATTAATTGTGATCGGCTTCACTAAAATACCTCCATTTATTCAGGTGATACAAATGTGAAAAAAACGAACTCACAGACTCATCGACGTCCAGACAACCCGGCTGCTTAATGCCTCGGCACTTATCTAGGCGGCGGGGGGCAAAAAATCGGCCGGAATTACAGTCAAATATAAAGGTGCACGTTTTTATTGCCCGCGGTGTATGTGCACATAGGCCTAACTGAGTCTAAGGGAGCGCAAGTAAGATATTTTAGCGCAGGTCGTTAGATCGCGCTATTGCTAAAGCCGGTTCCTTCTGTCTGTCACACTTGTGAGCCACGTTTAAACGGTTTAACTTATCGAAACGCATTTTCCATCATACGATAGTGCGATCTTTCTAGTTTCTTCAAACTAAATTTCGTGGTCCTGAGTGGAGGGATTCATCCCCGAACGAATGTGTCATAAAGAGGCACCTCCCTGTCGAAACAATAACTTGGACACGGTGAGAGATAGGATATGAGTTTGTGTAAATCACTAATAAGAAGTCACATATGGGCTTTCGTTTGGTACCGAAATCGGTGACCTTGAATGACCTTAAACGGCGTAATGACCGCCGACCCGCGCTATCTCTGCAGTAGCTGAGCTTCTTGTTATCAACTAGCTGAAAGTTGTTTATCGATCAAAGCGCGCCATACTATAATATACGGAGTACAGAGATAATCGAGTAACATACATACATCGAGCTTGGGTTAGTGCGGTATATATGTAGCAAAGTGCTATCGATCGGTACGGTACTGCTGTGGTGATCTTAAATGGACTTTCAAGGTCATTTCGGCTTTTTTTATGTTATTTATGAAGCCATAGCATACACGATAATAACAAAAAATGTCCACTACTAAAACTCTCTCGCACCTGTGTGCCTATGGCCATTTGATATCAAGACAGGAAACGAGAAATAAGGCTAGTGTAAAATAACTTGACAAGAATTTTTTTTTAAATGACTCATCTCAATGTTGTTTTTCGTACAGTTGATGCGCAATAACGCTGAAATACCGGGACACTGGCCAACTTTCGGTGGAGCTATTAGCGTTAGAACGTTTTAAAATAACATGACCGTCACGCAGATTCGCCGTGACGTTTTCGCTTCTTGTCATCCACATCGTAAATTACTTAGCTTCATTCACAGTTCTCGTCATTTTGTATATTTATCGTTTTCGTTAGTCAAATTCGCCGAAGTTCTGTTAATTAAATCACGTGAAATTGACATTAGTACGGGGTCCATTATATGCAGGTAACTCGAGCGGTTCTGCTGACGACACGGTTGGTATACAGAAGGCTTGTGACTCTGGTATCGTGAGACAGGCAAGTTCTAACTCAGCTGAAAACTGGAGGATCCGGACATCACCCCTCGAATGTTTTCCACTGCCTACCACTAATAAAACGTTAACAACTTGCTAATGGTATCGATTTAGGGTTAAGGTTCGGGTTTGGGCCAGGCCTGGCCTGGCTAGAGTTAACAATAGGGTATTTTTGAGTAATTTTGTATATTTTGTCTGTCTACTCTCTGTCTGTTCATTTCTGTATGTTTTCATTTGTCTGCCAGGAATGGTAAATAAAGATGGATATATATGACAAGTTTTTTATTACAAGTTTTTTTACCTTTAAATACTGATACTCGGGGAAATGGCCGAAAAGAAAATGTCCCGGGGGGGGATGTCCTACACCAGAAAATAATCGGCAGTACCATTAGTGTAGACGAGCGGCGCAGTGAACAGTCCTTAATGGACGCGGGACTGGCGAGAGAGACCGCGGCACGTTGTCACGAAGGCGACGTCTGAAGTCGGTCGTCGTCGTTGTGACAGTCGCATGACTGCTGTAGAATCGCACCGACGTCGCACGTCGTCCGTCCGTGTACTAATGCAGCCATCTGAGACTGTAGTCATTATCACACCGCACCAGCGCAGTGCTGTCAACGCAGCCGGGCATCAAACGAGCCGTACAATGAATGTGGGCATCACGTGATACTGACACAGCGTGGCCAGTACCGTACTGTATCCAACTCTGGCTAGTCTTAACTGATTTTTATGTTAAAGTTGCTCCTATCTCCTTTTAAATGCGTGCAAACAATACTTGGTGAAAAGCTGTTAACATTTTTTCTTCGTAACGTCGTCAGCAAACAATGATGCTATTAAAATAATAAGTAAGTAAACGTGTGTCTTATTTTCCACATTCAGTTGGCAGAGCTATATGTACTGTCAATACTGTCTTCCACTTTTTAAGTGCGGTTTTGCGCACACGTGTGAGGTGATGTGGGCAATTTTATCACAGTTGCATGCAAAATTCATTTACGCTTAAAAGGATATAAAAATTATAAATATCAGTTAAGATTAGGCAGTAGGTCTGTGCGAGCAAGATTTCAAGTCTCTGCGTGTAGCGGTTATCATTTGTGCCATTCTGGTTAACAAACAGACGCAAAGACAAGCAGACAGATACACAGACATCTTTTGACCGATTATACGCTGAGCGAAAAAAAAACTGAGAGTAATGTAGAGTTCGCTAGTAGACCGGAGTTGCACCGTAGAGTTGACTATTGCTGTATAGCGGTAACAAACATTTGCGAAACTGATTTTGCGGGCTTTCAGCCTCTCTGTGGACTGGAAAGATTCATGATTTATCAGGCAGGAAATATTGTCAGTGTCACGTCAATCCGGTAGTAAGTAAGTAAGTAAGACTGTTTAAAGGCGTAAATAAGAACAAATGGTAGGCATGTGGAGTAGTGAGCCGCTGGGAGGACATATCTCTGGAAGAATCTGACGAAGTCTGACGCCCGACTGACCAAAGCACAGCCAGCTTCCCAATGCCAGGCGATGGCAGGTGGCCTTCGAGAGAGACACAAAGACCAGTTACGTGTCAACCTCAAAGCCTGCTGCGACACTGATAATAGGAGACGGAAAGTTTTGGCAGCGATCAAGTTCGACTGGATGTGTGTGGGACATTCACCCTTGATGTTTGTCTCTCGGTCATTTCCTTCCGACTACTACATAAACGTGATAAAAACTCGCCAGCTCTAATCCTAACCTAACCGTAATACGAACACTAAACTGATATTATTAACAAGTTTTTGTGCTTCCGCCGTCGAACAATGGGGCGAAGGCGATACGTTGTCCGTCCGTCCGTCCGTCCGTTGTCAGTTAACAGTTATTTCACGTGACTCGAGATCTCTCTACTTGGTGGAGGGATTTGAATTAAACTTGCCACAAATATTCATCACGTGAGTGGGCATTGCTGAAAAGGTTTTCAAGGTCATGGCGTCAAAGGTCAAGGTCATTACCAGACCGAATGCTATATTGGCGGAGGCATGCATTTCGACGGTGTTCAAGTAGTGGAAATTCCACTTGCCACTACATGGAAATTCCGTTGACTGGACGATTCGCTGACAAGACGACACGATCGCAACAGCGTCGATAACTGCGTTCATCTGGTGAGTTGTCAGCGAACTGGTTTGTCAGCGAAATGTCCAATTATCGTGGTAGTCAAGAGATTTCTGAGAAAACGTCGAGAGGAAAGTCCGAATCGCACTAGAGCACCACAGTAAAACAGAACGACTACGAGGAGCGAGCTATTGACACGGTCAAGACTCATCGTGAGAGAAGAAAGGCTTGCGCTTCCGCCAACACAGCATCACGCACCTGCGACGCACCGCTCAGTGTTCATCCCGTTGAGACGACTCACTCAGTCCACCGCCGCCAACAAACACACAAACGTTGTCGAGCCGAACCGATCTCCGTTCACCCAATCGTTCATATTTTTCCGAGCGGCACCGTAATTCACCAACCATCTGTCGCCCATCGATTTGTACTGTCGGATATTAACTTGATTTTATGCGGCCTCCTATGGTAAGCGGCCTTATGGACTGCACACCGTCTGTCCATTTGTCCATTTGTCTGTCCCCTGTCTGCCTCGAACTCAGTAATTACAGCGTTTCAAAGTTCAAAATTAACCAGATGAAATGCCATACTAGAATTGGTCAAATCATCTTTATGGTTTCCTGATAAACAAAGTGAAGGGTAATAAATGTGAATGATTAAAAACTCGACAGCAGAATCCACATGACAACGTGTCTAAGAAGTGATAAAATCTACTTCTGCCTAGACTGCAGAAACACGATCTTGTTACAATGAACCTTTTCAAGCAAGAGGTCAAAGGTTACACGATTAAAGTTATGGAGTTGTGAGCTGTCCTGTCTCTAATGTCATCCTTCCGCATGTGCCATCGAAGCTTATAACTCACAAACGAAATGGCAAAGTAAGTTTAAATTTGATATACAACTCCAACTTGTGGTACCATTTTAAGGTCGAAAGGACAAAGTCAGCCGGCCTCATAAAGTCAAGACCACAAAATGAGCCATAACTGATCGTACCATCTTAAAACTCGGTGGTAATTTTGTATCCAGAAAGTATCACATATCGATTACATGTGCAGGTAAAAGTTAAAGGTCAAGGTCACGAGATCAATGTATCATATCGTAACTAACAGTAGCTAACGGGCAACTACAGAAACAAACTTTAGATTTTTAGTGAATATGCATGTTCATAATAGACGACAACGGTAAGCTTCACAAATCAAACGATCGAATGGCAAAGTAATAGAATTACAACGGATAAACGCAATCTTAAAATTGAAGAGTAGGATGCATGCGTATATTTTTGCTTTTATTTTTAATTCTTATCACTTTGTTTAGTTCAGACACTGAATCGTGGTCCAGAATCGGATTCTAAGACTTTCGGCGACGTCAGTTGGCCAAGGAAGTAATAAAAAACACCGCAACAATTCCGGGCCTGTCTTAAATCTATCGGTATCAATGCGCCGTAATAAAATAAATCCGGTTTCCAACAGTTGCCAGATGCACGGCAACAACGGCGTAAGCCATACACTACGACGTCGGCCTAATTGGGTCCGAGGTAATACCACGGACGCTCGTGAGATGGCAAATGTCTGGAAGATTTTATCAATTAACCGAAAGCTGTTCATCGATCAAACAGGTCACGAGCAAAAGTATAAACCACACAGCGCAGCCGACTTGCGGAAAACGTCTATTCCACCCATGTGTTCCCAAAAGGAAAAAAAGAGATGAATGCCCAACTGCCATTGAAGCGTGAAGCGCATGGATTTCTCCGACGACGCTGCTTGATGGCCTGTCAGCACTTGCCGCGAGAATTCTATCACTGTCGCTTGGCAGTGTTGTCTAAGTCATTCATTTACCAGCCGAGAATGCGGCGCGGTAATGCGTCCGCTCGCATCGCATCTGTCTGTGCTGCCTGTCTGTTTGGAATGCAAACTTGAAAGTTTATATTAATAAGACGCTGGAAAAAAGTTCAAGAAACGTTTATAGTATAGACGTCTAAAAATAAAACTAGAAAAAGTGGCACTTAACGCTGCATTGTCCATCCTGTCAGTCGCTCTCCGTTAAGGTCACGAAGTCGCCTCCGTTGACCACTCACACACTAGCATACCAAATTTTAGCGAAACGGGAGAATCCACAGCAGAGTTATCACGTTTAATCGTTTTCAACCTGGCTGCCGTTCGTCAAATTGTGCATTTTGTGCAGAGTTGATTCGGACCATTTAATGGACTCTGGGCCCAATTTTCCACTGATACGCCAAATTCGGTACAGATATCTCTATTAGTAGCGGAGTATGTGCATGCAGAATGTTCCAGAAACGAAATTCAAAATATTGGCTATAGTGACCGCTTATTTCTACTCCCCACTCCGGTTGCGACACAAATAAACTGGCGTCGAAAACTGACACCAAAGTGCGGAGGGTTTTACACTCTGTAAAATAGGGAACGGATAGGCGAAATGTCTAAGTTAATTTGACGTGCTGGACCGGGGACGCAACCTCTGGTATACTTTTGGCGGGAAGCGCTTATAAGGCTCGCGTCGACTACTTCAGGCGGTCTGATGTATAATAAACGTTTATAGTTGCTACGATTTTGCCCAATTGTTGTATCTTCCCGACTGTTCTGTCACCGTCCCTGTCTTGTCACCGCCACGTACGTTCATCACCTCGAAACAACAAAATTGTTTTATATATGAGGTGCTGCGGATTTTGCTGGATCCTTCCTGGTGCCTGCTGCAGTGCACACCACAAAGTCATTAAAGGGTTTATCGACGTTGCTTCCGTCGAGCGACCATGAAGCCAAAGTCAACAAACTACAGACTTCCTGCTGTACTGTGGTTCAGGCTCCAAGGCAGGGCGCACAGGATCGCTACGAAAGTCAGTGGCGTCTCTAGTTATGGGACTCAAATTTTCACATTTATTTTTCCCCTAAACATTAATATATCTCCTTAAAGTTATTCGCCAAAATTGCCGTTCTTCTGAAAGAGAGAACTACTTTAGCCCTCTTATCTTGAGAAATTCTATACTAGGAGAGCTATCCCCGTTTGTAGTATGCTAGCTATAGCTCCCGGATGAAATTTTACTATGTTGCTATTTTTAGCACAACTATTTATAATTTGTTTTTAATATCACACAAAATCATTGAAAGTTTACAATGCTCCAGCGAACCGATTTAACTGGAATTATGTCGCTTGGGTGCGGAAGATGAAAAATGACCGAAGAAAGATGAACGCGTGAGGGACTAAACTCAACAACGCGAGAGTAGCAGCGGTGCCTCGCTCGCTTCAATGTTTTCTGGTGCCGCCACTGCCGAAGGTTATATCTTGCCTCTAACACAGCCTGATCGATCATGAACATTGCTGCAGACACAGTAAGCTCCGTCTCGCCGGCTGCCGGCCGCTTTGAGTGACCCGCCGGTCTCAGCACGGGACGTATCCATCAAGACTGACTGATAGGCTGACTATAAGTGAGAGAGATGTGAAGACTTAAGGTCGGTTGCACGGACGTCAATCACAAGTCAACCAATAGTTACGTCCAAACAGACCAGTTGTCTTTATTCGATGTCGTAAAATAGCTCCAAGTAGTTTCGATCATATTAATGAAAATAATTGGCGATTGCCTGTAATTCATACAAACACTTGTGCTTATGCACAAATGTAAAAAAACGTTCAAAAGAGAATTTTGAAACGTTAAAAAAGCAAAAACGTGACAAGAATAAAAAAACGTCTGTAAACGGTGAATAGAAAAGTTACCAACAACACATGCATGACATGCCTAAACCCAGGAAAAAATAAGAAGACGACATCAAATCACTGCAGTCATCATTAATAAGGTACATTTATATTTAAAAATGACATAATCTCTGTAAATGTAAGCAATACAAAAACTGACCTATTTATTGCTATTGTTTTGTGGTGTTCTCGCTGGATTTATTAATATTTATACGCTATTTGTGTTACGTTTTTACCGTTGCATGCAATGCGGCATGCATTGCATGCAACGCGGTCTAGCCAAGAGAAAGCTGTCTGTCCGTCTGTTTAGTTGATTGCAACATAATTTTAGTTCAATGAAGTGTTAATAACTAAGCTTACTCAATGTTATGGCCTACATAGCTTTTGAGTAACGATCATGCAACGCGCCCTCAGTGCAGTTGAAGATGCATCACGTTGAACAAAACTGATTAACTATGTTACTTTAACTAAAATGACCATGCATGGTCACATACATGTGAAATTTGATGTGAAGTGATGGAGAAAGGCGATTCCAATCAGTGATATGTGGAAATAAAGAACATTAATAGACATCAGTACGGGTAAAAATTTGGATAAAAACATAATGCCACATGAGGAGAAACGAGCAGATGAAGTATTGCATCGACAGGTGCTCGGCAGAAATACGGCCACACACGCTGCCTCTTCATTCGCCGCTTGCACTGAAACTCATTATTATTACCGCAATCGTCGCCGCTATCTGTTACCGCTTCTTACGCCTTCACACCAAAATCCCACGAGACGTCCCGGTAAGTGCTTGGGTTCCCGCGGTATTAGACTCACCACATTCCACATTCCCATCTGATACAGGGTGGTATCATGGGACCAAGCACGTCGGACGATGAACTGCGCAGATCAAGCTGTTGTATTTATGATTTTATTCACACAGTGTCACGAAAAGTTACTATTCCAGCACATAAGTCGCCGTAACTAATATATCTCACCAGAAACCATACGCCTCGCCAGGATTTTCGCTGCGGAGGTACACTCATAACCGTTAAATTCTTTTTCAGGTATGGGATGCGAAAGGAGGTAGGGTCTGGGGGTAGGGCGTACTCCCTCCCCAGAAAATTTAGTCTGGAAATGGCAGTGCATTTTGGTGCAAATACTATTAACAGCAGGATCTAAAACCCACAGACTGAGCAACTTTACTTGGTATTCTAGTCCTGCATCCCTTGAATCTCCCACCGTGGCTACGCCATATGACAGAAACATAGTCGCAAATACAGAAAAAAAGCCAAGGAGGGGCGATCAGTTGACACTCATATTGGGATGTCTGTAGTCATAAATATGAAACATTACGCCCGTGGATAACATTTTAAGAAATATTTTTCATCACAACAAAGGTGTCGCCCTTCCCGTTTCCCCTCTGAATCCGCAGCTGCAAAGTAAATATTCTTCTGACAACTTAACTTTCAACCATTTACCAAAGTGTTACAAGTATGAAGACAATAATCCTGAAGCACATACTTTCAAAATGGGTCACCAAAAACGTGGACAGATTCTCCCTGCTGTTTTCAAGAGAGTGATCAATACGCATTTTAATACTGCCTTGCCATACATTGTGATCGTAACATTTTAGCCAACGAGTGATTTGCCCTGACACTGTAATGCATCGGTGGTCTTTCAGTAATAGGCGCAGTACAAATTTACGATAGCGACGACGATAATCATTGTCGTTACAGAAGGTCGAGAGTCAGGCACGGCGACGATTGCTTCATCCACTTTTGTCTGCTGTGTGCAGCTCACCAAAAGCTTACGAGTACAGTAATAAACAGTTGCGTGATTCAGTTCGGTTACTCAAAGTGGCTGCCGTTGTCACGAAGGCCACAAACACGTCGCTGCCGTAGTGCTCTGTCAGTGATGTCCTGGTCGTAGCGAAACGACTCTTCACACGAAGACGATGTGTCAGACGGAGAACGTCGTAAACCTGGCTACAGTGTAGACTTCTGTTTCACGTTTCATAGTCGTATTTCTGGACTACTGACGGCCGTGTCAACCGTGCAACGAAACAAGGCGTAGTTGACACAAAAAACTTCACTGTTTAGCGCTCTCGTTTAGCCTCAGAAGGGTATTATCCAGCTAGAACATGAAGAATATTGTTACTTCGCCAACTGTAGCTTGCTTTAAGCACAGACTTGCCAAACTTAATTTTACGTTGTAGTGCTGTTTTTGATTTGTTGTCTTAATTTGTATTCTCAGGGCACCTGTTAGTGCAGTTTTGTACTGCCTTTGTGTCCTGTCGACACATCCGCTCTATTGTTATGTTAAATTCTGTTTTTTTTGTGTCGCAAATTTATTAGATCTCATTCTCTCTGACGACGGAACGTGCGGATAGCAGACAGTGCTGACTACGCTCGGTGTCGGGGCAACAGGACCATCAATATTTTACCGTAGGCTCCAGGAATACCAGTTCAGTAGTTACACAGACGCAGAAGACGCTTTTTAGGATAAAATCCCCTAAAATTACAAAGTTCGCCCTACAAAAAATTAGCTGTGACAAATACAGGAACCATTTATTGATTATATTATGAACCAGCGAGACAGTGCTTTAGTTAAAGGATACTGCTATATCCGTTTTCTGGCAATGAATTACTAAAACTCATAGAAAGGATTTAACCGAACAGTCAGTACATTGGAGCTGTGAACATATAACGTTTGCGGTCCGAGGCTCGATCTCTACGTGCTAGCAGATTCTCCCCGCCATCTGCTATTTTCCCTGAACTGCTAGTGGCTGGATAAAATCCTGCCAAACGTAAACAGACCGACCTTAACCTCAACCTATTATCCGTTAGTAAAATATATTTCTCAGACATTAAGTCGTAATAAATGTTGTAAAATTGTAATTTCTGTTAACTATAGAACGAATGTTAACGATGATGTTTGTCGCGGCTGAATAAGCCAATGTAAGTAAGTAAGTAAGTAAGTAAATAAGTAAGAACAATTCTAAGGAGAACATAAGTAATCAGTTACGATGAGCCGTAGTCAGAGCCTCTCTCGTTGCCCGTCGCGTTTTAGCTGTGTCAATACGTCGCTCTAAGATTGCTCTTTTGTGCTGTGGAATAGTTCCAAGAAGCTCAGCTATCGTAGAGATAGCGCGGCCGGCGGCCATTACGCCGTTCAAAGTCATTCAAGGTCACTGATTTTGGTACCAATCAAAAAGCCCGTATGCAACTTCTTATTCATGAATAATACTAATTTGCATTGTATCTCGCACCTTTTCCAAATTACTGCAGATTATTGGTCAAATTTGCGCTTCAACATGGCCACCTATTTAACACACTCTTTCGGAGTGAATCCCTAAACTCGCAGTCACGAAATTTAGCCTCAAAGAAAAAAACATAGCTCTATCATGTGGAACAAAATGCGTTTCGATACCTTGAACCGTAAGCGTGGATCACTAGTGTGACGAACGGACAGACAGACAGAACAGCTGTTAGCAGTTCAGTATCTATCGAGTTTACAGGATTTTCATGTTTGTCGCTGCATGACCTTGATCTTTTATCCCATAACGTTGAAAACCTAGCACATTCTTCCCCGAACTGGTGCCTACCTGCGTATAAAGTTTGGTAAAGATTGTTCTTAAATTGCGTGAGCTGTAGGGTTGGACTGCAGGCAAACGAAATGACAAGCGACGTGACAGACAAACGCAACTGACCAAACATGCTGGCCGAAATTTTCATTTCATGAAATTTCGGCTAGCAATAAATCATTATGAGTCGTCTGCAGTCAGTACCACATGCCGCTGCTCGGCTCCAATCTTCTCTGGTGCCGCACATTATTTCTGCATCTCGTGACACTAGCTGCTTGTTGTTCACTGCATCCGTTACAAAATCGCTATGATGAAGTTCAACTGCATCCGTGACGCATCTCCTGCTGCTTCCGTCACGTTTGAGGTCCAGTAGCATCTGTTGGTTCGCGTGCCAGACTTCGCTCTGCGGTTCACAGGACCAATACTAAGCGATATGGTCCTCGGAGTTTTCGCATCTATGCTCCGGCAGTCTGGCACAAACTTCAGTCACGCCTTCGAACTGATGACATTAGTGATAAACAATTCACACGAGGGCTGAAGACTTATCTGTTTGTGCGCGCCTACTCGTTGGAGGCGCGTCTGTAAACATCTGCTTTGACAAATGGATTGATCGTTTGATTGATTGATTGGTCATCATCATCGTTGATAATATCGCACAAATAATTGCAAACTTGCACTAGGACGTCACGCGTTCTAAATCCGACGTCACAGAGGGGTGACCACGATGATGACATTCACACCGTAGACGTACTGCTATTGATTTCAGGCGGCCAACGTGATTACTATCAGACACAATATGCAATACGTGCATGCGAAATAACGGCGATAAATAACGCTTTCACGAGACTGCGGCATTCTCCGTCAACTCATCGGCCATAATACTTGCCAGCATCCAGGCCAGTTCGTAACTG
>Ga0049105_1000629_pt1 | contig 13034 bp, 12 predicted proteins | sample WorMetvaBAHAMAS1_FD_61260 | JGI IMG/M metagenome (GOLD analysis project Ga0049105, IMG submission 61260) | Worm MetaG Olavius vacuus BAHAMAS.1 | ecosystem: Host-associated > Annelida > Digestive system > Unclassified | place: Germany: Marburg | collected 2013-04-09
CGCGCAACCTCCTGCAACTCATCGACACCCCGAAGACACCGATCAGCCACCGCATCCGGAAATGCATGTGGAGCGACGACTACCTCATCGCCGCCCTCTCCCATATGCGATAGCCCTGCCTTCTAGGGGAGGGGCTACGACGTCCCCGCGGTGTTACACCGCCTCGGCCATCTTCCGCAGCTCGAACTTCTGGATCTTTCCGGTCGACGTCTTCGGCAGCTCGGCGAAGACCACGTTGCGCGGGCATTTGAACCGCGCCAGCCGCTCGCGGCAGTAGTCGATCAGCTCGTCCTCGGTGGCGGTCTTGCCCGGCTTCAGCTCGACGAAGGCGCAGGGCGTCTCGCCCCATTTGTCGTCCGACTTGGCGACCACCGCGACCATGCCGACCGCCGGATGCTTGTAGAGCACGTCCTCGATCTCGATCGACGAGATGTTCTCGCCGCCGGAGATGATGATGTCCTTTGAGCGGTCGCGGATCTGGATGTAGCCGTCCGGATGCTTGACCGCGAGGTCGCCGGAATGGAACCAGCCGCCGGCGAAGGCCTCCTCCGTGGCCTTGAGGTTCTTCAGGTACCCCTTTCATCACCACGTTGCCGCGGAACATGATCTCGCCGATGGTCTCGCCGTCGGCGGGGACCGGCTGCATGGTGTCCGGGTCCATCACGTCGAGGCCTTCGAGGGCGGCGTACTTGACACCCTGGCGGGCTTTCATTGCCGCCCTGCCGGGGCTATCGAGCGCGTCCCATTCCGGCTTCCACTCGTTGAGCACCGCCGGACCGTAGGTCTCGGTGAGCCCATAGAGATGGATCACGTCGAAGCCGGCCTCGGCCATCGCCGCCATCGTCGCCTCGGGCGGCGGCGCGGCGGCGGTGAGGAAGGTGACCTTGTGGTCGAACTCGGTGCGCTCGTCGTCGGTGGCGTTCAGAAGCACAGACATCACGATCGGCGCGCCGCACATGAGATTCACCCCGTGCTCGGCGATCGCCTGGTACATCGGCTCGGCGCGGACCTGGCGCAGGCAGACATGGGTGCCCGAGGAGACCGAGACCGACCACGGGAAGCACCAGCCGTTGCAGTGGAACATCGGCAGGGTCCAGAGATAGACCATCGGCTCGGAGAGCCGGGCATGGATCACGTTGCCGGTGGCGAGGAGCGCGGCGCCGCGGTGGTGGTAGACCACCCCCTTCGGGTTGCCGGTGGTGCCGGAGGTGTAGTTGAGGCTGATCGCGTCCCACTCGTCGGCCGACATCGCCCAGGCGAAGTCCGGATCGCCGCCTGCGAGGAAGTCCTCGTAGTCGGTGCCAAGACCCGCCCGCGACGCGTCGGCCGTCTGGTCGGTATACTCGACCACCTGCGGCCGCGGTCCCTGCAACTGGCCGAGCGCCTCGGTCAGCAAGGGCGCCAGCTCGCTGCCGACCAGCACCGCTTGGGCCTCGCCGTGATCGAGGATGAAGCCGATATTGGCGGCATCCAGCCGGGTGTTGATGGTGTTCAGCACGCAGTCGGCCATCGGCACCCCGTAATGGGCCTCCAGCATCGGCGGGGTGTTCAAGAGCAGGGTCGAGACCGTCTGCCCGGGCTGCACCCCGGCCCGGCGCAGTACCGAGGCCAGCCGGCGCGCACGGGCGTAGAACTCGGCGTAGGTCGTGCGCTGGGGGCCGTGGATGATCGCCACCCGATCGGGGAACACGGCGGCCGAGCGCTCGAGATAGCTGAGCGGTGTCAGCGGCTGGAAATTGGCGGGCCGCCGGTCGAGGCCCTCCTTGTAGGCTTCGGTCATGGGGTTCCCCGCAATCTTGGGCGCGACGTGGTCTGATCCCTGTCATCTGCCGCGCCAGAGGCCGGTTTGTCAAATGCCGCCGGCCGGCTCAGTTCCAGTCGTCGCCCCACATGTCGTCCCAGATCTTCTCGCCGATCAGGCAGTCATACGGCGCCTCGGCAGCGGCCGGGATCACTGGTGCGGGGTCGGGCGCGGCTGGGGGCGCGGCGGCGGGCGGGCGGCGGACCAGCTCCAGGACCAGCTTGCGCTTCACCGCAGTGGGGAAATGCTGCCATTCCAGCACCGGGATGACGAAGGCGCCGGGGCCGCCGATCACGCAGTCGCGGTAGTAGCGGTCGAGGTCTTCGATGTGCCACTGGCTGCCCATGCCCTCGCGGGTCATCAGCGGCAGGCCGTTGATCGAGATCCCCCTGACGAGGGCATCCCGCCGCGCCGCGGTCACCGGGCGGCCCTGGTTGTTCGGCCCATCGCCGGAGATGTCGATCACCTGGGTCAGCCCGGCAAAGCCGTTGCCGTCGAACAGCCCCGACGCGTAGTCGATCGCCCCCGAGATCGAGGTCCGCCGGAGATTCGAATCGAAATGCGCAGCGAGCCGGGCAGCGAAAGCCTCGGCGTCGGCCCGGTCGCGCAGCAGCGTCCAGCCGACGATGATTCGCTGCGACAGGCTCCCGGCCCACTCGACATAGGTGACCGCCACCTGGCCGCGGGGCCCGTAGCGGATTGCGTCGAGCACCTCGCGGCTGAGCAGTGCCTCGGCGTAGCCGCGCCGCTGGATCTCCAGCTCGCGCCGGGTCATCGAGCGCGAGACGTCGACGGCGAGCATAAGTTCGACATCCACTTCCACCTCGGCCGCAGACGCGGCCATGACCGGCGGACCCGGCAGGGCGGAAAGCAGCCAGAAGAGGGCGAGAAGCACGCGCATGTTACATTCTGTAGTGCGCGGACGACGCATGTCGAGTGACGAGGCATCCGGAGCCGAGTGCGACGCTCGACCGCGCCCCCGCGGCTCCCATTGGACTCCGCCAGAGGAATCGTGCCAGACTCCGGCACCTTGGCATCGGGCAGCAGAAGGAACCAATGCCATGACAGGTACGCTCGACGGACAGACCGCGATCATCATCGGCGCCGGCGCCAGCATCGGCCGCGCCACGGCCCGGTGCTTTGCCGAGGCCGGCGCCCGGCTGGTGCTGGCCGACACCGACGAGGACGCGCTGGAGAACACCGTCGCCGCGATCGGTGCGCCGACCGGCTCGGTCGCCTGCTTCGCCCACAGCACCGCCGACAAGCTCGGGGTCAACAATCTGATCGCCGCCACCATCGGCCAGTTCGACCGGATCGACGTGCTGGTCTCGGACACCCGGGTCAGCATCGCTGGTGACCTCTTCGAGCTCAGCGCCGACGACCTCACCTCGACGTTGGAGTGGAATGTCCGCTCCAGCTTCCTCCAGGCCCGGCTGGTCGCCAAGAAGATGATCCAGCAGCGCGAGGCCGACCGGACCTTCACTGGGTCTTTGGTCAACATCACCTCGATCGCGGCCAAGCGCACCGCTCCGGAGCTGCTCGCCTATTAGGTCTCCTGCGCCGCCCTCGACCAGCTCACCCGCTCGCTGGCGGCCGCCCTGGCGCAGTACGAGATCCGGGTCAATGCGGTCGCGCTCGGGGCGATGATGACCGAAGAGGTGCGCAAGGCGCTGCGCACGCGCGAGGATCTGCATGACGAGATGGTCAGGGTGACGCCGCTCGGGCGAATCGGCGAGGCTGAGGAAGTGGCGGAGGCGGCGCTGTTCCTCGCCTCGCCCGCGGCCAGCTTCATCACTGGCCAGATTCTCGCCGTCGACGGCGGCCGGTTGGTGCTGGACCCGCTCGCCGTGCCGATCAGGTAAAGCGGCGCGAACGGTCGCCGGGAGTTGACGGGGCAGCCCGGTGAGACGCATGCTGGGAATGCGCATCGCCAACGGGCCGCAACCGCCATGAGCACCGAGTCGCCGTCGTCGCAGAACAACCCGACCCTGGGGGTGTTCTTCATCCTTCTCGGCATGCTGTTCATCTCGATCAACGACATGCTGATCAAGCGGCTGTCGGGCGACTACCCGCTGCACGAGATCGTCTTCGTGCGCTCGGTGATCGGAATCGCGTTCAGCCTCGTGCTGGTGCAGTTCGAGGGCGGCTTGGCCATCCTGCGGACCGCGACGCCAGGGCTGCACCTGTTGCGTGGCCTCTTGGTGGTGGTCGCCAACATGACGTTCTTCGCGGCGCTGGCGGCGCTGCCCTTGGTCAGCGCCACGGCGCTGTTCTTTGTCGCGCCGCTGCTCATCACCGCGCTGTCGATCCCGCTGCTCGGCGAGAAGGTCGGCCCGCGCCGGATCGGCGCCGTCGTGGTCGGGTTCTGCGGCGTGCTGGTAATGCTGCGCCCCGGCTCGGCGATGCCAGAGGGGGCTCCTGACCGGCTGGTGCTGCTGCTCCCGGTCGCGGCGGCGCTCGCCTATGCGCTGATGCAGATCCTGACCCGGCGGCTGGGGATCGCCTCCAAGGCCTCGGCCATGGCGGTCTACATCCAGGGCACGTTCGTCGTCGTCAGCCTCGGCTTCTGGGCTGTCGCCGGCGACGGGCGCTACGCCGCGGGGGTCGAGAACGAGAGCCTTCAGTTCTTGCTGCGGGCTTGGCGCTGGCCGGCCGAGGCCGACCAAGCGCTGTTTCTCCTGCTCGGCTGTGTTTCCGCAGTGATCGCCTATTCCCTCTCCCAGGCCTACCGGTCGGCCGCCGCGGCGACGGTGGCGCCGTTCGAGTATGTCGCGCTGCCATTGGCGGTGATGTGGGGATGGACGATCTGGGGCGATCTGCCCGATGTTCGGGTCACGCTCGGCATCGCCCTCATCGTGGGCGCCGGCCTCTACGTGTTCATGCGCGAAAAGCGGCGCCGCCGGCCTGTCTCCACCCGGCGCCCGTTGCGCCGGTGGTAGCCGGTCGGCGGCGCGGCACCCTTTACCGATTCATCGAAATCGGTCGCGACCCGGCCGCGGCCGCAGCGACCTGTTCGCCCGAGGCTTCGTTTTCCGGACAGGCGCCCTCGGGCCAGATCTCCCGCAACTGGTCGTACTCGACATAGGCGAAGCCGATCCAGTCGTGATAGGCGATGTTGCCCTTGAACCACTCGCGCAGGGGCACGGGCAGGTAGTGGGCCAGGTTGCGCGTCTCCGCGCGGGCCGGCGCGAGCCCCATATAGCTGGCAGCATGGGGCGAGAAGATCGCGTTCTCGGTGTAGCAGACGCTTGGCAGGTTGAACGCGTAGAAGGCGTCGGCCGAGACCACCTGGCCGTCGATCACCACCCTTTTGCCGGTTTCGCGGATCTTCATGTAGGTCTCGCGCTTGCCCTTCAGCATGCCGCCGCCGAAATGGATCCGGACCTCGTCCGCGGTCTCGGTGTATACTGTTAGGTGTGGAGCAGGCGCTGACCAGCAGCACAGATGCAACCAGCAGTCTTCGCAACATGATCTCGTTCTCCGGGGCTGGAAAGGTTCGCCTTCCTCAAGGCCCCGGCAGAATTTCATGCAGGAATTAAACGCAGGTGTTCCAGTGGGCGGGATATGATTTCGAATCTACAAGCAATAGGGAGATATTTTTGGATCATTTCCGGCGAATACGCGTGGCGTTTGCAAGAGAAGCCACTACAATATTTGTAAAGCGCGGCCGGATCAGCCTGGCGCCGCGGCGCCCCAACCCGCGATCACCGCCGCGCCGGCACCGCTTCGCCGCGGGCCCGCAGCGCCCGCGCCCGCCGCTCGCGCCAGACGATCATCAGCCCACCGGCGATGATCAGCAGCGCGCCCGGGAACAACCGGTCGATCGGCGCCTCGCCGAAGAACACCCAGCCGCCGACGAAGGAGGTCAGGATGCCGCAATAGCTGAAGGGCGCCAGATTGCTCGGCTCGGTCATCCGGTAGGAGATCACCAGGCACAGCCAAAAAATCCCCATGGCGCCGATCCAAGCGATATCTGTCCAGGCGCGAATCGGCGAGAAGCCTCCGGTGGCGAGGCAGAACACGACCACGCCGACCAGGGCTGCGACGCTCGAATAGAGATTGATCAGTGGGCTCGGCGCGTCGTCGTCGAACAGCTTCACCATCACCGTGATCAGCCCGTAGCCGACCGCCGCGCCCAGGGGCAGCAGCGCAACCGGGCTGAAGCTGTCGGCGCCCGGGCTCATCACCATCGCGACCCCGGCGAACCCGATCAGCACAGCCAGCCAGCGCATGGCGCCGACCCGGTTCCCGAGCAGGGGCACCGAGAAGGCGGTCGTGAACAGCGACATCGAGTAGACGATCGTCGCCGCGGTGGCGTAGGCCATGCGCGCCACCGCCAGGTAGAACATCACCTGCTCCGCAGTGACGATCACTCCGCGCAGGAGCCCGAGCGGCCACTGCCGCAGGCGAAGCGGGCGGCCCCTGGCGTTCCAGTCGGCGGTGAGCCACAGCAGAAGCAGGCTCGGTATCATGCCGAAGACGTTGCGGTAGGCGGCGAGCTCGGGGACGCCGTAGCCGGTGGAGAGGTGCTTTATGATCAGCCCCATCAGATCGAGCCGCGCGACCCCGGCCAGGTTGACCAGGATCGCCCGCCCGATTCGGCCATCACCGCTAGCGGCTACCGGACGGCCCGGTCAGAAGCGCTCGATCTAGGGCCTGAGCTCGATCTCCCAGGCCTAGGCCGAACGGTCCTGCTGCAAGAAGTGCCAGTAGCTCTCGGCGATCGCGTCGGGGTCGAGGAGCGAGTCGGGATTGTCCGGCGCATCCTGCCGGGTGGCGCTGCGGATGCCGCCATCGATGACGAAATGGCCGATATGTATGCCCTTGGGGTGCAGCTCGCGGGCCATCGACTGTGCCAGGCCCCTGAGCGCGAACTTGCCCATGGCGAAGGCGGTCGACTGCGGGTAGCCCTTCACCCCGGCCGAGGCGCCGGTCAGAAGGATCGCGCCGTGCCCCTCCTTGCGCCCCGCCTGCTGCATCCGCTTCGCCGCCTCCTGGGCGACGTAGAACGCCCCGATCGCCGTCACCTGCACCGACCGCGCCATCGCCTCAGGGTCGAGCTCGACAAAGGGTCCCCGGACCCGCGCCGGCGGGTTGTAGACCACCACATCCGGCGCCCCGTCGCGATCCAGCGCCGCGAAAAGCGCCGCGCCCTAGCTGTGGTCTGCGCTATCGCAGGCGTGGACGCCGGCACCGGTCTCGGCGGCCAGGGCCGCCAGCTTGTTGGTTGAGCGGGCCGCAGCGCGACCTCAAGCCCCCTGGCGGCAAAGAGCCGCGCCAGCGAAGCCGACAATCCCGTCCCCGCACCCACAATCACTGCTTTGGTATAGTTCGGTTTCATGGCAACCTCCCGCGCTGGACCCCCGGCCGATTCCCCGCAGCTGGTCCCGGCGCGGGCGCTCCGGGGGAGAATGGAGCAAGACATGGCGAATACAACCCTCATCACCGGTGCGAACCGGGGCATCGGCCTCGCGCTGGCCCGACTGGCGGCCGAACGCGGCGACTGGGTGCTGGCGGCGGCGCGCCGGCCCGGGGTGGCCGAAGCATTGCAGGCGCTCGCCCGCGAGCACGCCAACATCACGGTGCTGAACATCGATGTCACCGATCCCTACGAGATGGCAGCGGTCACCGAAGCCCTCGGCGACACGCCGATCGACCTCCTGATCTGCAATGCCGGCCAATACGTCGCCCGCGGCACCATCGAGGACCCGGAATACACCTACGACGCCTGGCACACGGTGATGATGACCAATGTCGCCGGGGTTTTCTTCACCGTGCGCGCCTTCCTGCCGGGGCTGGTGGCGGCACCAGCGCTGAAGATCGCCATCGTCTCGTCGGTGATGGCCTCGTCCGAGCAGGCGCCGGGTGGGGCATACATCTACCGCGCCTCGAAGGCGGCGGCGACCAACCTCGCGATCGACCTGAAGGCGCACGAGGTCGCCGTCGGCGCCTACCATCCCGGCTGGGTCCGCACTGACATGGGCGGCCCGCAGGCCGACATTGAGGTCGAGGAAAGCGCCAGGGGGTTGCTGGAGCGCTTCGCGGCGCTGTCGCTGGAGACCACCGGCGTGTTCGAGAACTACCGGGGCGAGGCGATCCCGTTCTAGCCCGCTCCCGGCGGCGGGCCGCCTACCCCTCCGCGGCCATCGCCGCCCGGGTGATGCCGTGCAAGACCTTGCCGATGAGCCCAAGCTCGCGCTCGCCTGAGAACCGGTGGTCCGAGCCCTTGACTAGGGTCAGCCGCGCGTCGTCGCAGTCGATATGGTCGAGAATCCTGAGCGCCACGGCGACCGGCACGTCGGTATCCGCGGTGCCCTGCAGCAGCCGCACCGGGAACGGCAGTCGCAGCGGCTCGCGCAGGACCAGGTTGTTGCGCCCGCCCTCGATCAGGCGCCGGGTGATCACGTAGGGCTCGTCGGAGTAGTCCGAGGGCAGCTCGACCCGGCCCTGTTCCATCAACGCACGGCGCTCGGCCTCGCCGAATTCGGCCCACATCGCATCTTCGGTGAAATCGGGCGCCGCGGCGATGCCGACCAGCCCGGCGATTCGCTCGGGCATCCGCTTCGCCAGCAGCAGCGCGATCCAGCCGCCCATCGACGATCCGACCAGGATCTGCGGCCCCTCGGTGAGGCGCGCCACCACCTCGGCCGCATCGTCGGCCCAGTCGCCGATGGCGCCGTCGAGGAAGGTTCCCGAGCTCTGCCCGTGGCCGCGGTAGTCGAACCTGAGATATGCCCGCCCGCGCGCCCGGGCCCAGTCGTCCAGCCACAGCGCCTTGGTCCCCTCCATGTCGGAGACGAAGCCGCCGAGGAAAACCACCCCCGGGGCGCTTGCGCCCTCGCCCCGTCCGTCTATCTTGTGGTAGGCAAGTCGGCGATCGCCCTTGAGTTCAAGGTAGTCTGGAGCGTCCATGTTCGTGTCGTCCTCCGTCGCGCATGAGGTTGTGGACGAGCTTAGCTCCAAGCGCTCCCCGGCGAAAGAGACGCGCCCGCTGACGGTGCTCCAGGTCGTCCCGTGGATGGAGATCGGCGGGATCGAGCGCGTCACGCTGGAGATCACCGAGGCCATCGTGCGCGAGGGCGGCCGGGCCCTGATCGCCACCGCCGGGGGGCAGATGCTGCCCCGCGTCACCAAGGCCGGCGGTGAGGTGATCGCGATGAACCTCGACACCAAGAACCCGCTCAACATCTGGCAGAACGCACGACTGCTGGCGCGGCTGATCGGCGATCTCGGGGTCGACATCGTGCACGCCCGCTCGCGGGCGCCGGCCTGGAGCGCCTACTGGGCGACCCGTCGGACCGGGGCACATTTCATCACCACCTATCACCGCGCCTACCGGGAGGAGTTCCCCTTCAAGCGCCGCTACAACGCGGTGATGGCCAAGGGTCGCCCGTTGATCGCGGTCTCGACCTTCATCCGCAACCTCGTCATCAAGCGCCACCAGATGCCGCCGGAGCAGATCGTCACCATCCCCCGCGGCGTCGATCCGACGGTGTTCTCGGAGGAGATGGTCGGCAATGAGCGGACGGTGAAGCTGGCGGATCAGTTGGGCCTGATGGACGACCCGCGCCCGGTGATCATGCTGCCCGGCCAGCTCGCCCGCAGGAAGGGGGGCGAGGACCTGATCGAGGCCGTCCAGCGGTTGCGGGCGATGCGTGACGGCGGGTTCCTGATCCTGCTGGTCGGCGACGACGACGGCAGCGGCTACGAAAAGGTGCTGCGCAAGCGCATCGACAAGCTGCGGGTCGGCGACATCGTGCATCTGGTCGGCGGCTGCTCGGACATGGCGGCGGCGTTGAAGCTGGCCTCGGTGGTGGTCTCGACCTCGACCGAGCCGGAGGCCTTCGGCCGCGCGATCATCGAGGCCCAGGCGATGGGCCGGCCGGTGGTCGCCACCGACCATGGCGGCGTGCGCGAGACGGTGGCCCACGGCGAGTCCGGCTGGCTCTACCCGCCCGGCGACGTCGCCCGGCTCACCATCGAGCTCAACAAGGCGCTGAACCTCGATCCGTCGGAGCGCGCCCATATTGGCATGGCCGCCCGCGCCCGCATTCATTCGCAATACACGGTGGCGGCGATGCAGCGGGCGACGCTGGACGTCTACGAACAGGCCGCCGGGCGTACCTTCGCTGAGTTGATATAAACCTCTCCCGAGCTTAGATCAGCGCCTTGACAGCCCGCCGGCGGGTCGGGATGTTGCGCCCGATTCGACCCCAGCCAGGAACATCGACCATGAGCGAAGGACAAGTGACCATCACCCTGCCCGACGGTGCCCGACGCGACTACCCGCACGGGGTGACCGGGGCCGAGGTGGCGACGGATATCTCGAACTCGCTCGCCAAGTCGGCGCTGGCCTGCCGCATCGACGGCAATCTCTCCGACCTCACCCGCCCGATCGAGGCGGATTCGGACCTGGCCGTGGTGACACCGAAGAACGAAGCCGAGGCGCTGGAGCTGATCCGGCACGACTGCGCCCATATCATGGCCCGCGCGGTGCAGGAGCTCTTCCCCGGCACCAAGGTCACCATCGGCCCAGTGATCGAAAACGGCTTCTACTACGACTTCGACCGCGACGAGCCGTTCACCGAGGAGGACTTCCCGGCGATCGAGAAGCGCATGCGCGAGATCATCGCCGCCCGCGACCCGGTGCGCACCGAAGTGTGGAGCCGCGAGGACGCGATCCACTACTACGGCAACACCGAGGAGCCCTACAAGATCGAGCTGGTGGAGGCGATCCCCGGGGACGAGCCGGTCAGGATGTACTGGCACGGCCACTGGCAGGACCTCTGCCGCGGGCCGCATCTGGCGCATACCGGGCAGGTGCCGGCCGACGCCTTCAAGCTGATGTCGGTGGCCGGGGCCTATTGGCGCGGCGATTCCCGCAACAAGATGCTGCGGCGCATCTACGGGGTGGCGTTCCGCACCAAGGCCGACCTCAAGGCCTACCTCACCATGCTGGAGGAGGCGGCGAAGCGCGATCACCGCAAGCTCGGACGCCAGATGGAGCTGTTCCACCTCCAGGAGGAGGCACCGGGCATGGTGTTCTGGCACCCGAACGGCTGGTCGATCTACCGGGTGCTGCAGGACTACATGCGCCGCCGGCTCGACGCCGCCGACTACAAGGAGGTCAACACCCCGCAGGTGGTCGACCGCAAGCTGTGGGAGGCCTCGGGTCACTGGGAGAAGTACCGCGAGAACATGTTCATCACCGAGGTCGAGGAGGAGCACGCGCAGGAGAAGCGCGTGAACGCCCTGAAGCCGATGAACTGCCCCTGCCACGTGCAAATCTACAACCACGGCATCAAGAGCTACCGCGACCTGCCGCTCAGGCTTGCCGAGTTCGGATCCTGCCACCGCTACGAGCCCTCGGGGGCGATGCACGGGCTGATGCGGGTGCGCGGCTTTACCCAGGATGACGCCCACATCTTCTGTACCGAAGACCAGATCGAGAGTGAGACGGCGAGGTTCATCGACCTCCTGGGTTCGATCTACCGGGACATGGGCTTCGAGACCTTCGACATCAAACTCTCGACCCGGCCCGAGGTGCGGGTCGGCTCGGACGAGGTTTGGGACAAGGCCGAGGAGGCGCTCGAGGCCGCTGTGCGCAAAGTGACCAACGACTTCGAGATCAACCCCGGCGAGGGGGCCTTCTACGGGCCAAAGCTCGACTTCAAGCTGACCGACGCGATCGGCCGCGAATGGCAGTGCGGCACCTTCCAGGCCGACTTCAACCTGCCGGAGCGGCTCGGGGCCGAGTATGTCGACGCAGACGGCGCGCGGAAGCGGCCGGTGATGATGCACCGGGCGATCCTCGGCTCGTTCGAGCGCTTCATCGGCATCCTGATCGAGAATACCGCCGTGCGCTTCCCGCTGTGGCTGGCGCCGCGCCAGGTGGTGGTGGCGACCATCGTCTCGGATGCCGACGCCTACGCGGCCGAGGTGGTGGAGAAGCTGCGCGCCGCCGGGCTGAGGACCGAGGCCGACACCCGCAACGAGAAGATCAACTACAAGGTCCGCGAGCACTCCGCGGCCTGCGTCCCGGCGATCCTCGCCGTCGGCCGGCAGGAGGTCGAGGCCGGCACCGTCGCGGTGCGCCGGCTCGGGGCGCAGGGGCAGAAGGTGGTCAGTCTCGACGAGGCCATCGCCGCGCTGGTGGCAGAAGCGACGCCGCCAGATCTGCGGTGAGCGCGGCTCGGCAGCAGCCAGTCACAACCCCGGTGTCCCGGCGCCGGGGTTCTTCATCTTCGCGCCCTCCGCTAGAGACGAAGGAGAGCGCGGCGGCCCGTCAGTGCTCCTCTACCAGCCGCCGGTAGAGATGCCACGCAGCATGGCCCACAAGCGGCAGGACCAAGGGCAGACCCAGGAACAACGGCGCAGATCCGGCCAGCAATGCGACTCCGATAAACACGCCCCATCCCAGCATCACGAAAGGACTGATGATCACCGCGCGAACCGACGTCACAATGGCGGTGATGACATCGGCGTCGCGGTCGAGCAGGAACGGAAACGCCAGCACCGAGATCAAAAACGCCACGGTGGCAAACATCGCCCCGAAGGCGTGACAGACGATGAGGAAGCTGATGCCGTAGGAAGTCGTGAACATGTCTGGCAAGATCTCCCAGAACGGCTTCGGATTGAACCCGAAATGCGCGAAATAGATCACCGTGCCGACCCGGCTCCATACCGCCAGCCAGAACATCAGCGAAACCGAGGAACAAGATCTGTCGCCGAGTGGTGTTCCGGATCATGCCTTTGGCGTCGCGCCAGCCGAAGGGCAAACCGAGCTGGCGGCGTCGGCTGATCTCGTAGAGAATCACCGAACAGAACGGCCCCACGAGGGCGAAGCCGGCGACCACAGGGAAGATCAGGCCGCGCCATTCCTTCGCCTCGAAGACAACCAGGAAAAGCCAGCCGCCGACCATGTAGAACAGGCCGACCAGCAGCCCGTAGACGGGTTTGGCGCGGAAATCGGCCCATCCTGCCCGCAACGCCGCGACCAGGTCTTCTCGGGTCGCCGCCTTGATCGGCGGCACGCCCTTGGCCTCGCGCCAGGGTCCGTGGTCCTCCGGCAACGGTTTGGTCATCATTGGTTGCGTCCTCCGGCTTTGTTTTTCTTGATTTTCCACGCTTTGGTTTCAAACCTTCGTCTTCGAGACGAAATCGCTTCAGCGCGAACGCAATGTCCTCATGATGATCCCTCCGCCGGAGATGAGCCCGCCGCAGGGTAGGGGCT
>Ga0049105_1000630_pt1 | contig 13014 bp, 8 predicted proteins | sample WorMetvaBAHAMAS1_FD_61260 | JGI IMG/M metagenome (GOLD analysis project Ga0049105, IMG submission 61260) | Worm MetaG Olavius vacuus BAHAMAS.1 | ecosystem: Host-associated > Annelida > Digestive system > Unclassified | place: Germany: Marburg | collected 2013-04-09
GTTCCGTTTGGATGACATTTGGTAGACAGATGCTAAATCATGTAGAAAAACAGCAAATATTATTGTAAAAAAAACTTAGCAGTTTAAAACGCCTTTTAAGGACGACCTCCGCCACTCGCAAATCTAAAACAGCAAATATCACAAAAAGATGATATTACTTCGCTGCATAGTGACATTTTGGCGATGTGCTGCAAAGTAATATCATCTTATTGTGATATTTGCTGTTTTAGATCTGCGAGTGGAGGAGGTCGTCCTTAAAAGGCGTTTTAAACTGCTAAGTTTTTTTACAATAATGCCATGTAAATGTACATATAGCAGACACTTCATCGCTGTAGTGTACTGGAAATACTTTTGCTTTTAAAGTAATTAATTTAACGAACGCATATAATGAACAGTCAAAAAGTGTTATGCGCATATGACATCAAACGTTTCAAATAAATTTTTTGTGAAGTTGGCGCAATGATGTATAAAGTGGTCTATCGTGGACAAATTGGTTCGTGTACTGGTGCGAAATGTAATAATTATTGTCATTTGAGCAACAAATTCTGATTGTTTCTGGGTACTTTGTTAATTAGAATTGACTGCTCTTGACTGTACTTAGACCGTTGAGTTTTACCAATGCGCGCCAGCTACAGTGGCCCAAAACAGTAAGAACACAAGTACAATTGTCGATTTAGCAATTTGAGACTTTACTAACTTTTACTGTTGATGACGTCACTAAATTCGACTCTATCTATGGCAGTATGGTCGCTATGTTACAAGGCACGGTTGTATGTGCTCAAATAGGAAGACAGTTTGCGGATTGCCAGACGCTCATCGACAGCGATATATTACAAATTTAAGCCATTAGGCATCGACAAGTGTCCTTACAAGATTCCAATAACTGAGTGGACGGATGATTCAGTTGCCCCAAAAGATGGCGTCGACAGTATGACCATAGAAGTTATTAGTAAATGACGTCACTGTCATCCTATGTGTTTAATGATTTGTACTTTTGTGTCGTAAAAAAGTTAGAACTTCCCCTTGCCGTATAGTGTAATATGGGTAGGTTAATTAAAGACGATTAATTTTTATACAAATTTGCGCGAAGAAAAACTGGGGGTGCTAGACAACTACAGAATGATTTCTGAACAAACACTGGTTTCCTTAACAATGTGACGCCGTTAACCAATGGCTAGAATAAGCAAAACGCCGTGTGTTCTCATTTTTGGACCACTCTGTATGCTGAGCGAAGCATCATTGACGTGGCGAAGCATACAGAGCATACATAGTGTTTTCCTTTTGTCTGTGTGTCTGTCTGTCTGTCTGTCAGGGTGTGTGCGTGCGTATGTGTGTGTCTGTCCGCGCAAAAACTGAAAAATTACTGAACAGAAATTGACACCATTTTTTTAGGAATATGTGTTGTGGTAAACTCTAGAAGTGACTTAATTTTAGTGACATACGACCTTGATCTTTGACCTTGAGAGCTAAAATTGACGGTAGCACGCAGATTTACGCTCTCTTAGGACACACTTCATTTTGAAGTTGGTTTCAGTCAAAAAGTGCAGTCGAAGTGAAATACCGCGAAATGACTTCTTATTCTCACTGCCACTGTCCGAATAGGCCTACGCCAACGTTATAAGTCAGAGCAGAGCGCGAATATTGACATTTGCTATGTTGTCTGCAGCGAAGTATTCGTTTCGGAATGCGTCGCACGAGGAGCGACTTCTTTCCTTCCTGTTCGTCAACTACGACCCAGTCGCGCGTGCTGTAGTCGACGTCGAGCGAACGGTGGTAGTCTCTGTCGACTTCGTCCTGCTGCGCATCCACGGACTCGTAAGTTGACTTTTTTTTGCTTTCACAGCTGACGCTTGCACCAACTCTTGAGTGTTTTTCGTATTTCATTTCACGCGTCTAGTAGTAGAAGAACTCGTAACTGATAAAAAATGCAGATACGTTACTGTGATCTACCGCAGTCAAATGTGTTAAGCGACCAGACGTCTCAATGTAATGCTTAGCGGGCGCCCCCCCCCCCCAATTGCTATGTTTATGAGCATAGAAATGCTCATAAAATATGAACATTTTTATGCTGACCTATAACCCGGTAAATTAGGTCGGACTGACCTACTTTTTGGTTTTCGATCAAAGTTCATCAGTATGATTACAGATCTCTACTTTTAGAGGTTATGACTTGTGTCACCCTGGTTAACACGCGCGCACACAGACACAGAGACAGACAGCTTTTGACCAGCTATACTATTAGATCAGCCAGCTGAGATAACAATAAAAAATGCGCTGAAATTTCTTTATGTTTATTATTATAGAAATCGTATACAAGGTGCATAAAACAAAAGAGTAAAACTATAGCATGCACGAGACGACACAATCACACTGCCGCTCAGACCTCGCGATGTAGAAAACCGCCGTCAAGAAATAAATGCTCTTCTCTCAAGTCAATAGGTTCATAGTGTCTACACTAGCCGATACAGCCTTTCTAAGTGAAGTACATTTGCTGCACCTGCGAATTTGGGCTATATAAGTGTCATTATTATTATTATTATTATTATTATAGTTCACATCTTCCAAAAAAATCTTTAACCAGCCAGCCAAAATGCTTACAGACCCAACCACCATTATGTCAATGGTGCGAACTTCGCATTTACTCAAAATCTGTGTTTTTTCACTTACCGTACAACGTTATCGTATTATAGCGACCTTTTGCTCATTGCTTTTTGTCTTAGTTTTTATTAACTTACTTTATTAGATATTATATCGACGTTGCCACTTTTTGAACGCACGTGAAATACTTGCGTATATAGACCCTTCAGTTTCCAATCGTTTTTATCAGTCGGGGAAATTTGTGTGTATAGAATCACGTTTGCTAACCGGCGCCACTAAATTACTAGTTCTGCTTTGCTGCTTGTCTCTGCAGTCATTCGAATCTGATCGTTCCATAACTTGCGTCATCGGACGAAATGTCTTCTAACAAAGCCTTGTCCTCATAATTTATAACTTTATTTACAAACCTGCTTGTTTCGTCCTGTGGTATAAAAATCTTGTTTTTGTTTTATGCTATAACATAACGTTTCCTTCTGCTCTCATACTGCTTCATCCTCTTAGTATACTTATTTTCGCTGAGCATTGGTCGTTGTTAATCATTAACGACCTTCAGGCTTAGACGCATCACTATTACCTTCAACTTCATCCATCCCCTGCGACCACACAGCAGCGTATCTGATCGCCGTACTGTATAAATCATTTATTAATTACTTGCTTGAGATTTGTGTCAATAGAGCTACACATAAATCTATAGTACAGTACATTTACTAGAGATTGCTAAGTGCTTACGTAAATAGTATCTTTTTAAAGAATTATTAACCAGACGTTGTGCTACGTGTGATGGACTACAATAATATGTACCGGTATAAGCTGTAACAGACAATAATATTATGTAGTTCAGATCTAGTTATTCGCACTCATGTTACAGGTAGGGTATCCACATTTTAACGGCCAATCGAAAAACATAATTTGTGATTAACTTTTGCTGTTTTTTGACCGCGCAACATGTAGTTAAGCGCGCCATTTGCTACGAGAGTGCCTGTCCGTCAGTCTATCTGTCACACTCGTGAGTCGCGCCTAAACGGTTGAAGATATCGAAATATGCTTTGCAATACACAATGGAATAATGTCTCTAATCAATTGAAGCTAAATTTCGTAATCCTGAATTTACAGATTCACCTCAAACAAGTGCGTTAAAGAGTGGCATCCCCGGCCCATCGACAGCGAAAATTTGACGAATACGCCGATAAAACAGAGCGAGAGAGGATGTAAAATACTATTATTCAGTAACAGAAAGTCGCATATGGGCTTCTGATTAGTATTAAAAGTGATGACCTTGAATGACCTTGAACCACCTAATGGCCGTTACTTTGCGTCATTTCACTCAACGCGGTAGATTTTTTTACCCGACTATGTTAAACTAGCTGAAGATGGAACCAGAGTGTCTGCGATGAAAATGTCGCCGAGAGATTCTAGTTTTGGGCATTATATGACTCGTGACCACGGACGCGCGCTTCTCTCCTGTTTTTCCCGAAAACTGAATCATGTTTTCATTATTCGAGCTGTGCAACGTTGCGCGGCCATCTCAGCAAAAGCTGAGCTCTTGTTGTCATACTCTTTGAATTAGTCGGTTAATTAACGATTGAAAGTCAGTCGACAAAGGCATTATGAAGAATATTAATAAAGAAATAAGCGTAAAAATCAAAAGGGATATCCAAACACGAGCTGTTTTGTATAAAAATCAATGTTTTGTTTTAGGTTACTTTTTATTGACATTCTTTACTGTACACGTCTTAGCCATTTCTCCGCAGGAATGCAGCTGAAAGTTAATGGGGAAAAACTATATTGAAAAATATGAGGAACACGAGAAATCCGATAGGGTAACTGAATTTGTACATGCATAAAGATGCTAAAAGGTGGATGAGTAAGCATCAATGAGATCGAACTGGTCGCGACACCAAAGGTAGTCTAACTGTGTTAATTATTCTAGTGGAAATATGTGTCTCCACGTACATCTCAGCAGCAAGGGAACATTACAGAGTAATTTTATACATCAGTCTTTGACCACCCATCAGGTACCAGTGTACCGAGTACCAACTTCACGTTATCAGTTATATGGCACGCATGTGACACAGTTAAACAAAGCATTCGTAGTCGAAATGCTGGCGAAATAATGTCGCTGTTTACTAAGGCTTCGAACGATAAAGAATTCTCACTGCACTAAAAACGTTCAATCGCCATCAAGCCTAGTCGTGGTAAACACTCGATGTCACGACGGACGTCCGATCTGCCGCCGTCCACGTGCTGATGGTCTACGTGGGTGGTCGAGAGTTGTCGATAATTTTCACATCTGGAGCAGAGGGACCAGACTGCAGCGGCAAGTGCTAGTTCAGACTAGTAGTCACGTGTCAGCGAGCACCGGCGCCTTGAATGACGACGTAAATTAGATTGGAGACTGACTGAGCACTCCGCCCGCTCGCCCGCAGTTCGTCTGTATGTCTGTGCTCTGTGCCGTTACTTACTTGCGTCCCAGGCACCACAATGCGCCATGTGTCGCGCCGAGCCGTTATATCCATTCGCGATTTAAGACTGCGATCCTTGCGTCGATATTCTTCATTTGTTGCCGATGGACGAGACCAAGCGGCCTGCTTCCAGCTGCCGCCGTCCGTCCGTCCGTGACTATTTGCGATCTGCGCGCCCATTGCAGGTCTATATCGATCGCGTTCGTATGATTCGAGGACCGACTGCGTGCTTTTTTCATCAACGGCGCAATTTATCGACGATCAGATTCGAATGACTGCTCAGCTCTAAAGCACCGCAGAACCAGTAACTGTCGCCCGGTTAGCAAACGTGATGCTGTGCACATAAAAAATTTCGCGACTGATAGAAACGACGGAAGGTTATGTCCATCTACAGACGTCGACGAAAATCACTTACGACTGTTATAAACGTTTATACCGCTGGTTTTATGTGATTCGTTTCACACGTCAGTTGCATTTATCGGAATAGATGAGAGTTGATGACGTTGCCGAGCTGTGTTGTATTGCTGGACAAAACAACACCAGTTTATACCAGTGGATCTTTCTAAACGTTAACTAGAAAAGCTGGCAACTAACGCTGCATTGCCACTTGAGGCAGCCTTTACCGCCACTCATTCTCAGAGATGAATAGATGAAACTGTACCAAATTTGGGAAAGACACTGGTGCTTAACAGCCAGATCAAGCATTAGGGATCTAGTAAAAAACTAAAGCGATTGGCCCGCAGATTAATTTTCCTCTCAGTTCCGGTTATAAAGCCGAATCCAGGAAGTCTACCATTTGCATACCAAATTTTAGAAAATCTGACAATCTGCCGCCGAGTTATCGCAATTTTCCATTTTTACCGCGCTGCATAGGTGCAAACGCGGCATAGCGATGAGAAAGCTGTCTGTCTCTCCGTCCATCTGTCTGTCAAACGCGTGGATTGTGACAAAACGGAAGAAAATTCTGTCCAGATTTTTATACCATACGAAAGACCATTTAGACTAGTTTTTCGAGAAGGAGAATGATTGGTGGGATGCGACCCCTCCTACCTGAAATTTTTGATCAACCGGTCCCCGTTGGAGCGAAATCGCCGATTTTCAACCGATATTCGCTCGGAGCGCCTCAGCCGTAACACCTAGCGAAAAAGGTGGAATTAACACTAATAGGAAGTCCACTACGTGCTTTCCAGTGAGCCTAAGATGATCATCGTACGTTGCCCCTAAGCTTCCAAGGGGACTCGAAAACGGAAAACGGCTTTTTTCCGTGTAAAATCGCACTTCGCTTAGAAAGTCTGCTACAAAGTTTGTTTGTGTAAAAACTGGCAGTAACAAAGTTGTAAGGCATTTATTGGCCTAACTATCCGTGCAAAAATGATTGGTGGGGGTGACCCCTTCTACCTGAAATTTTGGGTCAAACTGACCGCGTTGGAACGTAATCGCCAATTTTCGATCTATTTTCGCTCGTAGCGCCTCGGCCGTAACACTTAGCGAAAAAAGTTCAATTAACACTAATAAGATGTTTACTACGCCCTTTTCAATGAGCCAAAGATGAGCATCGTACGTTGTTCCTGAGCCCCTCCCAACAAAGGGGGGTCAAGAACACAAAGTGTCCAAAATTTGAGCAATAAGCTGCGATAATTCCGAAACGGTACGAGATATGATGTCAGTTACTATTAATCACTAATAGTAAGTCGCATACAGGTTTTCGATTGATACCGACCTCGATGACCTTGAATAACCTTGAACGGCGTAATATGCCTTATTTTGCTTTTTTCACCGAATTTGATTGCTTTACTGGCCAATTGCGTCACATTGGTTGAAGATAGATCTACAGTGTCCGTAAAATATTGTCTCCCAGTTCCAGTCTTTCACTTTTGGCCATAACTAACCCACCCTGCAGCGCGGTCTCTTTGCGATAGCTAAGCTACTTGTCAGTATCGCAACCATTTGCCACCTTTAACTAGTAAGAAGTGAATTTTTTATTTTGACCATTTGCTGCCTCGCGGACTTCATTTTCAACCCGAACATCAAATCTGGTGCAGATATCTCTGTTTTTACATGGCCTCCTCCGCAGACTCACATTGTTGTTGTACCAGCCTAGCAAATTTTAGCGAAATCATCAATTTACGGCTGCGTTACACATTTCGACAAATTTTCAATGATCGCCGTACGCCATATTGGATTATTATTTCTTCGTGCTGGACCACCCATGACGGTGCTTCGGTTGTCTGAAAATGCTCTCGAATTTCAACAATGATGCGCTTTGTAATATATTTCCGTTAATGCAGTTTAAGTATTTTGTCGATCTGACTGGGAGTGGGAAATCCCTACCTGAGCCTGTACCATATTTGAAGGATACGTGCCAATCAGCGATGCTTAACAAATTTGTTTTCGATTTCAGGTACATTGCTTCATTCCGACACTAGGCTGGCAAAAATGCAACGGAGATCGAAAAACGCGTCGAATGGACTTTCTGACTCCCCCCCCTGTAAAACCTGGAGGAGAAATGGGTCATATGTCTGAGTGAATTTTTCAACTTCAGCTTAGGATCTAACAGCTGATATACTTTGGAGGCAATCCCCGAATTCGGATATTAGGCGTGTATAAGCAAAAAAGAATATAAGGCCTTCAACAGACAACCTAGTGAACATCAGTAATGTAATTTGAGCTTACTGCGCGTGAACTGTGTGAGCGCAGTCAAGCCTAATGTGGTTTCAGCTTTCAGTCTTATTAGCAGTTCGTTTTCGTTTACGAAGTTTTATTGTAACACATACAGACTAATTTCATTGAAGTCTGTATACGCTGCATGCGTTATGTGTGTGTGGCAGGATGAGCGAAGTCAGGTGCTGACGACGACCGGTTTGATCATCGCGGTAAGGCATCACACTCCACAGCATTTCACAGACGAGAAAACTTGTACTAAAATGCGTGAATTGGACGTTCGGGCAGTCTGTTCAGTCGAAGTGAACGCATTTTAGCACTTTAATCAGAAGAACTTTGAAAAGTATTAAATGTTTTGACACAGCAAATATCTGCATGAATATACTAAATTTTTACTAGACGTATCTTAACTGGCTATAGAAAGATTGACAAGATGAGTGAATCAACGAGGATGACATAATTAAAAAGATATTGATCGAGATTTTTTGACTTTCAGTTGTCTACGGAAACAGGCATATGAACAGATGACTTTAGATAAGAGGCAGTGTAAACGTATAATGAAATGTAAAAACATGTGGTGCAAACCGCATACATCTCATGTGCAGCATGAGCAGTGGTCACGTTGTGTCACTGGACTAGACATTATAGAAAACCACTGGCGGATCCAGGGGGCACGAGGTGCCATGCCCCCCCCCCAAAAAAAAACGTCCGACGCAGGGCTTTTAGCATGTGCCGTTCTGCACAAAAGAAGTGCAGTTGGAGATGTAAACGCATGTTTGTGCAGTCAAAAATGCGGAACGATCACATACATTGTCACCATGCAGACGCATTTTCAGAGTTAGAAGTGTGCCAAAATGCATTTGCCGCCGGGGCTGTGCCCCAGACCCCACTGGAGGAACTTACATTATACTAACTATGACCCCCAGCTGCATTTAGGGGAGGAAGAAGGCAGAGATGGGAAAGGAAAGGGGAGGGGAAGTGGAGAGGGAAGGAAGAAAAGGGGATGGGAGGGGAGAGGTCGTGCAGTTCTAAACATTCCTTTAAAATACCCCCTAATCCCAGTCTGACGAAAAACTGTCATCATATGCTCTCGTCGCCGTCGTCGTCTTCTTGCCCGCTGTTCAATACATGACCCGTATTGGACAGGTCATCGCGATGTGACTGGAATAAAACCAATGCCTTCTGCAGACACAGAACTTCTGACTGCAATTACAGTTCTGTGAATGGTATGACTATGCACAATGAGCTATCCCATAAATTCAGAACACTGCGTTTCTTTGGCTCAGATTCACATTTTGACCACAGGAAAAAAAGCAAAATTGTTGCCACCATGGCACGTTACCCGGGCTGAAAACTATCAAAATTGCTTTCACGGCCGGGCTCCGCCACGGACCCCGCTGGGGGAGCTTATAGCGCTCCACAGATCCCCTAGCTGGATTTAAGGGGGAGGGGAGAGAAAAGTAGAAGGAAAAGGGAAGGGACAGGGAGGGAAGGGTAGGATTTCGAGGGAGGAAAGGGAGAGGGAAGGGGCCCTTAGGGCCCTTCCCTCTTCTTTTCCTTTCCCGAAATTTTTCCCTTCTCTCCCTGTCCCTTCGAAAGGAGAAAGAAAAGGGACAGTAAGGGCGGAGAGGAAGGGAGAGGGAAGAGGGAGGGGTTGTCCCCCAAATTATGGCGCTAGATTCGCCAGTGTAGAAAACTATGATATGTAAGAAGAGCACTCGGAGTCGGAGAGCGCATACCTCCGCCATAACGAAATTATGGCAAAATGCCACACGTTGGTTTACTGATTATTGCGGGATGGACTACAGAGATTTCCGTTATCATCTTAGCGCAGGGGATGTGGCCGTTTGTAATCGTAAACAATAAACATTGCGGAAGAGTTGAAGCTTTCAGTTTTCGGATCTTCATGATTTAGAAGCGGATGACTTCCAACATGTAACCAGCTCTTCCTTGTCCAAAAATACGTCATTTTGTTAAAATTTTTATGAAGACCTGATCAGTATAGTTTTTATGTGAAGTTGCTGACAGAGAAACAAACAGAAAAGATCTATCAGAGATCGAGGGCTAGCCAAAATTTAGGCAAAGTCTACCTTGACATTTGACCCAGTGAACTTGAAAACGTAACCACTTGATCCCCAGGAGAAGTAGGTATATGTTTAAGTTTTGCTTCAAATCCATCCAGCAGTTCACCAGTTACGGAGTTCACAAGATTTCGATGGTCGTCGCTGCGTGACCTTGACCTATGGCCTCATGACCTTAAACGTAACCAGATCGTCTCGCAGAAGTAGTAAGCACTTGTGTAAGTTTTGGTTCAAATCCCTTCAGCGGTTCGGAATCTATCGAGTTCACAAGACATTTGTTGCCGCGTGACCTTGACCTATGACCCATGACCTTTAAAATCTAACATGTTCTTACATGAACTGGCGCATACCCATGTGAAGTTTTGTGAAAATTGCTGTTAAATTGTGACCCGTAGAACATGAACAGACAAACAAGAAATCGATCGTAGATTGAGGGCTAGTCGACATTTAGGTCAAGCTCAATTTGGTCAAAGGTCATATTGTGGAACAGGATGTGGTATACATGTATTCAATGCACGATGTAAGTCAATCGGACAATTACAGCGAAAGTACGAATGTGTTCCGTGTCCTGAGTCTGGATACGGATGAGTTCCGAAATTTAACGAAGAGTCTTTGTCCAAAGATAGATCAGTGGTAACATTTTCACGATAACTTTCAATAACTTTATTAAGCGTCACTTTAATCAGTACTTTGTTAATAATAATAATAATAATAATCCGATAAGCTTTTTCTGAGATATGAGCGAAATTGTTACAAAGTGCTTTATCTCGCGATGTTAAAGGATCCTTCAGAAGAGTCCTGGATCTGGATCCACAGGCGGATGAATTCCACAATTTGATCAGTTTTATCCCGGACTGGTGCCTGCGTGTGTGTGTAAAGTTTGGTGAAGTTTGCGCAAGAATTGTGAGCCGCAGGGTGCAAACAGACAAACATACAAACGAACAACGCGACAGACAAACGCAACTGACCAACATGCTAGTAGAAATTTTTATTTCATGAAATTTTGGCTACCAACAAACAAACAAACGCCGGGAAAAACATAACCTTATTGGCGGAGGTAATACGCTTCTTTGCTGGTTTGAATTAAAAAAAGCAACATAAAGTGATTAAAATGATATTGTAAAATAGCATTAAGTGTAGCACGAATATTACAACTAACGCGAAATTTATTTGTTATGCAGCAAATGAGTTGCAAGGGAAGCAAACATATTTGTTGAAATCAGAATAACTCGTATATTTGGATTATGTAAATTTACTGACAACAACGATGCTGTCACTATGCATTAATATGTAATATGCATTCAGTCTGTCCCAGAACATTTTAAAAAGAGCAGTATAGTGTTAACGTGAAAAGCTGAAGTTCAGCTCATAACAATGGCCGTTCTGTGGCTGACAAAACGAAATGCACGGTTTTGTTGGTTCGTGATGAGTTTGTGCGCTGCAGTCGGACGACAAACGATCGAAGAGCCAATTTCCTACATTCGCGTTGATAGATTTGCGTCGTTGTTCATGCGACGTATGGATTATGGGAATGATCCATTGTCCATAGAATGCGACAAATATAATTCCCGACAAAAAATAACTGCATCATTAGGCTACTTATGGCACTAGTAGAAAACTCTGTTTTCTACTAGTGCCGAGAGTTATTTTTATAATAGTTAACTTTTTCAACATTAACGAGTTACTTTTAGTTGAATAAGAAAATTAAAAGTAACAGAGAATTAGTTTGAAATTATAATGCTTAAACTTATCGTCATCTACGTTCATACAAACGAGCATCTTTCAAATTAACAAAATTTTGGCGGATTTGGCGATATCAATTTTTTGTTTAGAGTACTTTAATTGCTTTTAACGCAAATCATATTGCTCGTGAATCATGCGGGTGTCCAGTTTAGCTTCGTAAATAATTTATCCACCTATCATTGGTCGTTTTACGGCCGTGATCACACCAGTTACATATTACACGCAATCAATAACAGGCGTTCCAGCGACTGTTATTGCACGAGACATAACGGATGGTGAAAAAAACCGCACAAAGACCCACCGTGTACGTGTACTTTGTGCTGCCTGCTGAATGGACAAATGACCGACTGGCGACGGCTGCGATATAATACTTCCGTTGTTGAGCGGAAATTGCGTGCTGCAGGAATGGCAGGACGAACGGCTGACGTGGGATCCGGTGGATTTTGGTAATCTGACTGACATTATCGTGCGAGCCGACAAACTCTGGCTGCCCGAGCTGGCCGTCATGAACGGGTGAGTTGCCCTTTTTACATGTCTTACTGCCATCTCATTGCCGTGTGGGTGGCATTATTATAGTCAACCTGCCCACTGTCGCTAATCGTTAATTCAGTTTTTATGTGACTGTATAATTAGGCCGCCCGACGATAGTCTGGAGATTCTGTTTTATCGCTGTACTGTTTTAACCATCAGTTGTTCAACCCACACAGCGGCGACCCGGCAGAAGTATATAAAAGAGGTTGGGTCCTAGGTTGAACTTGTTTAATTCACTCAAACATTTCGAGTGACGCCTCCAACAATCAACTTCCTACTGTCGACAAAAGCAGAAGTCTGCTAATTTATGCTATGAAATAATGATGACGATGACGAGTCGCCTTTGACGCGCTCTGGTTTCAACACGAAGCATAGTATCAGAAATCTAAAGCATTTCCCGGGAGTGCTGATCATTGTCCTTTGTTTAACCCAGATTTAATGTAGTTCTATCCCCGCATCTCCGAGGAGCGGGGGCTACAAATTTGCTCATAACTCAGCCGTGCAGATCTCGCCGCATGCTTAAAGCCGAGAACGACTGGATCGCTAATTGCCACCGTTTCTTCTTGTTCTTCTTCTTCTTCATCGTCATCGTCATCATTCATCTTCATCCTTAGACTCAAACCAATGAATCCTATTTAAATTTCCTAGGCCTGGGCTGATATATGAGTTGTTGATATAAACTTCGTTCTGAATGTCTTCATTGTTTATCTATTTTAAATTTAAGATCACATCGGATCGGCACGTTAGTTATATTATCTCACGAAAACGTGTACATAGCATGTCGAATGGCACGTAGAGTCGCCATGGTGGACTGTTTGTCGGCGCACCGATTTTTCAACTCCTTTCCTTTTCCTTTTCCTTCGGGGTGGACTACGTCCAGCGCTGAGGCCGTCCATCAACTGCGGCCCAATGCGCAACCCCGACATAACCAAAGGTTA
>Ga0049105_1000631_pt1 | contig 13012 bp, 3 predicted proteins | sample WorMetvaBAHAMAS1_FD_61260 | JGI IMG/M metagenome (GOLD analysis project Ga0049105, IMG submission 61260) | Worm MetaG Olavius vacuus BAHAMAS.1 | ecosystem: Host-associated > Annelida > Digestive system > Unclassified | place: Germany: Marburg | collected 2013-04-09
CCCTCAGTTCCCCAAAGGGGGCCTCAAAAACGCAAAACGGCCGATTTCCATTAAAAATGCACTTCGCTTGAAGAAAGTCTGCTACAAAGTTTCTTTGTGTGAAAACTGTCGGCGGCACAGTTGTAAGGCATTCATTGGCCTAACTATCGGTGCAAAAATGATTGGTGGGGGACGACCCCTTCTACCTGAAATTTTGAGTCAAAGTGACCGCGTTGGAGCGAAAGTTGAACAATAAGCTGCGATAACTCCGAAACGGTACGAGATAGGATGTCAGTTACTATTAATCACTAATAGGAAATTACATACGGGCTTTCGATTGGTACCAATCTCGATGACCTTGAATGAACTTGAACGCCGTAATAGCCCTTATTTTGCGTTTTTTTCACGGAAATCGACAGATTTTGAGGCCGATTACATCACAGTGGTTGAAGATAGACCTATAATGTCCGTAAAATATTGTCTCCCAGTTCCAGTCTTCTACTTTTGGCGAAAACTATAACGCACACTGCAGCGCGGTCTCTCTGCGATAGCCGAGCATCTTGTACAGGGTAGTGCAGCAATGTCTTTGAGGTGTGGTGGGATGTGTAATGATCATTTTGTAGCATATTTTGTGCTGAGTCTAGCAGTGTAAGATTTTGAAACATCTATTAATATTTGGCAAAGTTATCGACAGGAGTAGCGTGTCTTGTTTTTTGACTCACATTGTATGTGTGATCTGATTGATTGATTGAATGATTGATTGAGTTGGGCAGTACAACGACGCGTGGATGTGGTTGTTGCAGGTTACAGTACAAACGATCTGTCTACCAGTGTTGAAGATCGTCTACATCTGGTGCATCCCAATGTTCCAACCAGCACGGCCGAGGCGCTCGGCATTCCAACCCTCATGTCCAAGATGCTCGAAGCCGAAGAGCTGGACTACAGTTTCGGACAGTCGGACTCGCTGACCAACCGTCTGAACACACTCCTCGACGACTACTCAGATGGGTTTGCTGTGCCGAAGGAGCTTGTCCAGAACGCGGACGACGCCGGTGCGACCGAAGTCCGCTTCCTCTACGACGAACGAACGAACGCGGACTCGATGTCGTGCCTGATCGATGAAGGAATGAAAGAGTGTCACGGCCCTGCGTTCTGGGTTTACAACAACGCCACTTTCACTGACGAAGACTTCGAGAACATCATAAAATTGAACGGCGCGACGAAGGAATCTCAGACGGATAAGATCGGTCGATTTGGACTCGGTTTCAACGCCGTGTATAACTTGACTGATGTGCCGAGTTTCGTCAGCCGACACTGTATCTGTATCTTCGACCCGCACACCACGTACCTCGGCAAGAGCATTCGCGACAAGTCGAAACCCGGTCTCAAACTCGACATGCGACGTCATCGCCGGAAGCTGCGAACTCTGGGAAACCAGTTCAAGCCATTTAATGATGTTTTCGGCTGTGATCTGAGGCCGACCGCTCGGCAGGACTTCTACGCCGGCACGCTGTTCCGACTTCCGCTGCGGACCAAGACTCAGGCGCTGCACAGTGAGATCTGTCAGAAACATTACGACGACGCCGAGATGAAGTCGTTGCTGCGGCTGCTGATTGCGGGAGCTGAGAACCTGCTGATGTTCACGCAGAATGTCATGTCGGTCAGCGTACATCATCTGTCGTCACGCAGTGCTTCGCCGGCCGACATGGTTGAAATGTTCCGCATCGTGAAGAAGCCGATGAGGATTGTGCGTGAACTGAATCCAGTCGTCGTTCACGTCAACGACGTGTACAAGAGCTTGGACCGTGAGACTCAGCATTTCCTCGGTCAGTGTTCGATCCTTCGTTCAGCGACGGAAGTGATGCGGCAGGTGAGGAAGGGCGCGAAGCTTGACCGGCTGTCATTCCCGGACCACTCGTTTGTAATCCGACTGCAGAGTTCCGTGAACGCCGCCTGCGAAGCATTCCTGTCCGTTCACGTGTCGTCCGGACATCAGGATTGGCTGGTGTCCGGCTGTATGGGGAAGAGCGACTCGCTGAGTATCGCACTGGAAGAAGTCTACTTGATACCGACAGCTGCGGTCGCCGTTCCAGTCCAAGCTGTCCCCAGTTCGTCGTCATACGTTCCAGTTCCGGTGACCGATCCAGCCGATGCTGTCACACCACATGGTATCGTCTTTGCGTACATGCCGCTGCCTATCCGCAGTGGTCTTCCCGTTCATATCAATGCCATGTTCTCGGTGACCGCGAACCGACGCAGCCTTACGGAACTCAACGAAGACGACAAGTCTGACTGTCGAGGTGCATTGTGGAATGAGATTTTGCTTCGCGATGCGGTAACGTCGGCTTATATCAAACTGTTGTGTGACTTGGCAGCATTGTCTCCTGCTAACAGGCCGTGCCAGCTTCATCTGCTGTGGCCGCGGTCTGACCAGATTGCCGCTAAATGCTTGACCAGTCTACTGACCAGTTTCTACCAGGAGCTGGGCGGAATGCAGGGTCACAAGCCGGCATTGTTCTCAGACGGACGTCGATGGACGTCCATTGATGATGCGGTCTTTCTCGACTGTCCGTACACGAGGCCGGAGCTGAACGCAAGTTTGGTGGAAGTGTGTAAGCAGTGTTGTGTGTCGAATGCGTCCAGCGTTGTCGTCCGTCTTCCTGACTGGGTCCAACAAGAGTTCCAGGCGGCCGAGGTTGATCATCTTCTGGCAGCAAGGACGTACAACGAAGTCGATTTCTTTGGAAAGATGTTCCTTCCCAACATTGACATGATAGTGCTGGAGGATCGAGACAAACTGTTGATTGCGGCGTTGACGAAGAATGACGCTGAGCTGAATCGTATCATCAAAGAGTTTCACTGCATTCCGGTAACACCTGATGGAACCAGACTCCGACAACCGACGAAACTGGTCGATCCATCGTCTCGTATTTCTCAACTGTACCTCCCAGGTGATGCAAGGTTTCCTTTTGGAGTGGATACGTATGCTCGAACTGACGTCATCGATTGCCTGCGAAAACTTGGCATGAAGAAGACCGCACACGACCTGACTTGGGCTGAAATCATTGATCGTGCGCATCTTATCAGCGGCATTCGTGAACGTGCCACCGCGTACAAAATGGTCAAAGTGTTTCTTGATGTGCTCGGCGAAAAGTTGACCGACAATTCGGCGTTTATTGGCCTGAGACAGATTCAGCAACAGCTGATGGAGATTGCGTTCATCCCGGCAGCGGGAAAGTCTCCTCATTGCCCACTGAAGTGGGCTGCAAACCAAGATCCTGCAGTGTTCTTGTACAAGCCGTCTGAGCTGTTTCCGCCGGAGTGTAAAGACCTGGTTGGCTGCAATCATCTCGCCGCCGATGCGTCGGTGTTCGCCAAAGACTGCACGGAACTGCTGACTTTCCTGCGACTCGGTCTGGAATGGAAAGAGCCGACTATAGTTCAGGTGCTCGAACAGCTGGATGTGATAACAAGTCCAAACACGGAGAACTACTTTCAAGATGGCCGCGCGCTGGACGAGGTGCAGAATATGTGCTACTCAATCTATACGTTCTTTCAGACGAAGTGTGAGGGCAACGTTCATCGGCAGACACTCGAGGAAGCACTTGCCAGTCGTTATTTCATTCTGGCAGATGGAAGGTTTCTGTCACCGAAGCAACTTGCGTTCGAGTTCACCTACAACTGTGCACCGTACCTATACACAGTTCCAGAAATCTACAGAAGGCATTACTCTGGACTGCTGAGGGTGGCCGGCGTGCGAGAACGATTTGAGGCAAAGGACTTTGTCAGCGCTCTTCACAGCATGCACGATATCTACGATGTAGATCCACTTGACAAAGATGAACTGAGACTGGCACTGCAGATAATAAGCCTGCTGAATGAATGCGTCTCAGACAAAGGACTTGTAATGAGCGAACTTGTCGCAAAGCACGGAACCATTTATGTTCCAGACTCTCGAAATGTGCTCTGCTCTGCGACGGATCTGTGCTACAATGAACCGGATTGTCAGTGGGTGCAGCCGGCAGATGTAACGGCCAGTAAGACGGCTGTTAGTTTCTCACACCCACTCATACCATACAGCATGTCACAGCAGCTTGGCGTCAGCACTAAACGTCAAGAAGTCCTCAACAAGCACTCTCGAGGAATCCCGTTTGGACAAAGAGAACCACTGACGAATCGCATAAAGCGCATTCTGTCCGGTTATCCGTGCGACAAGGAGATACTGAAGGAACTGCTGCAGAACGCCGATGACGCCGGTGCAACGGAGATCCACTTTGTGAAAGACACGAGACAGCATGGCACCGAAAGAGTGTTCGACCAGTCCTGGAAGCCGCTACAGGGACCAGCCCTGTGCGTCTACAACAACCGCCCGTTCACCGACGCCGATCTGAGAGGCATTCAGATGCTCGGCCAGGGAAGTAAGGTTTTCGACCCGAACAAGACTGGCCAGTACGGAGTTGGATTCAACTGTGTCTACCACTTAACAGATGTACCGTCGTTCCTGACGAAGGGAAGCGAGGTGGGCGAGACGCTTTGTGTGTTCGACCCGCACGCGCGCTTTGTTCCCGGAGCGACCACTGACGAGCCGGGCAGACGCTATGACAACATACCACAACTACGACCAATTTTCACCGACATTTTCCCCTGCTATCTGGAGGATTTCTTCGATCTGAACGACGGCACGATGTTCCGATTTCCACTGAGAACCGAGCAGATGGCTAAAGACTCCGATCTGTCGGAACAGGCCATCGCCAATGAGACTGTTGATCAGTTGTTTGACAAGTTCCGATCGGAAGTGTTTGACTGCCTGCTGTTTGTAAACAACCTGACTACAATATCCGTGTCGCAGATAAATGCTGGCGGCCGAAAGCTCTCAAACAGTTATAACGTGTCTGTTAGAATGTCAGACTATGACCTTGCTGTGCGGCAGCAGTTCCATCAGGAGCTAGGCAACGTTGCGAAGCAGATCCAGTCAGACAGGATGACGATTGATCAGATTCCGGTCAAAGAAGTTGTATATAAGATGTCGATAATTGACAGTGAAGGTTACGAAGAGACGTGGCTGGTGTCGCAGAGGATCGGTCTTGATGGTGATGTCAAAGTACCTCAGTGTGTTTCCGATGCGGTACGTAGCAAGGACCTGGCGTTGTTGCCGAGGGGTGGCGTGGCCGCCCTGCTGGACAGCAGAGGCGAACGTAGACCGAGCAGGGTGTTCTGCTTTCTTCCGCTGCCGGTGAAAACCGATTTGCCAGTTCACATCAACGGCCATTTCGCTCTGGATCACGAGGCACGTCGAAACCTGTGGCAGGACGATGACCGTGGTACGAAGACCGAGTGGAACTATCTCTTGGTGAAGGAAGTGATTGCTCCGGCGTATGTCTCGCTACTGCGTCGGATTCCGGCCTACCTCAGTAGCTCTGTGCTCGATGAAAACGTCTCTCTTATGGACTCGTTCGGAGACGAAATTCCGAACTTGGACGCGTACTGCAAGTTGTTTCCGTTGCTTGGCAGTCAGATGAGTAAAGGTTACTGGCGCAGTCTGATTGAGGCGGTCTACCAGCGTATTGATCGGCAGCAGGAGACTGTGTTTCCGGTCGTGCGACCGTGCACTGAAACCAGCGCCACGCCTCTGAACGCAGCGCTCGACAGCACCATCAGCATGCAGCTGGAAGTGGAATGGATATCGACAGCCGGAGAAGGTGCTTCCAGACCGTTCTTCGACAACCTGACGGAGACGTTCAGCAAGACTACTGATGATCGCTCTTCTTTATCGTCAGCGTCAGCAACGCGTCGTCGACGCTCGAGGTCGGCGGTTAAGAAGCCTCAGCACGAAGTTATTCGTAATGTGTTGCTGACTTGTGGATTCAAACTCATCAGACTGCCTCTGCACATCTACGACAGTTTTCAAGCGGCCGGCGTCGACGTTCGCTGTGTGTCACCGCGAGCCGTCATCGACTTTTACTCATCATTTCAGAACGGAAGCTGCCACTGCGGGCTGCCTATCCTCCCGGCAGAGATCGGATCCACTCCATTTGGCACAAACGTAGTACTGAAGGTCGTACACGACTACTGTTCGCAAGACGTGGCATACTTCCGAAGTCACCTGAGCGGACTTCCGCTTCTGCTCTGTGAGGACGGCCAGTTGCGCCAGTTTGCAAGTCGCGATCGCGTATTCCTGTCATCACATCACGAAGTTCTTCCAAACCTCGGTTCCATGTTCATTCATCACAGCTACGTCGGCACCATTTTCAAGGACGTCGACATCGACAGTTGTGATGTGTTCCGGCGCTTCGACGTCGCAGCGTTTGCCAGCTTCCTGTCAACTGTACTTCCAAGCACTCAGTTCAGATGGAAAACCGGACAGCCTGCTGCTCGGTGGGACAGAGAAGAGGAGTTTCCAAGTGACCGATGGATTTGTCTAGTCTGGAACTTTTTATGTGAGGAGTATGAAAGAGTCACTAACCAACCTTTGGGTGCCGCCCTGAATGAGGTGACGGCTGCTAAGTGTTTGTTGGAGCCACTCAAGGACTGGTGCCTGATTCCCGCGTTTACTACAACCGTTTCGAAGTCTCCACATCGACGATCTCCGAGCTTGCGTATGTCGATCGGTACTGTTGATGTTTCTGAACATTTCCTTGTGCCGCTGTCGCTTGCCGACATGATTGTAGACTATTCGCAGACGAGCATCATGAGTTCTTCCGTGAGGCACTGCTTCGGTCGGATAGGCATTCCAGAGTTGAACTGCTCTCTGCTTGACGGAACCTCGTCGAAGAAAGGCTCGTCACAGTTACAGAGCAGTGTAGGCGGGAGTTCAGGGTTTGCCCGCTTGCTTGCATCCAATTTGGAGCAGCCGGTCGCTGTGCTCAAGGCACTGCAGTACGCACTTGTTGACAAGTCACGTAACACCAAACACGTTGGCCAGGCTCCGACGCCCGAGGAGTGTCTTGTGATACTGAAGTACTTCAGTGATGTGGTCGAGTTGTGGCAGGACAACGAACCGTCACGCCGAACTCTTCGTAGCCTTCCAATCCACCTCTCCGTACACGGAAGCCTCGTGAGTCTCGGTGTGCGCAGTGGGGCTCTGTTGATGGATGACATTCCGAGCGACGGAATGGAGCATTGGCAGCGCAGTGCGTCGCTGGTCCTCCTGCGACCGTGTCACTCACTGATCCAGCTCTACGAAGTGCTCCACTGCCCTTGCCTCACAGCCACCGAAGTCTACATGAACCACATATTCCCCAACTTTCACTACATTACGGCCGACGCGTCGCTGACGCACATGCAGTTTATACGTGACTACAAAGTGCTGCAGTTACACGGCGACGAGAAGGCGAGCTTTGCGGCCAGTCTGAGCGAGCTGGCGTTTATACCGCTCGACGACGGCAGATTTCACAGAGCATCCGAGTTTTTCGATCCTCACCATCCTGTCTTCAAGGTGATGATGAAGGGAGATCCAACGGCGTTTCCTGCGTCGCCATTCAGCGACTATGGCTGGCTGGAGTTCCTGCGTCTTGCCGGCATGCAGTCGGAGCTCAGTTCAAACACGTTGGTGGAATTTGCTCAGCGAATTGCCGACCGTGCGAAGTCGGCGCCAACAGAGCAGTTATTGGTGCAGTCGCGAACACTTGTCACCCATCTCTTCAAGCTCAAAGACCTTCCAGTACTCGACCTTCTCGTCAAAGTTGGCAGTATTCCGTTTATTCCACCGGCAAGAGCCAACTCTTTGATGACGAGAATTCAGCCGCCGTTTAATCACGGCCACGACGATTTACCGTTCATCACTTTCTCTGAAGCTGTGCCCGAGGAACACGAGCTGCTGGTCTGGACCAGCGCTTATCTTCTACCAGAATGGGCCAACCCTTTCAAGCTAACGGAGCGCGATGTCTCGCTGAGTGATGAAGGTGACGACGCCAAGCGTTCGTTTGACCACTACAAACAGTGCATTGCGGAACTTCTGGGAGTCTGCGAGCATCCGCCAATCAGCGCAGTCGTCGACCATGTCCAGAACATCTGCGGCGTGACGATGGGGAAGTCGGACGAGGCGCACGAGTTGCGAAACTACGTGAAAACGGAAGTGATGACTCGAGTGTATAAGTATCTGCAGTCGTGTCTGGTGGACGGTGTTGGTGACGTTTCGCGTGATGAACAACAGAAGGTGATTCAGCGTCTGTCTGATACTGCATTCATTGTGTCAGACATTGGACAGACGTTCGTTCGACCGCGGCAACTGGTCGTCAGTTTGTACGAGGACGATCAGATCAACCCGTATCTGATAATGATGCCTACCGAACTGGGCGAGTTCAAGAGACTGTTTCTTCACCTCGGAGCGACGATGACCGCCACTGCCCTGCAGTACGCGATGGTGCTTGAAAGCATGTACCTGCAGACGGCTGGCGAGAAGCTCCACCCGAACGAGCTGCGACTCGCTTTCAAGGCCGTTCACGGACTGTTCTCGGCTCTGAAGAAATACCGACACTCGGATGCTCTGGCCCGGGTTCACACGCTCTATCTGCCGACCAAGATCGGGCACCTGTTCCGATCCACCGAGATTGTGTTCATCGATGATGCGAACTATTCGGACCGCATACGTAACCTCGGCCGACCTTTCCTTGTGGATCTGACCGAGTGCTGGTTGTCTGCTGAGAACCACGAGGACACAGTGAAGTTGCTGCCGCAGCGCCTGAGACCCGTGATGCTGTCGGCCGTCGTTCAGGAGATGCTGGAAGACCGGTCTCGCGATACGATTGTTCTCCACACGGTCGCCGACAAATTGAAATATCAGGTGAGTTCTCGGCCGTTTTCTCAGGGTCTTCTGAGGCTGATCAGGCACGAACATCGACGCTCCGGCCACCGAGTGCGACAGACTGTTCTCGACAGCATCGAACAACATCTGCGCAAGATCCACGTCTACGGCGTCGAACGAGTCGTGACGTTCCTTGATTACAATGGACAGCGGCTTCCGGGCAGCGAGTCGGAATGTGAATGTTTTGTCGATAAGAAGATTGACGAAGACAGCGGCATAGAAACGTGGACTATCTTCGTCAACAAGTCGATCTGTCTTAGCGAAGAGCTCCAAGTGTCAGTAGCGGAAGTCATCAACCGGATGACGGGCTGCCTGCTGAAGAATTCAGTCCACTACATCCAGCCAATTCTGGCCTGTGCACCGCACTCCATCATGAAAGTGCTGGATCGATTGCGGGTTCGACCAGACCAGTGTCTCACCGACGGACACCAACCAACGTTGCCGACACCAGGATCTTTCATCCCGATTGAGGACCATCACCTGTTGAAGGAGGATTTCGAAGAGTTTGAGATGGGCGAATACGTCGGTTACGAGGTGGACGATGACGATTCCGGCATGCCTGTGATTATCTACGCCGTGATTCTGGAGCGGATAGAAGAAGAGGAATTCTACCACGTCGGAAGATCCGAGTCGGAGGAACACGCTGCCTGCACGCACCGGCGATTCACACAGCAGTATCGCATCAACATTGGCGACGATCGACAGCCAACACTTGCGCTCTCCACCGATCTCTACAAGTTCCACCGTGTCGACGGTTTCGTGTCGTCGCGTGGAGGATCCACTGGTGACCAGTTCGGACGCCGAGGATCGCTCGGACAGGTGAAATCTCCAAAGCCGAACTATCGCGAATCGTTCTATCGTTCTTCCGTGTTTGAGCCGGAAGAGACAGCTTCTTCTTCGGCTAAACCCTGGGAAAAAAGTCCGTCCGATATGTTTGAACCTGGATCCGGTAGCGCAGAGGATGGCGAGTATACACCAAGCAAGCGACGTTTTGCTCGATACCAGCCGGCTGAACCTGACGAGATGCACTTTACTGATGATATCACAAACGACCGTGGAATGGATGAGGAAGATTCCGGTTACACGTCGCGTCAACGCTTCCACGCTCCTGGACGTCATGACGAGGCAGACTTCGAAACGATTCCCGAAGAACACGCAGAGTTCGAGACAAACGGCTTCGCAGACTCGGCACCAGATGATGGTCGAGGACCGGGAGACCAGCAGTCGCCAGCTTTCGCTGAGGAGGAAGAGATCACCGTGGAGCAGGTGATGTTAGACGTCAGCGATACTCTGGAAGAGGCGTGGAAGCTGTCGGAAGGTCAGCGGAAGAAGATCATCAAGCGCATGCTGCTCAAGTGGCATCCGGACAAGAACATCGGCAACGAAGAGTTCGCGACGATCATAATGCAGCACATCCAGGCCGAGATCGAGCGCCTCGAGCTTGGTCTGCCGCGACCCGCCAACTTCAACTCGGAGAACTTCAACTTCGATCCGCGCAACCCGTTCACGGCGAGCGAGTCGTTCCAGCGCAACTTCGCCAGCGCCTATCAGTTCTTCTTCGAGCAGATGAACCAGCGAGCGAAGGAGCATCGCGAACAGCGCGAGCGCTACCAGGAGAACTTCTCGCGTGAGTACAGTGCAGGACGAGCAGATTACAACTTTGACGTTCCGCCGACGTTCAGCAGCCACAACCCGCAACCGGCACAGGCAAAACGTTTCCTTCGTCAGGCTCAGGAGGACCTTCGCGCAGCTGACAATGACTACGACGCCGAGGAACCGGCGTTTGAATGGGTCTGCTTCAAGGCACATCAGGTACTTAGCGTTAACTTTCTAATCACTTTAATTAGTGTCTGATAACATAACATAACATCCTCGTTTATTGTAGTTAAGACAGAACGCTCAACTTTCGCAACAATCTGTCACGCAGGACAGCGACAACAGCCAGGTTTAGCCCAACCCGACCTGATGTTTCTATCGTGTAAAATTTAAGCTGAATGCAAGTTTTTTTATGTTAGTAGTTTGTTGTGGCCATGATAACCAGCATCAGACGGTCGTCGTCGCTGATTCTGTGCGTTTCGTCGAGCTGACCTACTGCCCCTGTTCTGTAAAACTCGCCATTTGCTCCCACCTAGCCAGGAGGTGGGTAGTGCTTGAGCGTCGCTCAGCTTGGTTGGTTGTAGATACACAAGTAAAAAGCGTGTTCCCGAGAAACCCACACACAGTCCTAGCCGGGCATCTAAAACATACGGACACAATGCCTTTCTAATAATACACATACACACCACTGTGGTCGCGCACACACTACTCAACACCTCACACACTCTGGGCTCTGACTGCGGCTACAATCCTGGCTGATGCTGCAGTTACCTCACCGTCTCCGAAATGACCTAAAATGTGTTGAGTGGGACGTTAAACCTTGCTCAATCTAATCCAATCCTCGCCACTTGTTTTGTTTATGAGTTGAACGTTGCCTTCGACTGCCGCTGTGGCCATCCCCGCCCCGTAGTGATGTAAGAAGTAAGCAGGTAAAATAGCAGATGTATAGGCACAATCTTCATTTGTTACTGACATTGAAACAAGTGAACCCGTACGCCAAACCGTCAAAAGTGTGCCTCCGCCGCAGAAGTGCATTTGGTCTCGCTGTTACCTTGACCTTTGATCTCTGACCTTGGAAACTGTTCAGCAATTCGCACTCACATGGCGACTATTGCGAAGTCTCGTTGAAATCCGTGCACTAATAGATGTTAACGGACGCACGGACTGACGACCCGAAAACACAAGCCTCTTGCCGCTTATTGTTGGCGAATGAGGCTAAAAAGTAAGCTTTTCTGAGAACATCTTTGCTCATAAAATAACACGAACTCGTAATAGTTGCATTGTTCGTATGTTATTTCGCAGTTCAGATGTATAAGCTCGTTTGTTGCCTTACACATTTTCTTATGTGCGTCTGTAACGTGTATTTTATTAAACTTACTTGCTTACTATATTTATTTAATGTGTGTGTGTGTAAGGCGGCTGAGAAAGCACTGAAAGCAGCTCAGTTTGCGGTGGACGCAGTGACGAGTTTCAGCCATGACCTTGTGACTCTGGCGGCGTCACTTGAAGACCCCGAGCTGCGGCGGCTTGCACAGAAGCTGCAGAAGATAGTGGGCAACTCCAACAAACTGTACAACCCTGATCCAATCGACTTCGTGGTGATACCTCACGACGAGTACAGTCGCGAGATGGCCTGCGACGCGGTCATGTGTGCTGTCGACGTTCTGGAACGCGTCAAAGAGTTCGTCGAACTTCGAGACAGCAGCTGAGCGGGCATACGTTGACTGGAACAAGTGACTGAACTTCTGCATTGTCCGACCGCGATGTCTGCCTCAGCTCATCAAATGACATTCCACGACCTCAGAGTTTCACTGTAGAAGCGTCCAGTGATCTGAGAGGCTGGGGACAGACATCTAGGCGGACGAATGCTGCTGCCGCCAATTGAAGCACTGTTTAGGGAAGCTGCCTATATAGGAGTTTTTGCGATGGATCGTGGCATCTCGGCTGGAACACCGCACGTCTTTCGTTCTCAGTAATATTTCGAGTTTCGCAGACAGACAGGCAGGTCGCTCGTTAGCGTGTCCCAGTCCGTTGTCAAACGCCAGACGTTTCGTACCCTAACCTTTTCGTAAACTGGCGTTTCGTACCCGGCGTTTCTTAAGAGAGTTAGGGTTTGGTACGTTGTCGGGTTGGGGTTCGGGTTGGGGTTAGTGCTAGTGCTAGGATTAGGTGCATGTTAGTGTTACAGTTAGGGATTAGGATTAGGGTTTGGTGCTTGGTGGGACGTTAAACCTTGCTCCATCTATCTATCTAGGATTAGGGTTAGGGTCAGGATGGGGTCAAGATTTCTGATGCATAGGGTACGTAACGCCTGGGTACGAGAAGATAAGGGTACGGTATATCTGGAAGCCAAGCTGTCGTGTTCGTTTTGTATTTCTTGATGGTATCATTTCTGTGTATCTTCTGCGTGCTACCTTGTTATTAGCTGTGATTAAGTGCATGGGCGGCTCAAGGTAATTGGATATCAAGTTGACGTTTATCATCCGCAACAGGCTGTGTTTTATCGGGGAATTACAGACATTTCTGAGCTCAGTTGCACCGCTACTGAATTAGCTTTGCCGATTTAGTCGAAAACCAACATTTCAAACATTGCATTTGCAACGTTTTTACTGTAAATTTTGTAAAGTGTCTGCA
>Ga0049105_1000632_pt1 | contig 13003 bp, 9 predicted proteins | sample WorMetvaBAHAMAS1_FD_61260 | JGI IMG/M metagenome (GOLD analysis project Ga0049105, IMG submission 61260) | Worm MetaG Olavius vacuus BAHAMAS.1 | ecosystem: Host-associated > Annelida > Digestive system > Unclassified | place: Germany: Marburg | collected 2013-04-09
GCGCTCACACAAGTAACTGTAAACTGGGAATACACGTATGCTATGCTTGTAGGTATTATGTAACAGCACTGGTCGGCTGGTATTTAACGTCAAAAACCTCAAAGCATGTCTCCCCAAACCTGGTCTCTATATGGAAAATCTCTTCAACTGGCTAGTACTAGCAAAAAATGTAGGTGCCAGTTCTGGCAACACATTTGATTTGACTTACTAGAATTACAACTGTACGTAATAGACATTATTCTTGATGTCACAGCTTTTGCGATGTCACAGCTTTTCGTCTTTTGTTTCTGCCGATGTCTGGGTCCCTGAGATATTCTGTCGAAAGATTTTACTTTGACAACAATAGGTTTTGTTGCAGAAAGTTTACTGCAACTCCTAACAGTATCATTAATATCATTGTAAGTTATCTGTTGTCAGCATGTTGTGTGTCAACACAGGAGAACAAGGTCACGCAGTTCATCACGAGATGCTGAACGAGCCAAACGTGAACGTATGCATGAGAGACGTGGAAAAGGACTTCCACCTTTCAAAGAGGAACATCTTATCAGTAAGCACTAGCACTGCCATTGTGTATAGATAATGTACTTGGGGTCATTCTGATGGTGACATTAGATGCAGTGTTTCAGTTGTTGATGTATTAATCACAATGCATTGCAATGCAGAGTTGCTGCAGAAGTAAGCTCTGTTGAGCTTAAGTGCATTAGAGCCATTAAATTTGAGTGTCTACCTCTGTTCGTGTGTATTGAATAAAGTACTGGCTATGCTCAGTTCTGTAGTGAAAACTCCTGTGCAGTATCTACCAAAGCTAAACATGGATTTATGTAGCACCTCGTTGTCAACACGCCTCTAAGGCGCTCAGGTATGGCACGCGTTATCAAGGGATCTCACAGTTTTACCTGTTGAGTCTGGCTGCATTGTCAGTTAGGCAGTAGATAGGGACAGTTATTGTGTCATTTTAATCTGAGCTGCATATGTACAGACACACAGGTGAGAGGTTGCGAGTGAAAGTTGTTAAATGCATTGATTGGTGTGATGTGCAGTATGTAGCAAGACACTATGGATTGGTCATCTCAACAAACACACAACGGAACAAGAGTTGTCATCGGAGTTGTCGCAGTTTGGTGAAATTTTATCTATTAATGTGAGTTATGCCCAACATTGTCAACTGTGTTATGTAGATCTGCTGTTAGTAGTTAATGCAAAGGTCTGTTATGCTGTTTTGTTATTGTTACTGCATGGTCATGTCTGTGACACATGGAATATATCTGTGATGAGATTGTCTCTCATTTACCTGTTGATTCTGATCACGATCAGTTGAAAGAAATACGCTCATATATTATGTGCAGATATTTAATTTGCGCCGTGTTGTAGAGTGTCTATTATTTCAGTGTAGTGTGGCAGTGTAATGGTTGAATACATTTCACTTGCGATCAAGAGGCTTGACTCCTGAACGTCTCAGTTTAATAACTTGTTTGCACACATTTCACCAAATGGTACGAAGTCACAGAGCATCACTGCGAAAGTTTGTTTACATGCTCAGATTATGGTTATCTGTATCTGAAATGTTCTCATCAACAGTACTTTACTAATAAAAACATTGTAGTTTTAGTTTGTTCCTCAGTATTTTTTATATTATTTAGTTTTAGTTACCAGATATATAATCATTTAAGTTTTTGTTTATTTTTTAGCATGGATCTAATTATGTTATGGTGCTCTCTTGCTGTCATCACTCTCTGTATCAGTACTGTACAACAGAGAGATGTTCTAGGCGTGAGGCCACATTTTGTACTCAGGTTTAGGGCTTCACCCTGTAAGAGTGTGTTAAAGACAGGTACCCCAGTCGAAAATGGAAATTTGACCAGGATGAAGGGTGTATAATAGTACACACGTCTTGTGCATAAAGCACATGAAAGCACATCTGTTTGTTTGAGGCTGTGGAGCATAGTGACATTTTGCTTTTAGATTTACTTAAGTTTGTAGTGTGTCTGTGTCATAGTCAGTTGTGTGTGTGTTGTAGCTAATTCTGCCACGTGGCTGTGCCTATGTCTGTTTGTAGTGTCTCTGTGTCATAGTCAGTTGTGTGTGTGTTGTAGCTAATTCCGCCACGTGGCTGTGCCTATGTCTGTTTTGCTTTGCGTCTTGACGCAGCACGTGCCCTCGACAGGTTAAAAGGATACAAGCTGAATGGCAGCTTGCTGAAGGTGAGCTGTGACATCTATTACGTACAGTTGTAATTCTAGCGAGTCAAATGTGTTGCCAGAGCTGACATCTACATTTTTTTGCTAGTACTAGCCAGTTGAAGAGATTATCCATATAGAGACCAGGTTTGCCAAGACATGCTTTGAAGTTTTTTACTTTAAATACCAGCCAACCAGTGCTGTTACATAATACCTACAAGCATACATGTATTCCCAGTTTACAGTTACTTGTGTGAGCGCTGTTGCAGCTAACAAGTCGTTGCTTTCATCATCATCTGCTAATCACCATTCTTCTTGTAGACTTCCTGTGTATGTACGGGCATTAGCTTGTGCAGTGTGAAGGCTTGTCGTGACTGAACGACATTTGGTTGGGTTTAAGTATAGTGAGGGTATGCAAAAAACAGTAAGTGGAAGGTAAACATGAAGTTAGAGAGGTGGACAGGGCAGCAGCTGTCAGCAGGACAACAAGCTGACACTGCGTAAACAAAGACCTGCTCAAGCTCACTTCCAACTTCATTTTTGTACTCATTACAGTCTGCCATGGAGGGATGGCCTGGCTGAGTTGACCTGGTTACATACTAACTCAGATTGACATAGTTACAGGGCATCTTTATTGATTGAGACCAGGTTTTCACTCAACCAAACTGCCACCAGCATATCATGACAGGTTTGGTAGGTTTGGTTCATTGTTCTTTTTGAGTCAGTTACGGTTTTTGCAGTGCAGACAGAAGAACCCACAACAGGTAAATGGCATATTTCTGTCTGCCTGGCTGTTGATGAATGTCATTGTTTGCACAGTATCTGTAAACATGAGAGATGTGTTGACAAGAGCGTGTTAATTTAGGTGGCATGGGCACTGGATGTCGGAGTGAAGCAGTCTGAGTTCAAAGACCTGTGGGACGTGGAACTTGGTGCAACATACATTCCATGGAGCAAAGTCCCAGACAATCTGGAGCAGCTTGCTGAAGGCGCATTTATTGACGATGAGTCATTGCCTGAAAGTGTGCGAAGTAAGTGTGCCATGTATACGTGTGAAGTAGGGATGTGACGGATTCTGAATCCGAATCCGACACTTAATCCGAAATTCGTTGGATACTTAAAATCCGATCGTGTCAGAATTGAAATTTTTGTTTCGGTGCAACTCTACAATTACTTTCGTAAATAACAATTAGTACATTGATTAATGAAGAGATCTGTTGTTGTGTTTTCATGACCAGCACAGCAGTTAACTTGCTCACATCTCGCAAGAAGTGTTGATCGGCAGACAGCTTATTGCTGTTGATTAGCTGTTTTAAAAAATTGTTATAAATCATAGATATCAGATCAGGGATGATAGTGTAAATATAGTAATAGTTGCCATTTTGGTTGATAGACCAAACTGTAGTGATGTTACGATTCGGCTTTATCAATTTCGATTCGATTTTTCGATCAACAATTCGATCTCGATTTGATTCGGTTTGGATTTTTTGTGTATGTTATCCGACTTAAACACCAGTGTCAGACCGATAATGATGTCGGACACCGGCACATCGGCGGTAATTTGACACATCGGAGATGAAAGGGCAACTGCGCTCTGATGCACGATGTGCCTAATCTGCAGCGTCGGGTTTACGAGGTCGCAGTGGCTGCAACTGAGTGCAGTCGGACACAAGCACAGTGCGAGCGAGGCAGTCATAAAATGCCCTGCATGTGGCACCACTGTGTGGGGAGTGTATTTCGCCGATCGGTGGGCAGTGGGCACCCCTGCAGCTCTGGCGGTGACCTTCATATGACGCACCACGTTTTGCTGTAATGTCAGCATGCAATCCTATCCCAGTTGTACGCAGTTGCTGTGCTGTGTGATCCATGTCATCTTGCGGCCGCCTGTTCACTGACCAACAGCTGATCACGGCAACGGGATGGCTGGTAGAAGAGGCGCAGTCATCAGCTGACGCCACAGCTCAAGCATCGTCCGCATTGCCGCCGTCAGCCAAGCGACCCAAGCTGGCACCTCCAGGCACATACGACAGCTCCGTAATGAATGCACTCGGCCCACTGCTGAATGCGGGCACCAGTCATTCGCCGTCATCAACCGTCGCTGGCGAGGTTGAGCGCTATCTTGCGCAGCATCCACGCCAGCTGCTACACCGGCAGTTAATTGGTGGTGTGAAAATGAACAGCGCTTCGCGTGTGTCGGCGTCACCACAACGTTTTAGGCCTAAAATGTTGTGGTGTTCGCGCATTTTTGTTTTTTTTTTAGCGTAGACTACGTCTTTATTTTACCATCTGCATGATGATGTTATTAGAAGTTCTGCCATAAACCTACACCTGACATTTGATTAAGGATTTGCCCATCACAGGTGTCCGTTCAGCACTGTGTTTGGTCACCAGTAAGGACCCTGGGAGTCTAGAGAGATTCAAACGAACCCGCCTTGGCGCCACTGACTTTCTGACTCCCGCTCTCATGCATTCACACCGTCCCAGGCACGCATCAGCGGCGGCCGGCGGTCAGTGTCGCAACTTCTCAAGCTTTTTAATAATTATTTGAAGCATTAGCCGTGCAGAGGCGACGGAACAGTTGGGACGTGTTCATCTGTGTAATTACAATAGGCAGCATGTGACAGTTGTTTGTGCTCAACAGGGGTGGGTGGGGTAGCTACACGACATCTATTGAAGCAGCCGTACTGCGTGTAATTAGGTCGGCGTAGTCTGCAGTGCATTGTCTTCGCCAATATAGCCGTGAGTCTAAATCGAAAAAATACCAGCCAAAAATCGATTTCGATTCAGTTCGATTTTAAAAAAAATTCGATTTCGATCTCTGATTCGATAATCGTAACATCACTACCAAACTGATCATCAGAACCAGTCATAGGAATGAAGTTTCAGTCTGAAAGCTAATTAACATTCATGATTAGTACATCACTGTTTTGTTTACGTTGGACCAGATGAAGACGTGATACAGCGTACGGTGAAAAATCACACAATTGCTGATGTGACTGATTTATTACAATTAAGTTCTGTTTTAGATGTAAACAAGTGGTGTGCATTGTGCTGGTCATAAGTGTTAATTAGGTGTTAAGTTTGTCGTTAACTGTGGTTGAATCCTGAAGTTAGCACCAAACTGAAGATTGCTGTGCAATGTTGATGGTGGTGGTGGTGTGCAGAGGCAATGGCTGAAGCAAGTCGTCGACAAGTAGAACGTGAAGCCGCAGCAAGCGTGTTGCCGTCTGTTGACGTGTTGCCACCAGCCACTGCTGCTAATACCGAGTCACCAGTCCCAGATACTACTGATGCTGATGTTGTTGAAAATGCCACAAGTTCCATGCCACCAGTGCCGATGCCAGCTCCAATGATCCCACCCAACATGATGCCTCCACATATGCTACCAGGTAGCTGACACAATCTGTGTGGCATTCATGAACTGTGCTTTTGTTAGGTCAGATTCAGTCTGTTTCCTCACTAAATTATATAAATCTTGACTGAACTGAGTTTAGTTTAGTGTTTTCTTGTGTGTGTGCTTATCAGTACCAGTGCAGGCAATTGACTGAAAAGACTCGTCTTCTAAATGAATTATTATACATTCTGTGAGGACAGATCTTTGTGCGTATTGTGTGTGCTGTGTGTATACAACTATGGTACTGTGCATTGTAGTCATGTTGTGATTTGTTGCCAATGTGTAATTCCAATTAATAATTGTATACCTCAGCAATACTGATACTGACTCTAATATCACATTGATAGATACCCATCACTGACAAAGATGCCTTCAGGGCATGTTACTGGACTGTTTGTGGTATGACTATGTTGTATGTTTAATGATGCTGTGTCGATGTAGGAATGATGGGGATGATGCCAATGATGAGGCCGCCAGGTATGATGCCTGGAATGATGCCACCAGGTGTAGCAATGCCACCGTTTTGTCCTTCTTCATCGCAGGTTACTCACAAGTCTTCTATAATTTCAGTATTACTGTGTTATACACTGTCTGGAAAAAAGTGCACCCCTAAATATATTTCTATAATTCAACAAAAACTTGTCAGATTTGTCTGAAATGTTACCTTTGTGAACTTTGAAACATAGCAATAAAAATTTACATATTAATTTTTAAAAACACAGGACGTCTTCAGTTTTGTTAACATTTAAAATACACCACTGAAAATGTACTGTGTGCGGATAAACAGTGGACACATAGAACGTCGTTACTGACTGTGTTAAATAAATGCTGCCATTATAATATAGCTTTATGTAGAACATTTTTCAGTAATACGTGAATAAAAATTTTTTGCCATGAAAATGTTCAACAGTAATGAATACTGACCTAGACACAAGGGGCCTGCAAGCATGATGATGATGATGATATGCATGTTTCTGTCCTGCTATAAGATTGTAACTTCAAAGGCTGTAAAAGCATCAAAGGCCGAGGTGTGTACTGGTAATGTTGCACAGTGCTGACATGAAGAACTGGCTGTAGTGGATTGCTTCCTTGACTTGCTCACTGCGGCCTGCTGTTTACTTGTAGCTAATGCACTTTGAATTGCAACAAATTAAAATTTGACAAAACATAAGTTGCTGAGCCACAGTATGCAGTGTTTTTAACATGAATTAAATCTACGGGTAATAGAAGTGCTCACAGTTTGGTCTAGATGTAATGATTTGTCATAATTTTTGTCGACCATATTTCAAGGTAAGTGAATTGTCTCAATAGCTGTGAACAATTTAAAAACAACACATTTATAATTTGTTGTGATGACAGGCAGGTAGCTGTGTCAGTCAGTTGTTGGCTTTGCAGTGACACTTAGCTGTGTTTTAGCTTGTTAAATAGAAGTTTGATTGTTTATCTGCAATGTAGGATGGTGCGCCTTCTGGTGTAGAGTCATCATCAGCATCAGTAGTGCCCTGGCCAGCACCTCCTGTGCCTGCTGGCTATCCATGGCCTGCTCCACCACATATGTCTGCAATGCCACCGATGGGTGTCCGGCCACCGATGGGCGTCCGGCCACCAATGATGTTTGCTCCGCCACCTGCTGGCTTTGCTCCGGGACATTTCCATCAGCCACCAAGGTTGCCGTTCAGTGCAGCGCAAGACAAGCTGGACAGCGCTGTTGAAGAGAACCAGGAGAGTGGTGCTGATGGAGAGATTGATGGGATGGAAGGCACTGGCGGAGGAGGTGATGATGATGCAGGGGAAAGTAAGCAGCGCAATGCTGATAACATTGTGGATATGCCACACATGGGCAATTTTCCAAGGCCGATGGGTAGTGGTGATTGGCGTTTGAGATCTCCAGGTCCAGTGCCACTGATTCGTGGGCCAAATATGCCAAGACCAGATCTAATGAGAGGGCCACGTCCTTTACTTGGTAACAGCCCAAGACCAAGAACATTCCTTCCACCACCACCACGAGCTCACGTTGGCATGCAGCAGAATTTTCCAGAAGAGGAAGATGAAGAGTATTACGATGAGTATGGAGAAGAAGCAGAAGGAGAGGAAGTAGAAGAAGGCTATGAAGAAGAAGAATACAATGAGGAAGAAGAATACTATGAGGAAGAAGAATACAATGAAGAATGTGAAGAATTCCCATTTGATGGTATTTACCATTGTATTTGCTGTTCAGTTGCCTTGTTGATGGTTGGTTTCACGCAACTGAATTAGTCCGCGCCTGTTCTGCCCATTTATAGTGTTTTGTTATACAGTGTCACATAGTAGTTTTGCCAGTTATGATAGTTTCCAGTAAGTGATTTCGGTCACTTATCCTGCTTGTTCTGGTACAAAAGACAGTATTCTTATGAGGTGTCTAGTTCATACGGTATTCGGCATTTGATCACACTGGTACACACTTGTCCACAGTCATAAGCACACTTAGATGAGCAGTTCTTACTGTTCTCTGGATTGGGTTTTGTCACACTGGGCCCATTTCACTGTGCGTAGATTCATTTGTGTTTATCTATGTGTATTTTGTGTTTTTGCTTCATACTGCATATGTGTTGTATTATTGTGAGCACGGTGGGATGGACCTGATTGGATTAAGCCTAATCCTTAGAACCTATCTTCCTTCAGTTCTTTGACACTGTTGGTTCGCTCTTTTCACCCATGAAAACCTGTCCCTGATATGACCTGTAATGTGTTTGGTGGCACATTAAACCTTACTCAGCTATGCTACACACTTGACGGCGAGTTTTGCCGCAGAACTGGATGTGTACATAACTCGTTGCAAACACCTCTGAATAACAATTTTTCAAGGACGTCATTATGTCATTAAGACCAGCATGAACGCAAATGCTAAGATTGCACGTCTGTTTTCTTTAGAGAGTGCATTAATGTCATCAACAAAATCGGTGTAAATCTTTGGTAAAATATACATTTTGACAAGTATTACTTGCCAGCACAATGGCATATAATTATTTTGCTATTATTACCACTGGCAAATGCATCTAGTCACATCTGTCTGTCTCTGTCTGTTTGTAATGCTGTAACTTTTGAAAGCTTTGACCTAGAAAGTTTTGATATGCAGGTACGTCTTGATGGGATACAGATCAAGGTCATATGTCAAGGTCATCAGACCATTTCAAGGTCACAGGAGCAAGCATCATTTGCAGTCTGAAGCGGGTGAATCTTGCTTCAGATAGTGATTTCACATAATGATTCAGTGGGATGCTGGTGGCCAACCTAGAATGGCAGATTTGCGGTGGTTGAGCAAACAAGCTTGTCTGTGTATCCTGTTTCTGGTTGGTTTGTCTTTGATCAAAAGGCAGTGTCATTGTGTTTGTTGTAGAAACAGGTGAAAAATATGGACAAGACTTCAACAGTTTCATAGGACCACACAGAGGAGGACATTTTCGTGGATTCCGCGGACCAGCGCCTAGAATGGGTCGTGGTGGAAATAGATGGCATGATAATGCTATGCGTGGCCGACCACCGATGCCACGATTTGGAAATAGTCCGAGATTTGAGAGACCAGCAAGGTTTGGAAGCCCACAAAGGTTTAATGGTCCTCCTAGATTTAATGGTGCAAGAGGTGATGGAAGTAATAGGTTCAATGTGCCGAGATTCGAAGGTCATCCACGTTTTGATGCTTCACCGATGTTCAGGAGAGGTGCTCCTTTTAGAGGTGGTCCGGGCATGCGTCCAAGATTTCAAGGGTTCATGCCAGCAGGAGTTGTGCAGCCACTGTTAAGCCAGCCATGTCCACCATGGTACGACAATAATGATATGGAAAATGAAGAAGAAATGCAAAGTGAAGGTTCTGAGAGTACAGGCATTGGTGTCCCATCACTGTTGGACCACCGTTGTTCACCGTTGACTGGAAACAATCAGTTGCAAAATGAAGAAAGTGTGCATGAAAGTAGTTTAGAGGACAGTAATAAACGTGGAGACATTGCTGTAACATCTGCTAGTGAGAGTGAGAGAAAGATCACGTCACTGCCGACAGATAACAACGTCACAACGAGCAATAGTGACACTGAGAAACGTGTCCGCAAATCGAGGTATAGCAATGTGCCACCAGAGTCAGCTGAACAGCAGGCAACTGCAGAGTCAGCAGACAGCAGTACAGTGACAGCAGACAGCACTAATGCTGAAACTGTTAAGACAGATGCTGTATGACCGTCACATCAGTAGATGACAAGACTGGTTGAATGGACATATCTGTCACAATACGTGTTTGATCCACATCTATTTGTCATTCAGTCATGATGTCACGCGAGTGCTTGGAGCTGATGTGGTCAGCACTGATTGTGTGTGGTGGACTGGTTAATAGTGAATTACCACCGTGGATGGCGTGAAGCTGTGAATAATGCTCATGTGTTGCCACGCACTGTGGCTGTCACGTGGCTACATACTGTATGGTTGAATGCTCTCTCAGTTTTTTTCTGACTAGAAGACGTTAGCTGTCTTCAGCATTTGTTCTTGGGAATTGTCACGTCTTGTCCCCATCTGCTGTGTGAACATTAGCTGTTGTGTTGAGCTGAACATTGTTTGTGTGACACTGACTTGAATCAGTACTTTAATGCCTTCGATTTCACGCAAATTATTTGCGCCATTGCTCTGTCGGTGCGGTGCAGACGTGAGTTGTCAGTTGATAGCTGCTGTAGTGGCATCACAAGGGTTTGTGAGTAAGATGCTCGTAGCCATTCTGTGACTTGCCATTTCTGAGCTGAGCGATCACAAGTGAGTGTGTGAGCAGAGTTGTGTATCCCATTGACACATTCAGTGACAGTCCAGGCCCCCTTATAGTGACTATTGCCATGTTATAAATTGTATTATTATTATTATTATTATTAATCCAGAGACCGGTCTTTCTACTCACATACAACATTAAACAACAGGCACACATCAGCAGTCTAGAGCAGTGATGATTATGTTCATGTCTGTCAGCTTGTGACTATATAGATTTACACTTTTGTTTAATGAATTATTATTAATGACTGTAAATTATCAATTGCTGCTGCTGCAGTGTGCGCTTCCCGGGGCAACTTGACCCATAACTAAGTGTGGGTCATGAATTCACACGGTATATTGGTCCTCAACTAACTCTTATTTTACTCGTCTTTTACCTGGTATCTTTGTTGTTTTAGCATGTCACAACATGTTTTGTTGAGGCTGTGCACTGTGTTGTATGAATGGTGCATCGTACACTGTATGTGCATATGTGGTAATGTATTTGTATTATAGTTTTGGAGAGTTTAAACGTACATTGTGCAGTCTTCATTCACATTAGAATTACGGGTAGTGGGATAGTGTGAGCAGGGCATTGCAGTTAGCAGTGTTTGACGGTGTTTGTGTGGTTCTCAGCCACACAACTCGGATGCTTCTGAGTGACTGAGAAGTCTTGTATTGTCATCAGACAGGTAAACAGTGCTGACGCATGCATTCCATTATCCTGTCTGCGGTGACAGTGACAGATACCCTATGACAAGGTATGCATGGGTATCAATGTCCTACATGTAAATGAAGCTTGATAGGATATGCGTGCTTGCAGACCTGTCGAACGTGGGCATATATGAATACAACCGCCGCCCCATCCTTCCCGTCAAGTTTGTTACATCTAATATGTGATCCTTCTCGCACATCATCGTCATCACTTCAAGGCTGACGTGTGATGGCTAGTGATTTGTAGCGAGGACCAGGTACCCAGTCCTGGTTACAAAATATTACCCAGTTTCAAATCCGGATATAAAGTACTATGTTTTTGCCATGATGTACAAAATACCATCAGTTTTGGGTTGTAGTTATTTCGTCGATCAATTTCAGACAGTATTATACTGTTGTACAGCACTTCGATTGTACAAAGTTCAATTTTTTGAATCTGTACAACAACGTCAACAGCTGTAGACTAGTAAGAAGGGAGCACAGCTGAAGCTTAATAATGCAAAAAATGCTGGTATTTCTTTATGAAAACTCTGTTCATCGTCCATCGGCAGTCAAAGATAGCCAGGAATCGTCAGTTTCTTTCACAGCACAGTTATGGATAGCTATAAAAATGAGTTGAAGGAAGCACTCAGTTTTCGTTACTAGACATGTCCAGCATCAGAGAGTGAACGCTAATCGGATAATGACGTTGACATTTACCAGCTTTCAATAACAAAATTAAGTTTTTATAAGTTGTTTTTTTCATGGTAAACTGAATCTGCTTAATTTTCAAGCAAGATTGATTGCTCGCTTTTTCTGATGGGCCGTTTCTTTTTCCTATTTATCTCGAGTGCGGGCGTCCTTGAATTGAACTCCATCATCATCACAGGTATTTTTACAGTGGCCTAAGCAGCAACGCCACCACGAGGACCACTGTAGTCAGAGTAAGTACAGCGGTATCAGACAGTGTAGCAGCAGCGTAATAAGTGTATCTTCCATATCACAGCGCCTAAGAAATTAACGCTTTATTATTATTATTTATTATTCAGAACGGGTAATTGCCACCGGATACCCAGTTCGTGAAGTAGTTCAGCTATCGCACAGAGACCGCGCTGCAGGGTGGGTTAATTTTGGCTAAAAGTGGAAGACAAACGGGGATACAATACAGTATTCTGCGGACATTATAGGTCTATCTTGAACCACTGTGATGTAATTGGCAAGCAAAGCCTGTGAAAAAAATAGGGCTATTATGCCGTTCAAGGTCATCGAGGACGGATCAGTCGAACGCCCGTATGTGACTTATTATTAGTGATTAATACTAACTTAACTGACATGCTGTTGCTATCACGTACCGTTTCGGAGTTATCGCAGCTTATTGTTCAAATTTTGGACAGTGCGTTTTTGAGTCACCCTCTGGGGGCTTACGGACAACGTACGATGTTCATCTTGGGCTCATTGGAAAGCGCGTAGTTTATTAGTGACTAGTGTTAATTGAACTTTTCTGCTAGGTGTTACGGATGAGTCGCTACGGGCGAAAGTAGATCGAAATTCGGCGCATTGCAAACGGGTGGTTCATCATCCATCAAGATGCATAGAAGGCGACATCCCCCACCAATCATTTTTGCACGGATAGTTAGGCTTATGTTCTCGGAAAACTATAGCTAAATGATCTTTCGTATGGTATAAAAATCCGGACAGATCTTTCTTCCGTTTTATCACAATACACTCGCGTTTGACAGACATACGGACATCGCTAGTCCGCGCTGGAATTCCATGCAGCGCGGAAAAAACGGCTAGTTATCTGTCCCATAGCTATAGCATATAGCATGGGACAGATTATAAAATCGGTTTGCGTCTGTCGGTCTCTCTGTCTGTCTGTGTGTCTGTCCGTCTGCGAGCACTCTCACGGTCGCATTTCTTGATCGATTTTCACCAAAATTGGCACAGACGTAAGAACCCCGAAAAGTAAGAACGAGTTCGT
>Ga0049105_1000633_pt1 | contig 12994 bp, 8 predicted proteins | sample WorMetvaBAHAMAS1_FD_61260 | JGI IMG/M metagenome (GOLD analysis project Ga0049105, IMG submission 61260) | Worm MetaG Olavius vacuus BAHAMAS.1 | ecosystem: Host-associated > Annelida > Digestive system > Unclassified | place: Germany: Marburg | collected 2013-04-09
CGGTTTACCCACATAGTGGTCACCCGTCCTCTGAAGGTCGAGCGCAGGACAGTGTCAGTTCGCCGGCCAAAGACCGGCGTTCCGCCAACTGTGCTACGCAACCAACCAGTGTTGTTGTGCAAAAACTAAGTCCTATATGTAGCTAAGTGTTCTGTGCGCTATGTCAAGATTGCCATGCCGAGCCAATGTATGTAGGTCAGTTTGGTGTGAGGCAGACTGACAGGTCGCGTCGCGTGTGTGTGCAGTGTACACTCACAGTGTGCACTCACTGTCAGCTGACCATGTGTACTGATCGTGTGTAGGCCTGAACTAGTCAGACGGTGTGTTGTGTACGAGGTAGTTTGAGGCCTCGTGTGTGTACATAGGCATATGTTGAAGTGAACGTGATTTTAAAAGTAATGAAGTGAAACGTTTTAATTGATATTGGTTCTACACTGTGTTCCAAAAAAGTGACGCCAAAATTCAAATCACTATAACTACGGCATATCTTATCAGAATTAAATATCCTCTTAGCAGCTTTAATTATCATCTTTGCGACGTAAACGTTGCAAATTTCAACAAAATCCACCGCACAGTTTCTGAGCGACAGCTGTTTTAAAAATGGAACTCAAAAACCTGCCGAAACTGATTATAATATTTAATCTGGATACGACGACAACGTCTGCAATATCATGCCTGGGTGTATCACAGGCCGTGGATTCTGAAGTATACCTCTCTCATTTTATGGTTAACCAATGTTCGTTTTATTAGCACTTGTTGAACACTTTCTTTGTCTGCGCAGGCACATATTTGGTCGTTTGCTTTGTTTCACTACACATGTTTGGTTTTGTTTACATTACACACGTTACTTGTTCATATTAAAGTCATTTAACCCTGAAAATAAGAATTACAACTTGTTGCGTCATGTGCATGTATCGTCCGATATGTTCTTGCATTGTGACGTACTGTAGCATGTGTGTATGTGGTTAAGTGCGAGTGACTGGTTACATTACAGGCAAAGTTTCTGCCACATACGGGTGATTGTCACATCGTCACTTGTGCACGCGATGGACAAGTGAGGCTGGCGCAGCTGTCAACGACCGGCACCTGCAAAGCCACCAAACGCCTTGCCACACACAAGATGGCTGCACACAAGGTCAGTTAGTCTGATGCATATGACCGACAGCAGATAATATAATCTTAACACATGTGTAAAGCTATTAACGTGCATCAGTGTTATCATTGAGTGTGCTGGTATCAGTAAGTAAGTAGCAATGGTCAAAGGTAGTATGGATGACTGCTGTGAATGAGATCGCAGGATCGAATTCCTCAGCGGGCAGTGGTGTGTTTATTGTGAAAACCACTGCATTGCCTTGAGCATAGTCTTAGTGTAATGCTCATCTGCCATTCGTGGGATTGTAGAATGAGTATCGGCTGTTGTGCTGAGTTATACTAAACAGTATTGGTGGGTGTAGATGATAGCAGGCCGTAGGCAGGCACATCCCCAATCAGATAGTGTCCAACGTCATCACATCACTATCAAGCGTATGCCTTTATATTGTATGCCACACCTTGAAGGGCTCAGATGTTCTTAGTGAAGATTGGACCTTTGTGGATCTTCTTATCTTAATACTATCAGCACTAGTATTGTTTTTTTCATAACACATTTGAACTGTTCCTATGGTTAATTGTGCTACTTAAGAATGTCATATGAATGCTGTGGATGTTGCAGTTATCTCTGGTGCTTGGTTCACCACACATCTTCTACAGTTGTGGCGAAGATGGGGTTGTATACCAGATCGATCTACGCCAGGAAAAGCCCAATAAGTATGTTCTATATATTGTGCATTTGCGTGTACTGAAATGTTTTTTCTTTTGGAAAAATTATGTTTTTTTTGTTACATGGTGTCTTGTGGTTGAGTGTATTCAGGCTGCAGTTGTGTGTGTGTGTGTGTGTGTTAGCTGATGGCTGTAAATGTAGTTTCTGATGCATCGGAGCATAAAGGCTGTGTAATTTGTCTCCAGCTTGTAGCATACTTTTAGCTTATTGGTAACTAATGCGATCTACATTTATTACAGAGATGGTAAAGACATGCAAGCAATTAAATTTTAATTGCTTGCTTGTGTTACATGACACATTTTGTTTTTAGTGTGTAAGTATCAGATGCTCAGTAGTGGGATATTATCGGTGTTTGACTGTTGATGTTAGATGTTACACAACCAAAGAGAATGATCGTCGCATTGCGCTGTACTCAATTCATACAAACCCGCAGAACTCATTTGAACACTGCCTTGGCGGTCAAGACCAGTATATTCGGTAAACTGATTCTGCATCAACCAGTGATGTGTTGTAGTGAGTTAGTGAGCACGTGAGTGCATGAGTAGAGTTTGGCATCCCACTTGACACATAACCGGTCATTTCACAGATGAGTCTTTACAGGCAGTTTATTGCATTTGCCTTCGTGTCATCACTTTGTTGGCATTCAAGACCAGTACAGTGTGTGTTAGCTAGCTAGTGACGTGTTGTGTTTATGCCTTCAGTGAATGAGTGAGTGAGTGAGAAGAGTTTAAAGGCAACGCCACACTAGCCGACCCAAGGGTTCATCAGGTCAGCCCACGTGACACTGGGGCTGTCAGCAAAACCCATCAGCCATCACCGACGTGACGGGTGATGCCACACTGGCCGACTCAAGGGTCCATCAGGTCAGCCCATGTGGCACTGGGGCCGTCAGCAACGCCCATCAGCCATCTGCCAATCACTGACATGTGACGGGTGACACTGATGGCCACGGCTGACGGGTGACACTAATGAGCCGACGTGAAGGCTGTCGGGTCAGCCCGTGTGGCACTGGAGCTGATGCAATGGGCCGTCACGTTGGGCCAACGCCACAGGATGTCGGGTCAGCTCCTGTGGTGAGGCCTTAATGTCCCACTCAAACCATAATAGGTAGGCTTAATTTTGGAGACTCCCTGGGCAGTCATTGTACTATGCCTTCAGTGCTGTCACATTGTTTGTGTGGCATCTTAAGTTACACATGATCTGTAAAAATTACTACTCAAGCACCATCTATGGATATCCTTGGCACTTTAGCAGTTTCACAAACAGATGAAGTTTAATGTTGAAAGTAGCCATTAGTGATTATGAATGTGCATAAAGCATCGTTTGATTGTACACATTAGTTGTGAAATGATAATTTTCAGATGATAATGCTTTCTCGGGATTAATGCTGTTGGTTGACATTTGTGTTAACTTATAATCTTTGTTCACTTTTGCAGCATATATGACGTGAGGAAGATTAGTGATGTAAGTATCTGTAGAGTTCATTGTTTGTTTTGTAGTTGTTCGACTTTTTGGTAATGTGCACACTGCACAGCTCTATTTTGTAGATTACGAACACATCGATTAACTAAAGTAATTTTTTTTATTTCAATTGTATGCTGGAGTTGCCAAGATTTAATGGCAAGGACTTCTTGGAGGGATTGAAATAGATGTTCTTGAGAATGAATGACTTAGCAGAGTTCCACTTGACATTTACCAGGTCATTTTGGAGATGTCTTTCAAAGCAGTTTATTGCACTGCTACTGACAGCCAGACTTACAATAACCAACAGAAAATCCGTGTCAAACAAAAAAACTATCCATAAGACCAACTGACCTTAGTTAAGATGTGACTGAGACCTAAGGATAGTCCCCGGAACTGCTTCTATCTTCCGCCACCAGTAAGCATCTAAGTTGAAACCAGTCACTAAACTGTCGACTGAAGTCACTGCCGCCACCAGTAGCTTATTGACTGCAAACGACTTAATGTAACTGGAATTCTCACACATGTAAATTGTCATTAAGGCAAAATTGGATAGCACAGCTTCACAGTTATCACGATTCACCATCCAATTCTACCTCGTAAGTCGTTAGCAAGTCGCCAAGTCAGTTGTTAAGCTTAGTGACTCAGTCGTTAAGCTATCAACTTAGTTGACTTAGGTAGCTAAGTCATTCGCTTGCTGGCCAAGTCATTTGCCAGCAGCTTAGCAACTGACTCTGGGGACACCGGAGGATGATGCTGGTGCTGATAATATTAAGGACAGTATTTACTGTACTGGCGTCGTATCATGTATTGCGTTGCACTGCTGATGCTTGTATGGCTGATCTGTTCATAGACTGATGATAACAGTGCATTGGTGAAGAAATTCTGCCCTCATCACCTGCTGACGAGCGACTTCAAAGCACACGTCACTTGTGCTCTGTATAACTACAATGGCACCGGTCAGTGTTCAACCGTCTTTTGTAGATGTTCTCAGCTTCACATTGTCAAAAGCTATTGCAAGTCTCGTTGTATTTTGTTCATTGCCACATGTATAATAATGTAGTCATAAGTGTGTGTATTTTCAGCTTCTCACCTGGTTTGATTACTGTTAAGGCATGTTCAGCTTATTGGTGGCTTCGGGAAGGGCATCTGACCCAAAAATATACCATAAAATCTTTCAGTTTACAAGTAGCCATGAACGAGCAGGTCGCATTGATCTAGTGGTAACATGTCTGATTGCAGTGCATAACATCCCAGGATTGAATCCCACTGTCAGTAAGTAACTAAAAACTTGACTTAAAATGTCACAAGTGCAGTGGTCTCCGAACAGCTGTTAGAACTCTCTGAGAGTGCTGCATTGTCATAATTTGGAAGGCAACAACTTCCACAGGCATGGTTCAGCCAGCCATTGCAAAACACCAATCGCTGAAGGTGTTGTGTGAATGTCGAATGACACACATCACTGTGAACAGTTTGTGTATATGTCACAAAAACCATTGCAATATAGAGTCATGGGCACGGGCGGCTCACCCTTACTGAAGTGTTTAAGTTGACTCTCCTGTTTACTGTGTGTAGGATGGTAAAGTAAGCATCAGCTTTCGGGCTAATTAATACTAAATGGTGGTTGTGGGTGTAGATTATTATTATTATTATAGAAAGAAGAGATTTCGTTGGCAGAATGTCAAACTACTGCAAGAACACCTTACAAACACGAAACAAAACAGTACGATTGCGACGCAGCAGAGCGAGCAAAGTATCTATCAGATACAGACGGCGGCAGAGTTGATGGAATCGGGAAAGCTTTGGGCAAACAGTTTCGTCTTCTAGATGATAGCAGTGTGCAGTTGGACTGGTGGAATAAGTCAGTTGGCTTGGTCTGAGGGTTGGCAGCCACTGGCCAGCACTGTTGTACATTCATCAGATGAAGTAGTACGAGAACTCTTACAATGACTGTTGTGATGACAGTACCATAAACATAGTGCTGATATACTCTGTTATGAGGCCTTGAACAGAGAACAGGGAGTGTACTGTATGACATTAGATGACAGTTTTTTGCAGTTGGCATTGTGTTGCTTGTTTTTCACTGTAGAGTTGATTGGTACATACAACGATGAAGACATTTATCTTTTCGACAGCAGCCACTCGGAAGGTGCAGAACACAAGCACAAGTACTCGGGACATCGTAACAGTGCAACAGGTATTGCAGCATCATATCACTCCCGGGAATATGAAAGCTGCCGGGAAAATTACAGAGAATTGATCAAAAGTCCAGGAATGTCGGGGAGGAACAAATCTCTTCAGGGAAAACTGTTTATTGCTAATTTCACATTGAGGCTATGCCAGTGTTTAGTAGCATCGTGCATGAATGTTTAGTACACTGTTGAATATGATGTGTTTAACTGCAACTTGGGTGGGAGTGCTATGAACAGGTAATTGTCGGGAATTCCACAGTACCTGGAGAGTGTTCACTATACTGATTGTAGAAATAAGCTGCCACTCATCATGCCACGGTCTCAGATGGTAGTGTGGTGAGCTTTTATTGTTTGCTGAATACTGCATGCAGGTGACAAGTAGCTGTGATGTTGTGGTCTGTTTGCAGTGAAGGGTGTCAACTTCTATGGTCCGCACAGTGAGTTCATCGTCAGTGGCAGTGACTGCGGCAATGTTTACCTGTGGCACCGTGATACCGAGAAAATTGTCAATTTCTTTCACGCTGACGACGGCGGTGTGGTGCGTATCTGATGCTAATTCCTCCGGCTGTGAGTGTTTGTGTTGTTCTTATTAATATTGTGTCTGTTTAGTTCAAAGCAGATTGTCTGGATTTTCAGGGCGTCACTGCCCTGCACACCATTGTTCTAACGACCATTATCCAAGTTTCTGAAGGTCTCGTAGGAAAGCTCTGGAAATTGCTGGAGTACTGTTTTAACGTGCATCCACCCAGCAGTATCAGAACACCGAAGGCAAAACTGATTTTTTATTATCCGGAGGTCATGGCACACACTTAACCCCCTTCTGAAATTCTGTATCTGCCCCAGGTCCGGGAATAAGTAAGTACCGCAAGTCATTCGTTACCTGCAAGGTGTGTAGTTGGCTGTGCGACTCGTACAGGTGAACGTACTGGAGTTACATGCTCACCTGTGTGACTTGCATACAGGTGAACGTGTTGGAGCCTCATCCTCACCTGCCGTTATTGGCAACAAGTGGTCTTGACAGCGACGTTAAACTGTGGATGTCAACTGCATCTGAGCCGGCCAACATGAGCACATTGCAACGGGCAAGTGGCGCCACATGCACACATCACTTCTTGTCGTTCTTGAGACTGGAGACTCGGGTCTTGAGGCATCTGGAGACCATCTTCACCCCCATTCTTGGCCTTGGTTCTTGCTACCTTGTGTCATATGAATAATTTTACCGCCGCCAGTTAAGGTAGAAAATAAATCCTGACATTTAGTTCGGCAGACACAGCTGGATATGCTGAGACAGTGAGCACTCAGTTAAAGACAAATAGCATAGCATAGATAGTCAGCCCGTGTCGCGAGTCTCGGTCTCAAGAATCAATTGTTACGGTATTGGTCAGGGTTGTGGTCTCGGTCTCGAGACGTACCAATAACAGATAACATCTAGGCCTGTTATTGCAATCAATAAAACTTGTACTTTAACGTCTCGATCATGTCTCAAGAGCTACAAACGTCTCGTCTCAGTCTTGTCTTGGCTGGTGAAGCTAACGTCTCCGTCTCGTCTCGGGAGGTGAGCGTCTCGGTATCGAGCTTTTACGTCTCGTGCCCATCCCTCGTATTGGTCTTGAGAAAACTAGTATCTACTAGTCTGCAACCTACAGGCTGACTCATGGCCCTAGTTGATTAACTTGTTCTGAAGGCCGGCAGCCACTTGATGCTGTTATACATTCATCAGATGAACTCTCACAATGACATTTGTTATAATGACAGCACCACACTATTATTACTGTTGTTGTTGTTGTTGCAGGTGATGAGGAAGAACGCACGTGAACGTGAAGAGGAGCGCAATGAACCCGAAGTGATTGACAGTCAGATGTTGTGGCTACTGATGCACACGCTCAGACGCAATGCTGCACGCAGAGTCAGTTGTTGCTAGTGTTTTCTCTACCGCCAGAAATGTCGGTTGCCCTAACCTATCCACACAACTGCAATAAAGCTGCAAAACTCTTAAGATAAATTCTTGTATTGCAGACATCTCACATCTGCAGTGAAAAACAGTTACATCATAGTCGTGCAAGACCTATAGGCTCAGTAGGCTCGATATAACAATAATAATAATATTATTATTTATGTTGCACCTTACACTTATGCATAAGCTGTCTCGGCTAATGAAAACATTGCATTTTTACCCGTGATAGTGAGCGATCATTATGAGGAGATTACCTGCTAGTATGGCGAGTTATAAGCACAGTGTAGCGTACAAGTTATGATACCTTAAGACATCGTGTCTTAGCTCGTGGTATAAGAAGCTGTGCTTACGGAATGCTACAGGTCTATTGGATTGCCTTTATGTGGTAACCAAAGTGCCCTCCCACCCACCTGGAAAACCTGGAAAGTCTAGGAATTTGAAAATGATCCGGGAAAAAGTCCGCAAAAATATGTTCTTGCCTGTGCTGTTTTACTGTGTGTATGTAACGTGATGGTCACAAAATAAGTGTGACTTCCAGTAATCTCATTCGCTGAAGAATATGGCCGTCACACTTACCATGCGTATATAAACATATTGGTTAAAATGATGTATTTGTATTTGTGTCAGTAGTGCTGTGGGGTCCAGATGTCACTTGAGCTATGTGTAGGAGTGTGGATTTGCAGTTGAGGAAGATTCTTGACTCCGGGCACATACTACTCGTTGATTGCGCGTTGACCCTAGTTTTGGCCAGTGTACAGTTCTTACCGGTCGTGCTACCTCAAGCATGTCCTGTCATCATGCCACTTTGTTTGCTTGTAGACTGTAGTGCACCTTTTACTAGAAGAATGTAGAACTTCTCTCAAGTCATCCTTAAGTACACAATCAGTATGTCACACAGTAAGTCCTAGAGTCGGAGTCGGAGTCTCACAAAAAATGACTGCACATCCCTGGCTATGTGGAAAAGTCAGGGTATCTGATGGGAACTGGGAGAGCAGCGACCCTGAGTAATACCGACAGCACGAGCGCAGAGATCTGTTGAGTCAGCTGAGTGGATCTGTGACATTTTGTTTGTGTTCAGGCGGCAAGTGCGCGTGGTGAAGGCTTGATGTTTGGAATGTCGGACAGCGACGAGTCTAATGATTCACCGGCCGGCGGCAATGACGATGACGACAATGACGATGATGGCCGCGATGGTGATCGTTCCCGTTGCACAACCTCATGAACCACTCGAACTTTGGCATCTCCGTGTCCGTCACGGACTTGTGCAGATTTCCGCTTTCACCCGAGTGTTTGCAGATCAGTTATCACTGGACTGCACAGTTCACACATGCACAGAGTCTAAGCTGACACCTGTACAAGTTTTCTTCCATTTGCAAACTCAGCTTTTGGCACATTATCTTCGTTATACATTTTACCTTATGCCAGATTTATAGACTGTCATATTCGGAATGTCAGCTTACTGCGTTACATGTAAGCTTTTTTTTGCAGAAATGCGAGAAATACTGCCTCTGATATGCCAGACAACTGAGTAACCAAGTACTGTTTTTGACTTTGACTGCTGTTGCCTCTTAACTGTAGGAACAAATACGAGAAAACATTTAGTAACTGTAAGTGGCATGGCATAATTCTCGACAGTACTAAACACAAACTGATGGTAAGAGAATCACATTTAGATAGTATGTAACTGTTGGCACCGACACCTTGTGTGAGCCGCATTTGAAGTGTACTCAGCCCACGTGCATTAACTTCTGACATTCTTCAAGCCCACGTGTACAGCTTGGCCTTTTGACGCAGAAACTTGCTTCAGTTTAGTTGGAATAACGCCTGTGCACATCTAGCTGTTGGACTTGTGTTACTGCAGACGTCGTGAACTGATCAGTTATTCAGATGGTAATACATGCATATTAAATCATTTGTACAAAGCATTATATGTCGTTTATTGGTTATCACAGCAAACTGCAGTGTGTTAAAATACCGACAGGAGTTATGCACAAGGCTGGATTTAGGCGTAGAAGCTAAACCAGCTTCTGCTTGGAGCTTCGCAGGTTGAATGGCCTTACTCTGTCTTACGGACAAATATATAGAATTGTTTTCTTGTTGGTGAATGTAAATAAAGGTTTTTTCCTCTCAATTTACGACCTTAGGGACCAATGGCACCATCCATTTACGATGTGTATGGAACGGCATATTGCCATGCGAGTGTTCTTGTTCAAAAATGACTTCCCCAGTGGAAATAATCTAAACATTTTGCTGCAGTATGTCGGAGCATAAAAGGTGCAGAAACAAGCAGCGAATGCTTGCAAGTTGGATCTTTGCTGCACCAGTACCACTGCACTACACTGCCAGCGTAACAAGCACTGAATTTTGAATGTTAACTGTTTTACTCAAGTTGTAATAGTGAGATGGCTTCAGCAGTGGTGCATTCAGCGCAGTTTTCAACAGTTCTGTGGATGTCCACACTGGCCCACTGGGAGAGTGTAAAGGCCAATGTGAGCGGAGTGTTGGGGGAATTTACCAGAATTTCGTGGGCACACATGGATGTTCCCTTATGTTAGAATACAAGTGTGTATATTATTATTGTTAATATAAAAACATTTTTCAAACTTTGCCATTTTCCCCAATACTAAACATATCTGTGACACATTTCATGGCATCACTACCAATTTCGAGGGCTATATTTGAGCCCTGCAATAAATGGCTGAACCCCTGCGTGGTATATGAAAATGGTGCTGTAAAGTCGATTTTAACACCTTCCTCACTGACAATTCTTAGTAGCTCTTAGATGCTAGATCCAGCATTTTGTCAACATTTGGCACTGAAATTCTGATCCTTCTGTTCCAACTGACAAATATAGCCTGAATATATGCAGTATCATTCTCTCCTAACAGTTGCTATACAGCTTCCCACATTTTAATCACAAAACACATAAATCCAGCCTTGTTTACGCACTTTAAAAAAATTATGTTCTGCCAGTATAAAAATCTAGATTCTAGACGGCATGTAAAATTGTAAAATTATCAGCTTCAAAACATGACGGAATGAAGCAAAGCAGGCAGCAGTCACAGCAGTTCAGTTAGTCAAGATAAATACTGGAAGCTGGCTGTCAGTTGAGCGGGCGTACTGTTGTATCACGGATACATCATCAGAATGAACTCTGCAAGCACAACCACTTTCACTGTAGTGAACATCATCTGTCCAACGCATACTAGATATACTAGGAAAATTAACTGCATCTCACTAGGTCTCGTAGGTTAACTGTTTTTCTACACGGCGATTTCATCTTGCATGGATGTATACAGAGTGCACGTGCGCTGAACGTAATAAGAACCTAAACACCGCACTTCTGAGGAACTATCACTCACACGATCACTGCTTACTCAAGTGGAAACTTGCGTGTGCGCAGACTCATCTATGCAACGTGACAAAGGCCGTGTAGAAAGAGTTCACCAGTCTCGAAGTGCAAGAGTTGTGTTGGAACACAGAAAACACTTTGCAGTCTTAATGTATGACTGGTAAGATGCATTGTAACTGAGACAGATTGGCTCGAGTGATGAATGATAAGTCGTCTCATTCAATGAAGTTATTCTATGATGAGCACAGTTGCTAGTATGATGGGTAACCATTTTTAGTTGTGCTGACTGAGCTAATAGTATAACTGGTCGAAAGCTGTTCATCTGTATGCGTGTGTCTGTGTGTTAACTTTCCCTCGGACATTTCCTCCCGGACAATCCCCCACAGACATTTCCCCAGATATTCCCTGGGACAACTGCACCTGCGAACATTCCCCCTGACTATTCCCCCCAGCTGCCGGCTGAGTAACACAGCCCATGGGCTGCTTTTGCCTGTGTAACCTGCCACAAACTCAAACTGGCCATGCAATCACTAATTGTATAATATCTGCTGCAGAATTATGCATAATACATAAATAGGCTCTGTAATCAGGATGCATAGAACTGGCACCGGCCGTCGAATTAAAACCAACTTGTGAGTGCTATGCCAGCTTTGTTGGCTGTAACCCTAGTGCCAAAAATTATTACTGGTTTGGAATAATGAAATGCGACGAAATGAAGAAGTCAGTGTGTGACGAAGACGGGTAACAACAATGAAAACTGCAATACAGCACAATATGCACTGCAGCAGTTCACAACTTCACACACACACACATTCACAAGCTCACAAGTAGCCAGCTTAGTCTAAGAAATGACACTCCAGCTGCTTGTTTAGGGTAGGTTTTCATGTCTGCGTACAGTGTAGCTCGGCTGGCAGCATTCACTTGGTGGCAGCACCGTTTTGGCGCCACAGACACGTACACACTGTGATAGTGACAGACATCTTTTGACAGCCAGCTGAGCTTTAAGAGACCGTAAGGCCAGCCAGTGGATGGTGTATGCAGCTGTCTACAGGGGCGAATCTAGAGTGTTTAGGGGTTAAAACCCGTATTTAGGGTTAAAACCCGTGAGTTGATGCTGTACAACTAAACTCTAATAATGTGGCTATGGGTTTCATCCAGTCACATCCACAGGACTTGTTTTCGAAATGTATGATATGTCAGCGACAAAATTGAATTTTTCATGTTTACGCATCTTTTCATTTTGGTATGAAAATAGGTGACATCATGATTTTAACAAAAAGATGACAGTTTTGGCAACATGCTTTGCTCGTGGGTTCCAGTTGCCTGAGACTGGGGGCACACAAAGTTCTGCCTTGATCTACGCGATGTTCCGTATAACGTCAATGTGAGCTACCTTCGTAGTCAATTTGACCATCGCCATTCCTGTCGGCAGCACGCAGCAGTGCCTCAGCATCAGGCAGCGACACGCAGCTGCCGAGGTCGGCGAGTGTGGCGCGCAGTTCTGCAGCATCAATGAAGCCATTGCCGTCAATGTCGAACACTTTGAATGCTGTCCTCATGCGCTCCTCAGCATCACGCGACTGCTGACTTAACATTCGCTGACGGCCGGCTTCGCACTGCGACTGAATCAGCTTGAACTCCTTGAAACAGATGTTACCATCACCTACAGCCAACATGCAAACCAGCATCGAAACTTGCCCTTTGAAAGGAGTTCAGTGGATCCAGACTAACCTGGAGTATCAACAGAAAAGTTGGTCTGCTGAATAAAAACTTCAAGTATTAGCAGCGGTAGTGGTGGTGGTGGTAGAGGTAGTATTATTGCTGATCTAACACTATGATGACAGAAACATGCGGCAGCAGGGAAGGATCGATTATGTTCACAGTGTTGTATCTCGAGTGACTAATGCTGTACAAAGATCCAACCAGCAAGGTTTGGAAATGCTGTAAGTTGCCAAAATTGCAAATGAACACGTTTATTCGTCAAAAAGTGACAGAGAGGTTAAAAACCAATGAAAATAAAAAAATAAAAAAATACAGCACAAACAGCTATGTCAAACAATCGAGTCTAAACTGTTCGTACACAGCATTAACAGCCACATGCCGCGGGCCAAACACACAACGAAGACAGTCATCAGTAGAGTAACAGTCACCATAGTGCAACCAAAATAGATCCAAAAGCAAGGAATTAGCAGCATATAATAAATGAAAATAAAATT
>Ga0049105_1000634_pt1 | contig 12994 bp, 6 predicted proteins | sample WorMetvaBAHAMAS1_FD_61260 | JGI IMG/M metagenome (GOLD analysis project Ga0049105, IMG submission 61260) | Worm MetaG Olavius vacuus BAHAMAS.1 | ecosystem: Host-associated > Annelida > Digestive system > Unclassified | place: Germany: Marburg | collected 2013-04-09
TGGAATAGTCTTGATAATGATGTTTTATGCGCATCGTCTGTTCAGGCTTTTAAAAGACGACTGAGTCTGCAAAATTTTACTAAGTTTTTGTATGTTTCATAGGTCAGGGATGGTGTTAGTGTCAGCTTGTCTGACCATCCATTCCTTCGGCAGCGGAATGTCATATTTTTATATGTATACTTTTATATTGTGTGTTGTTTTTCCTGATACTGAAAAATAAATTTGATTTGATTTGATTTGACTTTCGATCGAGTTTTCTATGTGCGATTTTGTATAATTTTCATCAGCATCAAATGCGGTCAGCGCGTTGATGTGAATCATGTGACTGACTGGTGCCGAGGCTCGTCGCTCAGACCTCGCCACACAGCGGCGCCGATCCACGGAGCAGAAAGTGTCAACGCAATATGATATGAACTGCAGCGCGACCAGCACTGGCGTAGCCAGCCATAGGTACGCCACGCTACACATCTGCCACTTTTGCGTACTAAAAATTTAAAAGTGGTGCCAAGGACCGAATAAATCATTCGCATTTTCCTACTTTTTGATTAATTTTTCAGAGTTTCCACTTTCCCGTATGACCGCCCGTGCGTACGCGTGGAAGACCATTATTACTTACCCATCTTCTTTCTTTTCTTCTTTAGCGAACGCCACGGTGGTCGGAGGTCACCGAACGGAACTCAACCAAACTTTGCCACCTGGTCGGAAGTGAGTCTGATTTGAAAATGGAGGTCTAAAATTTGGGGGTTCCCTCTCCCTAAAAGGTGAGGCTCAAAACTGCCTGTTTTCCGGTGGTTTGTGGTTTATATGAGGATAGGACACTGCGACATAAGCGCGAACATCTTCAATACGAAACGCGCCGTAGACAAAGAGGGAAAAAATTAAACTACGGAGGGTCCCCAAGATTCCCCCAAAAGCTGGTAAATTTTGGTCGTCAAATGGCTGAAAATACATTTCTCATTTTCGCCCACCCTCTGCAATTTTTGCATGACGCACAGGGGCCATCAGATCGCAACTGCTCCGCGTTTTGACATATGTCTGGCTGTGTGTAATTAACCAGTACGGTACCGTAATACATAATTCGTCGTTCACGTTTCTGTCCGTATAGAGTGTAGGCCTACCCAATGTATTACATCTGCATACAAATGTCATATATGTTTTAATTTCTTTTTTATCGAAGGGCGCCGGATATTCAATCCTGTATAAAAAAAAGCTGGCTACGCCGGTGGGACTGCGAAGTGGACCACACCCAGTGTCAGCACCAACGCACGGACTCTGTTATTTACCCGGGCAACACCAGCTTACTCGCTGCGCTATGTATCAAATGAGACATCAGCACCACATATGACCCACATCTGAACCGCGCCATAAAGCACCACACGCAGACAATTTCCACTGTGCAATTTCCTACGGACGATAACCATGTCATATTACATGAACTCAGAACTTGCCGAACATCGCGTTATGTGTCCGTATAATTACGCGAACAGGTGAACAAAATGTCATCACTATTGGAAAGGGGTTAATGCGATGACTGCAGTTTTTACTGTTTTTCTATTTAACCGAACTGTTTATTGTTGTAATAATACGCAATACGACGTTAATCATCAGGTATATGAGACCTATTCAGACTGATTTAGCGCGCGTCGTTAGACGGTGCTTATGCTAACGGCCACCTGTACATCCGTCCGTCTCTCCGTCATACTTGTGAATCACGCCTAAACGGTTCACGATATCGAAAATAGTTTTCACACCACACGATACAGCGATATTTCTAGTTTTCTGACGCCAAATACTGCAGTCATGAGTTTAGGGTTTCCCCGAATGAATGCGTTAAACAGAGGTAGCCCTGTCGAAGCGAAAACCTGACCAATAATCCGCAATAACTTGGAAACAGTGCGAGATAGGATGTGAGTTAGTATTATTCACTAATAGGAAATGACAGACGGGCTTTCAATTGGTACCGAAATCGGTGACCTTGAATTACCTTGAACGGCGTAATGGCCGCCGACGCGCGCTATCTCGGCGACAGCTGAGCTTCTTGTTCAGAATGTGACAAACAGTGCGATTTGAATGAATGAATGAATGAATTTACTCGCTTGACAGAATAACAGTCAGTCAAGCAGGAACGCCGAGGCACGATAACTGCGTACACTTACCGGTGTCCTGAAAACCAATTAACAATTGACTGCGTAGTTAAAACCAGCATTACGAATAAAAGCTATTTAGTTATAAAAACATACAAAAACACATACGGTACACTAAACATAACACACACTAATGTCGCGGTGTGCACTCATACAAGATCACATTTCCAGTCGATAACATAAATTCGCCGACAAAAAAGTTTCAACTGCTGGCTGACGTTCCGACGGAGTGCTTTCGCGGTGCTTCATGTAAAAAGCTGTGACACGCAGGTGCGAGTTGCAGTTGCAACAAAGCAACGCCAGAAGAGGAGAGCTGCAAAATTCACACACACCTTCTGAACGTCTACTGTCTGGCCGTGTAGAGTCAACAAGCGGCGACGCTAGGGTGTCAATGTCACGCTGCTGACTTCCCAGACAAATCTAAGATTTTTCAGATCCAATTTGTTACAACGCGCTTTATCTGGTCGAAACTAAGTTCAGTAAGTGACTTAATTACATAAAAAAAAGTTCGTCCAGAAGGGCGTCCGACGGAGCAGTTATAAATTCGCACACACATACAAACGACATTTCAAGTCGTCAGTTTTCGATACAAAATGTAATGAGATATTCTACAAATCATTGGCGCCACTGGACACCCACACTTTCGTAACATATCCCAGTCCCGCCCCGCCCCTCCTGCCTCTGTAACTCTATCGCAGCAATATGAGAGAGTACTCCTGCCTGTAGCATCTCAAACCAGTCACGAGACCACCAAAAAGAACGGCGATAACAGCTCAGTCATCGGCGCCATGTTTAATAGAGAAATCGGCAAATTCCACCGGCAGCTTGGATGCGAAGAAAGCACCGCAGCACACGAAGTTTACGTCGAAAGGCGTACCTCGGTCACTACTAGGCAGGCTACAAGATTAGATACGGCTGACAGATATAAAACGACCGGCGTAAAAGTCTGAAACATCGTCAGTGACGTTTTCGTGAACAGGAACGAGAATACGAAGAAAAGTTAGCCTATTTGCAGAACGAGAAGAGAATAAGATTAAAAACTAGATGATCCTCGACGGTGAACTGTCGACCGGTATGCCTTAAGTAAGTAAGTAAGTAAGTAAGTAAGTGTTTTTCTATGGCGCAGCATATCAGAAGTCACAGAGCGCCGTCTTCATGCTACTTGCAAAGGTGTCCCTTCAGCTGTCGTCTGAAGAATCGGTAGGTGATGTCTGGATTGCGCAGCTGGACAGGAAGAGAGTTCCACATTGTAGCGCGGTTCAGTGGCTGCAAAAGTTCTGTCGCCATAACTGCTGAGTGTTCGGAGCACCATGTAAGTCGGAACATCAGATGACCGCATGAGCGCCGAAGGCTGTCGGGACACGAGGCAGAAATCATTTGCCAAGTAGAGAGGCGCCTGCCCGGACAGCGACTGGCGAACCAGACATGCCACTTTGAACTTGACACACTCTCAGATGGGTAGCCTTCGCCGGAAATATTGTCTGTGACCTTGATGGTGGAAATCATGACCTTCAAATTTCCCAAAGTGCTTTTCTGACCATCTCTGGTCTCGCGGTAACCTTGACCTTTTGACCTCAAAATTTAATTAATTCATCTTTGCCCCCCAAATGCACCTAAGTTATAAATTTCTTGAAATTCCCACAAACGGTTTGTAACTTTTATTCAATCACAATCTGTTAGTGTTAGTACATGATCACGGACACACAAACAGATAGCCAGAAAACAGAATCCTAGCTTCAGCAACTAATTGCTACGAGTACGAAGGCATAATTACTTTAGCAAAAGGAATAAAAAATTAAACTATAAATTATCCAGAACGAAAACATCACTCCTGTAGACATATACTGTTGAGATTCACGCAAACTTTATTTCTTTCGTTTGCTATTTAGTAACATATTTTGTCAAATAGCAATGAGAAGGGTTAAAAGCATCACTGATGCAGTTAAATTCAGTTTCAAGTTATTACCGTTGGTTTATGTTGTTTAAGTTGAACGTCACAGACAGGGAACGAGAACAAGAACAAAGATTATTTTTGGCAAACAAAATAAAAAAATAGAACAAGAATTATCTGCAGAATGAAAAATAACACTGAAGTCTAATGACTAAAGTAGAGACTCGATGCAATACATATGTAACAGTACTTGTACAGACCTGCGGTACCGTACGTACAACATGTTACGGTGAATGGCTTACAAGTGACAACATTGTTTTTTTTCTGTCGTATTCTCTGCACCAAGTTTCCCGGTGTTGACCTACTTGCTGAACGAGAAACTGACTGACGAATGGAAAAAAGCGTCGAATCAACACCAACGTTTAAAAATAAGAAAATCGTTATTCGTCATACACATAGGCGTAGATCTGGCTGGACTTCTGGGGGGGGACGCATGGCGAGCACCGAAGGTGGGTCCGTGCCGAGTGGGGTGGGGTTTGGGGAGGGGTGTCCCCTCTCCAGCCGACTAAGGGGTCTGGGGGAGCGTCGTGAGCTCCCCCAGCGAAGTCCGGGGCTCGGAGCTCCGGCCGAAAACAGATTTTGGCGTATTTTGAAGGCCACAGAACGCTCATTTTTGTACCTATATGACCAAATCTGGGCGGGGACAATTTGCATTAGCGTCCCCCCGCTCCAAATTCTGGGGGGGGGAGCTTGTCCTCCCTGTCCCCCCGTGATCTATGTCCATGGTCATACATACATGTACAGCCTCGACGCCACACCGTTGAAATGTATGCCTCCACCGCAAAAGTGCATATGGTCTCGCTAAGAACTTGACCTCTGACCTCTGACCCTGGAAGCCTTTTCAGTAATGGCCACTTACATAATGATCACTTCTGCCCAGTTTCATTGAAATCTCTCCATGCACTACGTGAACACTGTAGGTCTATGCGGTTATTTACGTGTCAGTCTGTTGAGATTGTTGCTGACAAAAGAATGCGCAGTTTTATACAGAAATATTCTGCATCTTCAAACAGTCTTTGTAAGCTGTTTATTTAAAATGCTCTCTGGTCGTTCTGTTTTGTACTATAATAAGTTCCGTATATTGCTGGCGGCGAAGTCTAAAAATAACAATAATATTCTAAGAAGATGAAGCTTTTTAGTTGTAATAACACTCGAGTGTCGATCAGCAAACATCGCGGCTCGCTGGTCGGCATACAGGAAATGATTGACCAGTTTTTCGTCGGCTTAATACAAGTGCAAGGCAATCACTTGATTGATTCGCATTTAGCGTGTCAGCTTTCAATGAATGCCCTACAGCATAATACACCCGAGACACTCGTGCATCTCAGTATCGACTTCAGAGCTAAAGTGCAAGTTTTATACACGTCATGGCCAATTCGAAGCAGCATCATAAAAAAACAAACAAAACTATTCACAAAATATCAGCATTACTAACTAGTATCATTAGTTAGTTAGGCCTATCTAGTTAGCAATTTTAACATTGGTCTAAAATGATCGAAATTAATCAGTTTGTCCACGAATCTTTGTTACTTTACTCAATTATATTATCATGAGAAGATGACAACATTTCTGTAATTCAGTCTGACTGCCACCTGATATTCATTGAACGTCAAAAATGCTTTTCCTACGCTATGCCGATTTATCCCAATGCCATTCATTCCTTGTTCTTATTTTTTTGACTGCACTGCCTAAGAACTAGTCCAACTTCTGATTTTAACTTCATTATAGGCTGAAGCCACTTCAGAGAAACAACACACGGCACTAATGACAGCTGTAGACACGGCACGTCAACGTCTCTGTATATTTACCCAGTGCCGCACAGCACTGACAAACTGTGGTCAAAGCGTGTTCTATTTTCTAACAAAAGCTTTTCAGTTGATCAGTTCAGCTACCGTAATAGTACTCAGGTGCGTCATCGGTCAAACCAAGTACCGTAGGCCTATATACTCGCACAAATACGTAATAGCAAAAAGACGCGTGCATTGTCGTATGTGATATGTGCACAGACTTCGCACAAGCAACAGCTGGAACTGCTGTCGCAAGAGCCACCAACGGCGTGAACAACTCAACACAACGGTGGCATAATACCTATAGTCCTAATAAGTAGCTATATATCTAGGACTACATGCATAATAGCATGCACAGAAAAGATACGTTCGACGGCAGCTCTTGAATAGTAATCAACAGAAACGTGCCGAATGCGGGTGTAAACAAAAACAGTCTACGCTAAACACATCCGTCAATCGAGTGTCTAGACTGCAGGCTGTCCAGCACTAGCGCAGAATGTTGTAACGTATACATTGCAGCCCCGACTACATGTAGCTGATGGGCCCGCTACTACCCCCGTGGTGTCCACTGCGTGTCTTACCAATTATCATCATTTTCGGTGACTAGGTTGTCGTAACAAATGTTGCTATATCGGGAAAATATGTCGCGGAGGACATCAGGCGGACCACATCTCTATTTGTATATTACGTTGCAACGCCGAGTCAAAACGTAATGATACTGTCATGTAATGCATATGCATTGACATAAATGTTATCAATCAATCAATCAATCAATCAATTTATTAGCACAAATTAAAACCCACGAAATAGACAGCCATGATAATAATTGTGATATAGTGCTAAATGGACAATAAGGCTCGATGAGCACCTACAGAATGCCAACAGTGATACACGCAAAGTCCGCTTGCATGTACAAACAACAGTTAACCCGCAAGGTTATTATTACTATCAGCATACGTTGCGGAAAAAATTATATCAGCTAACTGCCTATTACCTACCAGGCTGTAGTTGTATTGCATCATCCAACACGCTTATGACTCATGAAACATGACTTCTGGCCGTCATTTGATGCTTACATAAACATGATATTTCCAGTTTCTCAGCGATTACAAAAACATCTCTTGAGTTCTGCCCGTACGGGTCTGATAGACTGAACCAGCTGCATAACATTTTGAGTGGATTAGATAGCCTGAACTAAGGATGTGAAACATTCCCAATCCGAATCCGACGGAATCCAACACTTTTTCCAAAATCCGAAATCCGACGGATAGTTAATCCGACGGATACTGTTTTTAAAAGAAAACAATCACAATAATTTTAATTATTCACTGCTAGTTTGTTTATAACTGTTTAATATTCAGTAACTAAACTGAATTGCAGTAGCTGTAATAGCTGGTACTAATTTTGATCGCGCGAGAAATCCGTATCAGCATCCAACAGATTTTGCACGTGAAATCCGCATCCAACGGATGTGGATTTTAGCTGGCCCGTCACATCCCTAGTCTAAACCTAACTATTACTACTGTGCAAGATAACAGCTTTTTCAACTACATCGTATGTTTGTATGATTGTTGGGAACTACTATTTTCAATAAATAAAATTTTAAGACTGATAATTCTGTCATTCTTTAAAATGAAAATATCCACTATTATCGATAAAACACTCAAAACTGTTCCCAAACGATACTAGAAAACGTGGCAATTGCGAATGCATTGCAACTTGAGGCCGCCCGAGCCACGCCAGTCCTTTTTCCGCTTTTACGATGCCATGCCAAGTCTTAAGTCGCAGAACCTATCCATTGCCGTGTATTATAGCGTTTCTGCTGCTGATACATTACTTTACGTTGTAACCTTGACCTTTGACCCTGAACATTTGTAGTGTATCGCCTGTGATGAAACTCTGTACCAAATTTTGATGCAATAGAGCAATCCGCGGCGGAGTTATTGCGATTTTAGTGTTTGACCTTATGACCTTGAACATTGCCTTACGTGCAGGACGGACTGTGGTAATAATAGCTACCGGGAATACGTAGTCTCAGGGGCCCTCCCCCTCCCCTGCCATCCCCTCTTCTCCCCTCCCCATTCCTTCCCCTTCTCTCCCTTCCCGTCTTTTTCATTCCCTTCCCTTCCCTCCCCTCCTCTCCCTTCTGTCCTTTCCCTTCATTTCCCTTTCCTCCCCTCCCCTTCTCATCCCCCGCCGGGAAGTGGCCTCCAAATCCAGATAGGAGGCCTGAGGGAGCGAAACGTATTTTTGACATATTTTGAGCCTAGCAAACGCATCTGGCGACAACGATTTTGGTTCCTATTCTACCAGTTATTATCCATCTGAAAATGACAACGTCCATGTTAAATAATCTGTCATTCACAGCCATAAAAATCAAAGCAATGTGCCCTTCAGCAGTTTAGGCTTACTATGACTGTCTAGCTTGCCACAGCTTTAACACATTGTTAAACTTTTCAAGTCTTTTCTGTGCACCGCAGCTTGCCTGGGACATTTTACACCGGTTAGGTCTTTGGCATGCCAGCGACGGGTGCAAAGCTATTAACGTAATCAGTTTTTTACAAGTAGCTCAGCCATGGCAGAGAGACTGCGCGACGCTAGTAGGCTTATTCATAAAATAGTAAAAAGGTTAAATCGCGTTTTAAGCCACCCAATGGGGACTTTAGAGATAACGCAGGTGCTTTTCTTATGTCGTTAATTCGCAATGCATGCCATCTAGCAAACAAACGTGATTAAAAGTCAGCAGGACGTCGATTTTTTGAATGTATGAAATCTTAAAAGTTTAATGTTAAGTTCTAGGGTTATACGTTTTTTGCGCATCGTTATAATGACTCTATACAATTCCGTGGCGTAGAGGTTTAACATATAATCGACTTTCATTGATAAAATGTCACTTATGGTTGTAAAAACGGCAACATGGCTTTTTTGTTCTCATCGCTGAATGCTGAGCCTGTCTGCCGACTGTGTCAACTGATTATCAATGAAATAAATTCGCGTGTACGACCGGGGGCCAGAAAAACTTCTTGAAGCAGGGGCCCACCGGGAAATCTCCCGGTTTCCCGGCGGGCCAGTCCGCCACTGACTTACGTGTTGCGCTCGGCTGACCTTTCTGACCTTCGACAACTTTTCCGTGCCTGAATTATATGATACGTTATTTCACGCTGTGACCTTGACCTTTGGCCTCTTGACCTTGAACTTTTACAGCACTTCGGGTAGGCGTTTAAACTCCGTACAAAATTTGAGAGAAATCGAATAATCCACGGCTGAGTTATTGACGATTTAGCACGTTTTCGCATGCAAATTTAGGATGTGGGGCACAACTGACAGAGCTTTCTCAGGGGTACATGCACCCAACTTCACCTAACTTGGCAAGGACATAGGGCGATCATCGCAGCATTGCATTTATTGTTTCAGAATTCGGATATCTTGCTGCATTTTCGAACTTGTGCACTCAAAGTTGAGTGATATTCTAAACGACGCCAAATTCCGCACTATTTGACCCCCCCCCCGGTGAAAATCAGAGGAGGGGCGAGATCTCTATACCAATTGTTGAAACCTTGCTTACGACCGAACCTCCGAAATACATTTGATGGCCATCCACTGCGCGGCTTCTGAGCACGGTGGACTGATAAGAAGCAAAAGGAAAAAAAAGAATCTTCATGAGTAAAAGTTAAGGCTTTCCCGACTAATGTCGGGCGGCCTAATTACGCAATTCAGAAGAGACGTAGCATGCAACTGTAACTGTAAATCGTCCCAGTGCAAAGTTAATACAACTGCTCAAGCTCAGCTTCAACATATAATTCAGCTGAGCGTGAAGTTAACGTGGTGGACAGGAAAAAACTCTGTCGACTAAACGCGGCATGCTAGACTGCGGTGCCGGTGTCTGTGAATTGGGCACATTATGATCCACAGGTGACTGCAAACCGCAAACCAGTGTCTACTTGTCAAATGTCGCTGACACTGAATAAACTATCAATACCTCAACTGCAGTTACAGTTGCGGTACCGGTAACTTAAATATCACCGACCGCATGTGAACTATTCAGCGTGCAACAGTGCAACGGAAAACAGCGGCAAATCACGCGACGAAGGCCGACCCGACCGTATGGATTGCGATCGAGACGGCCTCTCGCTTCCTCGGCAATCTATCAGGCGAGGCTGGCAAACGCCGACATCGCGCCGGAGCGCTCCACCGAAAGTTTCCTATCACTCGCTACGCTGAGCCAACAGCCAGTGAGTGACTGGAGTGAGCCGTTCTAACTGCACGTGTGGCGGCCGTATAACTTGGCCGCAACGCCTGTCTGAGGTCATCCGCAGCCGAGATTCATTTCATTCGGCTGAGTCACACAAATACTGCCGACTCAGCGCGGTCAGCCTCTGCAGCCCGGTGTATACCAAGACCGAACGAACCTTCAATGGCGCATACAGCACGTACAGCATGCAGTGCTTCCTGTTTCCGCGCGTACAATGCACTGAGTGCACTGGTGGGCCAACAGGTCGCCATTGTGGTGACTAGTGTGCTATTAACGATGAATGTCGTAGGTATCAGTAGTTATCTCCAACGTCAGCATACTAGCCTACCCGTCCGAACAGTGCCGTCACTCACAATTTTCTGACGATAGCTGATAACATTCTTGTACAGTACGGCGATTACTGGTCGACTGAGTTCTCTGTTTATTAGTTCCCCAGTGAGTGACTATGTTAACATCATGTAAAGTGCCTCAGCAGCGTCTTCGCGACAGCATCACATTAAACAGTAAAGAGTACATTTTCATTCAAATGTAGTAGTAGTAGCAGTAGTAGTAGTAGTACTTTATTGTTTATTCGCCAAATACAAACAGATACATAACAGATACATGCAAAACTAACAATAGTATGTACCTCTGTACATGTAATGTACCTTTTCATTTCATCAGAGCTGAGTGAACAAAAACTCGCGTAAGACAATCAGGGGGTCTTTCAAACACCTAAAAATTAGCTGCTTGCTTTCACGAAGAGATGGGGAGGGAGGGAGAGGTCGGAAGGTAGGACGGGATGAGAGGAGTGCTGAGGCGAGGGGGTCGGAGGGCCCCAAACGAAATTTGTTCAAGGCCCTAAGTACGGCGTCACCTCACTGCATCTGCAATGTAGGCCTATCAAGCTAATATAAGTACAGGTACCAGACAAAAAGTTCATGCTGCTTGTAGATACTCGTCCAGCAAATTGATATCTGGTCGGTATGAGGCTACCAGTGTATTCACAAGTGTTCCGAATCCGATCTATCACTTGTCTACAGTGTCTACCATAGAGTATTACAAGCTATCAGAGCATGAAAGCCATAACATCGAAAGAAGGATCAGCCTTTATGTGACAAGAATTTTCTCCAGCACTATGATAGTGCGTACCAACCATATACACTGCGGTAGAATTATATCAGCGCCAGTAACTGTAGAGTAGAGGTCGACAGTGCAGTACAGGCCTAACTACACGTACGGGCCTATACAACAAGTGTCGGCGTTCCATTGAAACACGACACACAAGGCGACCTGCTGCTGGTGCTGGAACATTTTATCTTCTAGAGATCAGCTGCCTCAAGAACACCATAGCCCAGTACGTGCACTAGCAAGTTAGCAACCAGTAACGGTAGTGTCAGGTTGCAGTCTGGTGAACATCAGTGCAGTCATGGACCTCTGGTGTTAATACAGGGGTCCATGCAGGGCCGTGGTCCATGGCGCAGTGTATTCATAAAACAGCGCACCGTGCGCCGTATGGTAGTCCGAGTCTCGTCTCTATGGCGACGCGAAACGAAACGACGAGCATTCTATTAGCGCCGTTTCACGTCTTTCTCTTACTCAACACTGTGTGCTGTGATCACAAGCACGATGCAACTACAAGGAGATACGACTAAGAGGTTCGAAATCATAGCCAAAATTATAGGCGGGAATTTACGGGAAAAAGCCGCGGCCCACGGCGACGTAACGTTTCAGCTCAGCTGACGAACAAAGTCTATATACATAACAGAAATTCCTAAATCTAATCTAGTATCAGTCACAACAGGTTGCCAACAGTACTGTTGTAATTTCATACTGTAGAAATATCACAGAGACTACATGAGTCAATTACTGGAGAGGCCATTGCATTACGGCCCACCCAACCAAATTTTTGCAGCGCACTTGGCCTGGTCGACCACCCTAATAGGATGATTTAGGAAGCCTGCAGCTGCTAGTCTAGAGACCGACCGAACGCTCCACATTTCATAGCAAACAGCTACTCTACTTCGGCTCTGCTCTCCGAGTAATTTATTACTGAGGTAGGAAGTACTCGGCGACGACTCCCCTATCCTCCGCTGGACAACATCCGAGTTATGGTGATTGTCTGCAGGTTAAGAGGGAATATTATCAGAACTGCTCCGTGCTGGGTTGTGTGACACAACGTTCACAGTCAGCAGCACACTCATATGAGCAGTTCTTACAGGTCCAGCAGATTGCGTTTGTCACATTGGGATCCTTACGCCATGCATAGAGGCGGTTGCCTAGAGTTATATTATTGTAACACGGTGGAGTGGTGCTGGTGGGATTCAACCCAACTGGCTTCCTTCAGTGCTTTGATACTGTTGGTTTGGTCATATGACCTGTAAAAAATCGTCCCTGATATGACCTATAATGTGTCTGGTGGGACGTTAAACCTTGCTCAATCAGTCACTCGACGACGAGTACTCAATAAACGATTACAATAATCAAGTTCAAAAAGTATTCAATGTCGTGTCTGCTAATGCACATTATTACACAGCGTAGGAAAGTGAAACTAAAACGCCTGATAATTTTATTTTTCCTGGTATCAGTATGTATCAGAAAACAAATTTTACCACTGCACTTCGACTGTGAGTTAACAAGAAACTCAAGAGGAGATGAGATAGCAAACGTGAACTTTCTTTACGACGACATCGTACACGTACTACAAAATACAACAGACTCGTGCATATATTCCGCCACAGCTCGACGCGGCCGTTATGTATTAGAACGTATGTTTACCAAATTCAGTGAAATAACGCAATGTAACGGCCATTACGCCGTTCAAGGTCATTCAAGGTCACCGATTTTGGTACCAATCGAAAGCTCATATACGACTTCCTAT
>Ga0049105_1000636_pt1 | contig 12988 bp, 11 predicted proteins | sample WorMetvaBAHAMAS1_FD_61260 | JGI IMG/M metagenome (GOLD analysis project Ga0049105, IMG submission 61260) | Worm MetaG Olavius vacuus BAHAMAS.1 | ecosystem: Host-associated > Annelida > Digestive system > Unclassified | place: Germany: Marburg | collected 2013-04-09
ATCCGTGCAAAAATGATTGTTGGGGGACGACCCTTTCTACCTGAAATTTTGAGTCAAAGTGAATGGGTTGGTGCAAAATTTGAACAATAAGCTGCGATAACTCCGAAACGGTACGAGATACGATGTCAGTTACTATCAATCACTAATAGGAAATCGCATACGGGCTGTCGATTGGTACCGACCTCGATGACCTTGAACGCCATAATAGCCCTTAGTTTGCGTTTTTCCACGGAATTCGACATATTTTCAAGCCGATTATGGTTGAAGATAGACCTATAATGTCCGTAAAATATTGTCTCTCAGTTCCAGTGTTCTACTTTTGGCGAAAACTGTAACACACCCTGCAGCGCGGTCTTTCTGCGATAGCTGAGCATCTTGTTTGTTATGTTCTGCTACCAGTTCTGATGAAATAAAGGCACTCAGCTTTGTCAACTGCAGTATGGTATCTAAAAGAAATGAAATACATACTGCATTGCATATATTGTACTGTGTGCTGTAGTGATGCTTACAGTGTGCAAAATCTGGGGGAAGGAGGAGGGTGGGTCAGGGGAGGTCATATCCCTCAAAAGTATGTAGGCCCTTTTGTGGGGCCAATCATCATCATCATCTCTATTAAAATGTCAGTACGCAACTTGTGCAGAAATCAGTCACATTCTGTATACACTGACGAGCTTGATGTGTTTGTCAACAAGTTGTCTGTTGTGGCATCTTGCCCTACAGACTTGTAACAGAATTGTCAGTAAGTAAATAAGAAGATTTCTAGTCGGTGCCCATTATGTTCAGACACAGGGCGAAGCAGCCCAGCTAACCAAACATAAACGTTTTTAGCGATCATTTAAATTGTCTGAAGGAGATGTCTGATTGCTGAAGCTGTTCGGGCAGACTGTTCCACAGCGTTGTCCTGGCGGTAGTATAACAGCGGTCCCTGAACTGGTTGCGTGATCTCTTGAATAAGCATGTTCGATTGTCAGTGTGGTGGGTCCCATTAACAATTTGCTCTGGTATCATATTAGTTGCTGAAAATGAGCATATACCTCTGAGTCATTGTAAATATGTCATTAATTGTTAAATTATTGGTGTGTTTGACGAGTTAGTTATCCCCTCTTCTCCCTCCTCCTTCACCTCGGAAAGCAATTCCCCATTTTCCCCACTGGATGCTTGAAAGCAGCTGCATGATGGTGATGAATTATGTATTGTATAGAGTGCCGCTGTTGGAGTCGGTAGTGGAACATGGCTGGTGTCAGCTTGTACCTCGTCTGTTAGCAATCTCTGACCATGACACACGTGAGAAGGTGCTAGCGACGATGTGGACATTGCGAGAACCGTGCCATGCGGACTTTGCCAGCTACTTATCAGTGCTCGAGAAACTACATGACGAGTATGCACGACTATCGGGGATGGAAATAGAGCATCATGGAACGTCGTCTGATGAAATGCCTTACTTCACTGAACTACTACGAACTGTTGATCATATGATCCAGCATGTCACTGTTGCCAAGGACGAATTGTGATGCTGCCAATTGTTGTAGGACGAGATAACTTTACATGATCCATCCGCCGTGCTCCCACCCCCACTAGTGTACAATGGAATCTGGCTTATTTTGCAGATGTGATATTGCAAGGGGTAAAATTAATTTTGTTAGCTAAATTTTTCAATTTAGCCTGTTCCAAAATTTGGCTAGTTTTATTTCCACACTGCATGGAATGCCAGCGTGGACTAACGATGAGAAAGGTGACCGTCCGTCTCTCTGTCTGTCAAACGTGTACATTGTGACAAAACGGAAGAAAGATCTGTCCAGATTTTTATACTGTACGAAAGATCATTTAGCCTAGTTTTCTGAGAAGAAGAATGGTTGGTGGGGGCGACCCCTTCTACCTGAAATTTTGGGTCAATCGGCCCCCGTTTGAGCGAAATCGGCGATTTTGAACCAATATTTGCTGTAGTGCCTCTGCCATAACACCTAGCGAAAAAAGTTAACAATAATAGGAAGTCCACTGTGCGCTTTCCAGTGAGCCTAAGATGATCATCATACGTTGCCCCTAAGCCCCAAAGGGGGCTCAAAACGCAAAATGGCCGTTTTCGGTGTAAAATTGCACTTCGCTTGAAGAAAGTCTGCTACAAAGTTTCTTTGTGTGAAAACTGTCGGCGACATTCATTGGCCTAACTCTCCGTGCAAAAGTGATTGGTGATGGACGTCCCCTTCTGCACAAAAATTTGGTGGATACTGACCCACCAGCCAATTTTCTATCTATTTTTGCCCGTAGTGCCTCAGCCGTAACACCTAGCGAAAAAAGTTCAATTGACACTAATAGTAAGTCCACTATGCGCTTTCCAATGAACCTAACATGAACATCGTACGTCGCCCCTAAACCCCCCAAAGGGTGGCTCAAAAACGCAGTGTCAAAAATTTGAACAGTAGGCCGCGATAACTCCGAAACTATACGAGACATGATGTGAGTTAGTATTAATCACTAATAGGAAGTTGCATACGGTCCTTGATTTCCTTGAATAACCCTGAATGGCATAATAGCCATTATTATGCTTTTTCACCAAATTTGATAGCTTTGCAGGCCAATTACATCATAGTGGTTGAAGATAGACCTATAATGTCCGCAATATATTGTCTCCATGTTCCAGTCTTCCACTTTTGGCCAAAACTAACCCACCTTGCAGCATGGTCTCTCTGCAATAGCTGAGCTACTTGTTTAGATAGAACACATCTGCTAAGTATTTCTTAGGTAATTTTGCATAGACAGAAAGTGTAGGTATTATTATTATAAATATGACTTATTTAGTGTCTGTAACACTTAACAAGTAGAGCAACATGCTGCACTGTCTACTTGCCCCGCGGTACATTATATACACGCACAGTGCATGGTTAGGGAAGACAGCTTGAGAAACTGAGAAACTGTAGTAATCGTCAGGCATGTAATAAATGGCAAGGACCAGATGTAGCACAGCAGAAATGAATGAAGATAGCAGCTTGGCAGTGCAGCTGCTTTCGCATCTTTTTAGAACTGTACGAGACATCTGTATGACGTATTGTGGCCGTCTGACAACGTACAACTGCTCAATGTCTGTTGTTGAGTCTGTGAACGTGATTCTGTCAGTAAGTAAATAAGTACATTCATGTTCACACATCAGTCGTCAGAGCTTACATTGTCACGGAGGCACTATGGCAGTGTTACGTGTAATCTCTGCAGAACAGCACGGTGTTTTATTTTGTTTATTGTTTCTAGAGATTTTTACTTGTATCTCATGTTGCTACATGTTTTGTTGTTTGAAATGTTTTATTAACTCGTAACTGGACGAGGTTGTTTTCCCAAAGCACCTGAACACCACAGAATGAAAGACATTTTGTCATTTCTAGAGGTCAGAAGAGCATGAAACATTTTCGTGAAAACAGTTTTTAATTATTCAGTTTTACGGGCTTAACTGCTAAAAGTTTAGTGAATGAATCGCTAAGCTCAAGCATATAATTTGATGTGTGGTCTTTTTTTCTGCCAAGGAGGTTGTGGTTTCCCTCAGTTTGTTTGGTTGTTCCCCCAGTTGGTCCACAACTGTGCTTAATAGTAAACTGTTGCATGCTTTAAAAACTGTCTTCCAAACTAAAGTAATGAATGTAATGAAGACGAACAATCAAAATCACAATCACTCTTTAGAGAACATCATGATCGGCTTTGTAGGGTCGCAGACCTCGATTCCATCGCGTTTTTAGTCAGTATTTAACTTCTACCACAAGGAACAGAAAAGTTCAGGGATTTAAAATGTGCAATTTAAAAGCTGATTAAATCAGCTTGGTCCATCAGACGAATCAAACAAAGATGAAAAGAGAAAACAACAAAACAAATGAGTAATTAAAGTCCGGAAATGGTCTTAATAATCCGCAAGATCCGTTCGAAAAGTTGAGGGAGACTACGGTGGGAAGGATTTATGGAAAAGGTAAGTTTCGAGTCTCATCGTTGACAGAGATGGAGCGATGCTGATAGTGAAAGTGATGATGATGATGATGATGAACTGATGAGAGGAGAGTGACAGGGACTCGTCATCAATAGGTTGGCTGGTTCATTCCAGAGAGATAAGGCATGGCGGAAAGAGCGGTTGCTGACTTTCAAAGAGGAATACAAAGGTGGACGAGCAAGGGTGACAACATCAGAGGATCGAGTGGTAAAATTATACAGATAAGAAGGTTCGGTGGTAGCAAGGACTTCGTAAAAGGACTTTGTGAAAAATTGGAAATCGTAGCCTAATGGTGATAAGAGAAAGTATCACCATTAGGCTACGATTTCCAATTTTTCACAAACGTGTGGCAACTGGCAATGTGTTGGATGCAGTGCAAGATTTACAGCTGAAATAGTGTATTATTATCGCCATTTCACAGCTTAATTCTGTGCGAAGTAACACTCACAAAACATACAAGGAGTATGTACATGCAATTTATAATGTAATCATCTGTAAGAACAACGTATGTTAGTGACTGTTTCACTCACAAGCTGGCTGCAACATTACATCTGAATGACAATGAAATATAGAAATGTTTGAACATATAACAGAGATCACACAAATATTTCTGCTATGACCATTCTGTGCAGTTAATACCATACAAAAGTGTCACCTGACGTTGAGTGCAACACTGAAATATGTTCACAGCAACTCGATCGTCATGATGTACACAGCACACAATACTGAGAACTTCAAGTTTCAACCACATCATAACGATAAGATTTTGGACAGTAGTTTAAAAATAAAAAAAGCCTGCAGAGTTCATTACTGTACATTGGACTGCACATTTTCTGTCATACAAAATTCTGTCGTTAATTGGATGTGTGTGGTGGTAATTCAACTATGGATTCTGGTCCCACTAAAAACAACACCAGTATGTTGATTGCAGAACATGCAGACGCCCATTGCACCAGAGCAACAACGCACTTGCATATATCGTAGCAACAAGCATTGCACTTTAAACTACGAACACATGTTGCAGCCATGTGACGTGCTTTCAACCAATTACATTCAAATATTTTGTACCATGTGTGAACATCAGAATCTTACAACTGGACAGAAATGAGCACTTTACTATAATAATCATCATTGTTAGTTTGTGATATGAAAATATAAACTGCTGTTAAAATGCACTAAAAAACAACAGCACTCAGAGAGCACACACCTCCATCAAGGTGAATCCGGTCCAGATCTTGAGTCCATATCCTACTCCGTATCCAGAAGATTTCAAAAATTTAATAGAGACTTCCTTGTCCAAAGTTACATTTGTTATAAAATTTTCATGAAGATCTGATCAGTGTTTCCAGAGATAGGAGCCAAACTGTGGAATAATGCTGCAATGTTAAATCACTTGAAACATTCCTGTATCCAGATCCATAAGCAGAAAACTTCCAAAATTTAATAAGCTCTTCCTTATCACAGATACATCTGTGACTAAAGTTTCATCAGATCCATTCAGTAGTTTTTATACACTGTGCTCCAAAAAAAGTGACTCCAAAATTCAAATCGCTATAACTACGGCATATCTTATCAGAATTAAATATCCTCTTAGCGGCTTTAATTATTTGCAACGTTTACATCGGAAAGATGATAATTAAAGCCGCTAAGAGGATATTTAATTCTGATAAGATATGCCGTAGTTATAGCGATATGAATTTTGGCGTCACTTTTTTGGAACACAGTGTATAAAGTTGCTAACAGACAGACAGGCAGACAGACAGACAGACAAAGAAACAAACACCAGGTATTACATAGCCTCCTTGGTGGAGGTAACATGTAATGATGAGCGATGAGATGCATCACACGACTGCTGCCCGATGATGTTGTCCATATTAATGAGATGGAATGAAACAAGACACATCATCATGCAATGTGCAACAGCCCTAACAAAACACTACTGAAGCTGTTGTAATGTTATCAATCAAAACAGAATACTAATAATTAAAACAGAGCCAACAGTTGCCATCACAAGTGCAAACGCAACTTCCAACGTTGCAGATATGTGCATAGGTAGACAAACAGATGCATGTTAAATACTTTGTTACCAATACGTGTAACATACAGTCGTCACAAAAAATTACGAGTCAATTACTCGTCTTCAAAAACCTGAATGATGTTAGGAATGGCTTTACACCTGTCAAATCACTCATATGCCCTGCAGTACAGACACATAATGCCACATGTAACGCTGATGGTTAGACAGTGGATCACAAACATACAGCTCAGATCACTTATCACTACATGAATACATACGTTCATGTAAACTCAATGAAGTGTAAAATGACTTCCAACATTTCACACTGATATTAGTAAATTCTCCAATTCAGCTTCAGAAACAACCTGCTGTTTCTGCAATTATCCTCACAGTGTTTAGACTACCTGCATAATAAGGCAAATGTGAGAGAAAAAGCTTGAGAAAATCCACATCTCTGAGACCACTGAGCTACATAAGCTTGTCTGAGCCACCACGTCAGCCATCAATGTAACATGTATCATCACACACTAATAGAGAAATGCATTTTTTCATAGAAACATTGTCAGTCAGTTAATGATAAGAGTAACAAAAGTGACAATAAAAAGATGAATTATTAAGACAAGCCAACTCATAATCTCTAGTAACAAACATACAAAATGCAAACGAATTAGAAACACGTGTGTAACTAGTTTCGGAGACAGATAAAATAGCAAAACATATAAACAACAACAAACGAACACAACACATCAGAGTATTTAGCTGCTGTTATCCAGCTACGCCACATAACAACTCAACCATTCATCACCAAAAATTCCGTAACTAGATGCATAAATTTCCTTCTGTACAATTCAAACTCATTAGAATCAAGGTGATTCATTAGAACTCAAATAATTCATTCCAGAGCACAATAACCTTCTCGCATGCACTAGATATGAGCACGTCTAGCAATATTCACTAAAGAGTGGAATTTCAGGTCTACACCATGCTCTTGTGCACAAAATACAATTTGGGATTTTTCTTGATTTTGAAATCATACTCAATAACTTCAAATGACTCGAATAAGTTACAAGTATACAATGTTCGTTAATCAAAATTTTTACAGGTCAGTAAGGCTGTATTTACAAGTAATTGCACTTCGGGTTACAACAAGCAACATGGAATAATAAAAATCTGCTCGCAAGTAACTTCAAAAATCAACTGTCGTTCAACAAAGCTGGCACATTGGTGTTAACTGTGGCACTAAGCTCTCAGAACATGGACACAGAAATATGACAACCTATTCCATCGCGACGATTAAATGCAAACATGAGATCAGCGGTCACCGGCTACCATCCCGTTGTCTTTGATTAATCACTTGTGTCGAGATGCAATCTCCAAGATGGACGGGTTCTTCTCCAAGATGCGCAGCGTGATTCGTTCAACATAGTCACGCAGCTGCCGGTTGGACTCCTGCTCGGCGTGCAATCTGTCCACTATCTGAACACGCAACGTACAAAGTATGTGAAAGCATCATGTTTAATCACGCTCAACAAGTAAATAGACTAAGTACCGACATTATCGACACTTCCAATATCATAAAATAACATAACTAAGAATGAGTAGAATAACAATAATAAAGATATAAACATAAAATAACTATTAACAAAAAAACAGCAGTGGTACAGTTAGGTTTGACAGTGTGGCCGATCAACTTCACACATCATATGATTAATGTAATGAAATGCATAAGTAATACACTGAAACTAACATCAGCAGAGAGTGAGTAATTACAACAATGAAAGTAATATTAATGATGCTGTGATATGCGAGCTTGAGCAAGATACTATGCAACTGATACTCGTAAGTTCATTCAATCAATCTGCGATGTCAAACTCTTGCAATAAACGTTCAGATTACTGTCACAACTGCACACGCCATGTGTGAGTGAGTAATGCTGCGTTCAATTGAAGTCGTGACACGAGTTCACGAGCGGTGAAACAGCGTTCCATTCACGTCGTGAACTCGTAATCACAAGCGGTGAACTCGAGTTGGGTGCGTGCACCTCGAGTTCACCGCTCGTGATTAGATGGCGGAGGTTTATGATGTGCAAGGTGGCTGTAAATCGATCTTTTTATCTTTTTGCAGTATTTTAATAGGATATATATTTTTAATAGGATATATCTTGGTAGTTTAACCATATTAGATTGCCATTATCCAACTTACGGTGTGATTTTCATTGGTGCATTCAACATGATGTCATGATGACGAAATTGACGATTTGAGGTAGGCGGGGCTTATGTTGCGTAAGTGCGTTCCATTCGCCAGTTGTGAACTCGTGATTACCATCTCGTGATCACGAGTTCACGAGTTCAATGGAATGTAGCATAAGACCTGGTCGTGGGTGAGGTCCATCAACGACGCATCTTGAGAACTATGTTTCATCAATAGCTGTTGTCCTTCCTCGACGTGACGAGTTAACAGCTGAGCCTGCACGTCTTCCAACTGCTCACGCAAACTGCCGTTCTCCTGACACACACGCACACATGCTGTACATTACATGATGATCACAGAGCTTCTACATCTCTCATCACTGTTGTCAATATCACAGCCAGCATGGACCGTAGCATTACTTCTCGGTGATCACATTCCTCCAAAGGTCTGCTGGTGGTAGGTCATGATTGTCGTTTCAGATGTGACTGATCCACCTGCAGCATGGCCGGCTACGATGATGTTTCCACTCGTAACTGGGTGGTCCTAACTGGGGAGTCGGTGAGCAAAACAAATAACTTTATTCAGTGGTTTGTCTCTGTGAAACCTGACAATGTGACCAAAGACAGTATTTCTGTAGTGAAAGATGATGTTCGACATGAATGGTAAACCAGTAGTTGCAGTAATCTCCTTGTTTCAGACAAACTGCTGCCACTTGCCTTGAAATATTGACTTCTGATGCTTCATGTGAAATGCCGCTAGGAGATCAGTGGCATACAGCAGAATGCACATCTCTGCAACGATTGTCACTTTCAAAATGTCAAGAGATGCAGTTACTGAAAGTGAACTAGTCACAGTTAATTTATAATGTTAGTGAACTGTCTGTGTTACATAAATGAAACTGTCACACTAGCACTACTGGCACCAGTCATACCTGCTTCAAGTGTGCCACGACTGCCTCTAACTGCTTGCGATGTTTCTGTAAAAACTCGGCAGGAAACGACGACCGTGACTTTGACGTGAATTCAGCTTTGAAGCCTCTGAGTTCATCAAGTTCCTGACTCAGTTCTTCAACGAGCTGCACAACACAGACCACTGACATGTGATTTGTGATTACAGTGGCAACATGTCACTCACAACACAACACAGACCACTGACATGTGATTTGTGATTACAGCTGCAACATGTCAGTCACAACACAACTTTCATGACAGAACAGCATAACACTGTAATCGCGCCCTGATTCTTCTTAAGACCTGGTGCTATATAAGTCGTTTACTTACTTACTTACTTATGTCATGACTGTTAACGATTGCTGACCAAACTACAGATTTGTGATTAAAGAATTAATCACGCATTGTGACTGAGACTACATGCATGCACACATTCAACTAGAGCTGCTATAGACTTATGGTCTGCTGCTGTTCAAGGCTTTCTGTTTTTACAAAACTAGCCTATCACTGCCTTAAGCTGCATCGATACTGACCAAATGTTGTTGTTGCAGCTATGATATCAGCTGCCTTAAATCAACCTACGCCATGCCACACTGTACGACATCACATCTGACATGTATTGTGAAACAAGTTATAATTCACATTGCAGCAAGACACAAAAGTTACCTCACATCACAACTGTGCATGTGTCTGGCTTTTGAATGTGTAAAAATTATTGTCATAATTAATTTTACACAATAATGTAACTAACTTCACAGTCCCAACTAGATTCTACAGCTTCTGAGGAGAAACTCTGTCTGCACAGGAAACATAGTTAACAAGCATGGGATGGACAGGCGAGACAATTATTTATACATCCGTTCACTAGCTGGTGCTTTTAGCATGATATCCTTTCAGAAAGCTACAATTCTGTGACCTTAGGTCAGATTTACAAAAAAAGTAATTTTCCACGAATTGAGACCATTCTGCACACTGTGTTAAAAGTTTCAATTTGATCACGCTTGTTTACAGAGAGGAAAAGTGATGTGTTACTAAAAACACAGTCTGCCTCTGCAATGCAGACACAGTTATTTCTCAACTAGACAGTTAACACCATCAACATCTGCCCAGTGCTGGTTTCACAAGTGCAAACAGAATATCACATGGTCACGGAAGCTGACAAGACTGGAGACCTGCATGTGGACCTGGCGCTCCTGTGAGAGTTTCATGTGAATTTCAGTGGATTCGTCTTGCAGCATCTTGTGATCTTTACTCAACTTGGACAGCTGAGCACACAGCTGCTCTATCTCCAGTGATTGCCGACTGTTCTCCTAACACACAAACCATTGATAACAGCTTACAACAAGTGTGTTGAGTATTCACAGTAAAGATATGACGTAAGCTGTCTGCTCGGCAATGAGTGCCATTTATGTGTTGCAAGTACGCATTGCTGCTGCCCATTCCAGATGTATACATGTATAACTTTACTGAAATAACAACCACTTTCATATAAAAACTGCATTTTTGAACACACACAGTGCTGTGGTATATAATTTTGAGAACGTCCGTCTGTTTTGAAAGCCTTGACATACGAAGTTTATTTTCGCTCATCGGGTGAATCTACTGAGAATATGGGTCAAGTTCATATATGAAAGTCATCAGGGCAAGGTCAAAAAAGATTTTTAAAATCCCTATTCCCGCAGGGCAATAACTCCAGTTCTATAAAACACAGCGCCATAAAGTTTGCGTGTAGCATTGGATTTGCAGCTATAGCAGATTGAATTGTGTGACTGCCATCTGTGTCACAAGACCAGAAGTGACCACGCACGCATTTGCAGGTGGTCTGCCTTAGATTCAAAGGCAATCTTGTTTATTTATAGGACCATTGAATAATGTGCTGCTGACGTAAGACGTTACTGAAACCAATTACCTCAGTGGAAATATACAAATTTTAGAAAAGTACATTAATATGCAATACGAAAAGCTAAAACTAAAAATAAAAACAAACTACAGCCCGGCGACATATATAACACAAAATCATTCTGTTAGTAGTAAAAGCTAATTTCACCGAGAACATGATCACTAAAAAGAAACATGCATATGAGATTATTACAACACATAATTAATCAAGTGTTAGCTACTGAGAAAAATAACGGATACAAACAGAATTATCATCGTACTTTGCGTAGCTCATCATTTTCAGCCCTCAATGCAGGCAACTCGCTCTTCAGTGTCGTGTGTTCTGCTTCTACACTCCGCAGGCTGTGTGCAGGCAACACAATGATGTAATATAACATAATATACCTGCATCTGTTCACACTGTGCCTTCAAACTGCCTGACAATGACAACTAGACGTTATTACATAGACTGAGCTTCAACAAACACCGCATCAAATTGGCTCTTTCATTCCGTCATTTGCCAATGCAATAGCTTCTGCAGTGAACAGTGACACCATGTCACCAATCCATTGTAATTAAAGCACTCGCAAAACGAAAATACAAGTTTGTGCACTGCTATTAGAAGCTGCTGCCGTAAACGGCATAAACAACTAGCTGTCAGTTTATATGACTGACACAGAGTTTACAGTCTGTTGTGCATTTACTTCAAACTAGTGTCAGATATCTAATAAATGTATCCATTTACTACATTTGACTAGGAACAGTGTTACCTGCGGGACAACAGTTCGACCTCTGCAGTTTTCTCTTTCTCACAACGAGACTAAAATGCACAGAAACAACGTCAATTAATCACAGATCGTCTCTACAGTGCTTCTGACAGATATTCACCAAGTTAACAATCACTTCTGTCACTTTCTCTTCTGCATCTCTTAAACAACAACTTTATACAATACACACAAATGAGATATTGCTGAATGTTACTACTAGAAGCTCAGCCGTTGCATACGAACCCAGGATGCTCCTAATCACCTGAAGACTTCATTAAGACAATTCTATGTGACGGTTCACAATAACAATGTGTAGCATACAATGTGACTGCATGCAATTCACCACATCACAACAGCCATGGTCATTAGCAAACTATGAACAGATGATAAATGGAATCTGTAAGTGTAAAAACATAACTAGTCAATTAAACAAAATTTGTAGTTGTATAGAATTTCAAGTTCTCAAAGGCACAGCTGCACCTGCTATGAGTAGGCGTCTTCAAAAATAACAATTTCTTAAGAACTGCAGTCTGCTAATGTTGTTGCATTTCAGTTGAGATGGAAGGTTACTCCACACTGTTGAGGACAGTGAATTGAACTATGTGGACAGAAGTGTGAAGTACATGTATGTGACACGACCAGCAAACACTCTCAACAGTCCACTGTGTCTGCTGCAGAAACTAAAGAAATGGCTATGTGCAGGCACACATGCACTGGAATCAAATGCTAATCCCAACCCTAACCCTAACTATAATCCTAACCTAACCCTAAACCCCAACCCTAACTGTACTACTAACCGTAACTTAATGCTAACACTGAATAAGCTATGTACAGTGTGATCACCTCGACAACACCACGACACCATTTAAAACCAGTGCAGGCCGCCTAACGCAGGCTTAAAGTGCCAGGCACAGGGCCAGCCAGCACACGCAGCCTGCACCATCAGCGTACAGGTGTGCCTGCACATAGCCACTTTCAAAACTAAAACACACAGCAAAACTACATACAATGATCTCTCGACTTCTGCGCTGTTCTTCGGCCAACAGTTTTGCAGTATTCACCTCAGTCTCACGCAGTTGTTCCTCCAGTAAATACACCCTAACAACATGTACAAACTTCATCAAATACTGCAGCAGCTCTTTGTTGACTACTGCTATGTGTAACAAGCAGCTCAGCTATCACAGAGAGACCATGTGACTGCTGCATGGGTCAGTTTAGGCCAAAA
>Ga0049105_1000637_pt1 | contig 12988 bp, 9 predicted proteins | sample WorMetvaBAHAMAS1_FD_61260 | JGI IMG/M metagenome (GOLD analysis project Ga0049105, IMG submission 61260) | Worm MetaG Olavius vacuus BAHAMAS.1 | ecosystem: Host-associated > Annelida > Digestive system > Unclassified | place: Germany: Marburg | collected 2013-04-09
GCTTTCAGTCCTGCACTTACAAGAATAGATAAACTTGGTCTGTACGCTCTGTGTTGGAGAAAGTTGCTATAGGCCCACATTGCTGAGCACTGAAGTGATCATTGACCTTACTCTGTGCCACATTCGTGCAATTTTTATAGTCATTTTTGAGCAATAGTTGAACTGTGAATATTGTTCATCTGTTCCTCTCTGTATACAGTTCTCAAGGTTCTGTAGTTAACCGATTCAGATGAAATGTAGCAAGAATAGTGTGGCTGATTTTAGTTCTTTCACTAGCGATTGTGAAGACTGCCATTCCAGTGAGTATGATCCATTGTAGTCCTATTTGTTATGTCTTGTAACGGTAATTGTGAAATTTAGCCACCGTAGCTTGTGACATCATGACGTAATGGTTAGTATAGGCAGATTTGGGGACTGGTGAGTCTGCTCTGGCTTCCCTTTCTGCATGACGGGCTGTAATATGGGGCTTTCATAAATGCCTTTGGCATTACCAGTACTTTATGCTCGATACAGTGTTTTATCGTGCCTCTATCGGCAGTAGTAGGCAGAGAGTGTTATATTGTTGGGTCGTCCATCTGTCGTCTGTTGTTTGTTAACACCTATTGCACATGTCACGATTTCTTCTCAGTTACTGGAGGGATTTCAACGAGACTTGACACAAATATTCACCATGTGTGTGGGAATTGTTCACAAGATTTTCAAGGTCATGGGGACAGTGGTCGTCATGCAGAGCAGACCATGGAGATCTCGTGAACATAACAGCTTGTGACCAACAGGGGATTTGAACCAAAAGTTACAAGGTACTCATTGTACTTGGGAGACAAAACGATTACGTTTTCACGGTCAGATATCACTTCCTTACATAACCACATACTGGCTTAAGAGAGGAGATTACTACCTCACTGGGCAAGCAGTGTCCAGGAGAAGCATGGCTCACTTCAGTTAATAAGCATCATTCCTACTGTGCCTCCATGGCCTTGGTAGCCTTTTTTTATTATTTTTTAGCTGCTTTTTTTCGAGATGTGATTTTCTGTGCATTGTTTGTTTTGACACATTTTGTGCGGTGTTTGCTGAAATTACAGACAATTTTGTTGATATTGCAGTTATTGCACGACACATGCGCTGGGGCCGACAGGAAGATGCGCACGAGTTCCTGAGGTATATGGTGGAGGCAATGCACAAGTCCTGCATCAGTGGCCACCAAATGTGAGAATTTCCACGTCTTAATTCTCACCTGAGATTAATGATGTATTTGCATGAGAGCAGTTAAAAGATCTGTGCAATGAACTGAACGGAAACATATTTTAGGGAATACATGTATCAATTGGTGTCTTGTGGGGCTGTGTGGGCAGACTGTCAATGCTGAGGTGTGCTTTAAATTCATATAAAAATGTGCAGTTTACAACTAATGTTTAATTTGTTAAATGATCCGTTGTAAATTGTTGCGAGTCATTTTAGTAACCTGTATCCAAATGCACAAGTGTTGCACTCCCTACAGTAAAAACGGGGCTCATTTTGCAGTCATTAATTACGTGTTCCCATTTATAGCATTCTGGAATAAAAAAGCTTTCATAAGTTTTTGGAAGAAGTGGTCAAATTTGTGAGTTTCAAGTCACTCGGCAGCCAGTTTTGTGCATGGTGTGCAGCAATGAAAAACATCCTGTCACCAGTCTTCCATCTCAGTCTTTGTATGACTAGATCACAGTGGCTGGATGGTTTATGTTAATTTAGTATTTCCATTGCCGAATAATGCAGTTCATCGCCAGAATTCTGTGCTGTTGAATATGGCTCGGATTATTCTGTCACATTGCCAGGTTTCCAGACTTGGATCCCTGTCATACATGTATGTAGGTGTTTTTCTCTGGGCTTGTTATATGCAAAGGTATCTTCCCACTACTGACTGGCATAGATCCCAAGGACAGACTTCAAAAACTTTAGTTTCATCACCATCAGCATTCAGCAATGCCCAACTCCCTGCTCCCGTCAAGCAATCACCATGCAGCTTCCCTGGAAACCATATAGTACAACTGCAGAGGCTTTATGTCGATGATGACGTAACTGATGTGTTATTTGTGCGAAGGTTGACGCATGAGAGCAGTCGAGAGAAGTCAGTGGTTAACGAGATATTTGGTGGTTATCTGCGAAGTCAAGGTACGAGTCTGTTTCTTCTGTGATATGATCGTGTGTTGCCTGTTTTCTGTTCAGTCATCCTTCACTGCTCTTAAATTAATGCGATGAAAGATGTCTGGCCTATAAGATGCATTGCTGTTTAGCTGCAGGCATCAGCATGGCGTAATGGCAGTGGCATTGGAGTTGCAGTACGTTGAACTCGGTTACTACTGTGGTTAAACTGTTATATTATTCAACTAGCTGCCAAGGCACACTCAGCCTGGCCATCCATACATAGGTAGTAGCAGTGAGTACTCTTGATGATCAGAAGGCAGAGCTGGATAGAGACAAGTGGTATCTGCATAAGGCATAAGTCAGTTGTGTTAACGCCCATGCAAGTTCTTACAACCTTTAGTCCTGTCATGTCTGAGTCTAGCGTCTTGGACACAAATAGACAAGCGTGCATGTATCACGGAGTATATAAACAGAATTCTGTAGAAAAAAATTACACAAAAAGTAACTAAATAATATATAGACACTCGTAACTGCAGGCTGCAGAGAAGGACGGCCTAATAACAGCTGAGAGATGGAGGTGTTATTACAATACAGAGCTGAATGGAGACAAGTGGTCTGTGCTCAGTGCTGCACTGGGTGTGACATAACATTACGACAAGTAATTCAGTCGTCAACTATATTGGTGAAATTGCTCTACCATTACACCAGAGTAATAATAATAATACTAATAATAATGCTGACAAAGTTTATGGTGCTGTCATCATGACATAGTCATTGCGAGAGTTCACCCGGTTCAGACCAAACCAACCGATTTGGGCTGCGAGTCCGCCGAAAGATTGGCTGCTACCATCGCCATTTATTATTATTACTCAGCTCGTAAGCTGATACTCATTTTACCATCCCACGGAAGGTAGAAGACGAGTCAACCTAGGCACTGCAGTACGGGTGCACAACCTGTGCCCAAGGCTGTATATCGCAGTGACTGTCGTGATAAACAACTGTTGATAAACACGCCCGGCCACGGTGAGATTTGAACCTGGGTCCTCTCGCACCGCAGTCGGGCGTCTTACCACTAAGCCACTGTGACCTGGTATGTTGTTTATTGTTGCAGTGACCTGCCTTCAGTGTCATGCCAAGTCCAACACTTTTGATCCATTCCTCGACATCAGTCTCGATGTCAAGAACGTATCGAGTATCACACGCGCACTGGAGCGGTTTGCCGAGCCGGAGACTCTGGACTCGGAAAATGCTTACATCTGCACCAAGTAATTTTTTAACTCTTCAAGTTGTGGGCTGTATTCTGTGTGTGCCAGACACTGTTGTACATGACTCGGATCATGTCCGATAAATGGTAGTAAATGGTAATTTTTATGTCAGTGTTAATGCCTAGTTGCTAGCGTAGAGTACTAGTACATTCAGTGCTCTGCCACTGATGGTTGAGTGTTGTTGGTAAGGAATACCTTTCCAGCAGTGAGTCATTCATAGAGCAGGGATAGGCTCTCGGTACAGAAGTCGAGAAAGTATGGAGACAGGTAAACAGAAACCGTAGCTAAAATGTGTGTTTACAAAGTGTGATTTAAGGCAGTGTTTGATTGCCTTGGTACATTGAGTCGATGTCGTGAACTCGGGTGGATTTCTTGGAGGGTTCTTATTAAGATCTCTCAAATGGATATTAAAACAGTTATCTCTATATCTTCTCATAATCTATGCAACATCGATATTTGATGTTATATGGTCATGAGATGGAATGATTCGCATTTTGCATGTATTGCATTTAATATATTAAATCTGAAAGTTAGTCTTTTGGTGGGAGAACTTTGATTGCTCAGTTTGACATCTAAAAATAAGTTGTCTGGGTGTACATAGTGCCCCTGTGTGACAGTCATTTGAATTTTGACAGATGTCGGAAGGCCTTAAGCTTTACTGATTTACCGATGAACTTTCTTTTTTTCTTCTTTTATTAATACACTGCGCTCAGCAGCCGCAGAGTGGATGGCCATCAAATGTATTCTGGAGGTTCAGTTGTAGGTAAAGCTTCAATAGTTGGTCCAGATATCTCTCCCACCCTTCCCGTAATTTTCACGGGGTTAAAAAGTGCGAAATTTAGCATTGTTTCCAACAGCACTCACGAATCACTCAACTTTGAGCCACACACGTTTGAAAATGCAGCAAGGTATCCGAACTGTGACACAAAAGTGTGATGCTGTGATGATGCCCTATGTCCTGGCCAAGTTTGTGAAGTTGGGTCCATGCACCCCAGAGAACCCTTCGCCAGTTGTGTACCACCTCTTAAAATTGATGGATACAGTTCGGTTTATTTGTTAACTTTCTTCTCGTCTTTGCTGATGAATTAGACTCCGCCTACATTACCGTATATAGATGTTCATTATGCAACTAGGTCAACCGTAACCATAGATCTCTGCTATTTCAGGATGGTTCAGTGAGTTCAAACTTGGCATGGCGTTGTAAAGTGCAAAAAAGGACTGGTGTGGCATCGGGCAGCCTCAAGTTGCAATGCGTTCGCAATTGCCATGTTTTCTAGTTTTTGTGATTTCTAGTTACAGCTGTCGTTAATCATAGTTAATGAACTCTGTTAGCAGAGGTTTGATGATGTGAGTTTTCTTCAGTGAAAGCATCACCAATTGGCTGTCATGTTCATAGGTGCAAGTGCAAGGTCCGTGCTCAGAAACGCTTCACTCTTCACAAGCTGCCGAATGTTCTGACAATTCAGCTGAAACGGTACTTAAGCTACTGTATCATTTGCTGTGTTGTAGCATTGCGTGGGGCTGAGTGAGTGAATGGCATACAGTGGACCATGTAGTAGTGACGTGCCATTGAGATTTCATTATAGTTATTGTTAGCACTTTTGCACTGTTGTTTGGCATCCGGCATGCAAAACACATCTCTTTCCCTTTACAGGTCAACCGCTCTTTCTGTCTCTGGAATCAGCTTCCCAAGGAACTTCGCCACCTTCCTGATCGCAAAGACTTTCCACTCTCATCTGATCGCACACACGTTAGTTCGTCATTTTCTTCATCACCGCTGTCACCATCCATTACTCTTTCTCTCTTCCACTCCAGGCTCAAAACTCATCTTTTCCACAAATTTTTTCCTCCATAGTTCTTCTACTTTTCCACCCACCAGACTGACTCCACTTACTCCAGCTGTTTTTTTTGGACATGTTGGTTTTAACTTTGGTACTGTGTGCCGTGCTAAGCTGGCCTCTAGCCTGCTTATAAGTGCACAATGAATCATAGCATATCATCGCCGACATCGTCATCAAAGCCTTTCTGATTGAAATGCACGGTCTGCTTGACTGCTTACAGTTAAATTCGAGCTCACAATGTTTATGTTCAGGACATTGCATGGTCTGTCACTGTTACGTCTGTTGGATGAATACCAGCTAGTGTACGGTGCTATTTGCCGATGTGGTCATCCAACACCTTATGTGTGTACTGTTTGTGCTGCCGACCAAAATTCACCTTGGTGATGGGTCATTTACTACTGCCAGTCCTCGAATGTTGAACGTGTTGCCAGCTTCCTTGTCTTTGTTAGATAATTGTAATTGTGGGTGTCTGCTGAACACGATTATATTGATTGAGGCTGTGGTGCATAATGACTTTGATTTAGGTGTCGTATGTAATTTCTTAACATTGTACTGGCAGTTTGTAGAAGCTTTTTGGATACTTTTAGATACTGCAGTGCAGGTCAACCTGGAGAATTGCTATTAAATTTGTTTGATGTCTTCAGGTATGTTGTGGATGCATGCACAGGTATGGAATGATGGGTGGAAAGGTAACTCGTCACATTGTGTTCCCAGAGGTACTTGACGTTCAGCCATATGTTAGCCATGGTTCCAACGTTGCTTCCGAGAACTCGTCCGACGAGCATAGATATCGGCTGTATGGTGTGCTTGTACACGAGGGCCATAGTACCAGCTCCGGCCATTACTACTGCTACGTAATGACGGCAGATGGTTCCTGGTACTGCATGAATGACCACATAGTAAGCGTCGACTATTGTTTAGCGTTGTATCGATCTCTCCGCTTGTGCAAAGTATATATCATGTTAGTGTTGTTGCATGCCGATGTTACATGTATGCATTTCAGTTGTTTGTTATCTTGGAATATGTAAGTGACAGACTGTTCTCGTCCTTGTCTGTCAAGCTCTAGCATGCCTGTGCCTGCCTGTCTACTGCGTTTCTGTACTTGCTTTTATTTTTACTGTACACACTGCCCGAACAGCTTCCGCAACCGGACATCACCTTCGGACAATTCAAACAATCATTGAAAACCTTCTATGTTTGGTTAGCTGGGCCATGGCGACTTGTGTCTGAACGTTAAGGGCGCTGACTAGAAATCTTCTTACTTACTTACTTATTTTTTTATACAAAATAAAAACAAATTATTTTGTGATCAGCCGTTAATCTCTGCAGTTCCCTGTGCTATTTAGTTTTCATTGGGTGATTATCAGGGCCTTTACCTCGATCTATGGGACATACAGTTTGACTGCCAAATAGTTAATTTGCTTTGCAGAGAAATGTGTACTGTCTCTTCCACACTTCAGCATGGCTGCAGCATTTCCACATTTTATGTACAAAAGTGGCAGCAAAATCTGGCGAGTAAAATAATAGGCACAATGCAGTATCCCACCGTATCCATTGTCTCGGTGTCAGCTGGTGTGTCTTAATGTGGGCCAAAGAAAGTCCAGTCATTGCTGGGCCCATGTGACCATGCAGAAGATTTATACAATTATCAGTATGCTGACTAATTAGTAAGTAATTGGTGATGTATAATTTTTAATACCATTTTTATAGTTAGTTAATTTTCAGGTGAGGTGTCACATGCATTGCTGGCTAGCTGACCGCATCACCTGTATTACTGATGTGTCATTCAGGTACGCAAGTCGACCTTAAGCCAGGTGCTGAATGCTGAAGCCTACATGCTGTTTTATAAGAAAGGCGTCAGTCTGGCGAAGCTGATGCAGGATGATGGTTGCTCCGTTCGTCCGTTGCCCAGCTGCAGTGAGTGTTGTGATTTTATCATTTGTTTAATCACACTCCTGTTAAGATGAACATTACGGTCACCATACTACATATGAAAAGTCGGGAAACATTTTTGGTCCACAGAAATACTTTGTTTTAAACTTCTGTAAGTGAACTGATGTGAATAGAAAACCAGAATGCTGTTGTAGAGGTCATAAACACTTTAATTGTAAAGATATCCCATGTTTGTTAGACTTTGAAACACCCTTTGTGCTAGTGGATCCCAAAGATTACAACAAATATTTAATTTATTAAAATAAAACAGGAAAATAGTGTGGCAACTAGTACTCATCCTTGGGGTGTGTTAGTTGAAAGAGCTGTGCAGTGACAGTATTGATTATTATTGTCAATCTAATCTGGGATTTTTATAGTGGCCTTAATAGAAAAGAACTATTGCTAGGTCCACTAGAGTGTCACGGTGACGTCTGGAAAAGATTGCTAAAACAAGAATGTTTTGAGATGTCGCCGAAATGAATGCAGTGACTGAGCAGATGTAACTTCGCTAGGCAGTTTGTTCCTCACACAAGGTCAGTGATTAATTGTAGTTATTGTTGTTCTTCTTACTATTGTTAGAAGCAGCAGCAGCAGCACAGTCATGAATACTTAAGAGAAGATGGCAACTCAAGAGACCTAAGGGAGTTGCCGCAGAAGTTCAGGATTTTTATATTACCAAGGAATGGTCAGCCTGAATGATATACAAGTTATTTACCATTTTACGTAGTGCAGAAGCAAACCTGAAATATGTAGTAACTTGTGGTATTCTGTGTTTGTGTGTGTCAGGTAAGACTCGGGTAGCTAACGGTGTTGATGGCATGAACCGTCCCCAGCGATCGACTAGTCCCAGTTGTCTAGCATCATCGGAGGTGATTAGCAAACATGCTGCTGGAGTTCCCTCGGCCAGACTGGTGCCTGCACCAGGTGCAAGTTCGCACCAGGCAACCGTTGCACCAGTTCGGAAGTCGGCCTGTCTCGGAGGGCAGTCGTTAGCGACTTCTGCTGCCAAGCGATTGCTCGCAAGACCAGCGTGCCGAGGAGGACGAATGATGCCGGAACAGCCAGTGAAGAATCGCGCCGTGAAGAAGAAGCCGAAGCCCAAACGAAGTGCACCTAAACCTGCCGTGGATGAAAACAAACCCGATAGTCAGTGTCCTTCTGAAGCAAAGTTGCAACCCAGCCAACCTGCACCAGTTTCTGCTTCTCAGAATACCATAACTCCGGTAGCTGCTGCAAGCAAAAAACCAAAAACCGATGATCAGGTTCCAGCGGCAGCGGCTAAGCCACGGATTGTAATAAAAATTCATCAGGGTCGAATAGTCAGTCCACCTATAATTGCCTCATCGTCTGCATCATCCGTCAGTGGTAAAAAACATCCTGCTGAACACCGCAGTGGTGATACGAAGGATGATCAAGATGGCAAACCTCCTCTTGCCAGACCACATTGTACTGAGAAATCAGACCGAATCAAGGCTCCGCCAGTATCGAAGCCATCAAAAGAAGTTTCTGGCAGTAAGTCACATCCAAAAATTGCTAGTCAGTCGACGTCTTCCAAAGTTCTGGCCGACAAAAATTCCAGTATCCCATATTTTGATAGCGATCAGCTGCAGAACAGCGGGAGCTTCGATAAGTTATCACTGGACTACTGCACGAAGTTATACAGTCAGTTAAAGGACCAACAGAAAGCTAGTCATCCGTCACCGTCTTCTCAGAACAGTAAATCATCTAAACATGCCAGCACTTCAAAATCTCATCACAAATCCTCAAGTGATCGAACAGTGCGTGCTTCAGAGGCGAAAAAACGTTCTTTTGATCAGGTGAGGCAGGCATCGACCATTTCAGAGGCGTCACCGAAAATGAACGCCGTTGGCAGTAACCGATTGTCCGCGTCAAAAACACCAGACTGCACAGTGCAGCTGAGCAGAATCAAATCGGTAAATGACACACAGACATTGAGTAGACAGTTACCGGGTGATGGTGTCGGAGAAAAGTCGTCATGCGGTCGAGAACGTCAGCACTCTGATCTTGGCGGTGTTGGTGATGACGACGTGGCTGATGATTGCTGTTCAGTAACGCTAACGCCTCGTTCACACAACACACGCGGTGATTCTGCGTCACAACGAAGTAGCATTCCCACCGCTACGCAAAACGTTCCCGGCTCTGCCGTACCTCTTTCTCGATTTCCGAGAAGTTTTTCTAAGAGAAGTCACACTCCAACGGAAGCTGACTGTACCAGTACTTCGTCATCAAAGAAGTCTCGAACCACCGAGATGACCAGCCACTCAAATTCTTCACAGAAATCCCACGCAGATTTACCGTCTAGTCAGTTGAGCCATTCTGAAAATAACAGATGTACGAGTACATCTGTTAAGAGTTCTGACAAACTGTTATCAGGTAGTGATTTACAGGCTGCTACTTGGAATATTACAGACAATGGTAAACAACGTAGAGGTGTTGAAGAGCCTGATGGTACAGCTGATTGTGCGGAAGTTAATAATCTGAACGTCCGGAATGTAAACAATGCTGGTTTTGAGTCGGTCGATGGTTCAGTATCAGAGACAGAATGTAGCATGAGATTGAATCAGAATCATAGTAGAGTTATTGACGATCATAACTTCATTTCAGCAAGTACTGTTTCTAAGTCAAATGGTGTTAAGAAATCAAAAATATTACATCTAGATGAAGCGTCCTATCAATCAACCGTGGAGCACCTTATAGATGATAATATGTCAGATGCAAGTTCCGTGAGCTGTTTAGCTGCCAGCGATGCCAACAGTGCAATATCTCAAGACGTAACTGTAAGTGAGCTATCCTCAGTCTGTGAGCTGCCATCTTCAGATGTCAGGTGGATGTCACCGTCCTCTTCTCCAGACACCCACCAGAATATCGAATCAAGTGCTGTTCCACTTCGGTTGAAGATTCGACGATTGGCTGATGTTAGTCCTGTGACGGAGATTTACAATGTCGTAGGACAGGATGCCGAATCTGATTCAACACCTAGTACAACATGTGGTATGTATTATTATTATTATCACTGTCATTAATAATAGCAATAGTAATGTTCTGTGAAATATGTTTCCCCATTTCCCAGCAAGTATAAGACTGCCTGATGTCAAGTAACTCAGAAAATGATAAGCAGCTGAAAAGAAACGAAAAACGAAAGTAGCAAAAAATACTTATCCCGGATATCTACTTTGCTGGGACCTGCAGTTGAAATCTCCATTCTGCAGTACATGGCGACCTTGCCGCAGAACAATTTATGGACAAAGAAATGTACTTAGTCGCTTAGTTGTTATTGGTAAGAACTGAGATGGACATTTTGTGTTGATGTTACAGATGTCGAGCATCCTCTGCAGTTTAACAGCTCGAGATGACCTCTCGGAAGTGTATTTGTTAAAGCACTTGTTTTGCCAACACTTGTGTGTTTGTTGACGGAACGTAATGGTTCTGTTGAAAAGATCCGCTAGTTTGATGCGAGTTATTGTTCAGTTCAGGTTCATATTGATTATCAATGTTGTGATGTGTAGGAAAACAAAATTTAAAAAAAATTGAATTATGCCACAGTTAAAAACTTAATATTTTTGCAGATGTTTTGTACTGCATTGGTGAAGTCGTGCATGCCATTAAAATTCTTTTGTGTAAAGGATGTTTAATGCAGTAAACAGAATGTGTTGTAAAACAGTCCATGTTAATTATGATGATTGCATACGCGTTAATGTTAAAAGTTTGCTAGTGGTGTAATGTTGTTGGTGAGTGAAACGTTGTTGAAAGAGTTCTGAGTATTGTGTGTTCCATGCTGGTAACGTAATTCATTGAGTTTTATTGTCGTTATTGACTTTTCATGAAGCCGTAGGTGCCGACATGGTAGGAGCGATTGCCACGAGATTTTTCCCCGAGCGTATGATATAACCATGATGTACAACCACATAATGTGACTGCTGCTGTGCTTAAATTGCCAAAAACAATTTGATTCACCACACAGGCTCCCTAGAATTCCCAGCTGAATTTTTGGCGTAGAGGGGGGAAGGTAGGGGAACGGAACGGCCAGAAAAAAGGACGAGTGGGAAGAGAAAGAGAAAGAGGATGATACATGAGGCTTCGCCCTTCTGATGTTGGCACCTGTGATTGAAGCCATACTTGGTAATTGGTGACAGTGATGTCCGATGCAGTGAACAATATCGTTTGCGCACTGCATCGATTTTTTTCTATTGAGTTCGTTAGTGTACTTTTATTATTGATCAGTGGAGTGGAGTGGCAATAGTGATTATTATTTGGTGAATAGGTTTTAACTTTTGACCGCGTTATTAATACAGAAATAATAGGACTGTCGTAGAACATGTGAGAAAACAGTAGAGAGAGAGGTCACTTCTTGTGGGACGTGAGTGAGACAGAATTAAAACTTGCCACCTTGTTCAAAGCCAAATCGATATTAAAATTTGGCAAACGAGTAGTGAATTGGGCAGCACTGCTTGATAAGCATCGTCATTGTAGACACACGTCCTACTTGCCGCCTTTACTAAAGATGAAAATATTTGTTTGATGTTAATGTTGTTGAGTGTCGCTGCTGATTTTTGTATGTGAATTGTCTGTAAAAAATGCCATTCCAGCGATTAACAAGAGTTTCTTGGACATATTTGGGGTGACGCCGACTTCACTGTTCATACACATGAAATGTAGTTTCGGTAAAATTGATAAAAAGTACACGGCATTGGCTTCGTTGATATAAAACATCGACAAATCAAATTTTCTGGATATATGGCAACATTTATACTGACATTTAAATTTTTAATAGAGCTTGCATATTACGACTCGTATAATGTGTTAACAAACGTCTAAGCATGTTAAGGAATTAATCGCGATTAAAAAAATTAACGCCGTCAAAAATTTTAACGCAGTGCCATAAAATAGCAGAGCGCCATCACAACAAAGACCTTCAGTCGTCAAAGTTTCCGAACTGCAGTTTTTGTCTGCAGAACTTATAGTAACTGAGAAATGACCAAGCTCACCTTGGTGAAGTTCCACAGTTGCACCAGCACACAAGCCATGTGTTCAGCATCAACATGCTTAGCCATACAGTTGTTGTATACAGCTACCTGATAGATACTGTATACACTGACAAAATGTGCGTTTGTAGCGCGGTAACACAGAATTAAAATGTTAATACATGCGTAAATGCAAATTTAAAAAAATTAATCACATGCTAGCTTTACTTTTTAACAGTTGTCAGCAAGAATATCAAATTAGTACGGTCGTACTCTGTATAAAGGTTGCAGAAGCGTTCAAGTGGGAAATGTGTTCAGTTTCAAAGAAATAAACTCAGAACTGTTGTGTAGTGTCAGCTGTGATACATTTTGTGGCTTTGTGACGTAATCTTTGCGACTATAATTTCTTACTCTGTGGTGTTTGCTATTTATGTCAGTACTGCCAAGTGTGAAGCCAGCATCACCATCTGTTAGTTGTTTGTGTGGTAGATTCTTGGTTTGTGAGGCCCTTTGACCTTGAATTTGACCTTCAAATGGTATTGCAAGTTTCTGGTTTTGGTTCAGACTTATGCAGCAAGCTACATGGCTACGTTCCAGTCACTTTTGCATATCTAGAGCTGCAGCTACCGGTTGCTGCAGTTTGTATCTGGAATAGTTTACTCCAGTACATCATGCCCACTTGTGGAAATTTTACCAAATTTACAACTTATGTGAAGTTCTAGAGGAATTATATCATCGGGCAATTTCTCAGAATTGCTGTAGCTTCAAAGTCCGTTGCTTTGATGTGCTTCTCATTTCACATACAGCCCTGGCCGTTTTTTGTTAATTTTTTGGTTTCTGGGTG
>Ga0049105_1000638_pt1 | contig 12981 bp, 8 predicted proteins | sample WorMetvaBAHAMAS1_FD_61260 | JGI IMG/M metagenome (GOLD analysis project Ga0049105, IMG submission 61260) | Worm MetaG Olavius vacuus BAHAMAS.1 | ecosystem: Host-associated > Annelida > Digestive system > Unclassified | place: Germany: Marburg | collected 2013-04-09
TAAAAGACACGTCAAGCTTCACAAAGCATACGATGTAACTGTAACTGTAGAGCGAATGGTCTAATCATTTTAGCGCGCTCCATATGGAACGCAGACGCGGTTTAGCAACGAGAAAGCTCTCTGTCTGTCTGTCCGTCTCAAACGCGTGGATTGTGAAAAAAAACGGAAAAGATCTGTCCAGATTCTTATACCATACGAAAGATTTAGCGCAGTTTTCTGAAAAGAAGAATGGTTGGTGGGGCTACCCCTTCTACGTGAAATTTTGGGTCAACCGCCCCCCCCTCCCCCTTGGAGCGAAATCGCCGATTTTCAACCGATATTCGCTCGTAGCGCTTCAGCCGTAACACCTGGCGAAAAAAAGTTAAATTAGGACTAATATGAAGTCCACTACGCGCTTTCCAATGAGCCTAAAATGATCATCGTGCGTTGCCCTAAGCCCCGTCTAAAATCGCACTTCGCTTGAAGAACGTTTGCTAGGAAGTTTCTTTGTGTGAAAACTGTCAGCGGCAAAGTTGTAAGGCATTCATTGGCCTAATTATCCGTGCAAAAGTGGTTGGTGGGGCGACCCCTTCTACCTGAAATTTTGGACAAACTGACCGCGTTGGAGCAAAATCGCCGATTTTCAATCTGTTTTCGCTCGTAGCGACTCAGCCGTACAACAAGCGAAAAAAGTTCAATTAACACAAATAGGAAGTTCACTACGTGCTTTCCAATGAGCCCAAGATGAACACCGTAGTACGGGACAACGTACGGTGACCGTACGTTGTGTCTAAGTCCCCCCAAAGGGTGGCTCAAAAACGCGAAGTGTCCACAATTTGAACAATAAGCTGCGACAACTCCGAAACGATACGAGATAGGATGTCAGTTGCTATTAATTACTAATAGGAAATCGCATACGGGCTTTCGATTGGTACCGACCTCGATGACTTTGAATGACCTTGAACCCCGTAATAGCCCTTATTTTGCATTTTTCACCGAATTCGTTAGATTTTCAGGCCAATTATGTCACAGTGGTTGAAGATAGGCCTATAATGTTGGTATAATATTGTTTCCCAGTTCCAGTCTTCCACTTTTGGCCAAAACTATAACGCACCCTGCAGCGCGGTCTCTCTGCGATAGCTGAGCATCTTGTTAAACTTGGCAGAAATGTTGCTCCTCGATAAACGTATACGGTCAAAGCTCAAATGTCAAGGCCAGAGAGTTAACATTGTGCATAACTGGCAACGTAGCTAGCGCTGCTAAAATTAGTCGCCCCACATGCAGGCAAATAATTGTTGGTCTACGACTGAAGTCAACCAACTAACGCCCGACCAGTGACCACACACCACGCTAATATACGCTGATTACGTGGAGGCAGGTGCTCGCTGAAAACGCCGAGTAACTGCACGCTTCACGTTACAAGTGTTAGCCACTCTGAAGAGTCATGTCAGCCGCATATGGCTCACGCTAATCTATAGTAAAGAAGGCAATCGTTATAAATTCGGAAAACTATTGAACTCTGCAAGTGGGTTGTGCACCTGTTCATTGTGCATGGGCGGAAGCATATCGTCTTGACCATCGTTAAGGCCGATAGTCTTGTTTTCTACTAATCAACGGCGTAACTAGCGGGGTATTTTGGGTGATAAAACACCCCAGAATGTAACGCAAAAATAATCACGTAGAATTCAATAAGCCACTACACAGAAACACAGTATATTCAGAAACAACCGCATTTGCTTCAATGTTTGCATGGTGTAAGTTTGGGATTGCGTAAATGATATTGTATATTTTTTCGTTATATTCATACATTTTACTGTTTTCTTCAAATGGCTTTTCATGGAAATAAATAACTACTACTACTACTACTACTAGAATTTTTACCACGCTGCATGCAGTGCATGCATGCAACGTGGTCTAGCCACGAGAAAGCTGTCTGTCCGTCTGTCTGTCAAACGCGTGATTTGTGAAAAAAACGAAAGAAAGTTTGCCCACATTCTTATACCACATGAAAGAACGTTTATCCTAGTTTTGGAAACAAGAAGAATGCTTGGTAGGGGCGACCCCTTTTACCTAAAATTGTGGGTCAAAGTGACCCTATTGGAGCGAAATCGCCAATTTTCAATCGATATTCGCTCGTAGCGCCTCAGCCGTAACACCTAGCGATAAAAGTTCAATTATCACTAATAGGAAGTCCACTACGAGCTTTCCAATCGTACGTTGCCCTCAAGCCCCTCAAAGGGGGCTCAAAAACGCAAAACGGCCGTTTTCCGTGTAAAATCGCACTTCGCTTGAAGAAAGTCTGTTACAGAGTTTCTTTGTGTGAAAACAGTCAGCGACAAAATTGTAAGGCATTTATTGGCCTATCTGTCCGTGTAGAAATGATTGGTTGTGGACGTCCTTTTGTACTCGAAAATTTGGCCGAAGCTCACCCACCCCCTTGCAAAACGCCGATTTTCAATCTCTTTTCACTCGTAGCCATAACACCTAGCGAAAAAAGTTCAGTTAACACAAATAAGAAGTCCACTACGTTCTTTCCAATGAGCCTAAGATGAACAGTGTACGTTACCCCTTAGCCCCCCAGAGGGTGGCTCAAAAATGCAAAGTATCTCAAATTTGAAAAATATTCTGCGATAACTTCGAAACGGTAAGAGATAGGATGTCAGTTAGTATTAATCACTAATAGAAAGTTGCATACGGGCTTTCGATTGATACGGACCTCGGTGACCTTTACTGACCTTGAACGGCGTAATAGCCTTTATTTTGTGTTTTTCCCCCACCGAATTCGATAGCTTTGCAGGCCGATTACGTCACAGTGGTTGAAGACAGACTTATAATGTCTGCAAAATATCGTCTCCCAGTCCCAGTCTTCCACTTTCGGCCAAAATCAACCCACCCTACAGCGCGGTCTCTCTGCGATAGCTGAGCTAGTTGTTAGATTCCGTTTAACATAAATAGGGATGACATTAGCAACCACCAGACACGTTCCCTTGGCTCTAAACACACCCTGACCGCAAACGCATTTCTCGTACATTTAGAGCGAAGGGAACGTCTCTTGGCTGCAATGGCGTTCTGCCTCACTGGAACGAGCTAACAGCGTGAGTGTTCCCTGGAGTCTCTTAGCTGGATTCGAGGGGTGACTTCGAGGCGGGAGAAAGAGAGGGGAAAGAAAGAAGGGGAGGGCAAAAGGAAAAGAAGGAAAGGGACGGAAGGGACGGGAGAAAACGCCCCCTGAAATAAATTTCCGGTTAAGTCCTTGATACTACTTTAGTTTGTCATCTAACAAAACAAATATGCCGTGATATGGTCATAATATTCGGTCACGTAACGAACAATCGAGGCCTCGTGTTGACACGTTGATGTCACGATGACATAGGTTTCTAATGTTTGCACTCGACGACTGCTGCAATTTTGTGTGCTATCGGAGCGGTGCAAGTAGACAGGCTAATAACGCCGCATCACGCGTGACATTACCGAGCGGCGTTCGATTAGCGACCGGCGTCGTTGTTGTCGCCGTACACGTACTTCGCATCGTCGTCGTCATCGCCAGCCGCAGCAGCAGCACGCTCGACTGCAAATCGACATTAACGAGATCTCGCGACCGACAGAAGGCCAATCTTCTTACCTGTCGAGTTGCGCCTGACCTCCTAACGACGGCTGCTTCCTGCGCCCAGCTTTCTTCTTACTTCCTCTAAAGCTGCAAGCGCTCGCCGCTACGTAAGACATTTGCCGACCGTTCAGAGTATATACACAGTGGACCAAAATAATGCACCCGCATAACGTCAAAGTTTCAAATATCAATTAAAACAACCAAGAATCTTTAACAACGAACAAAACGATACATTTTATGCCGCCGTATGTTGACTGAGCCTTTTAATAAGTTATTATGTTTGTTCATAACACACTGAAAATTGCTATTGGAATCGAAAGAGCCTGAAGTTACAAAATTTTCGCAATACTGACTCAAACTCACAAGAAAAACTGTTTAGGGGGTCTGTCACATTTTCATTACACAACAGTGAGTCTTTTCACTATTCAACATTCAGTAGCACTTAAGGAAGTATTGGCATAGGTCACCTATCAGTTATGTCTTGTGGGCTATTGAACTATTTGGGCTATTGAGCTGGTTTTACCGTTTTTCTGATCAACGTCCCTTTTTAATTAACGTCTAAAGACACAATCTGCTGATCATTGTTTTGGCAGAATTCCTTGCAGGTTTTCTTCGTACCTCATCTTTTTTTTTACATTTCTACGCAGTGTAATCGCACTTTTTGTAAACATCGGTTTTTCGACAACTTTTTGTTGATGAACAGCGACGTCAGTAATTTATAACGTCGCACGATGTTTATTTCATGCTTGAAAAGTATTCGTTACTCGCTCACAAAATATGACAAGATCTAGTACACATGTAGAATTTCATTTATGCAGAATTATCAGCTATTTACAGTAATATAAAAACGTTTAGATTAATGCACGTTGCGCTGAATGAGTGCAATTTATTTAGAAGGTGTTTTGGCCCACCCGGTGTGTATATTACACGTGGATGAATGCACTTTTGTGAGCAATCTCATTACTTCCGTCAACTATCTAGCTGCTGCTGAACAGTAACAGCATACAGTCTTTAATTTATTTTTCCTTTATCACAGCAGCTTTTCCACTGTGGTCTTCTGATGGGCACCAAATTACCTTTCTTAATTGAACCTGTGGCTTAAATATCAGCTATGCGGCTAAAAAAATAAAGGTTTAACAGCAAAAATGATATGATGATCAGCGTTTATAACGTGTATATAATCTCGGTTTACATTTAGGTTATCTATGTGTTGTTTGTCGTATATGCAGATATACCGATTCCATATCATCTTTACTCGTGACCGCATTCTTTAAAAAATCCAGGGTCTTTTCTGATGCAGGAACCAGCAACATTACTTTCACATCGATGTCATTAGCCAAGTTAATTGCATCCAGGTTGCAAGCATTTGATGTTTGTACCTTAACCCCTTTACCTTTTGATACAGATGCCCGCCAAGCAATCACCAACGTGAAATAAATACACTCCAACTTATGTACACAACTGATTGATCGTAAATGTCACATATCCAACTGGCTGCACAAGGCATGATACCTACTGCATGCTCTGTACATCACAGCTGTCAGCGCCGTAATAATCAGTACAGTGTTTAGAAGTAGGGACAACAGCTGAGTCGCAAATGACAAGGCTTTTCACGTTTACCCTAGTGTGAACTATTGTAATATGCAAAAAGTTTGTAACTTCAGGAGGGTTAAACATCGGGATACTCTCCAAGACCTAAATGACCATACAAAGGAAATATATTTCCAGTTTCCAGTGTCTCGTTCAACGCTTTTGGCAACGTCAGAGGTCAGGATGACGTAGTTATGCCACTAAGGACAACAAATGCTTTTCTGTTCGTGTGGTATCTGAACTCAAACTCGAGATTGAGACACACAGACACTTACTTCAGACTTGGTATGTGCGTTAAATATCACACAGCAGTCATGAACTATAGAAATCAAGCGGTCAAATATCAGCGTATCTCAACAGATGAAAGCAACCTTAAAATTACAGGAGGGCCGGATATCGTCATCACGCCTCATATGATGAGGCTTGTCGTTGTCGTCGTTGTCGTTGTTATTATTAATATTGTTGTTGTTGCTGTTGTTATCGTTAAGTGTTTCGATGACATATGATCTGACTGTTTTCTGACGTGGTAGGCTACATACTGCAAAATGGAGATTACCATTTGCTGTGGCCAATAAATTCCAGATATTCGGCGATGTTGCATGACAACTTTGGCCGGTGTTTGTTTTGGCTTTAATTTATGAGTTCGTTAGTTATGTCTATGATATCTGCCTGTTTGCATCATCTGTTCTTGTGACGAATAAACGTATCCAATAAGCTTATTATTCAGTTGTTTCCAGGTGGCGATAGGCCTATGCTAAAACAGAATGCACTTACTGTCATATGATGCAGTAATAAAATGAATGAATAACATAAAAATAAACACTAAAAATGACGGTATTTCATTAATAGCTCTCCGAACTACAATCAATTAACAAACCTCTACTGCAACTGCAAGGATACACAAGCATAAAAAGCAAACAGTTTGGTGGCAGAAATTGATAGCCGGTGAAATCTGTCGTTCTGTATACTCTGTCAACACCGTTCGGTTGGCATAGAAACTGTGGGACGTAGACTGTACAGTGTACATATAGCTTGTCCAATCGGCTTTCAACTGATCCGTCCGTTAGTTTGTGAACGCTTAATGAAGATGAACGTTTCGTCTTCAGAAACACGTAGAGCGGCGATCGATCATGTCCCGACTCGATCCGCAGTCGAGTCGGTCGCGGTCCGTCTATTCGACGAATCTGACCAAGTGTGCATCGATTGCATCACATTTCGTCGGCGTCAGTTCGGAGCATTACTCAGCCGAAGCGCAGCTGTGTTAAGTTAGATTATGGCTTAACTGGACGTCACCGGTGATGACAACGAGACAAAAATGCATTCGTTCCTCTATAAATAGCATTTCATCACTTCAGGATAAGCGAGAAACGATAACAATATCGCCGCGCTGGCCCGCAGGTGCGATGTCAATCAATATCACCTCAGCAAGTCAGTTTCGACTTCACGTAATCACCCATGTATTGCGATTACTGTTCGCCTTTCACTGTCAGCAGAGTAATAATAATTCTCATAACATATGCCGTCTAGGTGTAGTCGGTATTTTGCATCTGACAAGAAAGAGAGAGAGAAGTTTATTTGCCACAACATGAATAGAAATACAATGCAACACAACTGAAAATACAAATCAAGTGGCAGGCTGCCAGAACCGGCATAAGCCCAACAAGCTGGCCACCTTGTGAAAAACAAACAAACAAACACACACACACATTACACAAAAAGTAAAAACATGACAAACTGTCGCTAAACTTAATGTCCAGATTTAATGCGAGCTGTAATATTGTTTGCAGTTATTGTCTTCAGACCTACAGTTATGACAGACAGCGTACAAGTGGATCGACAGCATAGTATGAAGTCTGTCAGTTTCTGTTCCCGTTTGGCGATTCTGTACTAACGTTGTTTCGTTTGAGGTTTACAGTTTGAGTTACAGTTAACTTTAAGTTTTATTCTTAGTTACACTTTTATGCCTGTTTGTGAGTCCGTTTTCACCTTTGTGTCTCCTGAATGAATGAATGAATTAATCACGTGACACTGATGACATTGAACAGGTTACTGGTTCGAAGCTCAAGGTCACAGAGGGATGGGCATGGAAATCTTGTGAACGCGATAGCTCATGCCAAGCTGAAGGGATTTGAACGAAAACTTACGCGCTCTGCAAATCGACATTTACTTACTTACTTTACTTACGCAAATAACGAACGTGCATTCAGAGTTGCTGCTCCGCGGCTCTGGAATGAACTTCCACCGTCCTGACATTAGGAAATCAACACTGGCGACATTTAAAAAGCATCTCAAAACATTTCTATTCTGTAAACACTATGGTCTAGTCCTGAAACAATAACTGTGCTGCTTTTATGTACACTAATTTGGTATTTTAACCCTATTTTAGCTTATTTCATTTTTTTTTAAATTTTAATTGTATTTTAGTTTGTACGGGGCTCGTCGGCGCTAGCCGTAAGTCGCCATGTTTAGTTATTATTATTATTAATATTTCCTACATTCGGGCCACGAACTGGTCACGTTCTGAGTCCTCTGTTCAAAGTACAAGATCACTGAAACGACGGAGGCATACCTAGCGACGACTCGCCGTCGGTCGGTTGTTATCTAGTAGTTAATTGTTATAACATTTCAGTTATCTCTCGGTTCAATGGCGAACTATTGGAGACTGAATGTATGAGCCCAACTTGTCTCCAGTGCCAATGCATTCGCGCAAAACCGATAACAAAATTAGGGTAACAACATATGGGGATAGCTTGACTTGTCTTGACTCACGCCCTGTACAGTAACTCTATCCAGCTCTGTCATTGCTTCTTCTCAATAAGTGTTCAAGCCAGTTCCATTTTATTCTTCTTCTTAGCTGCTCCAATACTGGCGCTTCGCCGGTTTACTTCAATAGTTCTTTGCTGCCTAGTAAGCAAAAAGTAAGCAGATGAATTGATATAGCACTTTATTATTATAAGCCCTCTAAAGCGCTCAGATACGGCCCGTGTATAACAAGGGGATCACAAAGTTTCACCTGCCACTCACGTACGAACCATAGCTGCCTTTACTCCCCAGCCGCAAGGCGTCACCACCCTTTGGCTGGTATTCATTGCGCTTAGCCACGAAGGGATGGTCAGGCTGAGTTGACCTGTGTGGCTGGTTACATACTGAGATGAATGTGCCTATTCTGTCCAACCACTGTATATTTACAATTTACAATCATTTGCAGGTACTTTGTTGATAAAAAAACTTACAGCCTGCCTAACGTCCTTTGAGTAATTGTCCAGGACTCGGATGCGTAGAGTAGGCATAAGTCTAGTGCCTTTACATTGATGTTGACTGTCTTCACTTTTGTTGTCTTTCCACTTATCTTGGACTACCACAGTCTGTCCATAGCCAGGAAAGTTGACACAGACTAGCTTTCCTCAGTCTTGCCTCTACATTTTGGTCAGTGCTACACTTCCCCAAGTATAGGCTATGTGAACTTCTCAACTTCATCAACGGGGCTATTTGCCAACATAACTATCTGTGGTGTCTCAGTTTCATAATGTTGGTCTTGTCTTTATTAATTCTCAGTCCCACTGAAGCTGCAACTTCCTCCAAGGATGTAGTTTCTCTTGTATGTAAGGGTGCTTGGTCATCTGCATATTCGAGCCCTCGATAGGTACGTTGAGTGGTAGTAAGAACTTTGTAAAAAGAAGCTTCTCAAGTTCATTAATTTTTAGCCACTGAAGAGGTTTAAAAATAAGAGTAATACGACATAGTTTAATGGCACGAGTAAGAGAATTCTGAACCGGTTAGTGACTATTATCTGTTTTGAAATCAAGGTTACGGACAAAATGAAATGAATGAAAGTGCAGTCATTTAAAGTGCGTTCGAAAACCGACTAGGAGCCGGCTTAATCTGGCACACCATGCAAACGAATCCAGCCGTTGAACAGAGTAAAATCATTAGATGGTCCGAGAGTCCGTGGAATCAGTCCGGTAGGAAAGAAAAAGGTCTATGGAGGAAAGGACTTGCTGAAGAGCCAAGTGTTGAGTTCAGAATAAAATACTGAGCGAGTAAGAGAAGATGCAAGCGGTGATAGTGAAGATGGTGAAGATGATGAACTGCCATGTGTGAAAGGTGAAAGTGCAGGAGACTGTGTCTGACGAGGCTCGCGGAGATCAGTGGGGAGTTCGTTCCATAGACAGCGAAATTCACGAGCAAATCTAAGAATAACAAGAAATCGTTGTAGAAGGCTTCTGTTGGGCCTAAAGACACATCAAGTGGAAAGTGACGATAACGTCTGTTGACAGATGTCGGAGAAACAAGATTGCCTTTCAATCGACAGCAGACCACCCGCGGACAGGATACACAGGCATGTTTTTTTCTTCGCCACTCGATCCGCCACACTAGGTCCGAGAGGCAGGCGACATGGACCAGCCGCCGCCTACCTCTCGGAGCTGCTACCGTGGCTGCACGCAGGTAGCGTCATACCCTAAATAACTGTAATGGACTTGCCGTCACTGCAGTTGCAGTGAGACTACCCCATGTCTGTCACAGAAGGGGGTGGCGTTGTTACTGTGTCCTTGCCCTTGACCCGATGATCTTGATATACGAAATTGACCTGACCATAGTGAAGAAGATCAGTGGCGGCGGGAAGGGGGCCAACGGGGGAGCATCCGCCCCGGGCGGAACTGTGCAGGGGCGGCATTTGGAGGGGCAAAAATATGGAATTCTGGAATTTGGCCGCTTCTGGCGAATTGGTGTTTGCATTGCAGGACGGATTCAGCGGGTTCGTTAGTATCGCAGGGTATATATATTACAACACAGACACGTGCAGAAAGTGTGAGCAGCAGTTTTCTTTTTGGCAGTTGCAACTGATCAGCCTAAGTTCAACTGCATTACGTAATTACACCCCCAACTTAGTTCACAGTCCACACTAATGCCATCGCTGTAACCATAAAAATATCAATTGAAGATCTGATTGCGGGGGTGGGGGGGGGGCGGCAACAAAGACGTTTGCCCCGGACGGCAAACACCCCGCGCCGCCACTGAAGAAGATGGACCTGCATACCAAAAATGAAATCTCTTGGCCAAGAGTTTTGGAAGTTAGAGCATCACAGATAGACACACGCGACCGAAAACATTACCAAGCCGCATTCGCCGGTGCTAATAAACAGATAAGTGCTGTCTTTTATAAAATATGATGGTCTCTGCTGTGACCACACTGGTGTAGCGACAACATCAGTGTGCATGCAACTGGATGGCTGTCGACATTTGGCGTGTAGTTTCCTGTGCGTAGCGTTGGCTCGAAGGGTCATCTGGTTGCCAGCCACGTACGACACGGCTAAGCTGTTTGTTGTCGCGATGCCGGTCACGGCGACCTGTTAATGTCGCTGATCGAGCGACGTCACGGTGTCAGCGGCAGCTGGTGATGCGGCGGCGACGGCGGCTGCTGCTTGCTCGGATGAGATGCGCTGTTGCACCGCGCTGCTACACAGACAGCGCACAACACCGCGTAGGCTACGGACATTCGATATCAAGCTCACAGCAGATGCTGAGACGTAAATCCTGTATCGAGTGACTGAAACGCAGGCTGGAAATAAACGCGAGTACGAAAATTACAGGCGACATTTACGTCAAGATAGAACGGAATCTGGAAGATCGTTTGTAAGAAAAAGAAGCACACGCACGTGGTGAAGTAGTAGCAGAGATGCAGTCGTCCGGGTCGTGTTCGACGTTGATACGTATCAGTAGCTCTGGTTCGCTGCAATCTGCTTCCCGTGGTAGCGGCGTATCGTCGCCGCGCGGGGCAGGCGGACCGTCGACAACCGTGCGAGGTCGGCAAGGCGCCAATCAGCCGTCGCCGCCGTCACTAAAGTCTCCGAACACCGCGTCGCCGCGTCCGTTCGTATCGACGCAGTCGCAGTCGACGCTGTCGACGTCTTCCGTCATTCAGTCAGACGACGAGACCGCCGACCAGCCAACGTCGACCAGCGCGCCGTCCACGACATTGCCGCGACTCATCGTCGAGGACGCCGATATCCCGGTAACCAACTGCTACCGGCTGGTGCTGCTCGGGTCCGCTCGTGTCGGCAAGACGTCGCTGGTGGCGCGCTTTCTCGGCAATCACTTTAGCGACGCGTACACGCCGACGATCGAGGACTTTCACCGCAAGTTCTACCGCATCCGCGGAGAGACTTACCGCCTGGACATCCTGGACACATCCGGCAATGATCCGTTTCCGGCCATGAGACGACTGTCACTGATGACAGGTGCGCTGCCAATCAAGCCAGTTACATAAACGTGAAGCTAAACGATACAGTATTTATACAACGGTTTCTTCGCAGTGCGCAAGCGGTGTGGCGCTTTTTAGCGCCTCATAATTGCATAATGACGTCAGTCACGCCTTCTGCGTTATGAACACACCTGTCAAGATTTACTCGATTCTTCCGAGAAAATCAGCATCCGTGCTAGTGGGCGTAGCATCTCCATTTGGCACGCAAAACTAGAATAGGCCTACAGTACCAACAGTCGTCTAAATTTCGTCCAAATCCACTCAAAATATAGTCTTTATGGGTATCACAGCGCACAACCGGACATCTATATGTATGATAATGGCGACTGCTTTTAGCAAAGCAGCGAAGTAGACCGGTGTTGTCGGTAAAATGATATCGGCTTGATGGCAGACGCGATAAGTGCAGTTTTTGATGAAGCGCTCGCGATGACTGTGCATATATCGGTAGTCTGGCGATTTGCAGCTTTCTGCTGTCCACTTGGATGTGACGGTTTGTGTACTGGAAGGCTCGATCCGCTCAAATAGCCGAGCAACATAGGACACGATCACTGACAGATTCAACACAGCATTGTTCGGTGTCGAATGTGCATATGCTATTCTTATCACAATAAAATGCAAATTAATGCTTACATTCGAAAAATACTACGAGACGATTTATCAGTGTACTTTTAAGTAAGCGTACTTCAATATCGATGCTTTCAAGCCTCGCCTCTTATAGGCAACAAATTATATATGTTGACAATGTTGTCAGGTGGTTGAGCTTTGCCTTACCTCGCTTAATCATAACACCGATGACCAACGACAGTGTTGATAATGTCGGCTTTGTGCTATATCGGTGGTGATTTAGGCTGCGGGCATGAGTTATGACCAGACGTGGACATTTTGAACATTTGGCATAGTCCAATGTTTTACCATTGCATTGCATTGTTGGTCCGAACGTTTTCATACTTTATGTGATGTTTCATTTAAATGTTGGAGACGATAATGATGATGTTTAAACTTACGTGACGTAACTCACGTTGGCTATGACACGTGAATGCATGCTGCGTTTCATAAGGCATTATAAAGATACTATTAAAGAGAAACTGGCGATTTCGATATCATTTTGTTACAAATTTATTGAAGTATACATGTATGCCAAAAATTACCAAAACAGAGCTTGGTTTGACAAAGTTATTGCAAAAATAAATTAGTGCATTTTTTGACTCACAGTGTAGCCTACAGTGTTTCGAATGGACGGTAAACGGTCGTTTTTGACCCCCCCCCTTGGGGCTTAGGGACAACGTACGATGTTTATGTTGAGCTCATTGTAAAACGCATAGTGGGCTATCTATAAAATAGATTTAAAAAATCGGCGATTTCGCTGTAACGCGGTCAGTTTGACCCAAAATTTCAGGTAGAAGGGGTCGCCCCCACTAATCATTTTTACGTGGATAGATATGCCAATGAATGCCTTACGACTTTGTCGCTGACAGTTTTCACACAAAGAAACTTTGTAGCAGACCTTCTTCAAGCGAAGTGCGACTTTTGACGGAAATCGGCC
>Ga0049105_1000640_pt1 | contig 12958 bp, 4 predicted proteins | sample WorMetvaBAHAMAS1_FD_61260 | JGI IMG/M metagenome (GOLD analysis project Ga0049105, IMG submission 61260) | Worm MetaG Olavius vacuus BAHAMAS.1 | ecosystem: Host-associated > Annelida > Digestive system > Unclassified | place: Germany: Marburg | collected 2013-04-09
AGTAGTAGTAGAAATGAGTATTATTTAGGTGGCATTATCGCACTGCTGCTGCAGGACCACCGTACAATGTCAACAAAATCAGTTTGTAGCAGCCAGTACATGGTGACAGATCAGCATTGAGCGATGGGCGCGCAGATAAAGCACAGTACATTGTCAGATCACATCAGGGAATGACGACCGGAACAGGTAAAGGTTAAGGCTGTGATTATCAATACTGGCTATCACACGCAAAGTTGCCTTTTTCAATTAGCAGTGGATGGCATTGTTGTATCTAGTGGCTTTCCTGCAGGACTTTTCATCATTCCAAAGATGGTCCCACACCAGTGAACACTGAACACGTTACGAAACTGTCGTAATGCGTTGATAATAACATAACTAATCGCGCCTGCGCAGCCAGTTTCGTGTTTCCATGAAAATATTCCTCCTCCAGTTGAGTCTTATGATCCCACGTGATGACCCTTCTGGCTACATCAATTCCTTATATGTGACGCAAATACTATGCCTACCAACGACTTTCAAATTTGACATACTGTGTTGACGCCTCAAAGTAAGAAGCGGTTGAAGGCTTAGTTCAGCCAACGAACAAATTCGTAAATATAGGCCTATAGGGACCTTTAATCCTTAAAACCATACTAATATCACAAAAGATTGCTGTCAGTTTTAATTTTACGCTCCAAAAATTTCAAATACATGGCTAGTAACTGCTGTGGTCATTTTTCTCGTATATTGATAACGTACGGTACCCCGAATGTCGTTACGTTCACGTTCATGCTATTGCCTATACTTCTTCCTTGTGACTGCTTACGTGCGCTTTAAAATTCGGAAATACTTACTTACTTACAAGCTGGTCCCGTGTAATGTAGCTAAGTTAGCAACGCTATTCCCAGTACGTCATCTGCATCGGCAGAGTTGCTGATGCTGACACGGCGGAGTTAAGATGAAGAAGAGATGGGTGGAGATTTTTCAGCAGCAGCAGCAGCAGCTAAAGCAAGAAGCGTGGACGCCGTGGAGTGAAGTATTACCGAAACACGCGACTGAATGACAGCCGATCAACGGTCAAGAACGGCCATTCACACACGCGCAGGCGTAGCACAGTGTATAGCGAGCAAAACAACCAACCGCGACCGCGTTTGCGTTTTCGCGTCATTCTTCTTCTTCGCGTCATAAGAAGTATGTTTTCCTATAAAAGTGGCTTCTCGTACTAAGTCAGTCTACCTGCTGACTGACGTCGGTCTATACCTCGTCATTTACACCATTTCGTCGGAAGCTGAAAACTCATTTATTTCGGCAATCTTACCCAGACATTGTGTTATAACTACGTTGCCATAGTGGTCCTTGAAGTTACTCTTGCTTAGGCCACTATAAATAGTTTTCTAATGTGATGTAATGTCTTCATTAAGCGCGACTGTTGGCGACTGCCAGTAAAATATTTCGTCTCCATCCCAGCATCAGGCGAACCAAAGTGGGATCGATCTGCTGCAGATATTTCGGGGTGGGTAAACCCCTATCCAGACTACTGTCCACGAGGTTGTAAGTAAGTAACAGGAACGACTGACGTGTCTGAAATGACAGTGTCACAGTTATGACAAAAGTGCATGCAGTCAGGAGTATATCGGCGCCTGTAGTATGTATATCTGTCAGACGATAACTTTCGAAAGACTTGACGCAGGAAGTTCATATTTGCACATCCGGTGTATCTCCCGGGAATACCGGTTAATGTCGTATATGAAGGTCATCGGGTCAAGGTCAAGGTCACAGAAGCAAAAAAAGTCGAAAATCCCTATTCCCGCACTGTCAAACTTTCCTCGCCCGTATAACTCCGGCTGTATAAAAGATAGATCGATGAGGTTTGCGTGGATCATGGGGTTTTCAGCAACCGCAGATCGAACCGCTATCTCTGTCACGTGACCGGAAGTGACCACACGTAACTAAATGCACGCATTCGCGGGTGGTCGGCCTTAGATTAGAAGGCAGTCTTGCTAACTTAATAAACTGCACTTTGCATTTTGCAGAACCACGTTTGATATTAAACATTGAAATAACGGTTGTTTTGAAGCCGTATGCTGTAGGTAATGAGGTATTTCCGTAATTGCTTCGCACAGAACCCCCATCACGATGAACACTGTTTTTTATTACATAACATTACTAATGGCCAGGCTAGAAAAAGTGACGATAATTTCATCATCGTTGCCGCGGCTTTTTCTCATCCATCACTGACGTTCCGCAGTATTACCTATTTCCGCATTATACCATGACATTCTCTAGACTCACGCATGCTGTTCTGATCGCCGTTTAGTTATCGCTACTGTCTTATAACCGGATCATCGTCGTTAGATTCTCCTAGTTTGTTTCTCTACCAGATGCGGGGAGAGATCTCCAGTCTCCGCACCGGCTTAAATGGGCCAAGGCCCAGTGGCCCAAATGTGTGAGCCCATTCTCATTATCATTGTGTGGTGGCAGTAATGTACAAGTGTGGCCGGAAAGGGGCAGAAACCCCGTGTGCTATTTAGCCAAGAAGTCCCCGAGTTTCTGATCCGTTCATTATCATATACCACATCAGAATTTTCTCAAGACCGACGAGTAGAGACTGGGCGACCATCGGGTCGAGACATTGTTTGGATGACATTTGGATCTATTTTTGTGATTGATCCAGCAGGACCTGTTGCGCCAGAGTGAAACACAAAAAGAAGAAAATAAGAGCTCAGCTATTGCTCAGATGGCCGCGCGATCTTGCACGATTCGAATTTTCGCTGTCAAAAGCGGGATATCTCACTTTAAAGCACCCTTTAACCGTAATTTCTAAGAACATCAACATTAATCACATCGGGCCTATACTGCTGAAAACTATATTCTATAGGCTACATTTTTGTGCCTGACTGAATGGGTCTTAACCACTCGTCATCCAAGGTCACACATTTCTGACCGAAATTTTCGGTACCAATCGAAAGCCCACACGCCACTTTCTACTAGTGATTATCTCGCATTGTTTCCAATTTATCGTGCAGTATTAGTCAGATCTCCACTTTCGAGTGGGAGAAGGGGCACCTGTCTTTAACGTATTATTTCTCAGTGATCTCCGAGAATATCACCATGCATATATTGCAGAAAACTAAATTCTTTGTTGTACATCTCTGTTGCAGACACTACGGGTGTAGCTTCAACTACTGTAACGAATTGACCCCCAGATGTACCAAATTCGGTGAAACAATACAAAATAACGGCTATTGCACCGTTCAAGGTCATTCAAGGTCACCAATTTCGGTACTAATGGAAAGCCCGTGTGTAAATTCCAGGACGTGCTCGTAGTAAGTGGCTAAAACAGCAAGAATTGAAATAAAGTCCATCGACGGCTTATAGGTCAGTAGCTTGCAGCATCGGTGGGTAGACTACTCAAACAGTGCCTTTGCACCTCCAGTGTCTACATAAGTAAGTCGTATACCGGCACAGATAAGCGGAAATTTCAACGACAAGCCGCTTTGGCCGCTTTGTACGAATATGCACTTCACATATCGATTTTATCGCAGATAAATCCAACTGCTATAGACCCACGACCTTTGAGACGACAATAGCGAACTTGTCAAGACGATGTAGCTTACAAACCATGCAATAATGCAAATTATGCTATTGCGTTAATGTATAACCTGTGCTTGAAGCTCCGTTTACATATAAGGCACTGCAGGCTGATTTTGTGGTTAATAATGAAAATTAAAAGAAGCAGAAGAAGAGGTAAAGGTAAAGGTAAACGTGGATTTGTATAGCGCCTTGTCGTGAACACACCTCTAAGGCGCTCAGGTATGACACGCGTTCTCATGGGATCTCACAGTTTTACCTGCACACCCCGCGTACATCCGCAACGGAATGAACTATAACTGCCTTTGCCTTTCCAGCCGAAGCTGGTACTCATTTACCGACCCTGGAGGGATGGAAGGCTGAGTTGCTCTTGGGTGGCTGGTTGGTTACATACCGAAATAAATGTCCGGCAACACGAATCGAACCCGGACACCGTCGCCCATCTCAGTACTAACGGCCCGCGGGAACGACGTAGATTAACTTCGTTGATCGAAGCCAACGCGCTAACCACTACGCCAGACCGCCAGAAGAGGAAGAAACTATGCAAACTTACGGCATTTCAATAGTAGAGCTATACTGATTGGCGTTTTTTAATAAACCTTTCGTGCGACGAGAAGATACACGGAGCGCGAAAAAGCGTCTGTATGGTCGCGTTTATCTTCGTTGTCCGTTCCTATCTGTCGATTTTGTCTTGTTTGCGTTGGACGCGCTGCCGGCCATAAACCGACTGTGTTGTATTATATTGTTACGTGGTGCGAAAGCGAGCCATAACGCAGACTGACTGGTTTGCTGCAGTGTTACGACAGGCTTCGTGCTATGTCATTAAGCGCCGAGTTTTTACGGCAGCTTGACACGCAAGTGCCCGCTTTTACATTGGCCGCGGTTGCAATCGCGTATCACTGATGTAGGAAGGTTTTTCTACACTTGCGCGAAAGAAACCGAAACTGAAAGCTCCCCACTGCGGACCGGGGTTCCCACGGCAAGGCATTAATTATTGTGCAACGTTAAAGCAGAAGGTGGGCTTTTTTCCTGAGACCTTATGTTGCATTTTCACGCAGAATTAGCCTATACTTCAGCATCCGAGTACCTTTGTGTGAGTAGAGCTATTGTATTCTAATGTTAAAAATCTGCGCCGTGTGTTACGTGGCTTCAACTTGTAATGCAAACATTCTGCGGGGCTTAAGTCTTGTTATAGGCAACGGGGTAGCATCCATCGGCAGTGATTAAGGCGAAGGCGCAAGCGATCCCAAAGACTACAGACTGTACAGATGCGCTGAACGCCCATTGAGCCCATTGTCGTGACAAGACGATACACTCTTCATTCGGCACGAAGCCACGCGCGAAACAGATCTGTCTCCCCCCTCCACCTAACCTCTGCGTGTAAGCTTTGCATCTAGCGTAGCAGCTGACACATGTGGGCCGCCCTCCCTATAGATACAATGTTATTTATGAGCCAAGCTGCCAGCATAACGGTAGCAAGCCGGCAGGCCGCCGCGTGGCTTGCTCACGGCCTTCAACATGCTCGTCGGTCGCCAGCACTGGCCTTGTAATAGCCGGCAGATACATTATACAGACTATGCATATACGTGTAGTCGTGAATCAGGGGCAAATTTATAGAATTCCTTAACGGGGGTTGACTGTGTCTCCAATTCTGTAGCAATTAGGACCACACAAACTAAGCCAGAGATTGTTGCCGAATTGTGTCGTCTTTTTCGTCAAAATCACGAGTTTTTTTTGTGTATTTTTTCGCCAAATAATAAAAACGTAGGCTATACATAAAACGTAAGAATGTTGAATTAATATTTTAATAAAATATAAGTGAGTTACAAAACAGATGCCGTGGTTGTGAAGAGATGAAATGCTTAACTGCACCCTTCGTGTTCAACTGTGCAGCATTAATTCGAGCGGGCGTAACCCCTCTTCCTCCTCCCCTCCCCCCTCCCAGCAAGGAACGGCGAAGAATACTCGGCTGCTGGTGACGGCGTATTGGGCAAGCGAGAGACAGCGAGTAAGGGGACAGAACATAACTGCATCAATCAGTACACACAGCCGAAACATGAGGTGCTTCAAAGCAATGACAGATAGAGATTAGTAGTAGAGGAAAAGGGGCGATGATTCATGAATCACTTACACTTACACTTGCCAGTCACTACACTCTTGAATACGTTCCAGTATTCCTGCGATCACAGCAGTAACGGCGTTCCTGAGCTTGTCTCCTCGGACGCGTCACACGGGGCCTAAATTACCTGCCTATTGATGCAGAAATTGCCAGTATCTTTAGGCGGATTGCCAGTAACTGTTTTGCGTTTTGCAATTGGAAAGTCCCACAAAACAGTCGCAGCATTACAAATCACATAACAATAACATTACTACAACGAATGATTAACCAAAAATACGATAAAATGCACGTATTCCATTTTTTTTCCTTGGGGTCAGTCCCCTACTGAGAAACGGCCATCGTTCAGATTTCCCTTTGCCAGCTGACCTTACTTTTTCCTTATTTAGGCCCTGGAGCACAAACTCTTTAGATCATTCAATAATGATTGATCAGTATTTTAAACGGGATAGAGCACTAAATCAGGATACTTGTAATTTCTCACATACTAGTTAATAAAAACAGACAATTACTCATATCGTTTACTGGCAAAACGGCGCATTGTGCGTTTAGTGATCTTTCATAAAACACTCAAACAGTCCAGCATACGTAACGTCCGCTAACAAAGTAGGCCTAATAACCTAGATTCGAATGCCCTGCAGAGAGTTCTCAATTGCTGTAGTTACGTAAATATACATAACCAGCAGCACATAGCCTGTGACGCTCAGCTGGCAGCACAGCTACATAAGCAAGATGATCTATATACCCAGTAAACTAGGTCAGACTGAACTAGTTTTGGTTAGTGATCAAAGTTCATAGGTCTGCGCACGTCACTGCCTGTAGCAGTCATGATTTGTTCCGCCTGGTTAACAGACAGTCACAGAGACAGACAGATTTCGACCAGTTATACTATTAGCTCAGCCGAGTGGTTTAAAATGTTATACCACGAGGACCATTCACCAACAGTCTGCGCATTAGAAGTAGCCTTAACTGTTAGGACAACTTGATTAATGAGTTTTTGATTGCACTATCTCATATCAACATCAATATCGACGAAGCGTTTTCTCGCTCACTGTACAAAATGCCCTTGTAGCGTCTTCGCAGTATGTCCCTTTAACCGATACATTTCAATAGTAGTAGTATAATAATAATGGGGCTAGATTGTAGTTTACTGGGCGCCATAGGATTGCATTACGCTCAATGAGGTTAGAATTAGGGTTGGTATTAGGGTTAGTATTAGGGTTAGGTGTAGGGTGAGCATTAGTATTTAGCAAAACATAAACTGCACGGTTACGGTGTGTTTCAATGGCGCCCAGTAAACGTAATGTGTCCCTAATAATGGTTATGTATATACGTACCGACAACACCCATCCATGGGTAATACGGTATCGGCGCGTGATGGCCGACGGAACACTGCTGCGGCGACTGCTGCGGTTGTCGTGATGCCGACGACGGAGGCGGCGAAGCCATTGGTACCGGCACCGCGTCGCCGGCGTCGAAAGCGGCCGCCGACGGTCCATGCGCAGCGGTCGAGGCCGGGGTCGACGGCGCGGCGTGATGGGCCGTCTCCGGCGACAGCTTGTACGGGTCCCCGGACGCAGTCGCGGCGTCGCCTTTCACGCCGCCGCCGCCGAACGACACTCCGACAGTCGACGACGGGCTCCACTGGCCTCGCTGGCTGATCGGCGGTAGGCCCTGATGCGGGCGATGGGGTGACGGCGTCAGAGTGGCGTGGTCGTCGCCAGTCCGATACGCGGCGCCGTGGTCGCCGCGGCCGCCGTACGCCGCCGGGTAGCCGGGCAGCGGTGAGCCGACGTGCATGGCGTGGATAGCGTCACCGTACCCTGCCAGCTTGCCGTTCAGTTCGCGACCGTAAAGTCCGTCCTCGCCGGACGCGGCGTCGACCACGGCGTTGTTGTTGTTGTTGCCGTTGGCAACGGACGACGCCGAGTGCTTCACCAGCGGGTGCACGGCTCCGTTCTGATGATGGTGAGGATGATAGTGTTTCCCGTAGAACTCGCCACCGCCGAACCCACCGTCTACACAGTGCGTGAACGGAAAACCTGCAAAATGTGGCGCCGCAGATCCACCGCCGCCGCCGCCGCCGCCGCTACCTGCCATCACCCCGTAGTACGGGTTGATGTTCATGTCTGTTCCGTTCTCGCTGTAGTCCGAGTAAAACGATCTCAGTCTTCTTTCTCCTTTTTCGACGATTGGTTGATCCCGGAACCCAGCGCTCTAGAACCGGTTCGTCATCACCCGGACAAACTGCGAACCGGTCCGACGCTGAGGCAGTTTTCCGACTTCCGGTCGTTTTCTACTTCCGGTCAGGCAACAGTCGTCAACGCGCGCCGCTTCCGGTGGCCACGAACGCGTTGGAGTTCGCACGCGGCGAAACGTCGCTGTTTATTGTGATTACCGAGAGAAGAACGGCCGACAAAAAACAGCCGCAGCTGAACGCTGGCGCGAGCGAGATCGGACGACCGAACCAATCGGCTCGGCGTTGAGTTATACAATGATTTGTAGCAGTCGTTACCGCCGACTGTACGCCGCGCCGCTTCCACTGATACTGCTGCTGCTGCTGCTGCCGACGATGCTCCTCGGTCTCCCTGACTGCTGCCTCGCCAAAATAAACGAGCTTGCACCAAGCAGCCTGTGGCCGCCTCCGCACGACCCCGCCCACCTCGGTGTATCGCTGCGCCGCGCTGACCGACCGACCGACCGACTGACCGCTTTGCCGCCGGTCTCCGACTGTCGGGGAAATAGTCCGTCGGCGCCGTAAAGCGGTGTTTACACGCGCGAAAACGGCCGCAGCGCAATAAACGAGTTATTACTGCCGTTTTACGAGTTGTTCTTCGCGCGTAATGTGATTTTTATGAACAACTCGCGTGCGCGTTTCTTTACGAGCCCAGCAGAGATTTATTACTGAATATCAGCGTCTTTTTACGCTGCAGCATTGCCCAGCTTACATTTCTCATAGCCGAATGATTTTCTAAGACAGATAATACTTTTACTTGAAGCTCAATTTCACGATATCTATAAACAAATAGACGCTCACAACGGTAATGGCTGTAGGGCGTATATTTCAACGGAAGATCAACAAGAAAATGTGTATTTCAAGAAGTTTTAAGTAGTATTCAATCAAACATTAATTCAGTTGAAATTATGTTACAGTAGATTAGTCGAAATTATTAATTAAAATAATCGTCGACAAACTGCATATTATGTTATAGTGTAAGATTTTATTTAATAGACTAGAATAGAGACGTCTTAAATGAATTAATGAAAATAATAAAACTGTTTTCATGAAAATAACTACGGACAATATTTATTTATTTATTTACCATTAATTAGACATGAAAAGAGACATTGAGGAATTCTTCTCTATGGGGCAGAAGTAATATTTCGCAGAGATAACGATGCTGCGTTGTAAAAGCTTCTGTGATAAGTAAATACATGTATGAGTATGAGTTAAGATCATTTCAGTAAGTAAGTAAGTAAGTAAGATGATTTCTAAACGGCACTCACTAACTAAAATACCACAAAGTGCCGTGGTCGCCGAACAGGTGTGTCTTCAGCCACCGTTTGAACTCTCTGAGACTGTCACATTGTCGTAGTTTGGAAGGTAATCAGTTCCACAGGCGCCTCGCCGATATCCTGCTGTGCGGTAATGTTTTACAGTGTTACGATCACTGGAGTAAACGTGAACGGGCTTTTGGTCCACGATAGTGCGGAATGTAGCGAAAGTAGGCCTTCATCAGTCAGCTGCTGACTCGCGGTCCAGATAAAAAAAACTCGCACGAGAAACTATGATGACAGGTAGAGCGCTGGCGCTGCAAAATGTCAGATCGTACATAAATAGTTCGTCGAAACGGCCGATGAAACTGGGCCCCGGTCGGTGCGCCGCCTCGCGCGGCACGCAAGGTCAACGATTGAGTTGGTATTCGGCCGGCGTCGGAGGCACGCCCGCCGGCGCGCCCTGCTTGCGGTGGCGCCCGACGGATCGCGGGTGGGCCCCTTCCCGGCCGCAGAAGCCTCCGTTGGCTCCTCCCGGCCGCTATCGATCCGATGCAGCCGACATCTGCTGCTGCCGCCGGACTGCCATATATAGCGTCGGTCTTTTCTTCCCGGAACGCGAACCAATTATCGAACGGCGCGTGGCACTACCGCGGCCGCCATGAGAGATTTCTGGCCGCCTGCAATGAACTGTTCTATGATCGGTATTGACTGGGTATCGGTCGGTGCCTTTGGTCTGTCCGTCCGTAAATCACCCGCAAGTTCTTCGTCGTTGAAACCATATCGCATAGCTCACTGGAGGATTGCGAAATGCGTCCACTTGGAATTCGGACATACAAATGCCACCCATGAGTTGCCCAGCTACGCTCGTGCTGGGTGTTCGATGCTTCTTCTAAACGTTACTGCCTACTTATTGGTATCTACAGTGTACTATGTGTCGCTGGATGTGGATTAATGATATAAAATATCAGAAATTTCGGGGAGATGAAGCCATTCAGAACAGATGTCGCTGTACTTGACTGCAAACGTTTGAAACCGACGACTTTTCTGTACTGGACGGTGTGACCTCGTTTTCGGCCGCGGCTAGCAAACTCTTACCTATAATGAGAAGAAATTCTTAACGACATCGGAAGAGCCTATTTCGCAGTTCTTGGCGGCGGGAGGCCTGCTAAACGCACTCTCTCAAACCCTTTCAACCCAATACAGCCACCCCTAGATTTCCTGGTCGTTTACACCCACTCTTGCATCAGTGCAGCCAACTTTGTTGGCAATCAACGACGATGAGGTATTAACGTTCCAGCTAGCCAACTCCATAATAAGTTGTCACTGACACGTCGGTAGGTGCTGGAACAGAACGACAAAACCGACCGTTTAGCATAACAATATATCTCTTCGTTTTGACTCCAGTCGTGGCCATCAGTTCCGCCAATCCCGCGAAAATCTTAAGTCATGAAAAAATGATCGAACGTGTAGATATCAAAACAGTCTCAGTAGCATTAAGCTGTAAATCACTGATTCGCCGTTCAGTTACTGTGAAGTCACTCCGTCGTTTTGTAATTACAATACGTGACCGCTTACACTAATAAATAGAAAATTTGTAAAATGTGTTTATTTTTTTCTGAGTTCGAATACTATGCCTAATGATACGCGAGTATACTGACGAACATTATTACTACGAAATACAAGAACTACAGAGATAGCGCGCATCGGCGCTCATTACGGGGTTCAGTCATTCAAGGTCATCAATTTTGATACAAATCGAAAGCCCGTATGCCACTTAATTATTAGTGAATAATACTAACTTACATCATATCTCGCACCGTTTTCAAGTTATCGCGCAGTATTTGTCAAATTATTGCCTTTGACAAAGGAAGGCCTCTCCTTAACGCACTCGTTCTGTAGTGTTTTTAAATGTCAACGTAAACACGTAGTGCCTAGATTCTTTGGGCTACATTTTTGTTGCAGACAGTGGGCCTACCTTCAACCAACTTGATGCAGTCGGCTTTAAAGGCTAACCCACGCAGCGTAATAACGCAAAGTAACAGCCATTACGTCGTTCAAGGCCATTCAAGGTCACCTTTTTTGGCACCAATCGATATCCCGTTTTCCCGTATGCAAGTTCTATTAGTAAACTTACATCTGATCCCGCATCGTTTCCAAGTCATTGCAAATTAGTGTTCAAATTTTCGCAACCGAACACAATCATATAACGTCAACGGACACCGGGTTCATTTAAATAAAACCAAACTCACTCGTTACATAATTAATACATTTTTGCAATGTAATTTCCTTGTTTTAAATGCTAATAGGCAACACAACAACCATCTGCCGATAATTCAGGCGATATTTAGGCTACAGGACTAGCTATAAATCTGTCGCTTCCGAAGCTTTGCTCGAACACGTTTCTCGCCCGCCATTTCCCTCAAGGACCTAATTTCGAGACACGCTATTTTGAAAAATTCTGCCTTCGCTCGGAAAACTGTTTTTCCGCTGAATTATTTACGACTGGAGGGAAAATATACGACCGACCAGCGTTCGAAGCAGCAGCAGCAGCAGCAGCGTTACGCGGCATTGTTGACGAACGGTGCTGACGACTAGCGGACCATTGAGAACTAATGCAGCGCAACCTTGCGAATGAAACGGCAATAAACAACGCCAGCGCCGATAAATTTTATATTCCTGCCGGTCGCACTTCGTACGTCCGTCCGTCTGTCTGTTTGTTCGCCCATTCCGAGGACGTTGTTTCGCCAGTGGCGTGTCTTGACAGATCCACGGCGTCCCGTTTTCCCCGTTTCCCGTCATACAGATAAAAAGTGTTTTATGATGCCGAATCTTTATTGTACCGGCGCCGGCCTTGTTTTATCTCCAGCTTCTGCTTCCGCCTCCCTCCGCTGCTGTTCGCTGATAACAATCACGCGAGCCTTTTGATTGATAAAGAAATCGAACGATGACGGACTGTTTACATAACACAGAATCTACAGTGTTTCCCCGCCAGATATATCGACACCTAAATGCTATTTAGGGATATCTACTAGTTGTTTGTATTGTGTTATTGCATTTCATTTCACCATTTCAATGTGTATGTTGAGAACTTTCCATCCTATATTCCATTGTATTTGTATGTATGTTGCTGTCTGGTTTGCGTCTGTCAGACCTAAATAAAGAAACTACTTACTTACTTACTTCTTAGGTCATGCAAAGGGCGTCGGTCTCTAGTATTACAATCGTTATCCGAGTCAGAGATACGTCCACGGGTCGGGTCGACCCTCTGGTCGGGTCGGGTCGGGTATGGTCGGGTCAAGATTTTTGTAAATTACGGCTGGTCGGGTAGAGAATTTTAGAAAGTTATTTTTGTCTGGTGGTAAATTTATGGTTTGTGTACAAACCCATTCCGAGTAGAATATGTAACTGTATCTGCGCAGGCTGATTGAGTCGGTACCTTGGAGTAGAATACCGTGAAGTTAAAGGAGTAAGTAAATAAGTAAGGAATTAGTAAGAAATTATGATAATCCTTATTCACCAGTATTCAGTGTTCGTATTTTACGTTTTTTATCATATTTCGAAAAACATGACTTTTCACGTTTTTTGAAATGACGTGTCAACAAGTTGTAAAAAAGTCATTAGCAAAAGCTTTTGAAACTAAAAATTTGGCTGTATTATGCAGGCCCGTATGCAAAGGGGGGGTTACGGGGGTTGTAACCCCCCCTAAATTTATCAGAAGTAAAATTTTCTGGGTCAACCTTTGGCAGCTGTACTACAGTGACAGCACAGTTTTCA
>Ga0049105_1000641_pt1 | contig 12953 bp, 6 predicted proteins | sample WorMetvaBAHAMAS1_FD_61260 | JGI IMG/M metagenome (GOLD analysis project Ga0049105, IMG submission 61260) | Worm MetaG Olavius vacuus BAHAMAS.1 | ecosystem: Host-associated > Annelida > Digestive system > Unclassified | place: Germany: Marburg | collected 2013-04-09
AATTCACATTCACGTGCTCCAATGTCTTGCAACTGGGACTCACTTGCAAAGCTAGAGTTCGTTGCCAAAATTTAGGGATGCGCCGGATTCAAATTTTTGAAATCCAGACGCAACCGGATGTGGCCGGATTTCCTCTGGCGTATCCGACCGGAACCGGAATCGGATAGTAAAAAACGGCAGAATATGGGAACCGGATATCCGGTACATTCCTACCAAATAGGTCATTTTAATGTAAGAATCACGATTGTCTAGTTTATTTCCATCAAAATAACAGAATAAATAAACATAAGAACTTCGCGTGAAAAAATATTTTATCACTCAAATTTCACTCAGTTGCGAAACAGACGCGGTGGATGTGACTAAATGAAAACACCTTAACTAATTCCAATTCAGTTAGCTAGCGTGCAATATCCTATGTATCATCCCTGTTTCGCGCGCTCTAACGACCAATATTCCTCTTTATTCACCACATAATATGGTAGCACAAGCAAACAACAAACAGGAATAAGCAAATTACGACAAGTGAAAAAATAATGAAAAGTAATGACAGTTCCACTCTACACACACATAACATTAAGTTCACAATAATGCCATAACAAGTTTGCATGATTTCCATATTTAATGTCAATTTTTTTCAGCACGGTTCTTAAGAAGCACACTGGGCGGGTCAAAAGAGAAATATGATTGGCAATATTTAACAATCTTGATATCGCCTGTCCGGGACAACTTCCAATAACGACGGTAAACTATGAGTATCTTTATTTCGCCGTTTCAGCAGCAACATCACACACTAAACTAAAATAGGCCTACAACAAACTAACATTAACTAACAATACATCCAGTAATACAAAAAAGAACACAATTAATAAAACTGTCCCGTTAATGACTGTAGAGTAGCATGCGTCAGTGTTCTTGTCTTGTTGAGAAATTTTATACGCTTGATTTCACACAAAGATGCAACATCATGTAGTCCAAGGAAATGTCTGATATCATGAATAACAAGCTTTTCCGAGACTTTAAATATCTTAAAAACTTAAATATCATAAAAACTATCATCTATGGATGAATAAAAATATTCTTCAAAATGAACATCACAGAGATTAGAAGTCGAATGTTAAAAGGACAGCAACAAAATAGAAGGCCTTCCACTTACGTGAAGCAGCCTAAAAACTTAACCTACAACCAAAAAAAATCTGACTACGATAACATTGCCATAAAATAAACGCGGCAGATTTGCGGTATTCACACGGCCGCGTAAATCGTATGCTGGGTAATTTATTGAATCTGTATATGGGACGCGCTATAGCTCCGTACCATCGATTTTACAGCAGCTTACACATATACCATTACCAACTAGTTGGACGACAACCGACGCACTCAGCAGAGTCGTCCACGCACTTTCGAAATTGAGCTCAAAACATAAACCAGTGAAATGTGACACAGTATTCCGTGATGAAATGATCAGCACATAGTAGCGATCCAAGAGGCTTTGCTTTTAGGCGTATGGAACGCCATGAGTTCGTTTTGGGACATATTAATCATCCGACAATTTCACAGTCAACTACACGTACGCTGGCGGTCTGGCTTATTGGCAATGCGTTGATCTGGATCAACGTAGTTAACCTAGCTACGTCGGGCCCGGTTATTACTGGGATGGGTGGCTGTCCGGGTTCAATTCACAGTGAGGGACATTTACCTTGGTATGTAGCCTAGCTTTACTCAACACGATTTTTACCGCGCTGCGTGTAATGCAGACGCGGTATAGCGATAAGAATTCTGTCCGTCCGTCCGTCCGTCCGTTCGTCCGTCTGTCACACGCGTGGATTGTGACAAAACGGTGAAAAGATCTGTCCAGATTTTTATACCATACGAAAGATAATTTAGCCTAGTTTACTGAGAAGAAGGTTGGTGAGGGGCGACCCCTTCTACCTGAAATTTTGGGTCAACCGGCCCCCGTTGGAGCATAATCGCCGATTTTGAACCGATAATCACTCGTAGCGCCTCAGCCGTAACACCTAGCGAGAAAAAGTTCAATTAACGCTAATAGGAAGTCTCGTTGGAAGTTTCTCTCGGAAGTCTCACGCGCTTTCCAATGAGCCTAAGATGATCATCGTACGTTGCCCCTAAGTCCCCCAACGGGGGTCTCAAAAACGCAAGACGGCCGATTTCCGTACAAAAATCGCACTTCGCTTGAAGAAAGTCTGCTACAAAGTTTCTTTGCGTGAAAACTGTCAGCAGCTAAGTTGTAAGGCATTCATTGGCCTAACTAACCGTGCAAAAATTATTGGTGGGGATCGACCCCTTCTACCTGAAAGTTTGGCTCAACGTGACCGCGTTGAGCGAAATCGCCGATTTTCGATCTCTTTTCGCTCGTGCGACTCAGCCGTAACACCTAGAGAAAGAAGTTCAATTAACATTAATACGAAGTCCACTACGCGCTTTCCAATGAGCCCAAGATGAACATCTTAAGCCCCAAAAGTGTCGCTCGAAAAAGCAAAGTGTCCGCAATTTGAACAATAAGCTGCGATAACTCCGAAACGGTACGAGATATAGATGTCAGTTACTATTAATCACTAATAGGAAGTCGCATACGGGCTTTCGATTGGTACCGACCTCAATGACCTTGAATGACCTTGAACGCCGTAATAGCCCTTTTTGCGTTTTATTGACCGAATTCGACAGATTTTCAGGAAGATATTATTAGGTTGAAGATAGACCTATAATGTCTGTAAAATATTGTCTCCTTCCAGTCTTCTACTTTTGCCGAAAACTATAACGCACCCTGCAGCGAGGTCTCTCTGCGATAGCTGAGCACCTTGTTATCCAATAGGCCCTACTTCGTAACAATCGCCTCCATCATCTCTTCATTTCCGTTCATCTTCTGCTCACTGACAGAAATCCCCAAACGCTTCATCCTTTTTCTGCACTATTATTCTCCACTGTCACAGTTTTAGAGGACACAGGCGAACCCTCTATATGTCTGTCCGAGAAACGTTATAATTGGGCGGGAAGGAATAGGTTGTATCACATTATACTTATGTGCATGCCACGTCAGTAGGCCTATTTATTTATTTAATTAATTAATTCATTCATTCATAGCAGTCTTGTTGTCCTCGAGGCCTGGCTTTGGCCTCGAGCATCCTCGAGGACACCTCATGAAGGTCTTGGCCTTGGCATTAGATGACAAGGTCTTGGCCTTGAGAGAAAAGTCTTAACCTTGGCCTTCCCAAGGCCAAGGCCAAGGCCAAGGCCAAGACTTTTCCCCCAAGACTCAGGCCACGTGGTTGCCGTACGTGTATGCTCTTCTCATACTCACGGTATCACATGACAGTCTGCCATTTCTTGTTTAAGAATGCTTCAATATAACTTGCATGTGAATTAGATGTGGGTTGTAAAATAATCCGAGTCTGTGAAGTGCGAGCCGCTGTTTGCTGCCAATGCATATGGGCCTAGTTCACTCAACGTCTAGTTCTTGTACTGTGTAGTCGACGCTATAATCTGTATAGCCTCTCTCTCTCTCTTGTCTAGAACTGACCAAGAGCGAATCAGTAGGACTGCTCTGTAGCCATGATCACATAGGATTGTTAGACTTAGTTACACAACACACATTTCGTAACCCGTGTGTGATCATCTCGTGTCTTGTATCTAGTGACATAATGAAACGATTTGTGACGGTTTTGATGTTCAATATTAAAACTAATGTATAAAAGTAAAGTCCCTCTCGAGCCACATGCAGGGGCCTCGGACGGCGCTAATCTCCGTTTCTGCATGTTTCAATGTTAAGTTGTTAACATCACTACATTCTGTAACGCTTGGAAAGCAATGAAATCCGTTTTCGGCCGGGCTTCTGCCCCAGATCGCGCTGGAGCTCATGACGTTCCCCCCGACCTCCTAGTCGGGGGGGGGGGAGGAGGCGAGTCCCCCTCCTCATTCTTCTCATTCTCTACCCTCTCGACGACTTGGGCATCTCGGTTCGGCGCGTCAAACCCCTGCCCTTTTCCCACCCAACCCTCACTCCCAGCCGTGCCAGTGCCTTCTGGATCTGCGCCTGCCCTGGCGATGGTACTAGCTAATTTTGCTTTATTTTACGCCACTACCGCACCCACGAGCTGTTAGTTTTACAAGCACCACATGATTTCAACCATGCCATGAGACCACCTACGGTAGACTTGAACAGCTGAGCATCGCAGCCAATGGGCAAAAAATGTATCAATACGCCTATATTCTCACCATAATTTTATCATGAACATATCTTTTATATTAATATCTGAAGTTTAAGAGAGCCATTGACACACCCTGTTGCAAAAAATAAGTTATAATAAAATTAAAATGTTGCATTTTGTCAGGCCGATCAATGCACTACTTTCCTCGTGTGGCGCACATACACAGCAGAATATGATGTGATGTGAGGTTGTTTGTTTACAAAACGATCTTAGTTTTGGAGTGCCGAAAGTGTGAAAAATGGATGAAAACGTGGAAGTTGACAGTTCTTTTAGCACGAATGTTGTTCAACAGCTGTTATCGACCAAAGCAAGCACTTTGGCGCTGATGACAACTAGTATATTGCTGTTTCTGACGTTGGTGGCAAAACGCATTTCATCCAAACAGTCAGAGGTAATTTTAACAGAAAAGACATTCGTTCGAAATTAATGCTCACCACCAACGTGACTGTTTGTTTAATATAATATTATTTTGTGACGGATATTCTTCTAGCAATGCATGCATGTTAATATGCTGCATAATATTATTTATGGACAAAAGCCGGCTCGTCGTCGTGTTTAGGCTCTTGGGCGGTCTTGTAATGTATAAGACGCATAATAAGTCAGTAAGTAGAAAGTATTGTTAGTATTTGGGTTTGCGTTGCAGTTAGGGTTGGATTAGTGTCATACACTGTTGTTTTTGGACTTCTGTAGCATTTTATAACTTCCATTTGTTGCAGCCAGGCATGTTCGTGACGATTAAATCCCACATATAACTTATATTTTTACTGTCGCTGCAAAAATACTACAAGCCTGATGCTGATATTATTAAGGAATTTACATAACTTCTTGATTGAGGCTGTTTGTTAGTTTCATTAAAAACAGAGAATGGACACTTTATGTATTAATAAATAGTACTGTCGTTGTAGAAGATACCGCCACACATTCCTTCAACAATTCCATTTCTCGGACATGCCATCAGTTTTGGAACATCACCAGTGGAGTTTTTGCTAGCAGCCTATGAAAAGGTAAGTTGTTAATTTTCGGTGGAAATCAAAGATTAAAGAATAATTTTTTATTTTTTTTGCTAGTCTTTGTGCAAACTTTTTGCTTTACAGAAACATCTTGGAAGTGACTGATAAGTAAGGAGAATAATCAGTGATTATCGTAAAACTGAGCATCCCCAGCATTTATTTGTACAAGTTCCTAAAACCCTCAGCGTCTGATATTTCTTAGCAGCTTTTTCATTCGATGTTTGCTTCGCGAATTTAAGGGAACTTAATTTAAATGTTACTTCATATGACTTGTGAGTTTTGCCAGAACCTTTCACCTGTTCTATCGCAATAAATGCACCTGAAATGGAAACCTATGTCACCTGTGTGATGACGTCTGTCACAGCTTGCAGCTGGTTCCCAACGTCCCAGAGACTGGAAATCCGGGCGCTTGTTGGAGACCCGATGCTTATTGGAGGCCCGGCGTTTATTTGTACGTGTTGCCGAAATTCCCCGGCATCTGTTGGAGATCTGGCATTTATTCAGGACTTGGCATTTATTAGAAGTTTTTACAGTTTGTTGATGTGTCAAATGACACACCTTAAACATTGTTGTTTGTTAGTTGTGAGCAGTGCTTAAAGTGTAAAGAAAGAAGTGGCGGTACTCCCTTCCCATTCCCTCTCCTCCCCTCCCCTCTCCTCCTCTCCCCTCCTTCCTCTTCCCTCCCTTCCCCACCCCATCCCCCACACCCCTGCCCCCTTCCCTTCTCTTCCCATCTTCTTCCCTTTCCCCATTCCCCTTAGAAGTAGGCACCCCTATATCCAGCTAGGGCGTCTGGGGGGCGGAGCCCCAGCCGAAATCGAATCTGGTAGCAGCAATTTTAATACCTTTCTTGAGAATCAACTTACCACATTTCGTGCAGTTCAAGCAGTATTATGAAATTCTACATTGCTGTAGTGAGTTTTTTTGACGGTACTGTCTCAAGCTTTTCTCAGAAGTGCCAGTACGCAGTACCGGCGCGTACCGGCACACGTTAAGCCCTGGTTGTGAGGTGACATTTACAGAAAATTGTTGTTTGTGTAGTTTGTATAGTAGAATTGTTTAACTGAACTTATGCAGAGAATATTTAAACAAGGCAACATTGAAAACACCAGTGTTAGCAGTTCAATGTATGAAATGCCTTTCTGTGTTATCCAAGGGCATAGCCAGGATTTTACATTGGGGGAGGGGGCACAGAATCGAGGGTTGGGATTGTGGAGGGGTTTCCCCCTCCACAACCGACTAGGGGATCTGGGGGAGCATCGTGAGCATTTTTGGCATATTTGAATTCCACAGAACACTTTTGGTAGAAAGAACAGTGTTACTTTAGCCATTTTTGTCTGCAAAAAATCCACTCAATCGACGATTGAGGGGGGCAGCCATGCCCCCCGCCCCTGGTCCCCCTCTGGCTATGCCCCTGGTGCTGTCTTGTACACAACTTGCTGACTTATAGTTTGTTTTTTGGTTCACATGTATTGTTATATTATTTTGGCCTGTCACCCAGTTTGATCACATCTTCCGCCCTTGTGGATTTTCCACTGCATCTGTTGTTGTTATCAGAGGTGAAGCAGGAGTTTCAAACTGCGGGGATAGTGTTGGGTAGATAATATATGCATTTTGGCACGTTGTGGTAGGCTGATGGTTTACCGTCATATCACAAAATGTCCAGTTAATTGGCTGAAATACTGGAGCTTATCACTGCAGTTTGCAAAGCAGAGCAGTGCTCTCTGTTTTCCAGGGCTGAATTAAGAACTCATTTTCTTAAATGTGACTTTAAACACTTCGTCTGTTATTTACACAGAAGTTAAGGTGTCAACACTGAGGGACTTGTGATTGTGTGTATATGGAGTGTACCCAAAATTTTTGAGCAAATCTTGTGGGTGACCTTGGGCACATATAGGGTTCGAACTGCTTCAGACTTCCTTGTGGTTTTGCCGCTTGTTCATTTTGCTGCTGTAGTTGTTATAGTGGTTGCGTTATGTGTTTCTGATCTGATAATGTTATCTGTTACGCAGTACGGCCCAGTGTTCAGCTTTACGATGGTCGGCAAGACATTCACGTACCTTGTCGGCTCCGACGCTGCCGCTCTTTTGTTCAACAGTAAGAATGAGAACCTCAATGCCGAGGAAGTCTATGGCAAACTGACCACACCTGTGTTCGGCAAAGGTGTTGCCTATGATGTTCCAAATCCAGTACGTGCTGCTGATTTCCTTATTTGCTGACTAGGGCTGTGCCAATTGAGCATTCATTGCTTGATTTGCAAGAAATATCTATAAGACGAACTAGTAAAAATATCGCTTAAGTAAGTCAGTTATCAGACAAACATATTGTTGTAATGCTTATTGAAACTGTTTCATGGAGTGAAAGGTTAAATAGCAAACATGCCAAGGGATTCTGATTTTGTGAAAGATGGTGTACCATATATCACCAAACAGTGAATACTTGACTGAGTAGCTATTAACTATAGGGTGGATCAAAACAAATGGAAACCTGGTACTTCATTCAATTCTGATTTGAAGTGAGTTAACATGATGCAAGAAATGTTTTAAAAATCCTAGTCAGGCTTGTTTGCAACTTGTAGCATTCATCACTGTAGTGAAAGCTTGAAGACAGATAAGCATAGAAATATTAAAACATTTTTATCTAAAAAATTATTGAATGATCAAGCTCAAAAAGAAGCTAAGCTGCTGAAGCACTGGAATATCCATGTTACTAATTGGTGTGTTGTACCTTGTCTATAATTATAATTATAATAGCATTACAGCTGCAGTAGTTCTATTCAAAAAGAATATGATTAGGGAAGTGTTATATAGCTTTTTTTCTAAAAGTTGAAAACTCTTTGCAGTGAAAAAAACTACCATCATGAGAGCATCATGCCAAAAACAGGACAGACATCATGAACAATTGAATATTCAAGGTATACGTTATACATTTGTGGCTCAACTGGCAGTGGTGGATAGGGTATTTAACCATTAGTCACGTGATTAGTCATAAAATAAATTTTGACAGTTAAAATTTTAATCCTGAAATTTTGATCGAGGTTTTGTTACCAAGGAAACATTTTAAAGTGAATGAATTTTCAGCACGGCTGGATATGTTGTCAGCGGACAGTGAGCATCTTGTTCTCGAGAGACTGTCGACATTTTACTTAATTTAAATTTTAAGAAGATTGGATGAAAAAAAAACACTCACTAAGTATTGTTAACTAACAGTTTTCTTGGTCGATTGTAATGTTTGGTGTGTACCGTAATCAGAATTAACAGTTAATTAATCATTTATTTTTATCAAGTTGACTAGTTTTTTATGATTGTTGACAGCCGTGGTTTTCCTGTGCAGATCTTCTTGGAGCAGAAAAAGATGCTGAAGACCGGTCTGAACATTGCACGGTTTCGCCAGCACATACCGATGATAGAGGAAGAGACCATTGAGTACTTCAAACATTGGGGAGATTCTGGCGACAGAGGTCTTACACTTATTATCTCTGTTATTGTCCTTTGTGTATGCATACATGCAAACCTTTTTACCGCTGCAGCTTTTTTTGGAGGTATATTTGGGTCAGCTGATGCTGCAGTGGTAGGGTGTTGGATTTGCAGTTAAGAAGTCCTGGGTTTGACTCCGTGCTGAGTAACAATGTTGTGCAAGTTGTCGACACCATTATGCAGTCCCGCAGTAAAGGGGGTGCTGCAGCATCCAGGCCCTCAATCTATGGGAAATGAAAAAATTGTATGCGCTGTCTGCAGCAACAACATTTAAAATCTAGTGATGACTTTGCTTGCATGAAAGCTCATAAGGCTTCACTGCTGCCTGCAATGTGCTTATGACTGTGTGTGTAAACTGAAAATTCATCACGGCAAGATGTTGCTGTTTTACCATAAGTTTGAACATCTGCAACGTAAAAACATATGGCCCAAATCAGAAACCTAAAAGGTCTTACTATGTGCGCATGCCATCAAATATGTTACAAAAATTGAGCTTCTCTTGAGTCTTGGGGTTCGGCATGTAATACCCGTTTGGAACATTTGCGTTTAACACGGTAAGGTGGCGACGCAAATTAGGTGAGGTGGAAAATGAGTGCACCTCGCATATATTTGGATCGTTTCGCATATTTCTGCCAAAAATTATCGAAATTGGTGGAAATTTGACGAAGTTCTGACAAAAACAAATCTGCTTAGTTTTTTTTGGGACACGGTGTAGAGGTCAGCTAACTGACGAATTTAACTGGCGATTGTGCAGCCCGCCCTAAATCAGTTAGTTCAAGATGCACCGTATGTCATTGTAAAGTGTGAAGTTTGTCACTGTGTGTTTACAGATATATTTCAGGCATTGTCGGAGTTGATCATACTGACAGCCAGCAGATGTCTGCATGGTATTATTATGATTAATATTATTACTGAGTTTATTATGCATAGTCTTTACATGTTGTGGCTTTCGTTCTTTCCAGCTGTGAGGTATTCTGTACTGCAGTGGTGTACAGTCATAAGCACACTCATATCAACAGTTCTTACAAGTGTGTTGGTTTAAATTTAGGTTTCTAGTTTTTTTTTTGTATTTTTACTTTATCAGTTCGTTTTAGAGTTAGGTTTGTATGTATTTTCTCTCGACTGATGTGGGTTGCCAGTGCCGACTCGTCACCGAAATTTACCAGTTTATGTTGATTGAGATGTCAGACTCTGTTTATTCCCTTATTAAAGAACATAAGAATTATGTTATTGTGATTACTTTTATTAATGTTAATGTCATAAGGCTACAGACATTCTGGGTTTTCTTCACGGCAAACAATGGGTGTGTCTAACTTTCTCATATCACTGAGTTACTAGGCCGAGTTAAGTTTGATGGAAATAATATTGTACTGTTATGATCACTGTTATTACTGTTAATATGCACAGGTTTAAATAGCCACGTGTGAAATAGTTTATATTGGCTTGGTTATGGGTGTTGTTCGATGTCGTTAGGTAAGGAGATTCGCAGTATTCTGGATGAGAAGGTTGCCCAATTGTACTTTGACTTGGATGGCGGATTCACTGCTATGGCCTGGCTGCTGCCTTCCTGGGTTCCATTGCCTAGCTTCCAGTGAGTATACAGGTTTATTCGCAATATGTTGTTGTTCGTCTGTCTGTCATCTGTCTGTCTGTAATATTCGTACGCTTTACTCAGCCGGTTGAAATTTTCTGTAATGTTTCTACTCCATTTGGTACCTTGACCATCCGTTGACATCCAGGTAAAATTTTATTGAGATCGTACCAGTGGAACACCTTCATCGGGGGTTGAACGCAAGAGGGGTAGCCAAATATAGTGATTTTGGACATTTCAAAGGCTGTATCTCGGAAACGCTGCAAGATAGGAGGTAAGTTACTATTAGTCACTAATAGGTCGTTGCATATGTGCTTTTGATTGGTACCAAAATCGGTGACCTTAAATGACCTTGAACGGCGTAATAGCCCCCAAGTTTGTGTTGGCTGGTACCACTCCTGTGTACCTGTGACAAATGTACGCTGGTTACCGCCACTGGCCACCATTCTACTAACTTCTTACGTCACATTAGTCTGAACTCCCGTCTCCCTTTGAGTGTGACGTCATTTATGGACGTCCCCTTACAGCAGTGCGTGTTTATGTTGGATTGGATTGGATTAGATCGGATGATGATGATGATGTGTATAATGTAGTCGTCGCGACATGGCACATATGAAAGTGAAGCAGATATTCTACGATGCCATCAAGGCGAGGAAGGAATCGGGAAGCCGAGAGGAAGACATGTTACAGACGCTCCTTGATACCACGTACAAGTAAGTTAAACATGGTGTTGATTTTCATATATGCTTATTATCAGGGTTAGTACAGATCCTGGAAAAGTTTGGAAAATATTTTGGAAATTTTCAAGGCCTTGAAAAGTCTGGTCAATGATTATAGTTATGGAAAATTATGAAAAAATCCTTGAGTAGTATGGAAATAATCCTTGACATATGTGATGCTGACCTAGATAATTGTGATTACCCATGCATTTTTTGTCTTGTTTGAATTTCATGAGACAACTCATCGCAAATTCAAAGTGAAATGTAATGTAATGTTTTTTATTCACATAGATGTGTTTGAAATAATAATACTATACTAATAATAATAATAATTAGACTAATATTATATAGTGCCCTAAGGTCGTGACTTCAGACGCGATGCCATACAAAGTATGGAAAAAGGCATAATTTTGTCCTGGAAAAGTATGTAAAACTACAGTCACATTGCTGTACAAACCCTGTATTATGCCTTTGCTGCCAACAGTTATCGTTGTCATCGTGTGTCAACTTCGTCGTGCCACAGACACGTCGACGAATTGGCGACAGAGCCTTTTCTGTTGCTGCACCGCGAGCATGGAACAGGCTACCGACGGAGCTAAAACTGCTGCGATCGATGGACTTGTTTCGTCGTGATCTGAAAACATTTTTGTTATATTCTGTCTACCAGCACCAGGATACGGATAGACTCTGTGATGCGCCCTCGGTCTTCTAGTAGGAGCGCAATACAAGTGCCTCAGTTACTGTTACAGTAGTCGGTAGAGGCATTAAGATTTCTGGCTGTCTGTCTGCCATTGTTTAATACCTATATCACATGACATGGTCTTCCTTTACTTGCAAACGATAGTTAAAAGCATGTGTGTAGAGATGATGACGATGACTGTGATTGTAATAACAGAAGTGGTCGTCACTTGACGGATGATGAGATCGCTGGTATGCTGATTGGCCTGCTGTTGGCCGGTCAGCACACTTCATCAACAACCAGCTCATGGCTCGGCTTCTTCCTCGCTAAACACCCGGAAATACAGGTCTTCAGTCATGTCTGGAGCTCATCATATTCATAATCTTGTTCTTTAATGAAAGTTTAGTGCCAGACACACCTACGCAACTATCTAAGACTGAAACAAATACCATAAAAGACTCATAAAAGTCTCGCTGAAACCACCTCGTAGCAAAATTTATGTAACACATGAGTGTATAATGGCAGTTGTTTAAGTCATTGTTTATTGACGATATATTCAGCTGAGATGAGTCGTTCGTTTGTAATCATTTGTCTAACCTTAGTGAAAATTCAACAATAAAACTTTGTATAAATTTTTAAAAAGTTTAGTGGTGATTATTGGTTAATTTGCCCACCCATAATAATTTCTCTATCTGTTGCCATTTTTGTTATAATTATTGTTGTCATTGTTGTCGTCAGGTGATTTGAAAGGTTAACTTCTTGTGTGTGTGTGTGCGTGTGTGCAGAAAGCATGTTACGAGGAACAGGTTCGTCACGTCGGTAAAGATATGAGCACACAGGCTGACTATGATGCATTGAAGGAATGTACTCTGCTGGAAAGATGTCTGAAAGAGTCACTGAGACTGAGACCACCACTTGTCACTATCATGCGCATGTGCAAGACTCCTCAGGTGATTATCTACTTGTCAGCTGCTGAATTGAATTTGCCCCACGTGAGGCCGGGGCACCCCTTTTCCCCCTCGTCCCTTTCATTTCCCCGTCTTTTGCTCTTTTTACTTTTTCCTTTACTCGTTGGCTTAAACTATTTTCTTCTTTTGTCCATCCCTTTCCTTTCTACCAGAATAGTCTCACTCCTTTTCCAGGCCGGAGGTCGTAGGAAGCGACCGAACCTGGGTTTAGTTTGTTGTGTTTATTTTGTGTTATCTGTATTCCTTAGTTAAGATGGATTTTGGTGTTTTGTTGTATTTGGTTTAGT
>Ga0049105_1000642_pt1 | contig 12953 bp, 6 predicted proteins | sample WorMetvaBAHAMAS1_FD_61260 | JGI IMG/M metagenome (GOLD analysis project Ga0049105, IMG submission 61260) | Worm MetaG Olavius vacuus BAHAMAS.1 | ecosystem: Host-associated > Annelida > Digestive system > Unclassified | place: Germany: Marburg | collected 2013-04-09
ATGTACTTAAACTGGTGATATCAATGTCAAAAACTAGCGAAAATAGCGCTTCTTGGCTCCGTTAAATAAGTAAATTATCCGGCTGCAATATCCGGCGATGGCCAATATTTTTGCCGGAACTGGAACCGGAACCGGATAGCCAAAAATGGCTAGATATCCGGCCAACCGGAACCGGATATCCGGTACATCCCTAATATTTTCTTAGTGAACTTACTTTAAATTCAGTAACTATTTTTTAGAAAGATTAACTGCGTGATTAATACATAATTCCTCCCCCCCCCCACCAATATAACTACAATGGCTACAGCTCAATAAACCGAGGGTAATAAGTACCAAAGACGCCAGAAAGTCTTACTTCTGTTTGACGTGGTCTGGGTACGACGGGCTAAAGCTCTGGTCGGCATCACTGGCGTGTGTTTCAATAGCGTCGTCACTTGTTGTGTCGGCGGGCACTGCCACCGACGTGGATGCCACGTCGTCATCATTGGTGACAGTGGCTACTGGCGTCGCTGGGTCCGCATCAGATTCCGACTCGGTCGTAGTGACAACTAACACCCGACAACATGACGACTACAGTGAAACATAGATACAAAAAACATAAAAGATAAGCACACAATTCACAAAAAATACCGAAAACATATACGCAGAGACTACATCAGTCATAGAAACTGAAGTAGTCGGCAATGACTGTTTTCACGACATTCGTTTGACAAACGTAACACAGTTCGTGCAAAGCAGCATTTATATAATTGTTCTAACATACAACTATTAAACGATGTCTTTCGCTTAACGTGTCAATCATGAACAATCTTCACGCTGAAGTCTGTTAGTAATCTCTACTCATATGGGTGCGAAACGTCTGATAAGACAAAGCAATGATTAGATTATCAAAAAAAAAGTTAAGTGTAAGTTAGCCAGCACTCACATCTTCCACCCGTTTGCTATTGAGAGAGCTGGTGCTGGTGGATGGCATGACATGGCTATGAAGGTGACACAACACATTGCTGTAACAGAGGACAACTTCCTTGTTTCAATGCCTGTCTATAGCATTTCAAACAGGAAGTGCCACTTCAGCCAATTATGCTCCGCTTAGCGTCAATATTCATGCCTACAGGCTTTGCACTGCTGGGCAGAAAAAGTCAGAGTCAATTAAGAAAGACCTGCTGAATCATGCACATTACAATCAGATTCCAAGTATTTCAGTCTGAAAAAGACGGAAGATGAAGTTACATTTACAACAGGCTTATCATCGCAACGGCACATATAGCTCCTTAACAAAGTTCTCTTTTACAAATGCACGCCTGCAATAAATTTACACACATTTTTGCAAAAAAAAGAAGTATTGCAGCAAAATGCAACGAGAAATTATATAATAAAATTCTGCGAATGGCACAAATTGTACAGAAATTTTACCAACTCACCGGCTGTGGTAAATCCAAAGAATTCCGACATGACTTGCAACTTCTTTACTGCACTTTCGTGTGTCAGCGTCGACATCACCAGCGACAGGCAGTCATCAACTTTACTGATGGCGCGACGAAACAGATCGTCGTAAGCAGACGCGAGGCCTTCCGCCTGTCCAACAGCACACAGTCGATATTCAGCTATCAATCAAATGAATTCTATTTCATCTCACGAGCGCTGTGGTCACTGAGGTTTCCAGCCAGTTGAGCGCATCAACATCGATATCGTGGAAGACTACAATCCAGTGAACCTCCATTTGCAGACTTTTGCCAATCTGCCATAATAATAATAATAATAAGAAAATTTATAACGCACACATAGTCAAGCATTAAGCATGAATCGGAGGAGCGGGCAGTCGCCAGGTGGCCGGATGGAGTATGTTAATTGTTAATGAGCTGCACTATGAGGTGAGACTTGAGGTGGCGCTTGAAACTGTATAGGGAAGAATAGACTTCTGCCAATTTGCCACGAGACTAAACAGATATCTGTTCGAACTGCCGTGAACGCAACTGAGGGCGGTTTATTTTGTGCTATAGAAATGGATGCATTATTATTATTATTACTATTATAATCCACCTTCAGCTGTTGTTAACGGGCATGTGTCGGCTACAATGTGTTGCCATACACAGCCCGTAGCGTAGCAAGGTCCACTGCAGATCACATCCATTTGTGTGGAAACATCATTACTCCTCCCTGCCACCACTGCCAACAACAGGCATTATGGATTCAGGCCGTCCATCTAACTATCCTTCAACACCTATTTCACGTGACACGACATCTCTTTGCTTGTGGATGGATTTCATTAAAACCTGCTAAAAATATTCATCATGCGAGTACAAACTGCTGAAAATGTTTTCAAGGTCAAGAGGTCATGAGCGGACCAATGCTCATGACCAAAGCTCATGGGCGATCGTGCACTCTCGGAGTCTCGGTCGCTGGTCCTCGCGCCTAGAACACACTTCCTGCTGACATCCGTCGTGCACCCAGCCTGGACACTTTTAAGAAGCGTCTCAAATCACATCTGCTTTCTGCTGCTCATGATCTATAACAACTCTTTTTTATCTTAACTGTTTACTGTTGTGTATTTTATGTACTGTTATTATCTGTACAGTGCTGGCCACGTCTCTGTGTAAGCAGTTTCTGTATTGATTGATTGATTTAACCCATGATGTCGGAAGCATACTTTTTGACGATAATCATTGTAAGGCACTGAATAGCCTATTATGTGCTGATGTGCCGTTAAGAAACTACTCACTCACTCACTTGACGATAATCACTAGTTAATTCTAAATTGCTTAACCAATGCTCATGAACTCTAGACAATGAATTCTGTAATTACCAACGATGATGTTCATGACAGTTAAGATGTTCAGCATGATATGGTACCAGCAATGATGCCCTGCAGCTGAAGAAGTAACTGTGGGTCCAGCATCACACAGGCCACACATTACAGCCTGAAATTAACGACCTGAGAGGGAGAAAAGCATCCCGTCTACCCATGATGAGTACGGCACCCTTTGCTTAAACTGCTTTTAACTACGTATTAGATCAGTCTGTCTGAACAGCTTCGGTAACCGGACATCACATTCGGACAATTCAAACGATCGTTGCAAACGTTTACGTTCGGCTAGTTGGGAAGCGGCGCCCTCTGTCTGAATGTTAAGGGCGCTGACTAGAAATCTTCTTACTTACTTACTTACTTACTTAGTGGTAACAGCATGGAACACATCAATAAAGTCATGCCGGGTTGGTACGGAGAGACGACAGCTTCCGGGCATACCATCTCGATATTTAGCTTGGATACCTCTCTGTGGGTAGAAGAGATGAGTGGCTGTTTGACGTGCTAAAGTGGTCCAAATAAGCCTTTTACAAATGACTATCCAGGCCCTGCATACTCTATCAAATAATGTTGCCAGATCAGCCAACTTCGACCTGCGCAATTCTAGTGAGTGATTCATTACGTTCAACAAGAAGCCAGAACTGTCAATATGCAGGAAAAAATACCTTCAACTTTTTGTAGTCTTTGCAGATTCCAAACATCTTCTGTGGGTGATATGCTTCCACGAGGCACCTGAAACAGGCTTCTGTGTTATGTTTGCAGCACAACGGACTGACAAAAAAGATAAAACCGTTGCTAATTTGTACGTTACTGAAGTAATTTTAACACAGTGATCCCACTCTCTTGCTTACAAAAAATTCCACGACTTCTCCAGGACTTTCCAAGACCGCCAAAACATTTTTCCAGGACTCTGTCCTAGCCCAGCAGTTTAGATATGCACACAAACAGCAGTTACTTGCACTGTGACAGTACAATCCACCACGAAAAGCTCATCGCAAGTTGCAAAGAAACTGCTCAGTTAGCATGAGCAGGAATACTTTGTACATTCATTTATACATGGTGTTCTATACACAAAAATGGTGGTTAATTTTAACCACGAACTGTAAATTCCAGTTTAACTGAAGTTTTCGTTAACGGTTGTGTCACTGATGTCATAATGATGTCACGTGCTGTACAGCGAACAGTGCTAATCCTAGTGATGGGCAGTTAAGGTGAATTCAGAGATAAAATCAAGTTACCGGTAACCGAGTAAGTCAATGTACAGTCGGGCCATTTTGTGAATCATAAAAATGCAGTAACAATCATGTTAATAAAAAATAAACGTACTGTTACTCTGCCATGGCAGGTTACGGAATGTTGCAGGCATTTAATTTCGGCATACAGGGAAATAAAAAAACTGCAAATATAAATGTAAAAAAGCGATGTTTATAAAAACGGTTATAGGCGACGTAGTTAAACATCTAAAACCGCAAAAATTCACCATTTTGTCAGATTTTTAATATACTGTATTATCACTACATGCTCAGTAGAATGCTACTGGCACTGTAGTGATGGAACAGTACATTACAAATCTGACAAAATGGTGAATTTTTGCGGTTTTAGTTGTGCAACTACGTCGCCTATAACCGTTTTTATAAACATCGCTTTTTTACATTTATAATAATAATAAACTGCATTAACTTCTTAGGCGCCATAACATGGAGTCCAATTCAAGGGCACCCGTGCTCGAGATAAATGGAAAAAAACAAATGTATTCCTCTCAGTAGAAGGTGGTGAGTCAGGATGCAGTCCAAATGGGTATTAGTAGACTGTTCCACTATGAACGAATGAAAATGCACAGTCACCTGAGGTTAAATGTTGATTGAGCGACACGCCGATAAACTCGACAAAAAAACGAAATAATCATTAAAAAATCACATGAGTGATGCGTACTTGTCAGAGGTCACTTTTCCATCTTCACTGTACCAGATAAAATTATATCGGATGCGGGTCTTTTTCTTAGTTGCCGTACACCTCTGAACCTACAGTTATGCAAAGCCAATATCACACGTATACTACTCAACAAGATGTTTGTTCACTGGCGAGCTCAGTTTGTTAGAATTTAAACAGAAAATATCCTGCAGATTTATGGAAACAACCAGCTTCGCTTAGCTAAACTTCCGTTAGTAACTGTTTCACATGTTGAACGCTGTGCAGCTTATTACTGTTGCGTAAACTCGGTAGAGGGCAGCATTGATATACATTGGTAGGATGCAGAATTAGTTTATATGGACGCTGGGCCATCACCGTCTGCAGTGGTGTGAGGTACGAGTTAACCCATATGTCGCGACTAGAAGACACTGACAGGGTACAACATATCTCGTACGTCGCGGCCAACATGTTAATGTCATGAAATTTCCACATCTGGAAAATTCCAGCATGGAAAGTTACTCAGTTACTCTGGTCTACTTCTTCATACTACCGGTACCCACTACAATGCCCTTTGCACAAATAATTTTAATGTAACCATAAACATCATCATCATCATCATCATCATCATCATCACTGTCAGTTAGGCACCACAGTTTTTTTCATGGCCCACGTGCGAACTTCTGAACCAAGCCACAGAATTTGTCGCTTTTTCTTTGCCACAGAAATAAGCACAGCTGTGGAAAATTTCACGACAACTGTCAAATGTCTAAAAATACACCCTCCCCCAACAAATGTTTTATTTAGCAGTTTAGTACCAGCAACTCGCCTAAAAAGTAATTAATAGTTCACTACTCAACATTCTGTTCACGTTATTCAACCGTACCATGTCATCTCTAATTAAGTGTACACTTTCTTTAGTAACACTTACACTTAAATTAACAGTTAACGCTAATAGATAATGACACTAATATCTTGAACAACACACTTGATTTTCTTTCAGCCAAGTACCTACTGTGGAATTAGAAGTATCAGCCACAGTAACGTGCGAACGTGATTTCAGGAAGTGCCATGCGAAATTCACAGAATTTTCCAGCGGAAAACTGCAATTCCTAGTCACAGTTGTTACCACTGACATCATAGCCATCATAAGTCTATCACAAATGCTGGAACTTACCAGCGCTGGCCAGAATGGGTATTGCCTGAACTTGACCCAGATGAGGTCGCCAACACCGAAGGAGCTGTTGACCATGTCGAACGACGGCAGGTCTTCGTCCGTGTCCGACACTGGCTTTGCAGGCATCGCGACTGTACCCGCAGCCGTGGCCGACCGACCGATGCCGTCTGCAGTGCGGTGGCGCCGACGTTTCGGCTGAGACGAGAACGTATCTAGAGACCTTCGTGCACGGGACTTCTGGACCATCTTCTGAGCTTTCTGGACGGTCCTCTGTGCTTTCGTGGCACCTCCCCTACACCAGCAGATTACAATCATCTACATCACTCCACTATTAGATGTTTCACTAAGTGTCAAATTACCAGTTTGAGATGTAAGGATTCAAAATTTACACAAGTAAGTAAGTAGCATGTGAGGCAAAAAAACTGCACCATTTTATTTTTGTAATAGCTTTGTCAAAACTTTGTGTTACGACAATTTTTGGCACACATATACTAAAATTAATTTACTATCACCCATGTGTTCTATATCCTTTATATATAATCAGAGACGGGGAACCAGCTTAAGTTTTCAAAGTACTGCAGGCCAGCGCACCGTGCACGAACAACCATCGAGTAGCTTTGTCGCGAGACGCCGGACTTCAATTATAGCGCCCAACCTGTGACTTCCCAACATTAAAAACCTTAGTATGTAAATTTCAGAATATCGGCAGTGCTATGGGAGTGGGTCTGTTAAAATTCTGTGTGAGATGTTGATGAGTTGAGGTGATGTCTGAATGACGACTGGTCAAGCATCCAGCAGTGATCCACTGATCAAACTATTGATTAGTGATGATTTAGGCTCGGGACATAAGTTGGGGACAGTGGCAGACAGCTGAAACATTTGATAATATGTTTTACTATTGCACTGCATTGTTGGTCCATACATTTTCACATTTTAGATGATGTTTCATTTAAATGTTCAAGAGGATAATTATGACGTTTAAGCTTACGTGACAAAACCAACGTTGGTTATAACACATGTACATATGCTGCATTTCACAAGACAGTACAGAGACACTCTTCAAAGGAGATTGATAATTTTGATGTCATTTTGTTCCAAATTTATTCCGGTATATGTCGACCAATAATTATTCCAATATAGAAAGATTTGAAAAAGTTATTGCAAAAATATAATGGTGCAGTTTTTTGCCTCACAGTGTACATGTGCATTTGCACAGCTGCCTATAGAGCATAAGCTGTCACGGAGGTGATATGGCGGTTTTCATAAGCTCCGCAGAACAAGTCTTGTTCAATAGTACACAAAACTGAGTCAGTATGAGAAATGGGTAACACAGTCAGCGACAGTGAGTTCCATGTTGTCGGACCTCAAATGGCAAACTGTTTTGACCATATCTTGTTCTGGAGCAATGTACTACAAGGTAAATGTGGTACTACATAATGCACATCATCACTAAGAAGTTCACATACGTCAGTGATGCACATTCAACTTGTTTTGGAAACGACGTCAGTTCGGTAGCTGACGGGTCAAAGTTTTTTTTAAACTCACCGGCCTATTTAATATTCATGTGTAATAACAATAATTATGCTAATGATGTGCAGCGTAGATGTCCGTAAGATAAATATTATCTTTTGCACAAAAATGCATAAATTTCTATAACAGTATCAAAGCAACTAGTGATCGTATGGTCCGGCTGCCGCTGTTCCGGGACCGAATCAGTAACTGCACTAATTTGTTCCGGCCGGAACCGAATCGAACCAGACACAGGATATTCGCATTTGTTAGCTTGCTTTTAAGTAACTTATAGAGGTCGAAATGCTGCACCTGTACATTTACCGTTCGACGACGTTACATATAACATGGACCAGACATTAGAACTAACTGTGATGTCAATCATTTGCAGTATAGTTATATTATACGCTAAATATCTAGCAAAAACGCTTCGCATGGTCCGATGCCGGAACATTTTTCCGGACCGAAGCAATGTTGTTCTGGCCGGAACTGTACCAGTACCCGTTCTGGTACAATCTCTAAAAGCAACAGCATGCTGCACACACCGCACTCGGTGAAAATGTTCACAAGACCGAGACGCACAGCACTAACAAAAAGCGTACAGAACAGCAGCAGTGGCGTGCATACCTAGTAGCAGAGAGAGATGCTGAAACTCCTCGTCTAAACGTCACCTCGTTGTCGACAGCATCAGCGTCAGCATCTGGTGAAATGCCATTAGCAACAGCTTCTGCAGCCGACGGGGAAGACTGTTGCGGACAGTGCCGGAAGATGTCTGTTCGTGGCCCAGACAGCCAGGTGGTCACCGGACGCTGCGGTGATGTTGGAGATGTTTCACCCGTAATGGCAACGGAATCGTCCTCTGTGACAGCTGCAGCTACTCTCGTGGTTGATGGAGACTGCATGTTCTTGTAGTTCCTCCTTTTCCCGGCACTTTGAAAAATACGAGTGCCCTCAGATCGACGCCGAGCAGAATGAGGGACATCACCGTCAGCATCTGCTGCACTGGGAGTCTGCCGAGAGCTTCGAGCTCTTCTTGAGACGACCCGAACCGTACCATCTGTCTGTCGGCCACCTGATGTCTGCTCAGTGGAAGCTAATGACTTGCTTCTTCGACGATTTTGAGTTTTGACAAGTTCCGGTTCGTTGCTACCCGAGTGAGATGGACTGAAGCGAACAGCAGATTGGACTGTGTTTTGAGCGGAATTCAACTGAAGGACATTATCAGCAGCAGTACCAGTGTCACTCGGTGCAGCAGACAGAGTTCTACGGCGTCTGCGCGGTACAACGTCGTGTTGACTGCTACCTGCTTGGCGCGACTGACGCGAACGTACGTGACTCTGGGCCGAGTTTTCTGCAGAATTTGAAGGTGACAAATTACCAACGTTATCCCGATGTGTCGCAGCAACGTCATTCTCAACAACACCATCGAGTGTGGCCGACTTCGTTCTTCTACGTCGGCGAGTTTTAACTTCAGACTGACTGCTACCTGCCGGCTGCAGTGGATAGGAATGTACTACAGACTGGACCAAGTTATCGGCAGAATTCAAGGAAACCAGTGTATCAACATTATCGCGATGTGCCATAACACCGCCAACAGCACCGTCCTGTGCGGCAGACTTAGCTCTTCTACGACTGCGAGATTTCTCAGTGCGGCTTTCAGTGCCACTTGCCAACTCCGATGAAGCTACAGACCGCAGCGAGTTGTCTGCAGAATTGGCACGAGCGGTAACATCGTGACGTGTTCGCTGGCGTCCTCGGGGGAGTGCTCGTGGGCTCTTGAACTGTGCCCGATTATCATCCAGAGAACTTTGTGGTACCGGGACAGCAGCTGCAGGTACCGAGGTCTGTGAAACGCCAGATGTGGAGCCGCTGACTGTTCCGTGTCCATCAACGACAACAGATTTTCTGTTGGCAGCTGACTTTCTTCCTCTGACAGCAGCCGTATTCGTGCTCCGATTACGTTGGACGACTCTCTCTGGGATTCTTGTTTCCGAAGCAGCCCACATCATAGCATCATCAGCCGAATTCACATGTCCAACAGGAGCTTCCGATGCCATCCTCTGACCAGCATTTGTATCAACTCTGCTTGCATTCACACCGTCGGCCACATGGTTTAACATCTCATCCGACACTGGCTCTACGTCATCGGCGATGTTTCGGAAAAACGCCAGCAGTCTGTCGCAGCGTCTACTCAGCTGCATCTGCTCAACCTTCAGACTTTCTACCTCCTGTTTAGCTGCACCAACTGATCCAATCGGCCTGCTAGTACTCTCTGCCGATAACAGCGAATCAGCCGATGATCTGATGCCAAGAGATTGCTGCGAAGACGCTGCAAGCTGGGTATTGCTTGCCGACAATTTAGCCATAAGATCGTGGACCTGTCCAACGCATGACTCTATACGTGCCGAACACTGCACAATTTTGCAATGATACTCCTCCGCCAGCTTGGCAGACTCGGAAATCTCCGTCATGACATCAAACAGCTTTCGAGCGCACTCTTGTATTTCACGGACTGGAGAGGTTCTCTGGAGCCTGAAATTAAATCCTAATCAGTATTATCAGTGTAGATATCGGTCTGACATTATTCATCTAATTACTCTCAACATTATGTTTCAGAAAGGTTACATTCCGTCCAACAATACAATTCGGTTTTGTTTCATTACGTGCTCAAAATCAGAAAAATTCTGAACAAAATGCAGTTAATGCTAGCACAACAATAACAATCTATTAATTAAAATTCCCTATTCCCGCCCTCAAAAATGTGTTAATCAGAACAAGTAGATAAATAAACAAGAATAACCAACCGTGCATCACTACCCGAAGGTGTACTGGAAGCCATGAGATGTGTTTACTACAACATATATCAACAGCTGTTATGTACAACACTTGATCATTTGTGTGTATGACCATCTTTTATTCTGTTTTTCATTTTTAGTCTTTCAAAGACCAAATTTAAGCCAAATTTCGCACATTTTGACAACCTGCAAAATTAGGGAAGCGATGGGTGAAATGTCTACCCGGTAAGTCACATAATAGGCCAATCATTGGCTCTCCCGGTGTACTAGGGTTGAAAATCAAGGCTGAATTTTGCAGTATTTGACAGGGCAGCAGTTGGCAAAATGTCCGAGCGCATTTTTTCAAGTTCAACCTACGACCCAACTCTGATTAACTGTTGCCAGCCACCTCTGTGCAAGCAGGGCCATGAGCCACTGTGCAAGCAGGGCCAGGGTTGTTATAATGGTTAAAAAGGACATGAGCAAGATATAAGACCTTCCAACTATTGTCACGTGACATAAAATATCATGCACAGTCTTGGCATGTTTGCCGACGATATATCCAGCTACACTGAAGAGTAAAGTAAAGTAACGTCGATTTGTATCTAGCACTTATGATGCAACTCTAAAGTGCTCAGATATGGCCCGTGTGTAACAATGGGAATGACTCTATGTATAGAGTATTAATAACATAGAGTAATTCACTATGTAATGTTTTCTCAGTGATGCAACGTTAAGACTAGGGCCGCCGCTATCGAGCAATTCTAGTACTTCATTGAGTACCTTATCAACTCAAGTACTCGAATATACCCTTCCTTGATGTAATACTGAAAGAAATGAAATATACAGCAAGTCAATGTAAATGTCAACGTACATTTATACAGCATATAAACGTGAAATCTCTATTGCGCTGTACGCACTAGTACGAAACGAACATAAACATTTTCAAATGCTGTCTAAGTGCATCTCCTCGTGACACTGAAATCACATCTCAGCTTAGAACAGCAACCACATATCCAAGACCACGTAACCGTACTAACTACTGCACATCTTTCATTAATCACGCCCTCCACTCCTATACTCCTGGCCTAATTTCCCCCGTATCAGTCCCCTAGGTTGATTGTTAATGTTTTTCATTGCATTGCATTACATTTCATATCTAGTATTGTATTGTATTGTTTTGTTGCATTACTGTTTACTTAGCTCCTTGATTTTTAGCCTTCTGGCTACAAGTTCAATAAACTTGAACATGAATCTGATTCTGAATCTCTGCCAACAGCAGGATCGCGCAAGTAGTCCGGCAAAGACTTCCACACCGACAGACTAACCGCAGAGAAAGACTGTCCGTCGGTAAAGGAAATGACGTACTAAAGCTGGTACTGGTATTGTCACAGCCCACATGTTGGCTGGCAGCTGGCAGTGGCATTAAAGTGGCTGCAGCCTGCGATGCTTAAGACTATGACAAAAATGTCCCATAGCCGCATCACAAAAACCAAAAATGACTTGAGACAATAACCAAAGTGGAAATGACAACCGAAAACGGGGGATTTTGAGTACTCGAGTAATTTACTCACGTACTTGCGGCAGCTCTAGTGGGGACCGCTCTTATATACAACATAGCCGGCATTATCCAGAATTAGCCCCCGGGGAAGGGTTAGGGTTAGTGTTAGTATAGTGTTAGGACTGGGTCTGTCCAATTTATGCCAGCACGCCGGGACGGTGTGGGGTGTCACAGTGTCTGCTTCCACGCGCGCCCCGACGCCAGGACGCTTGTATTAGGTCTAATTAACGCCGGGACACTTACCGGGACCAATGCCTATGACTGTGTGTGAGAGACAACACTAGGCATGCAGTTGCTCATTTTTCTACTATAGCAATAATGCAATATGTGTGCCTGTTTTAAAAACGTTAATGTGTGTCACTGTTTTCTGTATACTGCTATTATGTGTCATAAGTGACGTAAGCTCGTGTAACGTGTGTCAGTATTTTAGCACCATTAGTACGGTCAATTAATTTGCACAATTAATTTGTTAATTGTTAACGTTGTCACTCAAAGAGTGTTGGTCTTTTAGTTTTAACCACACTGTCCGTCCCGGCGTTAAACGTAATACGCTTGTCCCGGCGTCAGTGCGCGCGTTGAAGTTGATGCCGACCACCGTGACACACCATGCCATCCCAGCGTCAGTCCCAGCATCAGAGATGCATGGATGGCATTTTTTAATATCCGCATCCTATCTGTATCCGTTAAAAACTATCCGTATCCGTATCCTATCCGTTCAGACGTTGTTAACTGCTATCCATATCCTATCCGTATTTGTTTTATTGACCGCGAGTCCAAAAAAATCACCCCCGACATTTTCGGCTGTAGCTGCAACACTGGTTGTCCGATTTTAATACCTCCAGTAGTTTTTGGCACAGATGTCGATGTTGCTTATTTCCTGATATTTGGCACAACCACTAAGAAAGCCAAGGCCATTTATCTTTCACAAATTGCACAAGAGGAAATAACATCACTCGTGACTCACCACTCATGACTGACTTATCTTAGTATCGATAACTAGGGTGAGACTGATACTGGCATCGGGTACTCGGTATCGGCCGATACCGCCGGTATCGATTCGGGATCGGTATCGGAAAAAAATGCTTCGATACCAGCACCAATACTGTGCAAACGTCACATCTTTGTAACGAGAACAATCGTCCTCTGTTTTGACTGCGCACATCAAAGAAAGAAGCCGACCGCCTGCGCTTAAACGTCGCCGTAACCGGTATGCAGTGCACC
>Ga0049105_1000643_pt1 | contig 12943 bp, 9 predicted proteins | sample WorMetvaBAHAMAS1_FD_61260 | JGI IMG/M metagenome (GOLD analysis project Ga0049105, IMG submission 61260) | Worm MetaG Olavius vacuus BAHAMAS.1 | ecosystem: Host-associated > Annelida > Digestive system > Unclassified | place: Germany: Marburg | collected 2013-04-09
AGTAATAGGAACAATATGTATCTAATTAGCGGTAATATTACCAGTAATGTTACCGGTAATTTACTGGTAATTACCGGTAATGGTAACATTGGGAATGTTACCAGTAATTTTCGAACCCTAGTCCTGACACCCACGACACCCACAAAAATGTCTGCACAAAAACTGAAGAATCACCGATGAGAAATTGATCTGACAGGAATGTGTGTTAGAATGTCTCTCAAAGTCACTAAATTAGCTAGTTTGCCTAATTTATGCATGGACACTTCTGGCACACCCCTACAGTATGTAATTGTCGATCGTTTGGGTGCGTTCTTTTATTAAACCACATTTATTTGACAGCACTGTACCATTCGACAATACCACTCCGATTTATCTGATCAGTCTGCTCTGGAAATTAGCGTTAGATTTAGAGTTGCACTATTTTAGCATTTTTCACGGAGAATAACAAAATTGAGCACCTAATCTTACTCGAATTTCACGGAAGGTAACACCTTACATAAAGAATGCACCCAAATGATCAACAACAAAATAAAATTATATATTCTAGGAGTGCCTATGAATAAATTAGGCAACTATCTAATGTCAGTAACATTTGACCTTGCAATTGATGGCAGTGCACAGGTTTGTCTTGCCATGGGACTGGTTTAATTGGTTCTGTTTTGTATGTGGAAAGTCACTGACTGCAGTAAGTAAATGATTTGTATGCAGTCAGAGGTTCAATACAAAGAGGTTGGTATGTGTCTGTTCTCTGTAGTCTGAATGACGACTGCACTCGTGTGCTGGTTGGCTATGCACGTGGCCAGCTGACAATGTGGGACCTGACATCAGGCAAACTGCTACGTACCATCACTGACGCACACAGTCCTGGCGTCGCGGTACTTAGTGTTAAGTTTACTGATGACAAAACTGTTGCACTGATGAGTGACAGTGGTGGGTCGGTCTTCCGGCTGGAGTTCAAGCGTCTGATTGGTCACCGCACGTGTGACTCACAGTGTCTCTTTTCAGGCAGTCGTGGAGAAGTAAGTAATTGTTTACTGTCACAGTCGCAGTCGGCGCAGTGACATTTTGACATCTCTCTGTTTCTGTCTGTCTGTCTGTCTGTCTGTCTGTCTGCCATGTTGCATAGCAAATGTATAGATCGTGTTAGTGTGGACAGTCAGTCTGCTTGTACATGTAAGTGCGTGTTAGTGTGGACAGTCAGTCTGCTTGTACATGTAAGTGCGTGTTAGTGTGGACAGTCAGTCTGCTTGTACATGTAAGTGCGTGTTAGTGTATCTACTGTATGTATGCACATGTAGCCCACAGATAATACAATTTTTGCATGTAAAATGGATGTCCTGCCAGGTATACCAGGGTGCAGGGTGTACAAGAATTTTCTATGCTATTCATATACCACCCACATCAGCCACCAGACTGCACTTGGGAGGCATGCAGGGTCACAGCCAGGAGCATACAGTTGTAAGGCTGCTCATGAGATAGACAGCTAAGTAGCACTGGCCTCGCCTGCAAGCAGGAAATGATATTAACAACAGATGTCAGAAGAGTAGATAGATAGTGCTGTTGGACGGCAGCTGAGACTGAGAAGACATCATTTCAGAGACTTTTATTACTCTGCCAGCACTGCTACACACCACTCACTCCCTCTGTTCTGCTATGCTGCCTGCAGCTGACTGAGTGTTAACATGACACTATCTCTACTATCACCACTTAAATCTTCTCTTACTCGCTCAGTATTTCATTCTGAACTCAAGACTTGGCTCTTCAGCAAATCCTTTCCTCCATAGACCTTTTCCTCTTCTACTGGACTGATTCCACGGACTCTCAGACAGTCTAATGATTTTGCTCTGCTCAGCGGCTGGATTTGTTCACATGGTGTGTTTGACTAAGCCAGCTCTTAGTCGGTTTCCGAACGCACTTTAAATCAATGCATTTTCATTCATGACAAGTCTCTGATGGTGCGGGGTGCAGGAAGATTCCGCCAGTCTTGCGATATAATGGTGAGGTTTTTTTTCAGGAAAAAGCAATTATGTGTGGGCTGTGGAATTGTGTGGGTTGTAAGCATATACAGGGTGTGTGTGTGAAAATACGGTGTCTGTGTGTGTAGGTGTGTGTGATAGAACCTCTATGTTTCTCCGTCAGTCATTCCTCTGTAGCATCCCTGCACCCAGCGCGTGATCTGCTGATGTTAGCGATGGCATCGCTGTCCAAGGTGCTGATAGTGACATTACGTCCTGACCTCCGAGTGACCTATGTACATGCACTCTATGGTGATGCTGCCACACTCCCGTTACTTGCCTGGCACATCGCCGTCGACCCTGTCCTCGCGTTCGCACGTGACCAAACCATCTATCTTGTACAGGTCGCGACTTTTGTGCAATATTTGTGCAGTCTTTGTGTTAATAACAGTTGTAAAGCGTCATCATCGTCGCCATGACTACTAGTGTCATCGTCATCATCACAATTATACAGGTGTGGTTACAGGTTGTGTTAGATAGTTTACACATCGCCATTTGCTTGTTGCTTTACTGAGTTCAAACAGTGCTGCAGGAAGCCTTCTGTCTTCAGGTTTTTCATACATGCATGTGTGCGTCTGTGATCGTATACTGAAAGTTTGTTAGCATATCTTGTAAACTGCTTGTGGGAATTTCACCAAATTTACAAATTTAGTGCAGTTTTGTGTCTGTGTGCGATGATGTGCATCTGTGTGTCTGTGTGTAGGTGGTATGTCATGATGATGATGATGATGATGATGATGATGATGATGATGATGATGATGGTGGTGGTGTGTAGGTGGTATGTCGTGATGTGGAGGCAGTGAAAGTGATCCCGCTGCAGAAGACCGAGCTGTCGTACAAGCTGCTGTCATTGTCGTGGCTCAACTCTCGCACAATGACCGTTATTGACGTCACTGAGCGTGCTCATGTGTTGGATGTCCGCTCCGAGGAGGAGCTTGAGATAGTAGACTTGGCTGATGTCAGGTTGGTCTATGGCAGTAGTTTCTACAAGTCACTGGCAACTGGTGGTAATGTGAGCCGCGCCCTGGCGTGTGCTGGCGAGCGTGCCTGCTATCAAGCTGTAGTAGCTACTGGAGGTCAAGTGATTCTTCTCGGCTCAAAGGCGATCCATGTCCTCATCCTGCGTACATGGTCCGAGCGTATCGATGTGCTGGTGCGTAATGACCGGTACGCAGACGCGTTGTCACTAGCCCGCTCGTTCTATGACGGCAGCGCTCGTGCCGTCGTTGGTCTAAGTACTGGTAATGTACAGCGACGCATGGAACAAGTTGCCGAACGTATCATGCAACTACTCAGTCAGTATGTCACTCTGTCGATGACCAAGTTGTGTCCGTCACATGGCAAACTGGAAGAGCTGGAAGCCTACTTCCAGGTCAGTCAGTGTTGTCTCTCTGTGTATATCTAATCACACATTGTGAGTGGTCCATGTGATGTTGTTGTATTCTGCTAATGCAGTTTGCTGTTTCTACGTAACCAGCCTTCTTGGTTCTGCTACAGTCATGGATGTTGATGCTGCTGCTGATGATGATAATGAGGATGATAATGAGGATATGATGAATTGATGATGATGATGATGTCAACTGATGACGGTGGTTAAGATGGCAACTATATCGACAATGCTGATTTTACTCATTACCAAATACCAATACTCGCAGTGATCTGATCGCTGGAGCAGTGTCAAAGGCCAACTCAGCCTTTCATCGCTCCGGGGTCGGTAAATGAGTACCAGCTTCGGCTGGGAAGGCAAAGGCAGGTATGGTTCATTCCGTTAGCGGATGAATGTGGGGTGTGCAGGTAAAACTGTGAGATCCCTTGAGAACACGTTCCATACCTGAGCACCTTAGAGGTGTGTTCATGATGAGGCGCTATATAAATCCACGTTTACCTTTACCTTTACCTTTTTGTAATGTCAAGTCATAGCTACAGCCGACGACCATCACGCTGCCCACATGCTCAATGCAGTGGTTTCTAGTTAAGTTAGCATCACTGCACCAGCCATGGCAGAGTTAGTAGCAGCGTCTTACACTGAGAGATTTATTAGCGAGCCAGCACTGAGTACACATTTCACCGTGACAGAGAATGCTGGTGACGTGTTGGTTTTTCTGGTGAAGTATTGGCAGGTCAGCAGCGGTAATTAGGCAAATATCATGAAGCAATATGTCAGGTGTCAAGAAAGCAGGTATATGTGTCAACGTTTACCCCCGTCACCATCAGTGGAGTGACTGCATGTCCGGTACTAACCCCTCCCACCGCCACCACCACATCTGCATATTTGGTTGTTTTTCTCGCAGCATGTAGATTGTGATGAAAGGCACCTGTCGCCAGTATTGAGTGATCAAGTGCAAGTACAGCGGGGAGGAGGAGGGGGCATCAGGCTAGTACTGATACTGCCCAATACCACTGTTATTGGTAAGGTAAGGTAAACGTGGATTTGTATAGCGCCTTGTCGTGAATACACCTCTAAGGCACTCAGGTATGGCACGCGTTCTCGAGGGATCTCACAGTTTTACCTGCACACCCCACGTTTATACGCTAACGGAATGAACCATACCTGCCTTTGCCTTCCCAGCCGATGCTGGTCAGTTCTTGATACTGAATATGGGTCTCATTGAAATCCCTTAGTGATGATAATAATGATCTTATGTGGTATGCAGACCGTGGTAACATCCTGTGTTGATCACTGTCTGTTGGTCGGTCGAACTGACTTCCTGTTTGGCTGTATCTATGAGTACTTCTCCGTCGACTCCGTGGCAAAGGTGACATATCTGGAGTGTCTGGAACCATACATACTTAACGACACGCTGACCTGTGTGACGCCGGGTGTCATGAAAGACTTTGTAGAACATTACGAGCGTCGTGGAGCGCTGACTGCTGTGGAGGCTTGTATCACTCACATAGACATTACCAGCCTTGATATCCACCAGGTATGATGTGCTATGAGTGACTTTACGTTACATGTACTGAGATGCTAAACCACAGCACATGGTGTATAAAACTGCCGAAACTGGATGCTGTTATGAAGGAAATGAACGGTAACAATGTAAGTCTTGAGGCATTTGTCAAAAAGCAGGTGTTGCAACGTTGGAGTTGAGGTGATGTGCACTGCAGACTGTACCAGTTGCGGCTACCACCCATTGGAAATGCACCATCACCGACAGTGGAAAGCGGTGTACGCCAGATCACTAGCTGCAAGGATGAAAACAGTTGGAGACATCGACGATTGGAATCATCGGCAGTTATTTTACTGCATTTCTGTCTGTCTGTCAATCACTGAGCTTTGTCCTTATGTCTGTCTGTCAGAACTGTGGTTTAGTGTATTTAGAAGCTGTGTTAGATTGTTGTGGACGGATGTTAGAGAGACTCGGCATGAAGATACTGGTACATGGAGGTAGGCTGTGGAGTGTGGATAAATGTGACTGTCGTTGTGAGCGTTGTTGGTTAGTTAAGATTTGGAACTTTGATAATTCTGTTTGTGAGATTTTTTAGCGAAATTCTGTGTACAAAATATCACCGTTTCTGTTTGTTATTTATTTATTTTACAGCAGTTTGTGCAGTAACATGACCCAAAGTTGCAGCAAACCTTTATGATATCATTGTGTACGTCATCGTAGCTCATGTTAGTTTGTGTTAACGAGTGCCCGTTCACACATGTCAAAGACTACAGTCACTGGTTGATAAACAACAGCATATTGGACATTACATTCAAAGTTTGTCACAGATTTAGGTCCAATTGAACATGTTTTATTTGAAGCATAGTGGCTGCAACTGTTTATGCCAGCCGAGAGCCACCATCACTCACAGCACTCTGACAAAGGCTTAAGGAATCTTGGAAATCAATTCCTTTCACCAGTGTCAAAATCTCCGGTCAGTTCTTTGCCTGCTGGACTGAAGGAGGAAACATTTCCACACTGTGTTGATGTAATCTTGTCCATCAGCGTGTTTGTGTGAAATGTTTGGGCATTGCAACACCGTTAATTATTAAAACTGTTGCTAAGAAACTATCTCTGAAATATTTTCCTCACATAATTTTATTGAACAATAGCTACCGAATGATGAAAAGTTTCTCTTTGTGAAGTTATCACCCAGAAATTTTCATTAATGTTTACGCCGGTGTTTGTCAATAAAATGACCTATAATGTGTTTGGTGGGATGTTAAACCATACTCAACTTCGACCATAAGATGATGGTATTGCAGGTGGTGTCGCTGTGCTGGGCTCATGGCCTGTACAATGGCATTCTTTATATCCATAACCGTGCTATGCAAGACTATGTCACTCCTTTGGAACAGCTATTAGCATTATTGTCTGCCGCGGTGTCGACTGGCAAACAATTGACCTATGAACAGGTTGGTCTTACATGCACATCTAACTCAACACTTCACATTACACCCACGGACCATATCTGAGTGCTTTGGAGATAAGGAGCTCATATATTGTGCTATATAAATTCCACTGTTTACTTACACATTGTGCATGCTCTCTGTTGAATCTGCGCACTGTCAGTTCTCGTGTCATTACCAGCAGTGGATATGTGTGGCTTGATACATCTAGAGAAATTGTAATGGTAATGGTAAAAGTGAATTTATATAGCGCAGTAGTCACAAAGTCTAATGCACTGAGCACATTAGTAGCGATAGAAAAGCCAGGTTTTCAGGTGCTGTCTAAAGGACTCATAGTCATGCTGTGCACGGAGGTCATCCGTCTAGGAGTTCCAGACCATGGGGCCTTGCACAGCAAATGCTCGGCGGCCAACAGTGGATAGCCGATGTCATGGCACCACCGTCATTTGCTGTGTGGCCGACCTGAGACGCTGCCACTGAGAAATGTCACAAAACTTCCTCATGACGGCGCGGGTTCCTATAACAACACAGAGCACAACTGCACATGCAGCTTGACATTGATAAATCAGCACATAATGCCGAGTTTCAGTGCTCGGCTTGCCAAGTGTAGGTGGCTAGGTGATGAAACAGAATGATTGACAAGTCAGTGATGACAGTAGACAGATCGTGTACATGTGATTGTCTTGCACTGTACTGGCATGTGTGCTGCCACACAGGACAGTGCGACGGCCACTGGCCAGGTCGAGTTGGGCTGGACACAGATGTTTCATGTTGAAATCACTGGCAGACATACATGCTTAGTTTACCTTTTAAAAATATATGACACCTTTTCATTTGCACTTTATCTTTACTCTTCAATGGATTTTTGGCTTTTTACGAGTAAGTAATCAGCATGGCTAATATTTCCAGATTACAGTTCTAGGTATTGAGTCAAGCATCTTATACTGCTACTAATCCCTGCTAGTGGTGTATACTTGATGCTAATGTCAGTTTAAACCTGATGTTGACACAAAGTATTTAGTAAAGAAGCACATTCTGCACTGTGTGTTGTGACAGATCCAGCTTGGTAACAAGGTACTAGTCTATATCAGTTGTTGTCTGGCCGGCCATGCGTACCCGTCCGGTCGGATTGCTGACAACAGCGTCGTACGAGTGAAAGAGGATGTGTTAAACTGCATCACCGCCCTGCATACGTCAAAGCCGGCCAGCACAGAGCCTGCTTACCCGCACCTCAGAACACTACTCAGCTTTGACACTCGAGAGTTCTTCAATGTTTTGTCGTTGGCATTTGACGACGCCGCTGATATGACATGTGACAAGAAACAGCGCATTGTTGACATACTGCTGCTACTGATGGTTGATGGCGTCGGATTCTCACCTGCCCAGGTATGCAGTGCAGTCATGTTAATCTTACCTGACCAGGTACACAACACAATTATCTTACAGTCATTTTCTTCCTTCAGTGCTTTGACATTGTTTGTTGGGTCATTTGACCCGTACAACCCGTCCCCGATATGACCTATAATGTGTTTGGTGGGACGTTAAACCTTGTTCTATCTATCTTACAGTAATTTACAGTGGTGTGGTGTACAGCACTGCAAAACCACAGTACATGATGCTGAAACTGGACACATTTAGGAAGTAAATGAATGGGAAAAGGTCGGTTTTTAGGCATTTTCGGAAAACAGCAAGCATTGAAGCTGAGGTGATGTTGCATGGCAGACTGTTTCAAAGGCGACTGCCTTGACTTGAAATTGACCTTTGACTTATGACTTAGGGAACACAGGCCTCTTGTCTTCATTCAGCTGTCTTCTACTGTTGCCTTCGTCTTTCTCCAACTGTGCCTGAAGCCCATCGTCCACATTTCTTCTCCATATCTAATCTATTTTCCATGTATTCTTGGATCACCGTCTACGTCTGTGGCCTTGTGGCGGCCGCGTGTGGCTATTAGCCACTGCAGATGCACAGTCGCCGACAGCAGAAAGTTATGTATGTCAGATCACAAGCTGCAAGTATAACAACGACCAGAGAGAACGACGATTAGAATCAGCAACGCTGAATGTAGTCTGTACTAGACTCATGAGGCCATGCAGGCATTGGTACGGTAAATAAGCATGGCCAGCAGCGTTCATACTGAGTGACCCATCGTTGTCGCGGCATACTGTACTGTCTGTGATACGTGCCATATTGATGAGTAACTCTAACTCACTTTATTGTTGGTCAGAAATCGATTTTACTTTGGGATTTGTTCCCTGATTTACATCGTCCAGTTTTAGATGTTTCTACCATAGCATACTATCAAAGGGTGGGGACATCAAGAGAAGTGAATCACCAGTTGGAAGAAAGAAATTTAGGAAAGATAATTGGAGTTATATGGAAAGATAAGGTGATTATTGCAGAAATACTGAATTGGACTGGACAGCAGCGACTACAAGTACAAGACATCTTAGGTGAGAGAAGATTCCGGTTTGCGGGATACATCCTCCGGGAAGCACCAGAACGACCAGCTCACTGTGCAGTGGATTGGACATCAGCTGATGGTAGGAGACAAAGAGGCCGGTCAAAGAAGACCTGGTGGGTAACATATCGTGAAGACATACAGGTAAGAGGAGTCAGCTGGAGTGAGGTGGAGATGATAACGACCGACCGTGTCCACTGGTGAAACCTGCGGCTCGTGACAGTCGTTGTTCCATGACGGACCGGAGGATTTAAGTACTAAGTAAGTGATACCACGGCCGTTGAGGTTTATGACTGAAGAATGAATTGACATGCTATGTTCAGATTTGTTGCACAGATTAGCTACAAGAAGTGGAAATCCCGTACCATCTCCGCTGAGTCACTGCCAACCTTCCAGAGAAAGCTGAAAAGACATCTATTCTGTCAATCGTTTCCTGGCTTTTGTTACTGACATTTACACCTGCAGTGGACCTTGCAGTGGCAATGCCACTTAGGCCACTCTAAAAAATACTTTGATTGATTAATTGATTGATTGATTGATTGATCGTACTGTCAAAAGCTCAGAGCCCCGCCAAGGTTACTACATGCTTCCTGAAGTGCCGATGTGACAGTTGCCATAATATATGAATGGCTGGTCAGGCCATGTTAGCACTTGGTGGTCACCGAAGGGAACTCAAGCAAACTTTGCCACGTGTTTGGAATTGAGCCATATTTGAAAATGGTCGTCAGAAATTTAGCACTGTTATATGTGTGTGTTGCAGGTGGGAGTGTTGTTTACGTTCCTGGCACGTCAGATGGTGCGTCAAGGTGACGACATCTTTGTGAACCGAGCTTTGTTTGAGCAGGTGGTAGAGGCACTGTGTCTGTGTGATAGTGGTCACCAGGGTGATGTCAGTCTGGATCTGGAGCATGAGGAACGCCAGCAAGCATTGCTGGACCTCTACGCTGCCGATGGACTTCAACACTTTGACGAACACAGACTGATCCAGCTGGCGACGTCGGCAGCGTTCTACCGTGTCTGTGAAGTGGTCTATGCACGTCGCGGTCACTTCCACGAGATTGTAGCATGTTACTGGCGCGACCCTGCACGCCGACACCTCACGTTCAACTATGTACAGAGCCTCATTGCAGACAGAACAGTCTCAACGTTAGACCTCGATAAACTAAGGACAGCGGTGATTGGTGCTGTGTCAGAGCTGGTGAGGATCGATGCGAGGAGAACTGCCAAGCTGCTTCTTGTGACGCTCGGCGTCACTGCAGACCAAGTGCTACAGCAGCTGGATGACGACGAGGCTGTGTTTGAGTTCCTGTCTGGAGTATTTGACTATGTCAGCAGCGTACCAGACATACAGTCTTCGCTGGAGCCGGCCGTCTCTGAACGTTACGTTGACGTAATGTGTCGACTTGGTCGTCCGTCGTCAGAGATTGTATCATTCCTACGCTCAACTTGTGGCTATCGTCTCACCGAGATGCTGGACATCTGTCGCCAGCACTCTGTCTCCGACGCCGTGGTCTGCCTCCTCGAGAAGTCCGGTGATGTCCGTTCAGCGTTTGACATTCTGTTTGAGCGCGTGACGCTCGTCACCAGTGACGCAGTCCAGACTCACGACGACCACCACCACGACGTTGAAGTCAGGTTGGAATGCTCGGTCACGGACATCATCGGACTTCTACAGAGAGGATCACGCCAGCTGGAACAGACCGAACTCGAGACTGTCTGGTTCATGTTGCTGGACTTTCTCATGGACACGATGAAACTTGTGAAGAGCACTTCAGTACAAGGTGATGATGGCACAGTGGGTGGGCTGGTAAATGGCACAGTGGGTGGTCTGGTGAAGACCATGACAAGGCAAGTTATCAACGCCATGATGGCGCACGTGCCGCTGCCCAGCGTTCTACAGCGTATTGTGGCTAACGAGGGTGGAGTCGCCGGTCATTTCGGTGACGTGCGTGATCTGCTGAGTGGTGTCTTAGATGCGTGTTCGTACGAGCGTACACTGCTAAGTACCTGTGCCAGACTTGTCAATCAAGACGTTCACCGTGCTGTCGCGTCACTAACCACAGCGTCACGTCGAGCTGCTGCACCGCACAGTGACATGTGCGTCGTGTGTGGTCGTACGGCTCTAGGACCGTCCGTCGCTATGTCTAGACACTCAGACGACGTCGTCTGCTTCCACTGTGGACACCTCACTCACCGCGCTTGCTTGCTTGACACCGTAACGTCGCCCGTGACGTCACAGTCACATGACGTGACTGAGCGGCGCTGGAAGTGTCCAGTATGCTGTAGGTCGTCGTCATCGTCGTCTGACAGACAACCCACGGCGCCACCAGCACGCTCGCCATCACACTGCCCGCCGGCCACGTCAGTCAGACAGCTGGAAGCACTGCACATTGACTCTGTGGACAGACTACGTGCTGCGTCCAGGTCTCCGTCACGACTCACTGTGCTTGGTGAGTTGGCGCAGCTTGAACATACCCGCCCTAGCTCAACTCTGGGACACCCCCGCTCCAAGGGTTCACTTCACAGCAGCATATTACATAATGAACAGTTTGCACTGCGACTTGCAGTACCACGGCCGGGCTCATGCTGACTACTACATGTAGAGTACAGTAATGTCTGTTCTGTCAATGATGTGCTGCGGTCACTAGTGGACGGTCGTATACTCAGCGTGTCGGTGTGAGTGCGTCGGAGGTCATCAAAATGTGCCCAGTGTGTCTTCTGATGTGATATGAACGTGCACTGTGCTCTCTGCGTCCGACTGTGTCTCGTCGCGTTCTGTTCTGTCAGTGGCGTCGCCAGCTACGGGGCACTGGGGCACGTGCCCCCCTCGACTTACAGCAATTTCATTTTTAGTTCACTTTTGAGTAAATCTGATAGCCAACTATCCAAGTATTGTGTAGTCTTCGAGATCAGCCGGTGCAGATGTCAACAACTCACAGCTCTTTCGATCAGTACTGCATTAGTCACAAAACTGTTAGTCATCAAGCCGCTGCTGCACCCGGCCCTGAAGTCCGCCGTGAGTGCCCCATGACCTTATTAACAGCTTTGCCCCTCCTCGCAACAAATCCTGGCGACGCCACTGCAAAGAGTTACGTGGCTGACTGCATGCCGCGTGCTACTGTCGTCGTCGTTGTCACTCTGAAATGATCAAATGCATGTTTCGGCGCATAGTTACGTGTTATGTGGCGTCAGTGCAACGTTACTGCGGACACAGGGAGGCTAATCAGACAGCCACAGGAAGGGAGGCTAATCAAACAGCAGAATAACAATATCAAAATGGTGACAGTATGTATGTGTGTTCAACACTGAGGTGCAGCTGATGTCTGTCAGTATTAACATACCTTGGTGCAGTGGTCTACCTCACGCGTGCTATTGCGTCTGTGTGCTAATTAAACTGAGTTCTGCACACTTCCATCAATTTTTACCCCTTTTAAAGAGTGCAAGGTCAATGTCAGGGTCAAATGCCAACTTCTATTTGATGCCTTCATAAGAACCAACTGTAAATCATTACATTACCGTGTATAATTACATCAACATCTGACAGGTAGTTCTCAAGTTAGAGAGTTTTCTTTTAAGGTTACAAGTGAAGATCGGTATCACCAATAACGCAACCACAACCAGTTACTGATGTGTAGTTTCAGAAATGCCTCCCATCCAGAAATACCACAGTAGCTCTCAGGGTCAGAGATAAAGGTCAAATCTCATCAGAATGTGAGTATTTCTATCGTGGTTCACCATCAAAACATATTACGACCAAGATAGTCAGTTTCTGATAGGTTTTCCATTTTTCACCGCCAGACAAGATGGACGGGCGGGCTGAGTGAAGGCAGCGGTTGAGGACACTTGTTATTGTGGCACTGCTGATATGATTAACACTGTCACAAGTGAGTGTGTGTGAGTTGTTTGATGTGGTCTACTGATATCATGTCCAGTACAGCGGAGTCACTGCTGATATGATTGACACTGTCACAAGTGCGTGTGTGTTGATGTGGTCTACTGATACCATGTCCAGTCCAGCAGCATCACAGCTGATATGATTGACACTGTCACAAGTGCGTGTGTGTTGATGTGGTCTACTGATACCATGTCCAGTCCAGCAGCATCACAGCTGATATGATTGACACTGTCACA
>Ga0049105_1000644_pt1 | contig 12938 bp, 11 predicted proteins | sample WorMetvaBAHAMAS1_FD_61260 | JGI IMG/M metagenome (GOLD analysis project Ga0049105, IMG submission 61260) | Worm MetaG Olavius vacuus BAHAMAS.1 | ecosystem: Host-associated > Annelida > Digestive system > Unclassified | place: Germany: Marburg | collected 2013-04-09
GAGCGATTATTGGTTGAAAATCGGCGATTTCGCTTCAACGGGGGTCGGTTGACCCAAAATTTCACGTAGAAGGGGTCGCCCGCCACCAACCATTCTTCTTCTCAGAAAACTAGGATAAATATTTTTCGTATGGTATAAAAATCTGGACCGATCTTTCTTCCATTTTGTCAGGGATCACGTGTGTGACGGACAGACGGACGGACGGACGGACAGACAGAATTCTCATCGCTAGACCGGACCGCGTCTGCATTTCATGCAGCGCGGTAAAAATGATACATTCTCCAAATACGGCCAATGGACTGCATCAATCAGAGGAAAACAAGTAATTAGTGCATACTTTACAGCAATTAAATAATTTTTTAAATTGGTAATTTGACGAAGTAACCATCAGGAGTTAGGTGGGACGTTTCTTTGACACACAGTGTAGTCCATGAAGCAGAAAATGAAGTGACAATTCTACTGTCATAATTAGGAGTCCTCACTGTGGAAGCAGCTGTATACATTTCAACAGATGTTCATGTTTCCTTTAACTTCTGACGATTACCAACATCTGGTATGCTTTCGTCATTTAATTATTATGTCCATTTATGCATTGTAGGCCTACTCTGTCCATCCATAAGAACTTTGAACTCCAGAGCAGAGATACGAGTTACAGAAATTCAAATCTGGCAGCACATGCCTATACTACGTACAATACATGGCACAATGTAGAGGACAAAAAGGTCAAATTTAAAGCTCATCAGTCCACATAAAACCTGACTTGTCTTGTCGCTCCTGGTGTATTGGATTGGACTGAGCAAGGTTTAACATCCCACTCGACACATTCTAGGTCATTTCGGAGACGGTGAGGTGACTGCGGCATCAGCCAGGATTGTAGCCACAGACAAAGCCCACAGTGTGTGCGGTGTTGAGTAGTGTGTGTGCGACCACTGTTGGTGGAGTACAACTACAGACCACTTGTGTCCATCCAGCTCTGTCTTATGCTGCCACCTCCATCTTCCTCCAGCTGTACCTGAAGCCTGCCATCCACACTTTTTTCTCCGATTTCTTTTCCAGTTATTCCTTGGTTGCTTCATTTAATTGTTACAACGTACAGCATGGGGTACAGCAGCAGTTCAGTTGCACAGATGGGCAGTGAACGCGCCGATTGGAAACCCAGACAAGATGTTAGTGGCCACCTGAGGTCCTCCGAGTAATAACTCTGGCTTCACAAAGAGAATAGCCGATGGCGCATTGCTTCCCACGTTCACAGTGTTATCAGTAAGCGATGACTGTGTGATGGCAGGCGGTGATGAGGGCTCATCCTTCGTTGTAGAACTTGTAGTTGTTGCTGATTCATCTTTTGTGCTCGACGTTGTTGCCTCTTCAAGTGCAACATTGTTGCGTGTGTGCATCTTCACATGGCGGCTGAGATGTGAGCTGTACGTGAACGCTTTACCACACGTCTGGCACGGGAACGGCCGCGTTCCGGTGTGAATCCGCGAATGCCCGTGCAGGTTGCTGCTGTACTTGAAACCCTTCCCGCACACGTCGCAGACAAACGGGCGTCGATCGGCATGGATCCGCGCGTGCTTAACCAGATCTCCGTTTGTGTAAAACCGTTTCTGGCACACCTCGCATTCAAACGACTTTACTCCACCGTGTGTCCGCGAATGATTGTACAGTTGTGCATGTGTCATGAACTGTTTGCCACAGACATCACAGACGAACATCTTAATTCCAATGTGGATCTTCTCATGTTCGCGGACGGCGCACAGCTGAAAGAAGCGCTTGTGACAGACAGAGCAGGCATACGGCCGCTCTCCCGTATGGGTGCGGCGATGTGTTGTAAGATTTGAACTGCCAATGAATCCCTTTCCACAAACATCGCAGATGAAGGGACGCTCCCCACCCTCATGTAGGCGCTCGTGACAGCGTAGGTATGACATATTCCGAAACTTCTTACCACATGTCCGACACGAAGCCATCGTCGACCGAGTGCTTCCTTTGGCATGCACTTGTTCGTGCTGCTTGAGGGCTGCAGCTGTGGAACAGCGACGTGAGCAGACACTGCAGCGATGCAGCCTGCGTGTACCTTTACTGTCCAAAGAGTTCGATGCTCTGGTGGCTGCACGAGTTCGTCCACACTGGACCTGCCGCTTTCGATCCAGAGCAGATGCATCAGTGCACTCTGGCCGAAGTTGACTAGCATCTACTGTTGAACAGGGATTACTGTCACCAGTCTTAACATCAGCTTCGGACGGCTGTGATTCAACTGCGGGTTCAGCAACCTGAACACACGGGCGCTGACAATGCGGACAATTCAGCTTCTCTGCTAGGTCACTATCCTGCTTCAACAAGTGATCACGAGGTGAAAATGTCTCATTGCAGTTAGAACAACTTAACAACTGATCTCTCGCAAGTCGTGTCCTGCCACGAACCTGTTTTTGCATTGCTCTCTTCACTTTAGCCGATCTTGCTTGCAAAGCAGAATCATTTTTATCAACTGCTTCTTGTATTCCAGCTGCCTCAGGGTCAACCTGAAGTTTTGCCTCCGACTGGTCGGCATAAGATGAGAAATTACAAGTCATATCAGGCAAATCAGAACACTTAGCTTGGTCACTCAAACAGACAGCATTTGGCACTTCATTTAATGCCGTGACATCGACTCTTTCATTGTCATTTGAATGAAATTCACTTGGCATGTTATTGCCTACACAACCAGTAGATACATTTCATTCACAACACAACAAGAAGTGCAAAATATTAATTCAATACAAAGAAAAATATTTATATTTACGACATTATTTATTAGATTAATTGACACTTGTAACTATTCCAACAGTCCACTTCTGTCTACAAGGCATAATCAGTAAATAATATACCTCCTACAAATCTGACAATAAAACTATAAAATCAATTTATATTAAAACATTTAACAATGAGCACTTCTTCATTGAATGTGTTTTGTATGGTGAGAATTTTTTTTGGATAATTTGGTTCAGGTGTTCTACCAGATAGCATCAACGATGGCTTATTAGTTATTACATGTCTTAGTGGTAATAAAAACTGAGTTGTCAAGCTAACAATCTGGTCCATTTTAACTAAGAAGAAAAAGGTCCGCAGATAACGGCTGGCAGATGATAAATTAACCTACAACTACAAAAGGTAGCAATTGCAATGCATGACAATTTGAGGCCACCTGGTGTTGCGCCAGTCATTCGGGACTTTAATTACAAGGCTCATAATGCAACAGCCTACAAATTCAACACTTCCACAACCTGCGCAGAGCTGTAATACACCCATCCACACATCAAATTTGAGCACAGTCGGACAATCTCTGGCCGAGTTATAGCGATTTAAAGGCAAAATGAGGCTAACTGCCAGCAAAGGCAAAACAAATACGAAACAAATTATACACTGTATTCCAAAAAAGTGACGCCAAAATTCAAATCACTATAACTACGGGATATCTTATCAGAATTAAATATCCTCTTAGCAGCTTTAACTATCATCTTTCTGACATAAATGTTGCAAATTTCAACAAAATCCACCGCACAGTTCCTGAGCAACAGCTGTTTTAAAAATTGAACTCAAAAACAGAAGTTTCCAATATGGAAAAGTCGTCTTAGCAGTTCGTACACAAAAACATCAGTAACAGTTTGTGCTCAAAGTGGCCACCGTTTGCACAGACACGCGCATAGTCGAACATGCCACTGTCGAACTGCTCAGTCAATGACGTTCTGATCGAAGCAATGCCACTCCTCGATGAGACACTGTTTTAAGTGGTCGACATCACGAATCCTGCTACGGTAGACGCGTTGCTGGAGCACACCCCAGACCTCATATTCCACGGGATTTAGGTCAGGGCTATTGGGCGGCCACGGCAACGGTGAGATGAAATCTGGTGTATTGCGAGACAAAATCTCCACGGTGTCACCAGCTCAGTGAGCTGGAGCATTGTAAGTGAAGAAGTCTCATGCTACGGAATGAATCGCCGGCAGGTGCTGACCGAGCAAGACGTCACGGTAATAAGCACCATTAATTTTTACATCGGGCTAAATGAAGATCAGTTCGGTAGTTCCAAGTAGGGACACGGTGACAGACTCCATGACAGATTTTGAGAAAGTGGACCAAGTACGCAGGAGATGCTCGGCTGATACCTGCCTCTTCTGTCTTCCAAGTGGGGCATACACATGATCGTTCTGAATTGGTATTTTCCATATTGGGAACTTCTGTTTTTGAGTTCCATTTTTAAAACAGCTGTTGGCGTCACTTTTTTGGAACACAGTGTAGAAAACAGTCAGTAATAAGCATTAAGCAATCCCTTACACTGACTGGCATTAACAGATTCCATCACAGGACCATCCGTTATATTTCTGTAATACAAAAACAGCAACAGATTATATTTCATCAACTACAGCAAAACAGGAAAAGTATGTAGACACTAGACAGTGCACAATTTAGTGCATATCTTACTAACAACATAAAGCACTTCGAACAGTTCTTAAGCATACCTGATTTGAGAGAAAGTGTGAAACCAATTTTGGTTCCTGCAATATATACCGTATACTATGCGAGCAGTGTCAATTCCAGCATATATAGTGCATACCAGCAGTTGCCAGTGTATCTTGCGTGATTATCACAGCACTTTACCCTCCACAATGTCACATCGTCACACCAGCCTGGAACCCTCTTTCCCCTTGACATCATTTATGGACGTCCCCTAAGCATTGCGCCATACTGAGAAATACATACAAACAGCAGTAGTAACTACAGTAGCAAAACGGACAGTTAGTCACTCCTGTAAACAGATCCATACTAGAGAATTACTTACTTGTTTAATTCTATTGCAGAACTGTTATCAATAGAGATACCATCCACTGTGATGCCCAACTTCACGCAGAGTCCAGTGACATTTCTACTGCTGCCGTCCATAGACTGTAATGCAATCACTTTCCCAGTGTAAATGAACTCCAGTAAAGCAGCGACCGTAGATATATCGTAGTCAATAACATCGAGCTGGTACTGCCCGTAGTTGTCAGATCGGTTCTGTTGCAACATGGAGCAAAGGCGAGCGCTGGCGGCGGCCAGCACCACGGCATGTGCTTTCATCTCAACATTTCCGCTGACAATCAATACCGTGTCGCAGAATGTTCCTGACTGCTGCAGCTGCCACAGTGCAGACGACAGATTCTCAATGTATCCTTTTACCATTGTTCATCTGTACACGGCAAACTGTTGTTCTCTCATCAACGAAGTGTCCTTGTATGATTTTTGCCGTTTTCGATGTGTCAATTTGCTATTAACAGACATCAAAATTGTTATTTACAACCTCACTGTTTTGTTTACACCGTTGCTCATTGTAACACGGATGACGGACTATTCATAATATCCGAGGTACACTTACTTGCATGTAGGTAGGGCTGCTACAGCCGACTCGAGTAGTTTGCTATTTTGCTAGGCTAGGTACTTTGCACGTTATATTGCACCTCATCGAGTACTCGAGTATACCATATGCAGTAATCGACGTACTATCAAGCTGGCTACTGGATGCGGTATAGCCCATATGCTATATCTGGCAGCTGAAAGTGGCTGCAGTATGCAAGTCTGCAACCGGCCAAGCTGCAACAAAAATGTCTATCATTTAATTTAAGCAACTGGCACAGTGACACGTACATAATGCAGCGTATAAAAGCAACATGAGCCGATCGCTAAGGCACAGGAAGGCTGCCGCTGCGCACAGCAGTAATACCTGGCCTATAATCCATACAATTAAGTGCAGTACAATTGCAGTAGGCAAAACACAAATAAAAGTACCTAATTTTTGCAAACAGGGGTGAGTACTCAATCAGTAAAAAAGCTATTCGAGTACTTTATTACTCGAGTTCTTGCTGCAGCCCTAGTAGTATGTAACGAAGTTAGTTAGTTAGATCCTGTGGTCCGCCAGTCTGTAATGACAAAAACGACCAGCTGTTACAAAGTCGTATGCCTAACTTTCTTGTTCAGCAGGGGGTCCATGAATTCTGATATTTGTGTTTGTTGTGCATACCACAACATCTGCAGAAAATTCCAGTAGCCACCTGCAGAAACAATCACCTACATTGCAGCTGATGTTCTTTACACGACATCAACAGTATAGGAACAAAAGTTTGAAAGACAGAACTAAGTCAACAATACCAACACCAAGACTCCATGTGTCAAAACCAAGACCAAGACCAAGACTTTAAGAAGAGTTAGCAAGTTAACAAGGCCAAGTACAGGCCAAGACACTGGTTCAAGACTCGTGTCTCCATTTGTGATACCAATACCATCATTACTGCGCAATAGTACTGTGAGTTTTAAATTTAGGATGTAATAAAATAACAACCAGAAACAGTCCACAATAATAGCTATTATGATAGAAGTCACATAAAATACAAACTCTCAGCATCAAGTATCAGTAACTACAGAAATTGTTAAGGACTGATGTCAAGGTCTACAGAAAGCTAATTATGACAGATTTTTGCATCTATGCTTGTGCAGTCATTTCGTGGCAAGATGATTTTTTTCTATATACATTACTCAACTCTTTCTCAGCTAAAAAAACTAAACCTGAACTTGTGCGGTATTAACATATTGCACGAGTCTGAAAATAAAAAGTCAAGTTTTGTCACGCATTTCTCTCATCAGACACTAAAAAAGAAAAATTAAAATATCAGCAGCATTAAAAGTAATCAAATCAAACACTGCTTGGCTGCATGGCTGTACTGTATGACATTTCTTCAAATGACCAATTTTGGTCACACAGACAGAGTCTAGTTCCTGTCTGTAGTCAGTAGCCATCAGCATTACTGTGTTGCTAGTGTCACTCACATGTCAAATCATTTTTATCAACACGTGAGACAAGTTACACAATACAACTGCTGAAATAATACACCTCGCTGCCACTGAATTCAACAGCTTCAGTCATCAGTGAACAGGCCATAAAACAGCTCTTCGTAATGCACAGTTTCTTTACAGCGGCTGAGCTTCATGTTGTTAGACTGTAGAACTTCCAGCAGCCAGCCAATGACGACACTCATCTCTCTCACAGTGATAATCGAACTGTTGACTAGTTGTTATTTCTCATACTCAAGATGCTGGATTATCTCATAGCGTAACCTTGGTTTCACATGAGAACAGCACAGCTTGTGAGCAACTGATTCCTCGTTTACTCCTCCATGCACAACACCCTTGCAATGTAAGCATTATGTAGCCACTGACAGCAATTTCAACTTGCAGAATCTTGCTCTGCAATAAAACACAGTACTGACAGTAGCTGTTCATGAATCTAATGTACACTATGTTTTAAAACAAGATGTTCAGCTATCGCAGAGAGACCGCGCCGCAGACAGACGGACGGACAGACATACATAATTCTCATTGCTAGACCGCATCGGCATTCCATGCAGCGCGGTAAAAACCGTTTAAATGCAACATCAGAAATCATTAAAGATGTCACTTTTAAATATACTACAACTTAATAACAGTATCGGTCATCACGTCTTTTGTTTTTAGGTGCCACGTACAAATTTTCTTACTTACTTTGAGCTGTTGTGGTGGACACGTAAATAATGGTGGAGCAGATTTCCTGTCTCATTACAGCTTGCTCACAGCAATGCCGCACATGAAAAATTGTTCACAATTTTTTGACATATGTGCCACCCACAGTTATTTTAATACAAACCATCATTTTACATATGGCATTCTTGTACAGGTGGCTGTTAGTGCCTTCTGTGAGCCTTACTGCCCTGCTTGGTGCCAGTTGTACTTTACTGTTTACAAGCCACATTGCCCTTCGTGCGACTGCGGCATAATAACTTAAAAATAATCTACCAGGTGGTTGGTCTGCCCCCTTATAAGACCTAGCCAGAAAACATACAGTACATTCAACAGCCTGACATCACGGCTTTTTGGATTAAAAAAGAAAGAGCACTCCGATGACAACCAATGTGTCACATTAGAGCAACAAAAGAGGATAACTGACCTGCTTGTAAAATCATTGAAAACCTCGACGAGTTTCAGATGACAATCCTCATTACTATCGACAAACTCTTGTATCATGTGTGGATGCGACAGACCAACTTCAAGCCAGACCGAACTATTTACAACCAACAAATGACACACACATAACATGCAACATTTTCAACCATAAAGAGGTTTTAGACTAGAGATCTGCCCGGGTCCACTTTTTCGGCCCATCCAGCCAGGCCCATCTCATACGGGCCCAATCCAGCCCGTTGCCATTCCCGGCCCATGTTTAGTTGGGCCCGGCCCTGCCCAACAGGCTGAAGATGGCCCTGACCTGGCCCCTCTTCAGCCACCTTAAATGCTATTTCACTTCAGGATGCAGTTTTGGAAGAAAGTGGGTGAATGCCTGAAACAAACTCATCAGAAGAATTTGAACATAACTTACACATATGCAAAGTGCAAAATTGGAACAGTTAGAAAAAGCTGTCATTTTACGTCGATTTAAGCAATATATTACTGGAGGATGCACAATGGAAGATGCATCAATGCACTGGAAAAAGTGTATGATGATATCCCCACGCATCACCCCCTGCCCCCCACTACTACATTCCTATTTCAATTCGGCACTTTAATTCTAACTTCAATTCTACTTTTACTACACAATAATTTATTATTCTCACAAAGTATAACTACATAACCAATGTAATTACAATGCATGACATTACATGTTGATCGAGACATGAACCACAGTAATTAAGTATAGGCACATGTGACACTGAAGAAATTAGTCTGGGCATAAAAAATTACAGACTTATAGCATACATAAGTTTCTCATAATTACTTCTTTTATATGCAAATATCGGGTATAATTTCGCCTGTAGCCCGACCTGACCCGTAAGCCCCTGCGCCCAGCCCAGCCCATTTATATTATTGAATTTCCAGACCTGGCCCAGCCCGCAGGCCGCCCGGACCGTGCAAACCTCTATTTGAGACAATTAATTCCATTTCCTGTCAACTTATTTTTCTGACATACTGTCGCAACGATCTACTTATTAGCTTCATCTGTATGGTGGATGGCTGAGTACAATCATAAAATACAGTCATTATCAAAAAACCTCATTTTACAGGCATATGCATTCAGTGAGCAGAAAATTTCTTTTAAATTCATTCCTCCATTGGCCTGATATAAATTTCTGCACAGGAGTTAAAAAAGGCCACAATATGCCAGAAAGTTGTCAGCAAAAAGCTGGATTTTGATATGTAGCAATTCAAACATGCTCTAGAGTCTAGACAAATCTAACCAAGCTCCAACAAAATGAATCACGGCTGTTAGCATTCCCCATCGTTATAAAGACGAGGTGGCATTTTACTTTGTGTAGTCAATTTATACAACACATCTCACATTACCACATTGTTATTTCGTGAATGGATCAAAGTTCACGGGGACATCACTTGGTAGATTATTTAAACGTTATCATGTAATCACAATCAAAATAACACAGAATCTTTTTGGTCGCGGGTAGCATTATGTTTACCAACTGTAAAAGTGCACAGAATATATCTTCGCTTGCTTACCCGCCATCTTTAACAATAAACTGTGATCCTCGGAGAATATCTCTAATGAGCGTCATACCATCATCACCACCATCAAGAGCTCTGTGGTCTTCGTACCTGCGCAATATCAGATATCAGTTCAGACGTTTGTTTTCAGGTGTATGTTTGTCTGTAACTGAACACTCTCTAAGCTGTTTTCAGCTAGACATTGCAGAGAAATCAGTGTTTCTATTTAAAGATATTCATAACATGTTTAACGTTCCTTGCAAGGTGTAAAAAGAAGAAACTCGCTAACAATAATTAACACTCACGGTGAAAACGGTGAGGGGACAAAATCACAGAGTTCTAAGCTTCAAAACGTTTACATTAACATGTGATAAACATACTGTCCGATATTTTCTACTCAGCCTTACAAACTGACAGTTTTCAAAATGCTCTGCTTGAGGAGAAATGCAGGCTTGGAGAGGCCACTCTCTTACAGCACTGTCAATCAGTCCTTGATATATCCTAGGAAATATATAACATATCCAAAATATCCAAAATAACATTTACAAACTCATCTCAGTTCACAGGTGCTGACTCCATAGAAGCAATGGTGACATTGGCCCCAGTACTTGTCAAGGTACTGGAGCAGAAGTACAGTTCTGCCCTAGTACTTTTTGGCTATTGTCTACTTCTAATGAATGCATATATTTGTGTAAAATGCAAGTGCAATGTATTAAATGCTTTAAGGCAATCTCTTCTGCATGTAATTAAACAAATTTCACTGTAATTTAATAATCTTTGTACAGTCTCACAAAAAGTTGCTTTGAAATCTCACCAGGGGCCAACTGAAAGCTGCAAAAACTCAGAAAATTCACTTGCACCCGAGGCTCTGCCCTGGACCCTGTAGGGGAGCTTACAATGCTTCCAGACTCCCTTGACAGCTGAGGAGCCCCCTCCCCAGAATCCTCCCCTGAGAGTTCACCCCAGTACCCAACATAAAAAGTTGGCACCTATGTGTCGGTTAGCAGCAGTCAGGTCTGCCTACCTGGAGATCTCTGGCTCCAGGCATTGCATCTCTTCACTTGTAACATATGGTGGGTTACTTACAAGGAAATCACACGGAGATGCTAGTTGCGGAGGTAAATGTTGGTACAATTCTACACAGCAAATAGCACGCACATCACTGACACATGCGAAGAATGAAATTCACAAGGCAACTGTATCGTTAATTCATTCACTCGTCACAAGGCTTCATTCACTCGTCACAAGGCAGAGAAATGAACAGCACACATCAATATATGCAATTAAAATTAGATAAAATAACAAACACAGCATAAAACTAGCCTAAGTAAGGTAAAGGTAAAGGTAAATGTGGATTTGTATAGCGCCTCGTCATGAACACACCTCTAAGGCACTCAGGTTCGGCACACATTCTCAAGGGATCTCACAGTTTACCTATACTAAGTATATATACTTATACTTAGTAATATACTAAGTATATAAATTCCTCTGAAAATAATCCCAGATGATCTGTTTTCCAACATTCTCAGGCAAGAAAAAACTGCACTGCACAGTAAGCAAAATCAACATATTATAACTGTCTAGATCAGTAACAGTGGAGAAAAAGACAGAAGTGACACTGCAGTGACAGACAAAACTATATCAAGATAATAAAATTCTCACTTTCACTCCAAATCTCTGTCAAAACTTCAAGACGGTCTGACACGCCATTAAGACGTGCATTTTCAACAGTTAATTTGCATGCTTCCGTGCTCGAATCAATGGCAATACCTCGTAGCTGAAACACAGTCACCAGGAAGTATTTAAGGAAGTAAAGTATAGGGTGGAATTAAAAAACAGTCTGTAATTCCTGTACACAGTGACACAGAAAAGCATTCCATACATCATATCACACAATAGTAGCAAAAACATGTTGTGTGGCTAGTCCAATACAGTGTTCAATATTATAGAAATACTGTATTGTACTGACCACAGCTGTGCCAGATTGTTATATTGCAATACACTGCAGTACTAACCAAAGGCAAATGCTTCAGCAGCGAGACACAGATGGCGCCACTGCCGCATCCGATCTCAATAAACCGTTTACTGCTAATTATAGCTTTGTCAGTAAGCATCTTCACAACTAACTCCTGGAACAACAAAAATATACTGTACAAATACAAGTCTAAAATACCGTTACCACTGTTAGCAGTTGTCAAAATTTTTTATGATCTATTCAGATGATCCATGTATTTTTATACAAAATTGCATGTAATCTGAATAAATTGTTAGCAAAGCAGCACAACTAGCATACTCAAGCATTCCTCTGCTAACTTATTCCTTGATCACAATCACATCCATGTCAATCTGACCTACTTACTCAGCCACAGGTTTACTATCACATTGTGACCTCATTACATCATTACTATGTCCATTCACAAAATGTGTAAGTGTGTCTGCCCAGTCACGTGATCGGCAGGTGGCCCATGGCCCTTAGCTTCAAGAATGTCTGAACTCATTGGCTTAAGATGTCTTAGGCCGGCCAGTGGTCTAGGACATGCGGCCTCTTGGCCAGCAAGAACTGGGCAGCCAGTCAGTTAGAGCAAGAAATCGGGAGTGGACCAGTTCTCTGATAAATGTTAGTTTCACGTATTTGTTCACCACTTATTTTACAATTGTCATTTGTCAACATTGATAATAATGCCAATTCCAGTGATCCATGACTTGTTATCTTTCACTGCCGGACGCCGGTAGAAGTTTCAGGAGCATAAAACATGCTACAAAACTATGTGCCTATGTTTGACTCTGTTCCTATCTTAACTTTGCCAGTTGTTGACTTCTCAAGAAAGAGGTCTGTCAACTGCGATGATAGCAATATATTCATGAATCACAAACTTTAGAAGCAAGAACCACCTTCTACAAAAATGTCAAAAATAGCACATTTACATTTAAAATAAGTCAAACCTCTGTTTCAGGACGCGGAATAAAGACTGGTGGTTGAAGTTTAACACTGATATTATCAAAGTCCCAGTCACCAACAATGTACTGAACAGGCATTCGATTCAAGCGCTGTTCAGTCATCAATGCAATGTGTGACGCTGTATCATGTGACAATTCTGTCTCACCAGCAATACCGAACAGCTTTACATAACACATCCAATTCACCATACTTTTCTGTACAGATTATCTACTGCAAGGCATATGACTTCATATTATAAGTTATTAAAAAGTTCCAAAGATGTTACCTAAGTGGTGATAACTACAGGACTTTTTGGTTTTTACCGCGCTGCATGAAATGCAGATGCGGTCTAGCGATGAGAATTCTGTCCGTCTGTCTGTCTGTCACACGCGTGTATTGTGACAAAACGGTAGAAAGATCTGTCCAGATTTTTATACCATACGAAAGAACATTTAGCCTAGTTTTCTGA
>Ga0049105_1000645_pt1 | contig 12932 bp, 8 predicted proteins | sample WorMetvaBAHAMAS1_FD_61260 | JGI IMG/M metagenome (GOLD analysis project Ga0049105, IMG submission 61260) | Worm MetaG Olavius vacuus BAHAMAS.1 | ecosystem: Host-associated > Annelida > Digestive system > Unclassified | place: Germany: Marburg | collected 2013-04-09
GTTTTACAAGGTAGTGTAGACACACTAGTTAGGTGAGGTGGACAACTAAGCTGTCTTGCGATGTCAAATAATGTGAGGAATTTTGATGTCAAAAATTATTAAAATCGGACAACTATTCCTAAACTTATAGCCAATAATATGAGTGGATGTTTTTTTTTGAAACACGGTGTAAAATTAGAAATACACAGTTTATGAACACATCAAAAACATAAAACAAACCTACACATAATGATACAACGCATGCACAAGAAATGGCGATTTGAACTTTTCAGTATGTGTGAATAGTGGTGAGTACGAGTGGTTCCTTAGTTTTTTTAGTTGATTATTACATCTTTTGTTTGGGATAAGGTATTGAACACAGGAAGACGGTTTCAGAATTGTATGAAAGAAATTTGTGGATAACGTTTCTCTTCTAAACTGAAGAGAGGAAATTGCTAGTGACTCACAAAATGACAAATGGGTAGAATTTGTGAACGAATTACCACCAAAGATTATTCTGACTATATGTTTTTGAACTGAGTCGAGGCTCTCTGCCAATTCAGCAGTGAGACCAGTATGCCAAACAGGTGCTGCATATTCCAATACTGGGTGTATGACAGCAGTGTAAAACCTTAAAATGTCTTTGCAGGATACCACTGCCCTTTTCAACTGTTGCAAAAAGTGCAGTCTGGAGTTGGCACTTTTATAGATATTGGTCACATGATTGTTCCAGCTCAAATCACTGGAAACATAAATACCGAGTAATTTAAATGTGTCAACATGTTCAATATCAGAAAGATTTTGTATTCCTTTAGTTTTATTAGCGAACGTGAACTCATGTTCATGTTCGCTATATGTCGTCGTCTGTTTGTCGTCTGTCGTCTGTAACGTTCGTGCACCCTACTCAGACGATTGAAATTTTTGGCAATGTTTTCACGCCATTTGGTACCTTGGCCATCTGCGACCCTTCGGTAAAATTTTACGGAGATCGTCCCAGGGGAACCCCTCCGTCGGGGGGTTAAACCAAAGAGGAGTAGAAAAATGTAACGATTTTGGACCTTTCCAAGGCTATATCTCGGAAACGGTGCAAGATAGGAAGTCAGTTACTATTAGTCACTAATAGGAAGTCGCATATGAGCTTTCGATTGGTACCAAACTCGGTAACCTTGAATGACCTTGAACGACGTAATAGGCCTAACGGCTGCATAATTTCACGGAATTCGGTAGCTTTCTGGGCGGATTGCGTAATAGTGGACGAAGAAACACGGATACTTTCTGCGGCAGAAATGTAGGCCAATCAATGTAGTTTTTAACAATATATTATTTATAGTGATATTGGCAGGGGATCACCCCAAGCAATAGCGATAACGTTAGGCATTCCCTCTCGCTAGCGAAAATTTGATGAATAATCAGCCATAACTTGGAAACGGTGCAAGATAGGAGGTAAGTTAGTATAATCACTAATAGGAAGTCGTGTATGAGCTTTCGATAGGTACCAATATCGGTGACCTTGAATGACCTTGAACGGCGTAATGGCCGTTATATTGCGTTATTTCACTGAATTTGGTAAACACATGCGTTCCACCATATAACTGCGCCAATCTGTGGAGGAATTTATGCACGAGTCTATTGTATTTTGTAGTACGTGTACGATGTCGTCATACAGAAAGTTCACGTTCGCTATCTCATCTCCTGATGAGTTTCTTGTGTTTATTGATTAACATGTTATTCGCTACTGAGATCTGTTCAGATTTTTGCCGCGCTGCATAGAATGCAGATGCGGTATAGCGATGAGAATTCTGTCCGTCTGTCCATCCATCTGTCTGTCTGTCTGTCATACTGAGCACTGACCACTGAAGCAGTTCACTCAAGTATACATTCATGCAGCTAGGGTCATTACGTCGGAGTATTTCTGTGAGCTTAGTGTCGTCCACATATTTGTGAGTTGGACATCATGGCATTAAGCTGTCATTTATCGCAACAAACGAAAATACCCAAGCCATGATCCCTGCGGCATGCTGCCGTTTAGAGTAAGTTCATCTACCCAATGTTTAAAGGACTGGGTGAGTGTTTGTGCATAATTTATTGTTATTTTGTGCATGTTCACTGTTCAGTCTCTGATAGATGGACTCACCGAGGTTAATGCTGATTTGTGGAGAGACATTATCAACCTTCAGGCTCACTGGATTGGCCAGTGTGATGGCGTTCGATTTGAACTTCAGCTTGTGGTTTGTCACTTCTTTTTTTCACAGGCTGCACGGTAGCACCAGCACTGTGTTAATGGCGACCACCTGGAGATAGGAAAATGGCAAAATTCGACCCCTCACAGAATCAAAACCCCTAAGCCGATTACCAAAAAATTCTCATGGTGATAAGGTCGGCGAGGTAACCCTCTGTGCAAAATTTGGTAAAGATCGGTTCAGGGGGTCTTCTGGGGAGATGCGATTTTTAACTATCATTCCTTTTTCATATAGATATACACAGTGAGTCAAAAAAACTATGCTGCTGTACATTCGTTCATAACTTTGACAAATGTTGGCTGATTCTCAAAATTCTTTCACTGTTGTATTCTTCAGAAAATTTGCAACAAAATTCATGCCATGTTGCTTAGAGGTGTCGCTGCACTACCTTGTGAAACTTAAAATTTAAAAATCAACCATTTTCGGTTACAGCTTTTACAAAGCCCACCTAAAAATCAATATTTTACGTTTTTAATGTAATTGAAGTTCAGTGTGTTACCATTTCTGGTTTATGCAGCCATACCCAAAAATCCTCAGAAAATTGCATTTATGCGCTGGCTGTGACAAGAGCGTCTTCTGCAGACACGCTCTACCTTCAAGTTGGTAATGGTATCCATGGGTGTGTCCAAGTTGGGGTGAATAGTAGGGAATTTTCCTGATTGTTATCAATGCTAGAGTGAAGATCAGTGATGCATACTATTGTGAGGCGCTTCTGACTCAAAAGCTACTGCCTGTCATGCGGGAGATCTGTGGCGAGTTCTCTATCTTCCAGCAAGGCAATGTTCCTGCTCACCAAGTGTGTCGGACAATCAACCTTCTGAAACGAGACACCTGCATTCAGTTTATCAGAACTTTTGCCACCTAACAGCATAGATCTGAACCTGACTGACTGTAAAAATATGGGAGAAATGCAGCAGTGGGTCTAGCAAGTTCATGATGTCGATGAACTGAAGCAGAGGTTGATCAGTGACTGGCATCGTTTCAAGCAAAGCGTCGTGACACGGTTAATGAGTGGCCCAGATGTCTCTGTGCGTGAATTTGTGTGAAAGGAAGACCTTTTGAGCATTTAATTCAACTCCAATAATGCATATGTTGTGTTGCATATTTTGGTTGTTAATTTTATGAACGCCAAGCAAGTGTTATTGTGTTAAATGTGCACAGCAGAATTTCGCCAATTTTGTTCTTTTACATTTCGCAAGGTAGTGCAGCGACACATCTAAGGTGTGATGGGCAATGTGGCATGGGTTTTGTTTCAAATTTCTTGGAGGTACAACAGTTACAAATTTTGAAACTTGGCCGACAGTTATCAAAGTTATGAACGAATGTATAGTGGCACGGTTTTTTTTGACTCACTATGTATATACTTCCTTTTCTGTGCCCAGCCTACATATCAGATTCCCGAACTGATCTTAACGCACAGTATACATGATTCATGCAGTTTCAAACCTTTGGGGTTAAAATAATTAATTTATTTAAAATTAAAATTTAGTCCCTGTTTTTTGCCCCAAAATGTCGAAATTTTGCCCAATAAGTGGACGTAGGAAATTTTCGGCCAAAATCGCTTAACAGTGGGGATGTTCATCAGTAAACTACCCTTAATCTTCATCGTAGCATCATGAAAGTTGTGTAGTGAAAAGGCAAATTGGGGTTGGAGAATCCAAATATCTGGTCACTTGCAACCCCCTATTTACAGGTCACTTGACCCAGCCAAATTTTGAACCAAAAATCAGCTTTAAAAGGCCTTAACAGTAGCAATGCTCACCTGTGAACTACCCTTAATCATCATTATAGCCCTATGAAAATTGTATAACGAATAGGCAAATCAGGGTTGGGGACTCCAAATATGGGGTCACTGGCGATCCCCTATTTACAGGCTGTGAAGGGGTCATGTGACCTACTTCTAGAATTTTGGGACCCCCTCCATGGTTCAAGCTAGAAACTTGACATTTGACAACGTGATAATTACTGCCCTTTTATGATTTACAAAATAGCCGGACTACCCGGTATATTGACTCACTCGGTTAGCAATAACTTGATTTTATCTCTGAATTGTGTAGTGAAAGTGGACGTAGGAAATTTTCGGCCAAAATCGCTTAACAGTGGGGATGTTCATCAGTAAACTACCCTTAATCTTCATCGTAGCATCATGAAAGACCTTTGTCGCGCCCTGATTATTCTTAAGACTTGGCGCTATATAAGTCGTTTACTTACTTACTTACTTACTTAATTCGCTTTAGCTGCTCATCACTCATCACTAGCCCATCACTGCACTGTCGTCTGCTCAACACGTGACGTCATTATGACACCAACCGCTTGGCACCAGTGACGCAGTTAAGCGTTAATGAAAACTTCAATTAAAACCATGATTTAAAACCATTATTTTATACTTTTATGAATCGAATTACAACGAACATGACATTGCATAAGTGTCTCTTTTGCTGTTTTAGATGCGCAATGTTGATTATAACACTTTCGCATAAACTGTTCTTCTTGTCTTACTATTTGCTGGTTTAGGCCTATCAATGCTCATTCCGCTGTTGTTGCCTACAAAATCATTTCGTCACACGTTACTCAACTACTTTATTAGCAAAGTTGTACATGACTTGTTTTCTTTTCGACGTGAAGTTTTGGCAAATGGACCACGTCTTCACCAAGTTTGTTTCGGCTATTTTTTGCTTAATTTGCATGTGCAGAAACGACCACAGTTGTCCTTCTGGCATTAATATTGTACAAAATTAAGTTCTCCACGCCCGGGTTCGTACCTAGCCTGTGTTTTGGTCGGGTTTTGAGCCATTTTGGCCACTTTTAGTCCGCATGCGCAGAAATGGCCAGAAGACTACTTCCGGTGTAAAATTGGACCTCAAGTTTGACTTCTCCGTGCCCGATTTCCTATATGGTGAGAAATTTTGGAAATTGGACCACGATTTCATGTAGTTTTAGCCAATTTTCTGCTGCGCAGAAACGGCCAGATTTCTACTTCCGGTCAAATTTTTAACCCCAAATTTGAAATCCTCATGGGCTGTTTCCTATTCGAATACAAATTTTGGTGGCGCTTCCGCCAAGATTTATTCGTGTTTTGAACGAAAAACGGCTTTTGTAATGCAACATTTTCAGAATTTTGGGGCTGATGGGGGTGGGGGTGACCATTTTTTGACGAAACCCCCAAAAGGCACATGCTTGGCTGATTTCACTCGTTTTGAGCCATTATGCGTGCGGATCCGTTCCAGCGTTTTGTCGCTAGGCGATTAGACGAAAAAAGGGACACTACAAAAAGTCACAGAGAGGTTATATTTCGCCTATTTGCGGGGAATTCCCCACTCAACCAAATTTAACTAAAACTGGCATCTGAGTAGGGGTCGCGGATGTAATCAGCCATACCAAGTTTGGTGACGATCGGTCTAGGGAGTACGAAGTTACGGAGGGTCGAATTTTGGCTTGCTCCATAGGAATGGCTTGTCTCCTATAACACTGTAGCATGACTGTGCTACATGTGATTGGGGTCGACTAGGAAGTCCTACTGGACGAGTCCGACGCCTGTATAACCGCCATATTTCTACTTCCGATTTGGGCGGAAGTGCTGTTGGTCACCGATTATCGTCGTCATTGCACTTCTAAAATGGGCTGGTCGATTGGAGGCCATGTTAGAGCCGTTTGCAGGGTCGACCGACGTCGAATATTAGTACTTCCGATTTCCCAAAACCGGTAGTAGTTTTCTAGGGCCTAAACGGTCCCCAATAGACCCCTATACCCTATTGAAGTCGAATAGGAACACGTGGTCGACGAGTTGATTGCCGCTATGACCGACCTATTTCCACTCCTGGTTTCGTCCGCTTGACCTGTTGATGGTCGCTCCGCACTCCGGAATGTCGGAATCGCTTCCGGCCTCACCTACGTACGACTCTGATCACGCTAAGTGTATAGAAGTGGCTTATGGCAGAGGTAGGCCTGTAGACAGCTATAAGACTATTGTGTCTATAGACGATGACGATGGACAGTGAAAGCGCAGGCATCTGTTAACAGCTTGGATGTCAAGAAATCTGGCAATGTGTCACCAGATGTGTATGTCACAGCCACCTTATGTGAAGACTGAAGTAGGCCTACTTCGAGATCATTTGCAACATTACCCCATAACTGGTATCACCAAGTGGTTAGAAAAACTTGCTTTTCTAGTACTCATTTGAGTTGAGATAGAATCTTCCAAAGGGCAAAAAGACCTCACTTGCATAAACATTAATAATAAATTTATTTTACTGTAACTGCTACTGCTACTACAAGGAAATGTCTGCCGTCCGAAATTTGGCTGGCAATGCCGATTTTTAAGGATGTGACCTGCATCCCAAATGTCTTAGTGTGATACACTGTAATCTGAAATCTCCAACTTTTATCAGAACTCCTCAAAACTTTCCAGCCTTTAGGTGCAATACCTTACCTCACCACGGATTCAGATGCAGAATCATGGTATTCCGTCATGTCGCAAGCATGCTGTCCCTTAATTTTTTTAATTTTATGCAGTAGAAGTTGGTTGCCCTACTACTACATCAGCTCTATGAAGTTGTAGCTGTGACAAGTGTGTCTACTCGACGAACACACTGGTATATCAGTGCGTTTGTCGAGTAGTCACACTTGTATCGAGTAGTCACACTTGTAATGACAGCTCAGACTATGTCTGTTCGCTTTGAGCTCGCTTGTAAAGGTCACAGTACAGAAAAGGCACGGGACCTTGTGTCATAGCAAAATGATCTCTGCGGTTTTATAGGTCTGACCTTTACACTTTATCTTAAACTTAAGTTTTTTACAATTATCTATGCTGTTTCTTAGAAAGTAAACTAGAGTATACATTCTCAGTATTTGATAAATGAAATAGCACATTTACTATATGGCACTATAAATTTAGTATTTACTACAAATTTGTTATTGTCATTGATTTGGTCTATGCCCAGCACGTGACTGAAAAACACTAGACAGTAAATCATCATCATCATCATCTACGAATTTCATAGTGACGCAAGTCTTGAACAAAACTTCAGGGCCACTATGTCACGTATTACACTACAGCTGTAATGTCAATGCTGCTGTGGGAAAAGTTACTGCATATAAACTTGTTTTCCTGTACATACGTGGGATTTTTCATGTTATCTTGGGAATTTTTGGCCCAGGATCTCAGAAATTTGAGAAGCTTTGGATTTTTTTTTGTTATCTTGGGAATTTTTGGCCCAGGATCTCAGAAATTTGAGAAAAGGAGAGTGGAAGTGCGGATGATGATGCAAATGATGTCATTACCTCGTGCTGAGTGTGCATGCGAAAGAAATTGCGAGAAATCTCTGTTTTGATGTATTTTGTTAGTTACGGCACGAAGTGAATGTGGCATTTTAAGCTAATGGTGTTTGACGGGTATAACAGAGCATGTTGAAAAATGAAACAGTAACGGCATTGTTAATACACATTTTCATCATTCTCTATGCCAAATTTGAAGTTTCCAGCTTCAATCGTTCCAGAGATATTAAGGGGTGCCAAAATTCCAAAAGTGGGTCATGTGATTTCCACATGACCCATTTTGTCCTAATTTTGCATTTTTTCGTTAGTACTTACTGCTCTCCGTCTCCTTGCCAAATTGGAAGTTTCTAGCTTCAACCGTTCCCAAGATATTAGGGGTCCAAAAATTCCAAAAGTAGGTCATGTGACCTCCACATGACCCCTTTTGACCTAATTTTCCTTTTTTTCATTACAACTCACTGCCATTCGTCTCCATGCCAAATTGGAAGTTTCTGGCTTCAACGGTTCCGGAGATATTAGGGGTTTTAAAATTCCAAAAGTGGGTCACATGACCCCCCACATGACCGCTTTTAACCTAATTTTGCATTTTTAGTTAGAACTCACTGCCGTCTGTCTGTATCAAATTTGAAGTTTCTAGCTGTAACTGTTCTGGAGATATTATGGGGTCCCAAAATAACAAAAGTGGGTCACGTGACTCCCACCTGACCCCTTTTGGCCTAATGTTGCAGATTTTGGATATTTCTTCCCGTTTTCAATCTGTGTCATATTTGACGCAAATAGCTTCATTGATGATTGATATATGGCTACTTTACGACTTTGTGGATTTGACTGTGAAATGCCTATTCGGGCCAATTTTGGGGAGTTTTGGGGGATTTTGACCCCTAAAATTGTGAAATTATTGTTTTGACGCCCAAAGGTACGCACTTCCTGCGGAGACACGCATTTTGAGATATTGCGCATTAAAATTGGTTCAGCTGTCTCGTCTGTAGCCTTGTTCAAATATTAGCATTACGTTAAAAAAGTTATTGGCAGAGAAGTCGAAAGGTTATATTTCACCTATATAGGGAGAAACCCCCAGTAATCTGAATGTTACCAAATTTTGCATGTGGGTTCCCTTCCTTGACTTAATCATTTGTGCCAGATTTTATCTTTATCTCCCAATTAGTTTTTTGGGGGACGGACCCCCAAAAATTGGGTGTTCGCATTGACTTGAAGGGGTGACCTTTACAACAGCTAGAGCTCTATTGAGCTCTGCTGTGAAAAAACTGCAGTTTATACAAATAGAGATGTGCCGATAAGGCACTGGCCGATTATCGGTAACTTTTTTGCTGTCTTATATTAAGTTATTTATTTAGGTACCGATTGTTATCCGCCGACTCTTACTCACTTGAAGGACTGCAGAGTGCAGACAAAACAAAAACGCACCGAAAAGCAAAGTTACAAAATGCACCTACTTTTACCGGATATGGAAGCCACTGTAATGTTTGTTTGCTTTTGGTAATAAAAATAAAAACTTGTACTTACCAATCAGTTGATAGCAACGTACTAATTGGCCGATACCAATTATCAGCAAAACGGCTGATACTGGTTATCGGCCGGTTATCAATGCATCTCTATATATAAATGTTAACTGCGACACAGTGAGTTACACATCGAAAAGAGAAGAAATAAAGAAAGGTGATATTACTCAACAGCACATTGACACTTGGCGATGTGTTGCTGAGTAATATCACCTTTTTGATTTTTGCTGTTTTTGATGTGTAACTGACAATACTGTCTGTTACTGAAGTGCATTAAATCTAAAAATGTGTTCAGTTTTCTGCTGTAAATTTTGATTGATTTCAATATTGAATAATTGATTTTGTATTGGGTGTTATTCCTGAGTGATTAACTACCCACAGTCTTAATATTTTGTATTTATTGACTCATTGTATACATGTTGTCAGTATTTAATTAACTAATTAAAATACTTTTAATGTTTTTCTTATCACTTTGTTGTATAGCATTGCTGGTAGTTGTCTGATATGCCATGCTCACTGCATGCTGTGCATATGTTTGGTTGCCAGAATGACGAAACTGTCTGTAGGTTAACATGTGGCAAATATGCCATGTGTCTGATTTGCCTGCACTTGTAGTAAAAGCAATAGCTGACTTACTGGCAGATTTTAGCCACTTCACTGTTTGTTTGTCTGTCTGTTGCAATTGCAACTAGGAAGAAAGAAATACAACAAGCAGCCCACTGGCTGTGACACTCAGCTGGTCTTTTTCAGTGGGGGGAATGTCTGATGTTCAGGGGTGGGAAATGTGCGGAGTAAGTCTGGGAGAAAATATCTGGGGGAATGTGTGGAGAATTTTCCCGGAAGGATATCCAGGGGAAAGGTATGTGGAATGTTTGGGGGAATTTTATTTGGGGGACATCTGGGGTTATGTTTGGACTGCTATGCAGGATTCGAAGTCTCTGTGTGCAACAGTTCAGATTTCTGCCACTTTGGTTAACACACAGTCTAACAGACATACACACAGCTTCTGGCCAGTTATACAATTAGCTCAGCCAGCTGAGCTGATAACTTGAAGCAACTGCTGTGGATATGGGTTTAGGCTAGTCTACTGTGTGATTGAGCATGGGTCATGTTGCCTCAGGTGTTGCTATGGCCAGTACTTTTTGTAAAATGTTTGTTTGTGTGATAGCATCAGCAGTTTCTTTACTGCTTATTTATTCCACATTTTGAATAAATTTTCTATAGTTACCATCGTGTTTACGGTGGATACTTACTGGTGGATTGTGATATGGTTGCAAAGGATGTCGATGGCTGTGCGTTGTCCAGTCAGCTGTCCGTATTCACCCGTACACCTCAAGCCATTTATGGAGTGTCACACATCTGTTTGTCTCCATCTCATTCACTGAATGACCCACAGTACTACAAGGCATGCCATTTTGTTCATTAAAATGTCATTATCACTTTTACCTCTTTGTATTGCCATCCTAATGACAATGTGACTCATTTATCAGGCTGACATCGTGTAAAATGGTTGTGCAGTGTCTTCGCCATAGTGTCACTCTGATCACTACAATTTTGTATTAAGTATATAGTCTTATATTACTGTTCATTTAAAAAAAATAATTATATACAGTGTGAGTCAGGGCTAAAGTGGGCAGTATGCGGCAGTATGGCATACTGCCTAGCCAAAATTTGAGCAGTGACCATACCATCTATGAAAAGCGAAAGGAACGCCTTGGTAATGGAAAATTTTGTATTTGGTCAAGTTTAAATGTTTAGTCATATTAGTCTCTGTTTCGTTACAATATCTCCCACTTGTTTTCCTGCGTTTCCTTCTGGAAGGTAACAGAAATAATGTACAACTGTTGTATTAGTGACAGGGTGCATCATGCATGCACTTTTATGTAGTTGAGTCATTTTTCAACGGATTTTGCTGGATTTAATGTTAGTTTAATAAAATTAGGAAATTCTGCATGCAGTTTCGTCATATAATTCTAAGAAAATTCATTAACCTTCATCCTAATAATCCAAATTACACCTTTATTTGTATAATGGGGTTCCGGTAATTTGACTACCATTCAACCGATTTTGATGCCTTTGAGGCAGTCACAGCAGAAATTGTAGTCGGACAATGTTGATGTCAAACTGGACGTCGACACTTCCCAAATTTAAATATGGCCTCTAAAAACCGGAAGTAATCAATGGTATAAGAATGAATGCAAGATGTGATGAAAATTGTAATCCACCAACGTAATTCAAGCATAATTCAAACGTAATTCAGTGGTTGTAATAGTAGTAGAAGTAGTACTAGTATTAGTAGTAGTAGTGCTGAGAACAATTGGTCGTCGTTGTTCTGGTTGTTCTCCAGGTGGGTTTCCTCCATAACTTCCATCGCTAAGATTTGACATGACTTCAATGAGAGTAAACAGGCAACATGCTGAGATGCAGTGTATATAACCGTACCTGTAGTCGTTTACAGATACAGTATTAAGCATTAACTGCTGACTCGTACATTACGCACAGTTTCATATATCAGTGTGTCCGAAATCTATCCAGCCAACTGATTGATAACTCATGACTGACAGTCTACTAACTGCCAACTCAGTGCCTGACGATCAACTCCGAACTAACCCCGACTTTATGACTGACTGTCACCAGATTGCTACGGAATTCTCTCACTTGCTGCTACCCCGTCCTTATATGAAGGAACTGCTCCCAGCCACTGGCGATGGAGTGAACCGTCGACTTGGACCAAAACAGGCGCGTAGAGATCAGGTCCCTTAAACCTAGGGAATCACAATTCTCTTACATTTTCCCCACTAAATTATAGACTACAAATCAACAGTGTTCACTGATGACAATGTTACAATCTACAAATTAACACCGTTCAGCAGCGAGCCGCAGCAACCATGTATAGTTCCGCCACAATTGTTGAAATAGCCACGGTGCCCGTCTGATCCAGTTGTATGGCCTGCGACAGTGTGTCAAGCAGATCAATTGCCAAGGTATGTCTGGCCGCTCTTATTTATGTCTACTGCCAACTGCAGCTACAGAACGTCAGCGAAACCATCCACAGCAATGGCATTTGGAAGTATTTTCAAATTGGCACTTGACAACTCTGATGGCTGGCTCGAGGAAGGGGTTGTCGCTAATGCGAGACCCAAGGTTTCTTCAACCTCATCAGTGTTGACGACTGCTGCTCCCCAGTCTTCCTCCATGAGGTCCAACAGGTGAGGAGAGGCGACTCAGACGCTGCAGACCCTTGACCACTGGAAGGAGGATGGTCGAAGGGAGGCATCTCAACAGCTGGATCAGGTGGAGCACCCGCAGCAGCCTCATGGTTCACCGAAGACTGAGCAGCCTTCCGGCGGTGCTGGTGAGACCCCATGTTTCGGTGACGCATTGTCTCCAATCCTTCATCCAACTCAGAACCAGCGATCGGCACTGGAGGATAACCGCCACATCGATACAGCAATACAATACAATATAATACATGGTTAGTTTAGTGCCCAGCCTACAATGAAAACGGAACGGCTAGGCATTACAATGTTAATAAATGATAAAAGGCAGTTAAAATGAAATATTAAAAAGATTGGGTTTCAGCTTGCGCTTAAAACTAGCAAGAGTCTCAGCTGATCTGACAGATTCAGACAGACTATTCCATGCTGTCAGACCAGCAACAGAGAAGGCTCGGTCCCCAAACTTAGTTCTTGTTTATGGAACAATGTAGTCTAGGCTGCTGGCAGAATGAAGACGTTGACGTACTGGGTTGCTGCTGACTGGTTGAACGGATTCGCTTAGATACGCGGGACAGCGATTTTCATGTACCATGAACATCAAAAGCGCAACCTTGTACTAAAGGTAAAAAGGTAAAGCAGAACACTTGTATAGCACCTTGCATGGTATACAAACCACTTTAAAGTGCTCAGGCACACAGTTT
>Ga0049105_1000646_pt1 | contig 12932 bp, 10 predicted proteins | sample WorMetvaBAHAMAS1_FD_61260 | JGI IMG/M metagenome (GOLD analysis project Ga0049105, IMG submission 61260) | Worm MetaG Olavius vacuus BAHAMAS.1 | ecosystem: Host-associated > Annelida > Digestive system > Unclassified | place: Germany: Marburg | collected 2013-04-09
ACCAACTGGTTTCCTTCAGTGCTTTGACACTGTTGGTTTGGTCGTATGACCTGTAAAAATCGTCCCCGAAATGACCTATAATGTGTCGAGTGGGACGTTAAGCCTCTACACTACTACTTGTAAATTTGCAAAAAATACGATCAAGAGTTTTACGGCAGAATACGGCGTGATTAATTAATTAGGTTTTTCACTTGTTGGTGAAATGCATCGATCGTTCGCCGAGAGCATATCAGATGACATCGGTAGCATCAGCGATTCTTAACCACAGGTAGGCACACCTGGAATAGACCTGTATGAAAGACGGTTCTTAAAAGTCAGGCATCTCGTCAACATTTTTAGAGACAGTATATTGACAGGGAGAAGCTATTGTCTAATTAAATCACAGTTTTCGATGGTAAAGTCTTAGCGATCACTTATCACCATGTACATTTACGGTGTGCAGTTCAGTGTACGAAAGTTGTAGTAACAACAGCATGTAGCAGAGTTTTAAAATGTTCACAATCAGTTGTCAGTTTGAACACGTATGTTTTCAGATGTCTGTGGAATTAAGTATCACAATCTCTGAGCCAGAGTGACAGTGGAGGACTGTTCCATACTAGGGTGTAGCAACAGAAAAGAATGGTCTTCGAGTTTAGTTCATATTCGCTCGACGCAAGTAACAGTTTAGTAAATAGTGGACATGTAATTTAGACGGGTGCAAGAATGACAGTGGACCTACTGAAGTGGTCCAGGAATGAAAACAGTTAAGAGCTGGTGCAAATGGAAAATCGGTGTTTAATGCTAGTCTTGAGACTTGAGCAGCGTCTTTCCAGCGAGTACGTGAGTGAGGTTTAACATTCTTGTTAATGCATGTTCTACGTGTATCAGTTTGAAGATGAGTCCATACGATACGAGTCAAAAAAAGTAGTCCTCCCGTAAAACTTCACAGTATTTTCACTTCAGAAGTCTGTGAAATTTTGCTCATTTGTTGGCAATGTATGTTTATGCATATTTGAAAATTATTGGTAGATTTAACTTAATATGTATTAAAATGGCGTTAATTTTTCTTCAAGTATTTGTCATTCTCACCATTTCAAGTTTTGAATTATGCCTGAAAGTGAAAATGCACAACACCATCATTATGGAAATGACACCAGTTTTTTTATCAGCAAATGTCGGATATTTGTAAACCGATATGTCTGATTTATATTACTATTTGCGTCTTATTAGCGTTGTTTAAAACCTATTGTCACTACTGATTTGGTCTGCCTTAATGCAGAAAGCCATTAACAATGCTGTGAAAGACTACCGCATGTGACTGCGGGCATGTGTGGTGGACATTTTGAACATGAAATCTGATAATTTGCATGACATGATACTGACTGTTATATTTAGTCTAATGCCATATGATGCAATTGCATTTTGTAATAAACTAATTGAATTATAAAACTGAGGGGGTCTTGCCACTGAAAGTGACACAATTCATATACATGTAAATACTCAGTTAAGTGCACCAAAATCCGTAGACACATAGGACTATAGCTGGGCAACAACTGAGCATATTTTCATATGTTCAGGTTCACCGTGAGTGAAAATATCAGAAGTTTGGGGGGCTACTATTTTTGGCTCACACTGTATAGGAGAAAACTACTTTTATATAGTGTATTAGTGATTAGTATTTGTATCTAGATGTGAAACAATCCCTCACTAGCATTTTTCTGCGCTAGTCATTTTTCGTTGTTATGACTGCAGTGCACATGTTTAACAGCTGCAACCAGTGTTGGTCAGTATTTAAAATACAAGTATTTAAACTACTACTAAAAATACTATATATGTACTTAGTATTTAGTATTTTAAATACTTTTCCAGTGTTTATACTTTGACTGGTATTTAAATTACTTTTTTGCATGTATTTAGTATTTTGTAGTCTTCAAAATCAAAATACTTTTGAACAACAAACATGTTGTACCGGTATATGATCATTTTGATTACTTTGGTTTAGTTATCATTCATTCTTAGCTTATCATTGTGCGCTACTGCGTAGCACAGAGTATCTGTAACCGGTTTGGTCCGTTGTGGTACTGGTCCAAACCGGTTCAGCCCTGCTATTATACTTTGCATTTTAAATACTTTCAAAAAGTGTTTTCCACAACACTGGTTGCAACTATGTGTTGAATAGTATTGCTCACAGCGCTGTAGGAAAATGGTTGTCAGCATTCCCTAAGTCTGTTGGCTTTTTGTCTGGAAAAGGCTAGCATATTTGCTTCAAACCCTTACTGGTGTTTCTTGCGAAGATCATTTCCTGTTTGAAAAAGCAAGCACAGAGCAAATCACATACGGTCATCGTCATTTAATTCGCGCGCACAACGTTTGCAGTAAGTAGCATGCACTCCGCTAGTGTGACGTTAAAATTAGAGCTGCACAGACTGACAATTTGTCATGTGATTGATCGTTTGAAAATTTAGCGATTTTAAAATTTTTAATAATAAAAATATGATAACCAGGCAAGCCAACGAAAAACCAGCCTTTTTAGTTGTCTACTGATGATGTTTTCTGTTAATCTGTCTGTCTGCACTATGCAATGACTGCTTCGGTGAATCTGGTTACATTGCGTTTAAATGGCATACGACTTGCAACTGAATAAAGTGTCGCAATCGAGACTAGCTTTTTTTGCAATTTAATTCTAATTAGAGATTAATTGGGAAGTTTTTCTTTGTGCAAATTGCCTCGCAGTTTTTGAAACTGTTACCAGCCCTAATTGAAACACATTAGCAGAGATGCAAGCAGTGCCGTTATAAATCACTAAATGTTCAAGTGCTGGGATCACCGGCCAGCGGTGTCGGTCCAGATCAAGTTGCAAAATATTACAAAATATGACAGTATTTACAATAGTACGATAAATATGCCTAACGCTGTAATGTATACCACCTAAGACTTCACGGTTTGCAGTCTAACGGTAAACTGCAGTGAGAAAAGGCAGTCATCAACCTTATCAGTCATCAAAGCTTATGTAGTGAAAGACAATATTTAACTGTTTTATTTCCATCGGGTGACTAAAAAAACTAGGAAAATTCAATATAGCACCAGTCTTGGCCATAGGATTCCGCATAGTATTGGAATTTTCTGGTACGATATGCCAAAACAGTTTCCGCATAAAAAATAAAACCATATGCGATCAACTTTTGATACTGTGTACGTTTGACAGGATCCAATACTTTAAACTGCTGTAACTTCTGGAGTAAAGATATTTGACAAAAATTGTCAGGATATGTCGCCAAATCATCTCTTCTGTGTAGTCTGAAAATTTGGAGGTAGCCTAAAGTTTCCACCCATTGCACTTTTGTCATGCTTTCTACTGGTTTTTTTGGCCACCCTGTAATTAACTAACCACCAGAACAACGTATGTATCTGAAAGCATACAAGTTACCAGTCGATAATACACCGTGTTGTTTTTTCTTGCACCCACGCTCCTAAGTACAGGGTATACCTCTCACCAATCGATAATAACGACTGCTTGTAATTTCTTTAAAAATACTTAGTAAGGTAGTAGGGAATAGAAATGTATTGAAACAGGACATTTCTTTTTCTGCAGTTAGCAAGTCTAGACTTCAAGTCCAGAAAAACACATCACAGACCATCTTCAGCAAGCGGTACCTAGAGCCCGCCCTTCTCTTAGATATTTCCTGGTCATTGGTCGTCCTCTTCCCATAAGAAGTCTAGAGTTTCTTAGAAGTACTAGTGGACAGCGAAACCCGATTTTACTGGTAGTACTGCTCGACAGTAAAACGAGAGCAATCAGAGATGAAAACTAGCCAAAATTTCGCCCCTAAGTCAATTACTTCATTTTCCGCCGCAAGTGACGTCATCAGTCATCACTTATAAACAGCTCCTGCTTCAGCCCCATGACGTGAACAGTTCGAAAAAATGCCCTAGCTCGCAATGTTGAATTTTTCGTAACTTTGGCCTATATCTTGGCTGACCTTTGATCTGCTTTGCCAAAAAGCGAAACAGTTCCTCCCCGGACTGATGCCTACCTGTATGTGAATTGTGAAGTTGGTGAAGACTGCTCTTGAACTGTGACCTGTATGACGTAAAGAGACAGTGGCGTCGCCAGCTATGGGGCACGTTCTCTCTCCCCCCCCCCCTCCCTCGATTTCCAACAATTTCATTTTAGTTCACTTTGGAGTGGGCCTAAAGCTGACATGACAGCATTGTGTAGTCTGCGAGATCAGCTGGTGCAGATGTCAACAACTCACACTGGATCAATACTGCATTAGTCATAAAACTACTAGTCATCAAGCAGCTGCTGCACCCCTGAAGTTTGCCGTGAGTGCCCCATGACCAAATTTCTAGCTTTTTTATTTGCCCCTCCTCGCAACAAATCTTAGCGACGCCACTGTAAAGAGACAAACAACGCGACAGACAAACGCAACTGACCAGCCTACTAGCCGAATTTCGGCGAGTAACAAGTTTTAAAAAACGGGAAAAGCATCGGTGTCCGGTGAATGGTGCGTATATATGCTGTTATTTGATGCAGAACGTTCGGCTGCTGCCGCTGCCGTAGCGATCCAGTCGCGCCGGCTGTGACGAGCTGTGCCGCTTGTGCAGACCCGTCTGCGAGGACACACGACAGACCACACACGTCGAATTAATTTCACAATCTATATGCACAGCCGGCCATCGTAGCTTACTGACGACGCCCACGTTCGGTACTATACGGTTGCGCGCCGTGCGTGAACGGTGACCGCGGCGTAAGCCCGGGTTCAAATGCCATGTGCGGTCCGTCGGGCGATTTGTGCCAGGATTATTGGTTTTGCGTGCTTTGAAAGTAATTTCTCGGACGGAACAGGCAGGTGGGTCCAACAGTGTCCTCTGTAATTTGTGACCTTTGGTGGCATTTAGAAGTTACTTAATGGCGTTTAAATGCCATCGAGACTCGGCCTGTTTTTAAATCAACTGACCAGGACCGCGTCTCTACCTAATCTAACGATTTTACTCTGCTCAACGGCTGTACTGGTGTGTTAGACTAAGCCGACTCCAGGTCGGTTTTCGAATGCACTTTAAATCACTGCACTTTCATTCATCACTTCATACACTTACATGTGCGTGATTCTGAACTTGTCCACGTCGGTTTCTGAAGGCGCACCTGTACTGCTAAAGGCCGCGTCACACTAGTCGACCGGACGGCCCGTCGTGTCGGCCTATGTAGCGCTGGAGCCGTCAGGTCGACCCGTCAGCGACATCTCAATCATATTTGCAGTCGGCTGACCGGTGGCAGTGACGAATCGGCCCGTGTAGCACTCTAGCCGACCTGACGGGCCGACGCGACGGCCCATCAGGTAGGACCGCGGCGCCTGGTGGCTGTTGTTTTTAGAGCACCGCATAAAATGTACTTATGTGAGCTTCCCAGTAATGTCTTGCAGCATGATAAGTGGTCGACACTTTGAATACGGCTCGCGGACGTAGCCCGCGTAGGCGTAGCCAGGAATTTCGCTGCCACAACAGCGCAGTTTCATTTTCAGGTTTGGGTGCTAGACTGGATAAATATGGGAAGAGGGACTAAAATCGTAATCGTTCAAGTTTTTAATCGGAAAATTTCATATTCTAGTGCACTTTTGATGCAATATGCGTGAAACAGCAGGATTAAAAACCCACAAACTAAGCAAATCTTGGTATTCTGGCGTTGCGGTGGACGTACCTGCACGTCTGCACTACTCCCGGCTACGCCGCGGACGGCCGGCCTTCGTGTCGCTAAATCAACAGCAACAGATCAGTGGACGAAAAGGGTAAGAGAAAAAAACGGCGAGTGTACAGATAAAAAGACTGGGATAAGAACGAACATTCAAAAACAACACAGATAGTGTCGCTAGTGTGGCAAGGTTGACTGCGTAGTGCAACGGTTAGAGCACCCGACTCACAATCAAGAGGTCGCGCTGGTTCTTGGCTGTTCCACTTTCGTGTAAACGATCTCTGGGCAAATTGTTCACACTTACACATGTGCCTCCGTCACCGGGCAGTGTCAGTTGGTACTAGTGAGGCAGGGTTAGAGCTTTACTAGTCAAAATGCGATGATGCTCTGCAGCTTGGAAGGTAACCACAGCCTGGCGGAAAGTAGGCTAAGCCTCAGTGGCGTCGCCAGCTATGGGGCACTGGGGCACGTGCCCCACCCCTCAACTTCCAACAATTTCATTTTTAGTTCACTTTGGAGTAAATCTGACAGCCAACTATCCAAGTATTGTGTAGTCTGCGAGATCAGCTCGTGCAGATGTCAACAACTCGCAGCTCTTTCGATCAGTACTGCATTAGTCACAGAACTACTAGTCATCGAGCAGTCTGCTGCATCCGGCCCTGAAGCCCGCCGTGAGTGCCCCGTGACATAATTTCCAGCTTTGACCCTCCTCGCAACAAATCCTGGCGACGCCACTGCTAAGCCGACTGCCGCGATTATGACGACCCATTTACTTATTACAGTGACTTTATATGGACGGCATATTTAACAACGTCGTAAAAGTCGAAGAGCGGACATAGTTCACCTTGCTCTGAAGTTCTTCGTTAATCTGGGCGAAATCCGGGCGCTCTTCAGCTTGGTGCATCCAACACTTCTCAATCAGAACCTGTTAATAACATTGATTAATCGGCTGTAACTCAATCCGTAATTACTCACCTCTTCACTCGAGATCAGTCAGTAAACATCGGTGTCCAGTGTCATTTCCAGTTATCACAGACGTTACATTACCAACTATAAAGCACTCGGAAAGTGCATGCAAACCAGCGCCAAGGAATATATTTCGTTTTGCAACGTTAAACCGAGTCGCAATTTATTGAAATGAGCTTATCGCAAGCCGCCGGCATTGTGTTGCTGATATCTAAGAACCAGCATGTCAGAAATAGGCCAAATATCCCTAAAACTTAATCAATTTTTTTCTGATCACAATCCTAGCTACTCCTCAGAAATTTCGTGGAAATTTGTCAACAACTTTCTGCGTAATGCTGCTCATAAACAAACACATAGCCTCTTTGGAAGAGAAAATCACATTGCTATGGCCAATGTCAGGGCCGCATTAAGGTATTTAGGGGCCCTAGGCTAGAAGCAGTTATGGGGCCCTACTCTACCCTTTTCTCCCATGGTCTCCTTACCGTCACTGGAGGTCCGACAATTGGAGGTATCATTATTCTGAAACTGCAAACGCCCCTATAGTGGGTGACAGCTTAAAATTACAATACTTACTACAGTAGAACAGCACTATTAGAACTGTCGGATAAAACGTGCATAGACCTAGCTGAATGATGCCTTCAAGGGTCCCTAAAAATCGGGGGGCCCTAGGCTGCAGCCTCGTTAGCTTATTGATTAATTGGGTCGTGGCCAGTCTGGCGCCACTGCTCTGTGAAAAGTATCATGTCAACAGGAGACCACCTCACCTTTAGGACTGAGTTACAGCCGAGACCAGCCAGTGACTGTCGATCGCCGTTTATTACAAGCCACATGATCTCTTCAGGTCGAAGTCCCGTCCACGGGAACTCTCCACTCACCAGCTCATACAGCAGCGTTCTACAGCATTCGCGCACACATGCAGTTGTAACACACGCCAAGTCTATAAACTTCACTAACAAAATGCTTGCAGCCATTCAATACCGTTACGTCACTCTTGCCTTCCTATTCACGCCTCGTCAATGTAATTCGCTACACGCAAATCAGTGAAAATGCAAAGACGGAAAGACAATATTTTTGTGTTTATGTATTTACTGTCTCTCGGTCATTCTGTACTTGTCTGTGCTTGCCAGTTCTGTAAAGAAATAAAGTGATAAACATGGCTAGAAGTGGGGAAAAAAGAAATGCCGGTATAAACCTTTGCCACTTCACCTTCTCTATTGCCTCATTCTGATCCGCCCTAAATACGCCCTTCTGTCAGATGGTCCGGAGTCCGGACAAATACAGGCCTACTAACGAATTCTGGGCATTAATTTTCAGATAACGATGCGTGCATTTTTAGCTGTATTGGCTAAGTGGCATAGCGGTATGGGGTTACTCAGAAAAGAACTGGCAGTATGGTTTGGAGCCGACCCACGAAGTGCCGGTCTGCCATACCATCCGTCCCACACCGTCCCACTTCCAGCCCTGGTTACAAAGGCACAACAACCAGCAACCATGCGTAAGTTTACTGAGAACAGCGATTCGTTACGGTCCAGCATCACAAGCTTTTCCTCACACTCAGCTTCGACTCACCCGTAGATTTATTTGTGTTTATCTGTGTGTATTTTGTGTGTTTTTGTTTCATACTGCATAGTTGTTGGATTATTGTGAGCGTGGTGGGGTGGACCTGATGGGATTGAAGTCTAATCCTTAAGACCTATCTTTCTTCAGTGCTTTGACACTGTTGGTTTGGTCATTTGCCCCTTAAAAACCCGTCCCCGATATGACCTATAATGTGTTTGGTGGGACGTTAAACCTTGCTATTCGACTCACCCGAACGCGAAGACGTCAGTTTGCGCGTTAAATGCGTAGACGGCGGCCATCGTTCTGTAGGCGACTGGACGTACGGTCTTTAGCACCTCTGGAGCCAAGTAGCAGATTGTACCGCGCGGCAGACTGAGCGACTTCGCCCTGAAAAAAAAACAATTCAAAGAAACAAGCATGACCGGGCGTCATGATTGTACCCATTGCACACGCATAAAATACGGGGAGAATGTGTCCCTCTAATGATTTATTTGGCTCTGTTGGTGTCCCAGAATATACCGGAATATGTTATTTCCAGGCAATAAAATATAAAAAAAATTCTATGATTAAGACCCCACCTAATGTCAGATATTGCATTATATGTAGAATAGGACATAAAACCTTTCTAACTCCACTGTGATACTTAAACTACGTGTGCACATTAATTAAGCTTGCAACATTATATCCCCCCTCTTGTTCGCTGTAAGTTATACTTTTAATTTAATTTTATTCAAGTAATTCAAGTATAGGCATAATGTACACAAACTGCTGGTTACTTTCCAAGCAGTCACTGTATGCAAAATACGAATGGGTGGTTACCCAATGTCGAGGGCATGGGGAGGGATTGAAGGGATGCAACCCCTTCTCCTTCGTCAGCAGGGTCACTCGTAAGGTTAACACAAAACTGGTGAGATAGTTTTGAATAGCCACTGGAACGAAAATTAAAACTGACCATCGTTGCAACTGAAGTACTATCCTCTTTCATGACATCTGAGGAACCACCAGAATATGCAGATTTCAACGTTAAGTTTCAATAGAACCACACTGGGGAGCGACCCTTACCCCACTGTAAAACCCCTGGTTTCGACACGCAGTTTCTCGGACGAAGACTCAACTCGGCCGGCCGGTGCTTCCACGTCGCAGGCCCAGTCGTCTGGAACTTGCTTCCAACACATCTGCTTTCAACCTCCATTGATAGTGGACAGTACAGAAATGGGTTAAAGGCCCATTTCTTCTCACAGACCTACAAACGATTCCTCTGAGAACAGGAGTATCCCACAGAAGATTACCTCGTAGAGTCGGCACTAGCGATGCCGTGGTCGAGCACGCACAGTTTGACCTTCGGCTCGAGGTAGACGTTGCGCGAACTGAGACAGCGCGCCGAGATGGACTTGGCATGCAGATAGCCGAGCGCCTGAGCCACTTGCCGGCCGATACTCACACAACTGCGTAGCGGCATCTTCTCGGCCGTCAGATGAAGACGTTCGTAGAGCGAACAACCTTTCAGTTCACTGCACAGACAAGCCGACAGGTCACGTGACATTTACCACGCGCCATTGCGGCTGTGGTCATACGTTTGGTCGCCTCTGTCTGTCTGTCTGCCTGTTTGCAATGCTCTGACTTTTGAAAGCCTTGACCCAGAAAGTTCACTTGGTATGCCGGTACATTTTCAGGAGATACTGGTCAAGTTCATATACAAAGGTCATCGGGTCAAGGTCAAGGTTACGGGAGCAAAAAACGTGAAATCTCATCCCGCCACCGCCTTCCGTGACAGACGCGGCGCAGTTGCAGTGACGACAAGTCCATTTCAGTCATTCGGGGTATGTAATCACGCGCGGGCCGACCGCTGCCTGCCCGCGGCGTGTCTACAAGGGTGTCCCATCTACAATGGTGGCTCACCCAGACAAGTTGCAAGATTGTGTCGACGGACCCACAGTGGCAGACCGTGGTGCAGACCTGGAGGGGCGGACATAGAGTGGCGGGCATAGAGTCGGGTGGTCTGCCTTCCGTCATTGTCGGCCGACACCAGCCAAAAGTATGGCATGACTTGTCGGCCGACAATGTCGGTACACCCACAGGGCCGGCAGAGCCCCTCCTCCGAACAACGACAACTACCAATATGGCCGCCGCTAATTTCGTTGTAATAACTAACGGAGAGGGGTGCGCGCTTACTGGAACAGCCGATATCGACCAATTGCGTGCCACGTGCTTTCTTTCCGCGAGTTGCGATTGGTTGTAGATTGTCGCTAAAAATAGACCGGAACTTGGCGCCATCTATGGAGGGGACCTTATCCGTGGCTACATGATATGATTCGGCGTGAATAGGAGGTACGACATCTGGTACTTTATACAGATCTGTGGGGTACACCTGACACACGAGCCGACATGTCGGCCGACGACAAATAACGTCAAAACACCGACGGACGACATCGGCTGACAATGACGAGCCATGTGACGCGGCTCTTGATCTGACCTGGTAACGATGGCGTAGTTGGGAGACTGCAAGCAGGCGCCCATGAACAGGCAGACGCTCTCGTGCCGTATGCGACTCAAGTTGGCGACGTCTCGCAGGAACTCGAGCACTTCGGAGTCGGTCTGGTTGTCGTAGGTGTGGATCAACACGTTGCCATGCCAACGACCGCTGAAACCATACGCACAGTCGTCGACATCAGCATCTCAGCGTGTTCACAGATATCTTCAGCAACTACTTACGCTCAAGACCGTAACCAGAAATTTATCTCGGATGAGGGGTGTTTTCTCCCCTCCCTTCCCCCTCTCTCCTCCCTTTCCTTTTCCCGTTCCTTTCTTCCCTTTTCCACTCTATTTCTCCCGCCTCAAAGTGGCTCTCAAATCTAGCTTAGGCATTTGGGGGACCGCTGTTAGCTCCCCTCAACGGGGGGAGGGTCGTTCTGAGGGAGCTAACAGTGCTTCCCAAATCCTGTAGCTAGATTTGAGGGGCCACTTTATAGCGGGCAGAGAGACGGAAAGAGAAGGAAGGGACAAGAAAGGGAAAGTTAGGAATGGACTGGAGAAAAACGAAGCCTTGCTTTTGGCCTTGGACGAGATCATGTACACGCACAGCTTACCTGTAAACGCTGTTTCGGAGCCCAGCTTTGAGGCAGTCTTTGAACTGAAGGTCGACGAACGGAATGTTCCAGTCCATTAGCGACTCGCGCAGCTGCTGCTCGTCAGCTGGTCTTCTGACAACACGGCACGACCACATCGCTATATATATAATATGAGACGGTGACACCCACCGCAGTCAGCCACTGCAGTGGTCCACATAAACGTGCCGATTTACTTGTGGACAAATTACTTCAAAATGTATGCATTCATCGATTACATATTTGCCATTCGGCTGGCTCGATCTCTCTCCTATTATAAATTTTGAACCCCTTTAAGCTATGATCAGCTTATGCTTAAATCCGGCTCTGCGCCCAAAAAGCGCGGCCTATTTTCTTTCCCCTGTATAACCTTTACCAAAGCTCTGGAACTTTGCTGCTTTTTAGCCTTTTTCATTACTCAGTAAGATCTAATGTGACGGTTGCAACTTGTTGATAACACTGAGCTCAGCGTTTTGACTCGGACAATTACGACGATTTCACAGACTTGTCAACCGTCACATAGAACCAACTTAATGACGAAAGTTTTCAAACAAAACGGAGCACCTCGCGGTTTCTCCGCGACAGCTGAGCCTCTTGTTCTTTATATAAACCACTAACGTTCTTCTAACCATCAGCTGAAATCCAACAAGGCTAAAACATTGTTTCACCGGACATCCGTGCGCAAACGGACGGCATGTATCTATGGCCGTTTTGGAGGTCGCGCGAGCTGCAAATTCGCACAGAAATTTGTCTGCCAACGTTCGACGAACGCTACAGGATGTTGACGTTGAACAGACATCGGGTGTGGTCCGTCTGTTGGCGTGATGACACCGTGACAGTTGCAGGACCGTGAGAAAAGAGGAACGGGACGAAACGTCATTGAGATAGCGTGGCGAAAACGGTATACTCTGTCATATAGGCCTACTACATCTATCTATCCCGCCATAGGTCGTAACTTCAGACACACCTCGTGTCAGCACCGAACTAAACCAAATTCTGACATTCGTAGGCCTACTAGATTATACGTGATAGCCAAGAATCATACATTCGGTCTGCTCCGTGTTCTTCCCATTAAAAAATAGTAAACGAATGAACCCCGCTGCAAGAGGTGAACTGAATCTTAAACCTATATACTGAACCAATTCTAGCGAACTACTCCGAATTCCGAAATCTGTACCATAAAAATGTCACAGTTTTTGTCACTGTTTTCGTGTCATAAAATATACCTCTGCTATAACGGCGCTGTTAGACATTTTATTAGATCATGTACGTTCAGTTTTTAATTCATTTTTGCAGACCGCTGTACTAGCCAGAGGATTCTGTCTGTCCGTCCGTCCGTCACATTCCGGTGTTTTGTCCAGATGAATGAAGATACGATCGTGCGGTTTTCAGTGTCATGTGGAACAATCACTCTAGTTTCTAGAAAGGTAAAGCGAGGTCGTTAAAGTGAAGCGCCCTCCTGTCGCTAGCAAAAATTTGACATATAATCGGCCGTAATTTGGAAACGGTGCAAAATAGGAGGTAAGTTAGTATTAATCACTAATAGGAAGTCGTATATGGGATTTCGATTGGTACCAAAATCGGTGACCTTGAATGACCTTGAACGGCGTAATGGCCATTATTTTGCGTTATTT
>Ga0049105_1000647_pt1 | contig 12931 bp, 7 predicted proteins | sample WorMetvaBAHAMAS1_FD_61260 | JGI IMG/M metagenome (GOLD analysis project Ga0049105, IMG submission 61260) | Worm MetaG Olavius vacuus BAHAMAS.1 | ecosystem: Host-associated > Annelida > Digestive system > Unclassified | place: Germany: Marburg | collected 2013-04-09
TGCTACAAAGTTTCTTTGTGTGAAAACTGTCAGCGGCAAAGTTGTAAGGCATTCATTGGCCTAACTAATCGTGCAAAAATTATTGGTGGGGGGGGGCGACCCCTTGTACCAGAAATTTTGGATCAAAGTGACCCCGTTGGTGCGAAATCGCCGATTTTCGCTCTATTTTCGGTCGTAGCGCCTCAGCCGTAACACCTGTGTGAAAACTGTCAGGGACAAAGTTGTAAGGCATTCATTGGCCTAACTATCCATGCTAAAATAATTGGTGGGGGTTGACCCCTTCTACCTGAAATTTTGAGTCAAAGTGACTGCGTTGGAGCGAAATTTGAACAATAAGCTGCGACAACTCCGAAACGGTACGAGATAGGATGTTACTTACTATTAATCACTAATAGGAAATCGCATACGGACTTTCGATTGGCACCGACCTCGATGACCTTGAATGACATTGAACGCCGTAGTAGCCCTTATGTTGCGTTTTTTTTACGGAATTCGACAGATTTTCAGGCCGATTATATCACAGTAGTTAAAGATAGACCTATAATGTCCGTAAAATACTGTTTCCCAGTTCGAGTCTTCTACTTTTGGCGAAAACTATAACGCACCCTGCAGCGCGGTCTCTCTGCGTTAGCTGAGCATCTTGTATAATTTTATAACACAACAGAAATTTCACACTTTGCCAAACAAACGTTTCTTAGGCTTTGGCAGCCTTTAACAAGTTTGGATTACACAGACATACAAAGTTGCACAACACATGCATAATGCAATGACAGTACTGAAATTACTGCCAATGATTTAGTCCATATATAATGAGGGAGTTTTTATAATGATTAGTTCGCGCATAGCTTGTTGAATATTGTCTAGCACAACGCAGTCGAGTCTTAAGTTGAAGATCACGCTTGGCTGGCAGGAGATACCAGAGGACATTCGAGTTGTCTCTGATGATCCTCTTCAAAAATGTTCTGCTAAGTCGACGTTCAGCTAGTGTCGGAATGTTATGTGAGCGACGTACTTCGTCGTACGGTATGTTACCGAAAATGACCTGTAGTGCACGCCGTTGAACATCTTCAAGTTGTTTTGTCTGTTCTTTGGTTAGATTCAACATTCAACCAACATTCAGTTTTGAATTATAAGGAGCCCAAGGTAACATTTCACTGGAAGGCCACGGCCATTCAACGAATATTTACAAATTTTAAAACTACAGGTTACGAATTCTTGATCTGTGAAGACTGCTGTTGTAAGCTCTCCAAGACACCGTAACTGCTGTAACTGTCGACTGGGCTCTTCGCCGTCTTCAGGCGTCGTATTAATTTCGCCCAGCAGGTCGAAGACTTTCCTGGTTCCTTCGCGTAAGCCTATCCGTCAATCACGTGCCATGCTCCTAATGCAAGCTTTTGAAGCCTAAATTGATTGAGAGTTGCCCATGTCACGTGTAGCTCGTGGACCAGTTTTGAGGCCAGGAAGTGAAACTAGAATGAAGTGTTGAAATGCTGATCTGATTGCTGTGCGTAACTGCTGTTGCAGGTGGTACTCGGCTTTTGTTCACGACGCGCAGTGACGTCAGCGTTATCGACGTCGCCGATTGGCGGACAGTACCTGGCAACGTGTCGTCATCACCGCGGTCGATCGTGTCGGGTCTCGAGGACGCAATAGCCGTCGATTACGTGCTGAGTGACGCTAGTATCTACTGGACAGACCTCACACGCGGCAGGGTCTACCACGCCAGCGTCAACCTGACGTCGGAGTATCATCCGGGCAGAGTTGGCGTCACTGTCGTCGCTGGCGGCATTGAGGCACCTGACGGCCTGGCATGCGACTGGATCGGTCGCAAGTTATACTGGGCCGACTCGGAAACCGACAGAATTGAAGTTGCCAACCTGGATGGAACGATGCGTCGAGTGTTGTACTGGCGTGATATTGACCAGCCGAGAGCCATCGCGCTTGATCCAACTCATGGGTAACACAAGCACATCACTGATTTCCTTTGTAGATTTCACATTCAGTTCACGTTCAAAACTTGAACATTGGTCATTGTCACTGTAAGATATACACACTGTGATTAGGCCTCGTTCTTTAAAACTTTCTCCTTGTGTCCTGTTTTGACCTAGAGTGACCTTGAGGTCGCTCAGGGTCATTCAGGGTCAAAACAGGACACAAGGAGAAATTTTAATAGTACAAGTGTAAGGACAGTATGTATTTTAACGTGACAGTTGGTAGTTGCCACTGTTTACGGCTTTTGCGCTTGGTAGCACTGCTATAGGCCTATAGCGTGCAGTTTGCGCGGTTTTTCAGCAATAGTTTAGACTCTTGTTGTTAAATGGTCAGGTGAGGCCCAATTAGATTTCGAGATTGATGATCAGTGACAGAGCAGTGTGTGAATGTGTCGCAGGTACATGTACTGGGCGGACTGGGGTGAGCGACCTCGCATAGAGCGTGCCGGTATGGACGGCGACCCCGCCACGCGTCAGACACTGGTCGACGGCACTGAGTTGTACTGGCCGAATGGTCTGACGGTCGACTTTGTTGAGTCGCGGTTCTACTGGACCGATGTGAAACTCAAGTACATCCACTCTGCACTGCTGGACGGCAGCGACCGTCGTGTCGTGGTCGCCGCCGGCACGCTACCTCACCCCGTCACCCTCACACTGCACGCTGACTGGGTCTACTGGGCTGACTGGCAGACACACTCCATCTACGTCTGTAGCAAAGAGTCGCCAGCTAACAGTGATGATGTTCGACGACCACGTGTTGTCGCTGTCAACATCCATCAGTCAACCGATCTACGAGCTTACCATCACTCGCGACAACCTCACGGTTCGCTGCTTTCACTTCTGAAGTTCTGATAGTATTACCACGCAGATTGCAGAATAGAATAGAATAGAAATTGGTAGCTTAGTGCCCAGTCTGCAATGTAAACAGATCGGCTATGCAAAAAAACATAAAAACTAAGATAAAAATAAGTTAAACGAAATGTTGATAAGATGTCAAAAGTGTTGCAAGCAGACACTATGCTGACGTCAAATCACGGAGTTATTACGCTGAGCGTTTGCTTACTTTATACCGTTATGGTCCCATTATTGTGAGCATTTATGTGCGATATAAAGGGTAGCATGAGTGACGTTAGTAATCGATATTCACTGTGGGTATCGTGTGAGGACGTGCGTAATGACCTGATATACTCATGGCACATTACGTTTGATACCAGTAGGCTACTGCAGGGATGCATGGGTTGGGCCTGACGTGCACGATCGTCTCCGCGGTAGTAAATCAACCAACTCAGTATAGTCAGTGCCAGTATATAAATATTCCTTTATGGCGCAAATGCATGCGACATTATTTGTACTTGTTATAGGGGGATTTAAATTCAAGTTTCAAAACTAGGTCAGTGTGTAATGTCTTGCAAACACACCAGCAGGTAGCGGCAGCAGTGCCGAGAATTCACAGGTCGATGGGCACTGCTCATTGCTGCAGTTAAAATGTCGCAGTGCATTAGTCGGAACGGTAATTCAGTTGTATTGTTACTGGCGCCGGTCGGCAGGCGTAGAGTAGCCGCAGCAAATACCGGTACGATGAGCCGCAGCATTGATCACACACGCACAGCAGGCCTACAGTGTGCCGTGTACCAGTACTTGTCCATACATACTGTGGGGTCACTAGCAGTGTCCATTTCAGCCTACAGCCCTGTTTTGTAGCAGTGGCGTCCCAAGCCCATAGAAGCAGGGAGCACAGGGACTGGGCTTCTTTCAGAGGGGAACGAGCCTGTCCCACCATCTGTAGGATGTTTGAGGAACTCAAGAAGGCTGTAATTAGGCTGTTACGGCAGGTCATGCCTCAAGGTTTTTAGTGCGGATCGTTAGACCGCGCTGGTGCCAACGCCGTCCGTCACACTCGTGATCCACACCTGAACGATTCAAGATACTGAAATGCATTTTCACCACATCATAGAGCGATGTTTCTAGTTTAATGAGGCCACATTTCGTGGTCCTGAGTTTAGGGAGTTCATCCCGAATGGGTGTGTTAAAGAGAGGTACCTCCCACGTTGAAAGCACATATTTCACCAATAATCTGCAATAACTTCGAAATGGTGTAAGATAGGATGTAAGTCAGTATTAATCACTAATAGGAAGTCGCATATGGGCTTTGGATTGGTGCTGAAATCGGTGACCTTGAATGACTTTGAGCCGCATAATGGCCATTACCTTTATCTTGCATTATTTCACTAAATTAGGTATACCTTTTGAGCCAATCACGTAGCAGTGGTTGAAGTTAGACTCATACCACACCTTTATCTTGCATTATTCACCAAATTAGGTGTTCCTTTTGAGCCAGTCACGTCGCAGTGGTTGAAGTTAGACCCATACCGGTACTGTCTGCGAGAAAAGTGTTGCCCACAGAATCTATTTTTGGCAGTGCAGGATTTATGATGATATTTTCAGTGCGTTAGAGGGAGGTACCCCGCACTCAACAGTGAAAAATCGCATCAAATGGGCACATTGCATGGCCACGTCAGCAATTGTGTTCTTGTTGGTCAGAGGCGGTGGAAGCAGACGTTATTTTTATCGGCGTCAGGGGCGTCGCATTGATTTATTTGTGGCAGCATCATAAAAAAGTGATAATATTTTTTCAAGATGTAAGTGTGGTGTACAGTTATATATTATTCAGAACAGTTGTTGGACATCAAGCAGCACAACACCTTGAAGTACATTGTCAGTAGGCCTCATTATCATCATCATTTGTCGCATACTGTCTGAGGACCGCTTTGTGACTCTTCGTAACTTCTTGTATCTAGAATATGGAGGTGCCGGCATCCTCGTAAATGTGAGCCACCCAGCTCTTGCGAGGCCTACACCATGCACGGTCACTTCCAGCTGGTTTTTTAAGTTTCTGAAGTCGTTTGTCAGCACCAGTAGTCCTAATATCACCGAATTTCAATTTTTAGGCCGCCCAACATAGATATGTCGGAAGGCCTTGAGGTTTCTTGTTGATCTTTTCATATTTTTAACCTACCTCTGCTCAGCCAGACGGCGCAGTGCTTGCCCACCAGGTGTATACCAGAAGTTCAATCATATAGGCACCACTGCTCAAAAGTACATCTCTCCACCCTTCCCGTAATTTTTACAGGGGTCTGAAAGTCAAAATTTGGCCTTGATTTTCGACAGCACTTGACTTCGATATGCTGTGGTGTCAGAATGGAGCTAGGTATCTGAAATCAAAAGTTAACATGTTAGGATTCGATGATTGCTTTATATCCTGCTCATATTTGGTGAACGGTGCACGTCTTTTCGAACTAGCACACATTGGTATTTAAGACTCGCATAAAAATCGAGAAAAAAAATATGTTTCATATCAATAACTCACCCGTACGTTCGCTGATTGTCTTGAAATTTGGTGCATTATGAGACCCCGGAGTCTGGAGAATTTTGAATATTTACTTTGCTTAAATCGAAGATGGCTGACACTGGGTCAGATTGCAAGAGTAGCCTCGGTTTTCGACCCCCACTCGCATTACCGCAGTTCTTGTTTTTAAATAGAGAGATAGTAGCCTTACGCACCGATGAATGTCCTTGGTTGTCCCCAAATGTGGTTTATTTAGCTCTGCACCCCTCTGAGTTAAGTCAGCTGTGGATTGTTCGATTTCGCTCATATGGTACAGAGTTTGATCACGTGAGATGCCTATGCCTATTTTCTTCTGAGCGGTGCCGGCCCCCAGGGCAACGAGCCATGTACTAGCGTCTGATGACGCCAGTGAGCTGCAAAAGCATTGTACTTCTTGATTGAACTGTGTCAAAGCATTACATTACATTACATAACAGTATTCAAGGTGGTCTAAGTAAATAACTGCTACGACCACCTTGGCACAAACAACAACACACAAGCTACATAATAATGTTCTGATATGACTGCCAAAATAAATATGTTTTTAGTTTTCGAGGAAACACTTTCAGTGATGAAGCAGATGTAATGTCATCCAGAAGCAGTGCAATACATTACTAATCATACTGCAGTGGCAAATGTACACCACGTGACAATAGCTATTGTGCATGTTCAGTCAGTGTCTCGTCGGGCCTGACATAACATCATTGTTGAACAACGTTCACCAGTTGCTTATGCTGTTGCAATTGCAGTTTTCCTAATATGTTGGCGATTCTAGTGTTTGTAATCTGGCCACACATATGCATCGTTGGTTGCTGCAATCATTGGCCTAATGCATATCGTGCAGTATGCATCGTCATCAGTACAATGCAATACAAAAACATTTCTGTTGTGTTGCCTACAATGAAATGAAAAAGTGCAATAAGAACGAGATCACATCACATCACACAGTCAATGATAAAGCATTCTTAGTTGTAGGCAGCAGGGAAGAAATAAGCTTTCAGATGTCTTCTGAAAGAAGCAGTTGAGTCCCCAGACTTTGAGTTCATTCAGTAGCCAGTTCTGTGCATATGCAGCAACAGCAAAGCCTTTTCACTAAGCTTGCATTTCGTTCTTTGTACAAATGAGTTTCAGCTGCTGGATGGTCACAGTGGTGACAGGGAAATGATGTCAGGACTCAGGGGCCGGTGACAACAGGTTCCTGATGTACTTATGAGCCTCTCCTACAAACTGATTGACTGTCTACTAAATGCACATGAAGGTGGCATTTATTTAAATGAGGCATGACTGCTATGTTGTGACTGTTGCCAGTAAGCAATTTGTCATATGACATTTACTGATGTTTTCAGCATTTGAACATAAAGACCCAAGGATTGTACTGGTAATGTAGTTGTCATGTTATTGGAGTCAAGCGTACGGGTTGAGTACAGTCTGTGTATGTGTGTGTGTGTGTGTGTCTGATGTAGTTGAGAGTCGTTGTACATTGGACAATGGCCAATGTTCACACCTGTGTCTGCTCAGTCCCATTGAACCGTTCTACAAGTGTTCGTGTCCCACTGGTGTTCTACTGTTGCCAGACAACAAGACCTGTGCTGATGGTAAATTGCTCTTAACAATGTCCATTAAATCGCAGTCTTTGCTGCTGTTTAGTTGTAGTGCATGAAGCACATGTCAGAACAGAGAGACTAAGAAGTGTGCAGTTGACAGTGTGACATGCAGATGTTTGGATTTGTGCAGCATTATACAGTGTATACAGTATAATTGTGGTACTGGCATAACATTATAATTATATTATAGTGTGATACAGGACTTGATCGTAAATAAATGTCTAAGGTCCATGGAGTCCCATTCATTACAGAACTCAGACACAGACATACAGTACTTTGTAAACACACTGCAAAATTAATGGAAGTATGTAGGTAATTGCACTAGATAGTGGTTAAGTCACCTTAACTTATGTAAAACATTAAGAGATGATAGTCATGGGGATCTGAACAAGTGTGCAGAGTAACGTTGGTGGAGATGGTCTCTGTCCTGTTTGGAACAGCATCATCTAGGCTCCAGCCACCCACTCTGAGGTCCTGTTGTTTTGGGACCCAGTGCACAAAGCTAGAGAAGTCGGCTGAGCGAGTGCTATGTGACTGCCTTTGTAGCTAAAGTCAGTCACTACTGCTTGTGGCATTTTAATGTCTTCTGCTGAGGCCTGTAAAGAAGTGTAGGCTGTGTGCAAGAATGTGCGGAGGGTGCAGGGATTTTAGTGGCGGTGATGGAGTTCAGAACTCTGTTTATCTTCTTTTTCTTCCCCTTCATCATCAGCTGTGCAGACCGAGCTAAGCATGAGTTTACTGTTAGCTCAGAGTTGTTTGTTGCTTGTAGGTCCTGAACAGCTGCTGTTGCTGGCTCGCCGTAGAGATCTGCGTCGGATCTCCCTTGACACTGATGATCACACTGATGTAACTCTGGACATCCAGATTGTGCGGCATGCTGTGGCGATTGACTTTGACCCAGTAGAGCGGATGGTTTACTGGACTGATGATGAGGCTCGTGCTGTTGGTAGAGCGTACTTGAATGGCTCTGGTAATGCACAGTGTTTGAGTTCTTGTTGTTATATAGCACTTGATGATATGATACTGTGGTACATTACTTCATACTGCTGTTAGCTGATGTGTACATTGCACTATATAACAATGTGCAGGCGAATTGTATACCTGGTACGTATTTGACACAGAAACACACGGTTAACAACTTAACAGTGTAAGAGTTCTACGGAGTTTGACCCAATTAGACAACAGAATGAGACCTGGATAACACAGTCTTCTTGCTGGACAACAATACATAATCTTACATTATGCAGGCCTTACTGCCAAATTTTTAATAAGTTCATCATGATGTATAACTGTGTATGAATTCCGGTTGTGGCCTGAGCTGCCTCTGTCTGTCATTTCATTGTGGGCTGCCTCAGCCATCATCTTATCAACTGACGTCTGCTATTGTTGGCACTTTTTTGGTTCAGCTAGTTGTTGTTCAAGTTAAAAATAAATCGGCAGATTTTAGGTTGTGATAAGTGGGTGGTTGGATAGTTAACTTGTTGATATAGGGACTAATACATCGCCACTGCTATGCTATGTATTAATATTATTGGTTTTCTTTGTTGCTGTGTGTTGTAGGTGCAGAGTACATTATTAATGTTGAGATAGACAGTCCTGATGGTCTGGCTGTTGACTGGGTTGGACGCAACCTCTACTGGACTGATAAAGGGACAGACCGAATTGAAATGTCAAGACTTAACGGCTCATTGCGGCATACTCTTATCTCAGAGGGTTTACAGGAACCGCGAGCAATAGTTCTCGACCCATTTGAAGGGTCAGTATTGGTGCCACTCATCATAGTAAGTAAGTAAGTAAGAGTATTTGTAAGTGAGTAAGTAAGTAAGTAATTGTATGGTGCAAAAAATTGAATGTCACAATACGCTGTGATTTCTAGGCTCTAAATAAATGTGCTTTCAAATGTCGCCTCAACTGTCCATAGCTGGTCATCTGTTGTAACTTAGACAGCAAAGTATTCCATGGGCGCAATCCCACAGCAGAGGATCGGTCGGGAATTGGTAGTGTCTGTTAATGTCAGACACTTCTAAACAGATGGTGTATTAATAATGGAAAGAAATGGAATGCTGCTGGTGCTGGTACGTTGTGAGTGAGTGTGGCCTGTTTTGAGAGAGAATTTTGCAGTTAAAACGGCACTTGAGATTAATACTTCTCATCAAGGATATTTAGAATGTACATGTATAATACCAGTTTTAAAGCTATGCTTCAGTTGTGATTAACTTATTTAAAACATTAAGAGATGATAGTTATGAGGAACTGAGTGTGCAGAGTAACGTTGGTGGAGATGGTGTGTGTTCTTGATGTAGACGTATATACTGGACTGATTGGGGAGTAAAGGCAAAGATTGAGAGTGCAGCACTTGATGGAACTGATCGAACTGTTGTCATTAACTCATCCCTCGTCTGGCCAAATGGTCTTGCTGTTGACCGACTTGAACGCAGACTGTATTGGGCCGATGCCGAGTTGGACCGAATTGAAATGGCGTTTGTGAATGGTTCTGATCGCCGAGTTTTGGTGTGTGAGGATTTGCCTCATGTGTTTGGCTTTGCACTGCTAGGTATGCATTGCTTCTGTTTTTCTTGCTGTGGTTTTGTTACTGTAGAGCAGATATAATTTGCTGCTGCACAATATCAGTGTTATGTTCACATTGATCAATTCTTGATATTAACAGGAGTTTTTGTCACTTCTTAGTATTTTTGGCAAAGTGACTGATACACTGTTACTCATCATTTCCTGTGATTTATATTTTACATTACAGATTCGTACTCATCTGATTATCTTTGGAATAATTATTGCCCAGAACATTATATCTGGGTTCATATAAATGTTTTATGTTTCATGTGATTGGCATCTTAGTCGAAGGACTATTGCAGTGGAATTTGCTTTTTTTTGTGGTATAGTTGATAAATTGTGATTGTGATTACATGTAAATAAATAAGTAAGTAAGTTAGTGAGTAACAGAATTTATACATAGTGCCTTAAAACATAAAGTCACTGCAGCCATCGTCAAACAGGTGTGCTTTGAACAGATGCATGAAGTATGCATTGAAGTTGGAAACATGTTTTACACTTGCAGGCTGGCAACAGCAAATGACTTGTTAACCAGCCGAATTTCGGTCCACGTCACAACACATGTGAATGTGTCTGAGGCCCGTAGTTTGCCTCTGCTGTTAAGTGCCAGATGGCATTCATCAAGTTTATAGGCCGTTCATTTTCTTGAACATGAAGATGGCAACTTTGAAGTTAATCTGATGTTGGACGGGCAGCCAGTATAGAGTGTGTCTGTCAATCAATCAATCAATCAATCATCATTCATCAGTTCATATAATGGCGCCGTAGTTCATCAGCAAGTAACGAGTCAGAGGCGCCGGAAGTACTGTGCGTGATCACCCAAGTGTGAAGAGATGAACCAGCAGCAAACGATCACAGCTGACGAGTTGGAGAGACACCGATACCTGCACCGTTTATTGTGCAGCAGTTGTGTTTTGTGCATTCTGCAGGTGACTATGTCTATTGGACTGACTGGCACCGACGCACTGTTGAACGTGTTCACAAGTTAACTGGTCAGCAGCGTTCTGTCATAGTTGATCAGCTTCCTGATGTTATGGGCCTGACAGCTGTCAACATGTCCGCACTTACAGGTTTTGGTGTAGTTGCTCTCGCTGCCATAATAAGTAAACTAAGCTAAGCCATGTACAACCATGGTGCGGCTCATTAACCTGACTTAGCACAATCAGTATTTGTTAACAGTTTAGATATGGATGTGATCAGTCTACGTTTCGATATTTGTATAATATCAAATTTAGTCTATTGTATGAGTATTGTTGTTTTAAGAGCAGTGTTTCATTATCGTACTAGTTTTTCTTCATTTGAAAATCTTGATTGTATTTCACACGGTTTCTGAATTATCATCTAACTATGGCAGTGTCATTTTACGTTGTGCATGGAAAATTGCACTTTTGTAGTATTTACTCTGTAAAAAAAGATAAAGGATGGCCATTCCCAATGGTGAGCTTAGGCGGGGTGCTCATCTTCCTTATGTGGACCTTGAGCCTGTAAGTGGATAAACCACAAAGTCTGTGACACATGGCCAGTGCATATGGTTAACTTCCCAGCCTCAGAGCGTCACCAGCCTTTGACTGGTACCAAGTTATACTGCTTGGTGACAGAGGCACACGGGTGTAAGTAGCTTGCCTAAGGCCACTGTGCAATGGTGCCATGGTAGGACTCGAACCCGTAACCTATAAATCACAAGTTCAATGCCCTACTGATAGCACCACCACGCCACCTGTTTGTGCATAATTAATTATTTGTCTAATTTTTGAAAATTATAATTCATTGTAATGATGGATATGACATTGTTTGTATATATGAACGTTGTGTAGAAGAGAATAGTTGTTCCCACGACAACGGAGGTTGCAGTCACCTGTGCATACATTGTCCAGCACGTCGGACACCTGCCTGCCTGTGTCCACGCAGTATGAGGCTTCAGCTTGACAACAAGACCTGTGTGATACCAGATGCATACCTGTTGTACAGTCGACACGATGACATCCGACGTGTGTCACTTGGTGACAGAGTTATTGCTGATGATGACTTTGTTGTTGAAACTGGGACCCATTCTTCAACGGCCATTGACTGCCTTGTGGCCGGCAATCGGGTTTTCTGGACCGACAGTTCTGAGAAGGTAAAACATTTGTGTTACTTGTTAATTCAGCCTGTTAACTACTGCTTTAACTTACCTCATTGGTAGTCGTGGAGAATATTACATTAATCTTTTACATTCTTATTTTGTCACAGACAGTTTCTGGTTTATTACATTTGTGTTTGCCACCTTCAGTTATGGTCGCTGGTGGCTCAAATAACAGTGGATGGGCAGTGGACCATGTTATAGCATTGTTATGCGTATTATATTATGATTTGTACATATATTATATGTACCTTCATTCCTATCATGATATTTATTTGGGTAACTATTAATGTGGTTTGAATGCTGTCTTGTTGTCTGAGCTATTCTGTACCACGTAATCTTGTTTTTTTTGTTATGGTAAATAAATAAACAAATAACTATTTTTCAACACATTAAAAGGAAGGCAATCAACCTCCCTGTTTCCCTGTGAATCTATTACTGGTTATAACGGATGCATCTGTTGTTCAGTTGATAGTCTCATAGAACTGTGGAACTTGCATATAACTTTATTTTCATTATGGGCTGGCATATTGTTGACAAGATGCTCAGCTATAGCAGAGAGACCGCGCTGCAGGGTACGTTATAGTTTTCGCCAAAAGTAGAAGACTGGAACTGGGAGACATTATTTTACAGACATTATAGTTCTATCTTCAACCACTGTGATATAATCGGCCTGAAAATCTGTCGAATTCGGTGAAAAAACGCAAAATAAAGGCTATTACTGCGATCAAGGTCATTCAAGGTCATCGAGGTCGGTACCAATCGAAAGCCCGTATGCGACTTCCTATTAGTGATTAATAGTAACTGACATCTTATCTCGTACCGTTTCGGAGTTTTCGCAGCTTCTTATTCAAATTTCGGACACTTTGCGTTTTCGAGCCACCCTTTGGGGGCTTAGGGACAACGTACGATGTTCATCTTGGGCTCATTGGAAAGCGCGTAGTAGACTACCTATTAATGTTAATTAAACTTGTTTCGCTAGGTGTTACGGCTGAGTCGCTACGAGCGAAAGTAGATAGAAAATCGGCGATTTCGCACCAACGCGGTCACTTTGATCCGAAATTTCAGGTACAAAAGGTCGCCCCCCACCAACAATTGTTGCACGATTAGTTAGGCCAATGAATGCCTTAAAACTTTGCCGCTGACAGTTTTCACACAAAGAAACTTTGTAGCAGACTTTCTTCAAGTGAAGTGCATTTTTTATGGAAATCGGCCGTTTTGCGTTTTTGAGGCCCCCTTTGGGGAACTTAGGGGCAACGTACGA